>Ga0209164_1000723_pt1 | contig 60726 bp, 51 predicted proteins | sample MTBNYHSulfiMetaG_FD_187458 | JGI IMG/M metagenome (GOLD analysis project Ga0209164, IMG submission 187458) | Enrichment culture microbial communities from rom New York Harbor, USA that are MTBE-degrading - MTBE-NYH (New York Harbor Sulfidogenic)... | ecosystem: Environmental > Aquatic > Marine >... | reverse complement strand
GATGCACCGGAGATCCACCCGACGCATCCGAAGGTCAAAGAGCCTGTGATGAACATCGGCGGAAAGACCACCTCGGAGTGGGGCGACATCGAAGCCGGTTTCAAGGAGGCGGATTATGTCAGGGAGGACCGGTTCGAGAGCCATCTTCGCACCCATGGGTATCTCGAGTCCCAGGCGACCGTCGCCAGCTTCGAGCCGGACGGAAAGCTCAACGTCTGGACCTCCTCCCAGGGGCCTTTCCTTAAACGGGCGAAGCTCGCCAAGACCCTTGGCCTGCCTTTTTCCTCCGTGCGGGTCCTGAAGACTTACGTCGGAGGCGCCTTCGGCGGTAAGATCGACCTCTTTTCGCACGAATTCTGTGCGGCGCTCCTCTCCATGAAGGCCGCCAGGCCTGTCAAGATCGTGGCGACCAGGGAGGAGGTCTTCACCGCGTTCAGGCATGGTCAGCCGCTGATCGTGACCGTGAAGACCGGCGTCAAGAAGGACGGGACCCTCGTGGCCCAGCAATACCGTGTGATCAACAACTCCGGGGCCTACCGCGGCAGCGGTGTGGTGGTCATCTTCCTGGCCTGGGGATTTGCGATGGCCCCCTATCGTGTCCCGAATTTCAAATATGAGGGCTATTCCGTGTTCACCAACAACCCGGTGCGCACCCCCCAGCGGGGGCATGGCGCTCCTCAGCTGCGTTTTGCGGTGGAATCGCAGCTGGATATGATTGCGGAGGAATTGGGGATCGACCCGATCGCGATCCGCTTGAAAAATGCCCGCGAATCGGGCGAGCAGCTCCCCAACGGGGACAATGTCCACAACTGCGGACTGAAGGACTGCATCAAGGAGATCACGAGGCATACGGATTTTCATCATGTGCGGGGGGGGCGCGGTGAAAACTCCTCTCAGAGGTACAAGAAGGGCATCGGAATCGGCGTCAGTTCCTACTTCGGGGGGTCCCTGATCTATCCGAACAGTTCGTCGGTGATCGTGAAGATGAATGATGACGGAAGCGTGACGCTCCTGACCGGCGCGCTGGATATCGGGCAGGGGGCCGAAACGATTCATTCGCAGATCGTGGCCGAGGAGTTGAAGATCCCGATGGCGGAGATCCAGGTGATCGCCGCGGACACCGAAACGACGCCCGTGGACATCGGTTCCTGGATCAGCGGCAACGCCTACGTGTGCGGAAATGCCACACGGGTGGCGGCCGGCAATGTCCGCAAACAACTCCTCGAACTTGCGTCTCAGCAGCTCGAGGCGAGCATCGATGACCTGGTGCTGAAGGACAAGAAGGTTTATGTGGCGGGGTCCCCCAGCAAGGCGCTTACCTACGGGGATTTGGTGGCGCTGAGCATCCAGACGCGCCGGGGGGATCCGATCATCGGAGAGGGCCACTGGCGGACCATGAGGGACGAACCAACGCATCCGAGTCTGGCTACGACCAAGGGAAGGTGGACGGAAAACTATGCCTTCGATGCCCAGACGGCGGAGGTGGAGGTGGACACCGAGACAGGGAAGGTCAGGCTCCTGAGGGCTGTCACGGCCCACGATTGCGGTTTCCCTATCAACCCGCTCCTGGTCGAAGGGCAGATCGACGGACAGATATCGATGGCGCTCGGGCACGCTTTCATGGAAGAGATCATGATGGAAGAGGGGCGGACACTCAACCCGAACTGGCTCGACTACCGTATGCCCTGCATCAGGAACATCGCCCCCTCCGAGCATATAGACGTGATCACGGAGCAGTACAGGGTCGGGCAGCCCTATCGCACCAAGGAAGTCGGAGAAGGCTACGTCTCCGCCATTTTGGCGGCCATCGCCAACGCCATCTACGATGCCGTGGGCGTCAGGCTCTTCTCTACGCCGTTTACGCCCGAGAAGATTTTGAAGGGTCTTGGCAGCCGCAGCGTGTAAAGCAAAATCCTCATTTCCGGACTGGAGGCCGGGTTATACCGGGTAATCGTTTCCGGGCGGACACTAGCCAGATTTTCTTCCGGCCGGTCCCGGGAACGAACCCTGCCGGAAGGAAGGGTCAAACATAGGATGACGCGCCGGCGATCCCGGCGCGCACAGGGAAATCTCGATCTTGGAGGGTCCGAATGGATCAGGTGAGCTACTGGAACAAGCCGTTGGAAACGCTGCCGCGCGACCAGCTTCAGGAACTTCAGTTGCAGCGTTTTCAGGAGCGTATGGCTTATGTGTACGAACGAAGCCCCATGTACCGGAGAAAGTTCGACGAGGCTGGCATCAAACCTGCGGATATCCGGAGCCTGGAGGATATCTCGAGGATCCCGTTCACCGTCAAGGAAGAGCTGAGGGAGAGCCAGGCGCAACATCCCCCCTGGGGCGACTTCATGTGCGTACCCCCGGAAGAGGGCGTGCGCGTCTTCCAGACGACCGGCACCACCGGCATCCCGGTCCGGGTGATGCTCAATAAGAAGGACTGGACGGTTCACTTCTATGAACAGTTCATGTATTTCATGCATGCCTACGGCATCAAGACCTCCGACATCCTTTTCGTCCCCTTCGGGTACAGCCTGTATATCGCCTGGTGGGGCTTCCAGGCGGCGCTGGAGCAGGCGGGGGTCATGATCGTCCCCGGTGGGGGGCAGTCTTCCAAGGACAGGGTCAGGAATATCTTCAACTGGGAAGCCACGGTCGTGTGCGGGACGCCCACTTATCTGCTATATCTGGGTGAAACCGCGAAGAAGATGGGGGTGTCCCTAAGGGATTCGAAGGTTTCCATCATCGCGGCGGCGGGGGAACCCGGCGCCAATGTTCTGTCGACCAAACAAGCCATCGAAGAGACCTGGGGGGCCAAGTGCTATGACGACATCGGCTCCAGCGAGATCTCGAACTTCGGCTTCGAGTGCATTTCTCAGAAAGGAACCCATGTGAACGAGGCCATGTTTTACGCCGAGTGCCTCGATCCGGAGACCCTTCAGCCGGTTGAAAACGGACAGGTTGGCGAACTGGTCCTGTCCAATCTGTGCTGTGAGACCATGCCCCTTCTCAGGTACCGCATCAAAGACCTGGTCAAATTCAACCGGGAGCGCTGCGATTGCGGCAGAACCTTCCTGAGGCTGGAGGGGGGAATCTTGGGACGTTCGGACGACATGTTCCAGTTTGGCGGGGTCAATGTATTCCCATCGGCCATCGAAAATCTCATCAGAGAGGTGGAGGTATTCTCCAACGAGTATCAGATCGTGGTTCCAAGGATGGGCAGCGGAAAACGCATCCGGATCCGCGTGGAACCAGCTTCCGAGGACGTTTCGGCGGAAAAATTGGAACGGGCCGTCCGTGACTTCATCGAACACTTCAAATATATGGTGACGTTTACGCCGGAAGTGGAGATTGTCGGGGTCGGTGAACTGCCCCGATTCGAACTGAAGGCCAAAAGGGTCATCCGGGAAACGTAATACCGCGTGTCAGTGGAACCCTGCACAGGATGGCAGGGTTCCCGTTTTTTCATCATGGGTTCTCAACAGAAAGGGAGGGGTTGGAAATGAAAAAGTTATCGGTCGAGCGTCATTTTTCTCCGGGGGTTGTGCTTGGTGTAGGCCTGGCCTTTTTTGCCATGCTCTTGACGGGCCTTCTGATGCCGGGTGCGGCGGATGCCAAGGATGTCATCCACCTCACCTACAGCGGATTCATGCCCCCCACCCACTCCCAGAGCAAGGTGGAGGCGGCCTGGTGCAGGGAGGTGGAGAAAAGGACCGACGGGCGGGTGAAAATCGCGCATTATCCGGGCCAGACCCTGACGGATGCTTCGCAATGCTATCAGGGGGTGAAAGAGGGGCTTTCCGATATGGGGTGCTCCGTGCTGCAATACACCCGGGGACGTTTTCCGCTGATGGACTTCATCAATCTGCCTTTGGGTTTCCCGAGCGGGCAGGTGGCGACGGCCATCATCAACGAGGTGTATGAGAAATTCCAGCCGGCCGAACTGGACGAGGTGAAGCTGTTGTACCTCCATGCCCACGGCCCCGGCTTCATCCACACCAAGGACAAACCCGTCCACAAGATGGAGGACCTCAAGGGCCTGAAGATCCGCTCCCATGGCCCGACAGCCAGCATGATCCAGGCTCTCGGCGGGACGCCGGCCGCTTTTCCCATGAACGAACTCTACCAGGCCCTTCAGAAGGGCGTGGTCGACGGTGGATTGTACCCGCTCGAATCCAACAAGGGCTGGAAAATGGCCGAGGTGACGAACTATGTCATCGCGTGCTACCCGACCGCCTATTCCCTCGGGTTTTTCGTCGCCATGAACAAGGACAAATGGAACGCCCTTCCGGACGACGTCAAGGCGATTATCGAGGAGATCAACAGCGAATGGGTCTTCAGGCATGGCAAGGCCTGGGAGGCGGGGGCCTTCGAAGGCATCAATTTCCTGCTGGATTACGGGAATACCATGATCGGGATCGGACCGAAGGAATCGGCGCGGTGGACCAAAGCCGTCCAGCCCGTTCTGGATGAGTATACCAGTGAAACCAAGGCGAAGAACCTTCCCGGAGACGAGGTGCTGAAGTTCGTCCAGAAGAGGCTCGAGGATGCGAAGAAAGGGGAATTCAAGAGCAAATACAAAGAGGCGGAATAGATTCAGCTGAATGAGGTACGATCGGAGGAATATTTGCAGGGAGGTTTTTTTCTTCTCATCCTCCGGGTGCGCAGTCCCACCCCTTCGGTGCGGGTCGTGGTATGACCCCTGTCGGGGAACCAAGCGTCTGTGCGGGGCGGCCTGCAGGTCGCCCCGCACAGACGTACAGGTGGAGGCCCAGATCGGTAAGGAAGACCATTCCGGGATGGAAATGCATTGAAATCTGAACGGCAACCATTGTGAGGGATCGAGCAATTTTTTTCCCGATCCCCCACAAGTCAGGAGCGCGGTAGATGAAGATCGCAAAAGCGCTTTCGGATTTTCTGGTGAAGTTGGGGGGGATCTGCCTTTTGGGGATGATGCTTCTCACGTGCGCGGATGTCGTGGGCAGTCTGTTCGGGCACCCTCTGTTGGGCTCGGAGGAACTCGTCGGTATGATGGCTTTTTTGCTGCTGTCTTTTGCGCTGCCCTATACGGAGATCGAGAAAGGCCATGTGGGGGTGGATCTGCTTTATATGCGGTTTCCCAAACGGGTCAAAGGAATCAACGATTGCCTAGTGACCTTGATCACGACGCTGTTCTTCTGCCTTGTCGCCTGGCAATGCTTCCTTTATGCCCGAGAGATGGGGCAGGCCGGCCAAGTCTCCCCGACTCTTCAATTTCCCACGTTTTATCTCATTTACGGAGTGTCCTTCGCCTGCCTCAATCTGGCGTTGATCATGTTCATTGAATTCCTGGTGTATGTGAGGGGAGGCGATCGGGATGAGTGATTTTACGCTTGTTGGCATCATCGGCATCGTGCTCCTGCTGGTGCTTTTTTTTACGAGAATGGCGGTCGCCTACGTCATGGCCATCGTGGGGTTCCTCGGGTACAGCTATTTGACGAACCTGAGGGCGGGCATGAAGCTCCTGGCCGTGGACGTTTTCAGCGTATTTTCATCCTACGGCCTGACCCTGATCCCTCTTTTCGTCTTCATGGGTTACATCGCCTTTTATGCCGGTGTCAGCCGCCACTTGTACGACGTGGCCTATAAATTCATCGGGCGGGTCCGGGGAGGACTGGCCATGGCCACGGTCATGGCCTGCGCGGCCTTCGGGGCCGTCTGCGGATCGGCTACCGCCACGTCGGCCACCATGGGGACCATCGGATTGCCCGAGATGAAGCGGTACGACTACGGAGGGCAACTCGCGACCGGCTCCGTGGCCTCGGGCGGGGGGTTGGGCTCCCTGATCCCCCCGAGCGTGGTCCTCATCATCTACGGTATCCTGACCGAACAGTCCATCGGGAGCCTGTTCATCGCCGGTATCGTACCCGGCATATTCATCACGGTTCTCTTCATGGTCGCCATCTGGATCTACTGCCTGTGGAAGCCGGAGCAGGGCCCCAAAGGAGAGAAATTCAGCCTGAAGGAAATGCTGTATTCCCTGCGGCACCTTTGGGAAACGATCGCCGTCTTCGCATTCGTGATGGGAGGCCTCGTCATGGGGCTGTTCACGCCCACGAAATCAGGGGCTGTGGGGGCGATGCTGATCCTCACCATCGTGGTGGCGCAGAGAAAGCTTTCATGGGAGAATTTCTTGAACGCCGTTTACGGGACCTTGAAGATCTCCTGCATGGTCATCATGCTGATCGCCGGGGCTACCGTCTTCGGACACTTCCTGGCCCTGACCCGCATCCCGATGGATCTGGCCAGTTCCGTCGGGATGATCCACTGGCCTCCATGGGCGATCATGGCTTTGATATGCCTCATCTTTCTGATCGGGGGCTTCTTCATCGACTCGATGGCGCTCATCATGTTGACGATTCCCATCTTTTACCCGATCGTGGTGAATCTGGGATATGACCCCATCTGGTTCGGGATTGTCATCGTGCTCGTCACGCACATGGGCACCATCACCCCGCCGGTGGGAATATGCGTCTACATTGTGCGGGGTATCGCCGGGGACGTCCCGCTGATGACGATTTTCAGGGGCTCGGTTCCTTTTTTGTTGGCTCTTATCGTAGGGACCGCGGCGATCATCGCGTTTCCCTCCATTGCGACGTTTCTGCCGGAATTGATCGAGTAGGGTGCGTGCGAGGGCTTTTCGGGCCGCCGTTTTTTGTCCGCAAGAGCGTATCCTTATTAGGGAGATGAACCTATGGCTAAAAAGGGATCTGAGAAAGGCGCCGCGCTATCTCGGCTGGAAGGGAAGAAGGTCCTTATCGTAGATGATGAACCGGATGTGCTCGATAGCCTCGAGGACCTGCTTCCCATGTGTTCCATCACGGCCGCTTCCACTTTCGATGAAGCGGCGGAGCTGCTCAATACCAGGCATTACGACCTCGCGGTCCTGGACATCATGGGCGTGGATGGCTTCAATCTGCTTCAAATCGCCCGAAGCAGGGGGGTGCCGGCGGTAATGCTCACAGCGCACGCCTTGTCTCCCGAAAATACCCTGAAGTCTCTGCATGAGGGGGCGGCTTCCTATGTCCCCAAGGAAAAACTGAACGACATCCAATTGTTTTTGGAGGATGTCCTCGAGGCCCGGGAAAGGGGCCGGAGCCCCTGGTGGCGCTGGCTCGAGAGGCTGGGTTCCTATTACGAGAGGAAGTTCGGAGAGGAGTGGAAAAAGGAGCACAAGGATTTCATCGAGAAACGCATCTCTTATTGATCTAGTTCGTGTAGCCCAGTAGCTGCGGCAGCCAAAGGGAAAGAACCGGGAGGTAGGTCACGAGCAGCAGGATGCCTATCTCCGCGCAGATGAACCAGCCGGCGTCCTTCAAGCAGGCTTCATAGGGGATGCGGGCGATGCGCGAGGCGGTCATCAGGCTCATTCCCATGGGAGGCGTGGTGTTGCCGATATTCAACCCGACCATCATGACCATCGCGAAATGGATCGGATCGACGCCGAGCTGGGTCATGGCGGGTGAAAGCACCGGACCCAGCACTAGAGCGGCGGGGATGACGTCGATGAACATGCCGGCGATCAGAACGACCGCGTCCACGAGCGTCAGAATGATATAGGGGCTGGCGTCCAATGAAGCCACCCATTTGCCGGTCTCTTCCACGACACCCGACAGCGTGATGAACCAGCCCAGGGCCGCGGCGGCCCCGATGAGCAGGAAGATCACCCCCGAGAGTACGACGGTGTTCAGCATCGACTGCCAGATCTCCCGCAGACCGAGGCTCCGATACCCCATCCAGCCGAGAAGGATCGCATAGAGAGCGCCGCCGGCGGCGGCCTCCGAGACATCCGTGATGCCGAAAAGGATGCAGCCGAGGATGAAAAGCCCCACGCCCATGGGCGGTGTGGCTTGGATGGCTGCACGGGCTACCGTCCCGAGGGCGGCGCGGTTCGATTTCGGGTATTTCCGCCGCGTGCTCAGGACCCAGCTTTGGGCCAGCAGGCCCAGGCCGCAAAGGAGCCCGGGGATGAGGGCCGCAGCGAAGAGGGCCGGGACGGAAAGCCTCAGGATGCTCGCGTAGATCACCATCACGACGCTCGGGGGTATGATCGGTCCGATGACCGACGAGGCGGCGGTGACAGCTGCGGCATAGCCGGCGGTATACCCCTGTTTTTTCATGGCCGGGATGAGAATGCCGCCTACGGCTACGGTATCGGTGATCGCGGTGCCGGTCAGACCGGCGAACAGGATGCTGACGAAGATGTTGACATGGCTCAGCCCGCCTCGCAGGTGCCCGAAAAGGCTGTCGGCGAAGGCCACGAGCCTGGTGGTCATGCCGGATTGATTCAGGATCTCCGCCGTAAGGACGAAGAAAGGGATCGAGACGAGGATGTATCCGGATGTGCCGGAATGGAGCGATACGGCCACAGGCTCCAGGTATTCCCAGCCGCCCATCTGGAAGAGCCCGATCAGGGACGAGATGCCCATGATATAACCGATCGGGACGGCCAGAATCAGGAGAAGGATGAAGGCGATGAGGACGGTCGTCATGGAAGTTCCTCAGCTCTTTGCTCCATGGCGGCCTGGATGATCGCAGGGCAGGCGAGAATATGGACGAGCTGGACGGCGGCGCTGGCCGGCACGGCCGCCAGCCGCCATTTGAAAGAGATTTGGAGCTTCGCCGAGATCATCATCATCTGGTCGGCCGCGACGGTGGCGAGCCATCCCTGCCACAGGACCACCGCGAGCCAGATCCCTGTGGCCGCATAGCCGGCCAGCCGGATGGTTTTTTCATATTGCGCGGGCAGGGAGCGAACGACCCCTTCGACGGCGACATGTTCACCCGCCTTGAGGGCGACGCTGATTCCGAGGAGCGCGATCCAGACGAGCAGGATGCGCGAAACAGGCAGGGGCCAGGGCAGGGGGTCGTTCAGCGCATAACGGAAGAAGACCCCGTAGACATTGATGGCGAGGAGCACCGCCACCATGGCTCCGCAGAGGCGAAGCACGATGCCGTTCAGTTTATCGCTGAAGGAGACGATCAGGTCCATGGCGGCGGGGATGGGGCCTGCTAACGGCCCCACTTGTCATGATATTCCTGGTCAAGTCCTTTGCTGATGCCGTCTACCGTGGTCCAGACCTCGTTGAGCAGCTCCGGGGCGAGACCGAAATCCTTCGTCGCCCAGGTGAAAAAGGCCGGCCGCATGAGTTTCTTGAAGGCCTCTTTTTCCTGACTGCTCGGGATGTAATGGTCCTTGTACTTCCGGGTGCCTTCCTTCCAGCCGAGGTAGCAAAGGTGTGCCGCGACCCCGCGGGCATAGACGACGGCCTGGCGGGCGGCGCGCAGGATGATCTGCTGATAGGTTTCCGGCAGATTCTTGAACCACTCGTCGTTGACCACCCAGTTGCCCGTATTGTAGATGTGGCCCGTCCAGGTGGTGTATTTGCACGTGTCCCAAAAGCGCATCGCGGTGTTGAGCCCAGGCGCGTTGAACTGGCCGTCGGCGACCCCGGTCTGAAGGGCGGTGGGGACTTGCCCCCACTCGAGCGGGACGGCCTTGGCGCCGAGCGATTCCATGACGGCGATGTGCGCGGGGTTTTCCTCGACGCGGATCCTCAAGCCTTTCATGTCTTCAGGCGTTTTGATGAGCCGCTTGTCGTTGGTGAAGGCCACGAACCCGCCACCTTCATCGAAGGTCCCCAGCCAGCGCAGACCGGTCGCCTTCCGCATCTCGTCCATGAAGCCCGCATACCATTCACTGTCGAAAAAGGCCCAGGCGGTGTTGTAATCGTCGAAAAGGAAGGGCGTTGTAATCACCTGGTATTTTCGGAAGAAAGAGGAAAAGGCGCCTGAGGAGAGGACGGCGGCCTGCACGGTTTTCCCCTGTTGAGCCTTGGCGGTGTATTCGATCTCGGTTCCCAACTGCATGGCCCCGAAGATCTTGACCTCCACGGCGCCGCCGGTCTGGGTCTGGACGATATCGGCGAAGCGGACGAGGGCTGGATGCACCTCGTTGCTTTCCATGTCGGCAGGATACAGATGGGCGATCACCATGCTGTATTCGGCTTTTTCCGCCGAGACCGGGGTTGCCGCAATCAAAAACAGCGCGGCCGATAACAGCGTCAGAATGCCGTGGCGCAGGGGATTTTTTTTCATCTCGGAGTCCTCCTTGGTGCGCTGCCGTTCCTCCAGCTATCCGCGCGGCTGACATGATCTGGAGAGGACGGGAACGGGTTTGGCGGGGCGGGATCCTTTTCCGGCCGGATGTGTCAGGTGACAAGATGAAGCAGGGGCTTGTCCCCTGTCAAGCGGAAAGAAAGAGGGATCAGTCGTCTTCGATCCCGAAATCATGAATTTCGAGCAGCACGTGATCAAACGGCGCCTGGGTTTTTCTTTCGTAGCGGAAGACGCCGAGACCCCCGGCGGGTATTTGTTTGATTCGAGAGAAGAAAAAGGTCTCCTTCCGTTCGATGTTCTGCAGCAGGGTCACCTTGATGCCGTAACCGGTCAGGGTCCGGTCCCCGGAATTGCGTATCCCGCCCGAAAGGGAGATCCCGGAGTCCGTCTTTTCCCACTCCACTGCTTCGAGAGCGAGGTGATGCCGGTAGGTTGCTTTCTCGGCGCGATTGCGCTCGATGGCGATGGTTTCGAGCAAGACCATGAGGGTGAGCTTGTCCGCCGCAAAGTAGTCGCGCGCCTTCGCGACGGCCTCATCGAAGCGTCCGGCCCTGGCATCCTCACGGATCTCCCGCTTCAGCCGCTCGTCCTCGGAGCAGCCTGAGAACAGGATCAGCCATGCCGCTGCAGCGATGCCGGCCAGCACCCTCCTGATGGTGTGTCTTTTGAAAGAGCGGTCCTTCATGACGGAGGACTTTCGTTGTTCTGGACAATGCATGCTGTTGAAAGACGGCCGGTTCCATGAGGACGGCCGGCCCGGGAGGTCGGATCATGCTGAAAAAACGGCTCGCCTCCTGAAAGATCCGTGATCAGGATGGACTTGACAAGAGCCGTCCGGATGCGGCGACGCGCCGTCCGATGTTTCCAGGGGATCTTTTCCGGCGCATTCCAGGCCCCTGTCACTCTCGCCGCAAAAGGCCGTTCGACGGTCCCGAACGGCCTTTTGGTTGACATCGGCAAAAAGGCAAGTAGAATCCACAGGGTGGATGATCGTCTCGTTTTCGACAAGCCGCTCCCGAGTTGGAGGTCACTTGATGGAAAATATGCAGGACATTCGCAAGCACTACCGGTTTTCGACGCTCGACGATAAAAATCTCGCGGAGCTTGCGGGTATCTTGCTGCCGTATGGAGATCAACTGGCCGAGGATTTTTACACCTTTCTCCTGGAAACTCCGCAGACCGCGGCCTACTTCACCACCGATGCGGCTGTCGCAAAACGCAAATACACCATCAAGAGCTGGTTTCGAGACCTCCTGACGGCGGACTACGATCACCGGTACCTGCTTCGCCTGCAGCGGATCGGCAAGATCCACGTGAAGATCGGACTGAATGGGCATTACGTCAACGCGGCCATGAATTTCATCCGAACCTTCTGCATCAGCCACCTCGTCGCCGAGGTGCAGGACACCTCCCGCCGCCAGGACCTGGTGGAGACCATGAACAAGGTCCTCGACATCAGTCTGGACGTCATGACGAGTTCCTACCGGGAGGCCGAACTCAAGAAGGTGTTCATCTCGCACCGGGCGGAGCTCTGGCTGGTGCGCTGGGCCGAACGCCTGCTTCACGGCCTGAATCTGGTGCTCATGGTGGGGCTGGTGCTCATGTCTGCAGGGGTGGCGGGGCTCCTGGTCTCGGACATCCTTTATGCCCTGCGGGAGACCCTCGAGACCGGCATCATCCGCGCCCTCGGCTCCCTCCTGATCCTGTGGATGATGATCGAACTCCTCCACACCCAGGTGGAGCATCTCCGGGGGGGCGGCTTCCGTGTCCAGGTCTTTGTCGAACTGGCGTTGGTCGCCTTCATCCGCAAGCTGTTCGTGGCGGCCATCGATGAAAAGGACGCCGTCACCTTCGCTCTGCTGATCGGCGGCCTGCTGGTCCTCGGCATCGTCTTTTATCTGACCGCCAAGATCGAGCCTCGCAGCCGGTCCTGACAAGCGGACTTCTTCCCGGGTCCGATCGAGGGTGCCGCCAGGAACGGGGTTCACCCGGATGTTCACCCGCCCGTCATGTCGCGAAACGCCGCCTCGTCGAGGATCGTGATCCCCAACCGCTGCGCCTGGTCAAGCTTCGACCCCGGATCCCGGCCGGCCACCACGTAATCCGTTTTGCGGCTGACCGAACCGGTCACCCTGCCGCCGAGTTTCTCGATCAGGCGCCGAGCCTCCTCCCGCGTGTATCCTTGGAGCACCCCGGTCAGCACGAAGGTCTTCCCGGCAAGGGATGCATCCCGTGACTCCGCCTCTTCGACGGGGAAGGCGACTCCGCCCCTCTTCAGCTTTTCGATGAAGGTGATGTTCTTGGGGTTATTGAAGAAATTGGTCACGCTGAGGGCGATGGTGGGCCCGATCTCGTGCACCTGCTCGAGATCTTCCTTGCTTTGGCGGGCGAGGTTTTCGATGGAATGGAAATGGTGTGCGAGCACACCGGCCAAATGCCTCCCGACGTTTCGGATCCCCAAAGCGTAAATGAGGCTCGTGAGCGTAGGATTCCGGCTGTTTTCAACGGCCGCCAGAAGGTTTTCAGCCAGTTTGTCCCCCATGCGGTCCATCTTCATGAGGTCTTCCCTGGTGAGAAAATAGAGGTCGGCCGGATCCCGAATGATCCCTCTGTCCACCATCTGTTCGAGGAACTTGTAGCCGAGTCCTTCCATGTCCATGGCCCCTTTGGAGACGAAATGGGCCAGATGCTCCTTGACCTGCGCGGGGCAGGCGATGCCCGTGCAGCGGTGGATCGCTTCCCCCGGCAGCCGCTCGACCTTGGAGCCGCATACCGGGCAGGTCTCCGGCATGGTAAAGGGCGGCGGGTCGCCCCGGCGTTTGGAGTGGATGACCTTGACCACCTCGGGGATGACGTCCCCGGCCCTCTGGATAACGACGGTGTCCCCCACCCGCACGTCCTTCTTGTGGACCTCGTCTTCGTTGTGGAGGGTTGCGCGGCTCACCTCCACGCCTCCCACCCGGACCGGCTCGAGCAGCGCGACGGGCGTCAAGGCGCCCGTGCGCCCCACGCTGACGAGAATGTCCTTGACGACGGTGTGTTCCTGCTGGGGCGGGAACTTCCACGCGACGGCCCATCGAGGGCTTCGGCTGAGTTCCCCGAGGCTCCGCTGAAAGTCGAAGGCGTCCACCTTGATGACGATGCCGTCGATTTCGTAGGGGAGGCTGTCACGGATCTCCAGGATCTCATGATAGAAGGCGTGCACCTCTTCGGCGCTTCTGCAGAGGCGGATGTGCGGGCTGACCCTGAACCCCAGTTTTTTCAGGGCTTCAAGTGTTTCCCACTGGGTCGCCGGTTGGGGGGAATCCATCCGGCCGATGCCGTAAGCGAACATGCCCAGGGGGCGTGAGGCGGTGATGCGCGGGTCCAACTGCCGCACGGACCCGGCTGCGGCGTTGCGCGGGTTGGCGAAAAGGGGTTCTCCGCGTTCCACGCGGTCCCGGTTGAGCGCTGCGAAATCCTCCTTGCTCATGATGATTTCACCCCGCACCTCGATCGTATCGGGCACGGGGTTCCCCATGAGCTTCAGCGGGATGGATTTGACGGTCTTGAGGTTGTGTGTCACATCCTCACCGACCGTCCCGTCTCCTCGGGTCGCCCCGAGGGAATACGCCCCTTTTTCGTATCGGACCTCGACCGCCAGACCATCGAATTTCGGCTCGACGGTGTAATGGATATCCGTTTCGGGCACCTTCAGCAGATCCTTGACCCGCCGGTGAAAATCCCGAAATTCGGCCTCGGTGGTGCACTTGTTGAGGCTCAGCATGGGGACGGTGTGCCGGAGCGTCCTGAATTTTTCAAGCGGTTCCGCTCCGACTCTCTGGGTGGGCGAGTCGGGTGTGACCAGTTCGGGGTATTTCTCTTCGAAGGCCTTCAGTTCGTCGAAGAGCCGGTCATATTCGGCATCCGAGATCTCGGGGTTGTCGAGGACGTAATACAGGTGGTTATGCCGCCGGATTTCCTCACGCAGGTGCCTGACGCGTTCGATTTCCCGGGGTGTGGGCTTGCTCATGACGCCGTCCTTGGGTTCCACAGCCGATCGACTTGGCAGAATGGTTCGGTTGTCCTGCCTATTTTGCGACGTCTTGAATGGTTTCTCCGGCCCGCTCGACGTCCCTTCCGAAGCCCTTGATGGTGTTACAGGCGCTGAGGGAAAAAAAAAGAAGTCCTGCCAGGAGGAGCACACAAATTTTCTCTGTTGCAGGCATCATTTGACGACTTCCTTTCTATCTGCTTTATAATCGCCGGACCCGGTATCCCTGTCTGTTCACCCAGAAGAAGGACAGGGTGGGTCGAGGCTGCTGCGAGCGATGCAATTCAACAAATTTCCATTATACCATATTTATAGCCACGCACACCTCCAATTTCGTGGATTCCAGGACCGATGCATCATCGTTTGAAGAACCGGGCGGCCGGGCTTGCCGGGGGATGCCCATGACGCCGCTCTTGGACAAGCCTTTTCCCGGACGTGCCTCCGAGAAAAAAGGGGCAGGGCGAGATTAAAGAATCTCCGCCGGATCGAGCCCCTGTCTGCGCCGGATGGCCTCGAGCAGCCCCCCGCAGCCGGTCATCATGTTGTCCCCGAAAGGAGCGCCGTAGACGATGGGTAGCCGGGAATCCTTCAACAGGGCGCGTTTGGGTCCTGTTGCGATGATCGGCAGTGCGTCTTCCCAGGGGAAACGCCGCCGGGTATACGCCCCGTGTCCGCCTTCGCGCAGGATTTCCTCGTGGGTGAGTTTTCCTTCGGGCAGGTCTTTCAGCAGACGGTCTAGACTGGAGGCCGTGATGTCCCGCGTATGATACTCGAAAAATCCGGCGATTTCGTCTCGTTCGAGCGCGGCTCCCACGGTGTGGGAGGTGGCCACGTCCAGCACCATGACCCTTTCTTTAGCGAGGGCGGCACGGTCGCGTGAAGCGCCCAGAATGGCCGCCATCCCGCTGTCCATGACGTAGATCCCTTCTTCCACCGGCAGTTTCCGCGCGGATTCCGCAAGCGATTTCAAGCGGTTCATGGCAGCCGGCACTTCCTCCGCGCGGTATAGAAGCGCGGACGGGGAGGGACTGCGGTCCAGGATCTCCGTGAAAAGGTGGTGCCGGAAGTCGAGGTGCGACACCCCCGGAGGGGCCACGCCATGGTCCTGGGCGCAGAGGCCGACGCAATCGAAGGCGAAGGGCACCCCGAAGCTTTCGATGAGCCTGCGGATGCGCTCCGGGTCGACGTCCGCCAGTTCGAGCCGGTTAAGACCGGGATCTTTCATCCGTTCCAAGGCTTGGGCTGCGTCCACGACCTCGATTCCCCAGGAACGGACCTTCTCCACGTCGTGATGGAGGGTTGCAGCCGCCTCGGTGGTCATGACCACCCGGGCCGAATCGGCCTTGCCGCGTAAAATGCTCCCAAGAGCTCCGCCGCCCATCTCACAGCCGGTCAGGAGGATGTCCCCCTCGATGGCCGACGCCTCCTCGGCCAGACGCCGGACGGGTGATTTGACCACCGCCTTGTAGTGAATATCGAGTGCGGCATCCCAATACAGCACATCCATGGTGCCTGCGCCGACATCGATCAACAAATAACGTTCCATCTCCGGAATGTCTTCCTCCTCTAGGTCAATCGGTTTCGCCGGTGACTGGCTTTCTCACGAACCAGACAAGGGCGACCGCCAGGACGGCCGCGAGGGTGCAGATGACGAAGGCCGCATTGTATCGGCCGGTGGTGTCGCGCAGAAAACCGGTCACCCAGTTGGCCACGATGGCCCCCAGCCCGTAAAACGGGGTCCACATCCCGATGACGCTTCCCATGTACTCCTTCGGGAAGTAATCGCCGGCCGATGCCCCGTAAATCGGAAAGGTGACGCCGTAAAAAACGGCCATGGCGCCTACGGAGACGTAGAGCCATTGCCACGAGGGGCCGCTTAAAAGAATCCCAGCCAGGCTGGCGGCGATCATGCTGTTGGAGATGATGATCGTACGCCTTCGGCCCAGATAGTCCGAAAGGGGCAGCATCGTGAGGACGCCGATCACCTGACAGGATCCGTGCACCGTCGCCAGCAGACTCGCCTTTTCGAGGGGCAGCCCGAGCTGGTCCTTTGCATAGTCGACCATGAAGGTGGTGATCCCGTACAGGCCGTAGGAGGCGCAAAAGTAGCTCCACCCGATGAGCCAGAAGTTCCGGTGTCTGAAGACCTTCCGGAGCGGGATCTTCCGTTTCGAACCCCCCGTCGTCAGGGGGATGCCGATATCCTTCAGGCCCCAAGGCACGGCGCCGGCCGCCTCGGGGCTGCTCCGGAGGAGCCCGCCGTTCAGGAAGACCATGCCAAGGGCCCCGGCAGCCAAGAAATACCAGGCATGGCGCCAGGTGAAGTTGGTGACGATCCACGGGAAGGCCGCCCCCATGGTCGCGAATCCCAAACCGTAACCCGTCGAAAGGATTCCCAGGGCGAGTCCCCGCCGGTTAGGGGCGAACCAGCGCTGGACCACCGTGATGACCGGCGTCCACATCCCTGTCGCCCCGAGTCCCACGACGGCATAGGACAACAGGACCGTCCAGAGCGAATGGGACCGTCCCATGGAGAAGAGGCCGGCCGCCAGGATGAAGGCGCAGGCGGTGATGATGCGTCTGGCCCCCAGGCGGTCGGTGAGATAACCCGTCAGGGGCGTGAGGGCGATATAGGCGAAAAGATAGGCATTGAAGATGGAGCCGCTCGCGGTGCGGCTGAGGTCCAGTTCCTTGATGATTTCGGGAAGGACGACGCCGTAGCCGAGGCGGGCGGAGTAATTTACGAAGAGATCCAGGAAACAGGTTCCCAGAATCACCCAGGCCCAGTGAAAGGATTGCCGTTTCAGCGCCGGTCCTCCCTGTATTGAAGGTTCCTGATGCCCGTCCGGAAGATGTGGAATGCCTTCCTTCTACCAGAAATTGTCGCCTCAGGCCAGAGGTTATCCCGGGCGGTCGATAGGGTTGCTTCTGGAGCATGCGGTCGGGTTGGCTGCGGAGGCGCTGCATAACGGATTTTTTTTGCAGGATCTTTCCGGCGAATCGACCGATCGGCGGAGAGGGATGCGAAGGCCACACATGTTTGAATTTCGAACGAAAAAGGGTTGGCCTCTCTTTTCTGTTTCAGGACTATGGAGCCATCCGTCGATAGTGTGGTATACTTCGGTGAAAAACCCCCGAACGGCCCGAAATTACCTGCCTTCCCGGCAGGAAAGATCCTTCCCGCAGAAACGTCGATTCCATTTTGCCACGATTTCAAAATGGGGTGGATCGACGAGGAAACGCGTCGCAGCACCCGACAGGCGAACCAGCAAAGGATTTCCCTCTAAGGAGGTTCATTTTGCACGGAACCCTTTTCGGAGCAGGAACTGAATTTGGAAAGTGCTCGAGGCCCTGGAGGGTGATCCGTTCGGTTGACGAATTCACAGTGGGAAACAAGAGGACCGACTGCAGTCCATTTCACATAGAAAGGAGCGGTTATGAAAGACGATGCCATAAAGATCAGGCTCATGAAAGCTGATGACTTTGAGGCCGTCCTCGAGATCGATGAAAAGGTCGTAAAGGAATCGCGCCACGAATACTACAAAGCGAAATTCGAGAAGCTCTTCGAGACGAAGGACTATGTCCCGGTGTCGCTGGTGGCCGAAAAAGAAGATGGAAGCGTCGCCGGTTTCGTCATGGGGGAACTCTACATGGGGCAGTATGGCATCTTCCAGGAGGAGGCCACGCTGGACACCATCGGCGTCGACCCCGATTTTCAGCATCAGGGGATCGGTGCCCGATTGATCGCGGAATTCGTCGATCATCTGAAACGGGTGGGTGTCAAGAAAATCAACACGCTGGTTGCCTGGAACGATCCTAAGCTGATCCAGTTTTTCAGTGCCAACCGGTTCTATCCATCCATGACGATCAATCTGGAGCGGAATATCTAGATCCGTCCGGGAAAAAATTTCTCCGTTCAACCCGGTTTCTCATCCGGAAATGAGGATCTTTTCTTCGCACGCTTTGCGGCGGGGCCCGGTTCGCCGATATCGAGGAGATCAAGCGTTTGCGCGGAGGCGATCTGCAGGCCGCCGCACAGGCAAACGCGCGGATTGACCCCGGGGTCGGCCATAATGGGCATTTCCGGATGGAAACGTTAACGGCGGCTGGATCCGCCCAAAATGCCTCCCAGCACACCGCGCAGGATCTGGCGGCCGATCTGACTCCCGATCGTGCGAGCAGCCTGTTTCGCCATGGTTTCCAGCACCCCCTGACGGCGCTTGGTTCCCCACAGAAGCCCGCCGAGTCCGCTGCGGTCCTCAGCGGACTCCGGGCCTCCGGGTGACCGCGCCTCGGGAGGTTCCGCGGCCGCCCGGCGGGCGAGGATCTCGTGGGCCGACTCGCGGTTCAGGCGGGTGTCGTACTTGCCGGTTAGCGGGCTGCGCGCCCGTATCATCAGGCGTTCCTCAGAGCTGATCACCCCCATGCGGCAGCGCGGCGGGCAGATCAGGGCGCGCTCCACGGGCATGGGAAAGCCCTTTTCCTGGAGGGTCGAAACCAGGGCTTCTCCGACGGCGAGTTCGGAGATGACACGGGCGACATCGAGTTTGGGGTTCACGGCGAAGGTCTCGGCGGCCGAGCGGACCGCCTTCTGATCGCGCGGCGTAAAGGCCCGCAGGGCGTGCTGGATGCGGTTGCCAAGCTGACCGAGGATGTCGTTGGGCAGATCATCCGGGTACTGCGAGCAGAAATAGAGCCCTACGCCTTTGGAGCGAATGAGCCGGACGGCCTGTTCGACGCGGCGGCGCAGGACCGGCGGGGCGTCATCGAAGAGGAGATGGGCTTCGTCGACGAAGCAGACCAGCTTCGGCCGGTCGAGGTCGCCCACCTCGGGCAGGTTCTCGAAGAGCTCCGACAGGATCCAGAGGAGCAGACTGGAGTACAGGCGCGGTTTCAGAATCAGCCGGTCTGCGGTGAGGATGTTGATGATCCCGCGGCCGCTCAGGTCCGTCCGCATCAGATCCGGGAGTTCGAGCCCCGGTTCGCCGAAAAGGGCCTCCGCTTCCCGGTCTCCGAGGGAGATAAGGGCGCGCTGGATGGCGGCCACGGATTGGGCGCTGACCAGGCCGTAGGCCGCCGACACCTCCTTGCGGCTGGCTGCAACGAGCCCGAGCAGGGCGCGAAGGTCGTCCAGATCGAGCAGCAGCAGGCCCTGCTCATCCGCCAGCCGGAACACGATTTCCAGGACCCCCATCTGGACCTCGGTCAGTTCGAGGATCCGGCCGAGGAGGGCCGGCCCCATCTCGCTGATGGTCGCTCTGACCGGATGGCCGGAGTCGCCGTAGACATCCCAGAAGATGACGGGATTGCCTTCCTGGGTGTAATCGGGGATGCCGATCCGGGCGACGCGCTCCCGGATCTTTTCGTTCATGGCGCCGGGCATGGCGAGACCCGCGATGTCGCCTTTGACGTCGGCGATGAACACGGGCACGCCGAGGCGTGAGAAACCCTCGGCCAGCACGAGGAGCGAGACGCTCTTGCCGGTGCCCGTCGCCCCGGCCACGAGGCCGTGGCGGTTGGCGTAGCGCGTGAGCAGGTGAACGGGCTGCTCTCCTTTGCCGATCAAGATCCGGTCCACGGAAGACCTCCTTTCAGACCCCATTCAGGATTGACAATAGAGCTCGAAGGCGCCCCGGCGGGTCCAGGCCGCCGGCCTGATGCAGGCCTCTTCGTTCAGCCGGTGGATCCGGCGGCAAGGGGCCGCCGTGCCCGAAACCTGCACCGCAGGACTTCAGCCTTTCCAGGATGGGTACATCCGCAAAAAGACGCTTTCCGCAATCAAAACCGGTCAGATGTCAACATACCCGTCCGGTGCAAGGCTCGTGGCAAGCATCACTCGGTTGATGTCAAGGTGTTCCATCCACACAGGGGTTTCCTGATGGGCGGGATCGAGCCAGAATCCCTCGATTTCGCCGGCGAGCGGTGCGTATTTCATCAGACGGTTGACCAGCCCTTGGAGTTTCCGGGTCTTCAGGGGGAGTTCGCTTTCGTGGACCAGAAGCCGCTCTGTCTTTGCAAGGGCGTGCAGGCCGATGGACAGCCCCAGTTCCCTGAAGGCCAGCCGCTGTTCCGCCGGCCGTTTGATGGGGCTGCTCTTCGTATAAATCTTGAGCCCTTGGAGCGACGCCTCCAGGACGGCTTCGAGCAGACCGTTGCCGAGGAAGTCCCCTCGGGCCGTCAGTTGGGCCAGACGGAAGCCGTCGCACAAGAGCCCTCCGATCCCCAGGGGATCGTCCGTCGCCCAGTTCTTTCCGGCGCAGATATCGGCCAGTTCGGCGATTTCGGTCTCGAGATCGGGCCATCCGTCCTTTTCCGTCTTTCGTGAGGGATTGGAGTCGATCTGCATGAAGGTGATGAAGCCGTCGAGCGGGTCATGGTGCCCCATGGCCTTGACGAGAGGATAGGAGAGATCGATGCTCATCTTCCAGACCATGCGCCGTTCGAGGCCATTCGCAGCGGAGTAGACGAACCGCGTGTAGGCGGTCCTGGCCAGCTCCGAGGCCCATCTCCCGTACTGGTTTTCCCCGAGCAGGCGGGCGGCGCGATCGAGCGCGTGCATCCATTTGGTCAGATAGTGGAAGTATTGTCCGTCCCGATTCCATTCCAGACGCTCGTCGAAGGGTGCTGAGAGGCCTCTCTCATTCAGTTTTTTGCCGATGCGGAGCCCGCCGGCCGTTGGGTGGTCTTCACCGTTCCGGTGGCTGAGACCGCTGATCCAGCCCTCTCGCAAATCATCTTCACGGTGCCGGCCCAGGACGTGGTGAACCTGATCGATGAGGTTTACGGCAAGCTGCCGGTGCGACCGATCTCCGGTGGTTCGATACAGGCCCAGGAAATTGCACACGGCAAAGGCATCCGTCCAGAGATAGCGGATCGGCGGCCGGGTGGCGGCAGGAGGGATCCCTGTCTCTGCAGCGAATCGCGTCATCATCGCCTGGGCTTCCAAGAGGGCGTCAGTCTCGGGCATGGGTTGTTCCATTCGAAAAAAAGATTGCGCTCCGAAAGATTTGCATCCTGCAAACGGGACCGGATTTTACTGTATCGCAGAGCCGATATCAACCGGTTCGAACGTTTTCCCTTGTGCGTGTGCGCGTTTCGGGCCGGAGGCTTCTCTCGGCCCGCCCTGTCCCCGGAAGCAGTTTTCGGCCCGCCTTTCGAGGCTGCCTGCGGGCTGCTCGTTCACCGAGGCCGACCGGTGCAATCACGGCCTCGGGATGGTGTCCGAGGCCGATCCTTTGAGCCTGCCCTTTTTCTTGTCGGGCCAACGGGCGATGTACCAGTTGGCGGCGGCCGGCGCCTTCTGGAACAAGACGACCCCGATGACCGCGGTGACGAAGATATAGATGCCGCTGAATATCCGCAGCTGAGGTAAGGCCAGGCTGGCGATGACGGCCGAGAATTCACCGCGGTGCACCATGGAAAAGGCCGCCCGGCAGGCCGTCTTACGGGCCAATCCGAAGAGGCGTCCCCCGAGGAAGGCGGTCAGAATCTTGCCTGCGACAGCCCAGAGGGCCATCACGATCATCAACGGGACGAAGGGCACGCCTTCGCCGAGGGTGATCGTGGTACCGAACCAGAAAAAGAAGAAGGGCAGGGTGATGTCCCGGATGGGGGCGATCAGGTGCTCGATTTCGCTGGATTTACCGGTTTCGGAAAGCATCATTCCGGCCAGAAAGGCCCCCAGGATCTCGGAAAGCCCCAGGGTCATGGCGGCGCCGGCGTAGGCCAGGGCGATGCCGGCTGCGAGCAGAGGCATGAAGTCCTGCTGCATGTAGCGGGCCAGGAAACCTTCCATGCGCTTGAAGGCATAGTGCCCGATCACGATGGCCCCCGTCATGAGCAGGATGATCTTGAGCAGGAGCAGCCCGAGAAAGCCGATGGTCATCTCCTCGCCTGTTCTCGCGGCGGCGATGAAGGAGACCAGAATCGGTGAGATCAGGTCTTCGAAGATCAGCAGGGCCAGGATGAACTCCGTCTCCGGGTTGGCGAGGCGCTTCTGCTCCTCGAGAAGCTTGGCCGAGATGGAGGAACTGGTCGCGTAGGCGACGGATCCGAGCACGAAGGCGGCCAGGGGATTCAGTCCGAACAGGAGCGCCAGCGCCATGGCGCCGCCGATATTCAGCAGAACATCCATGAGACCGGCCGGCCAGATGCGCCGGCTGATCTCGACCATACGGGCCAGAGGGAATTCGAGCCCCAGGATGAAGAACAGCAGGACGATGCCGACTTCGCCGGCCAGGTGGATGGCCTCGTTTTCCCGGAAAAACGATGTCAGCGCGATCCCGAGTACGATGTAGACCAAGACGGACGGCAGGCGCAGTTTCTGCGAACTGAAACTGACGAAGAAGAAGCTGCAGAGGATCAGCCCTGCGAGGAGCAGAAAGGGCAGCTGAGCCATGGTTTACTTCCTATGGGACAGAGAGCGTGTCGGGCTCGAGGGCTTCGATCAACACTGGCACAAGGACTCCAGGGTCTTGGTCTGGTCGCGCGTTCCGATGGACATCAGGATGTCCCCGGGCTGGATCACCTCGTTCACATCGGGGCTTCCGATCATCTTCTCCCCGCGCTGGACGGCGATGACAGTTGCACCGGTGCGTTTCCGGATCTGCGATTCCAGGATCGATTTGCCCGCCAGGCAACTCGCGGGCGCTACCTTCAGCCAGTCCACCCGCAGGTTCTTCATGAGGAATTCCATCCGGTCGTCGGTTACCGGCTGATAGTCCACGCCCAGAAGAATGGTCCCCACCTGGCGGGCCTCCTCGTCGGTCAGCAGAAACGTTTGGCTGGGGTCGTCCTGGTCCGGGTCCTCGAAATAGTAAAACTCCCGGTTTCCCTGGTGATGGACGATAACGACCAGGCGCGCGCCCTCGGCTGTCTCGAGGGCATAGCTCTTGCCGATGCCCGGCAGTTCGCTGGTTTTGACTTTCATAACGGCTCCTTTCCTGATTTTCCCCAGGGGAAGATACCATAAGCGGGCGCCCTCGAAAACATGAAAACGTGTTACCTGCCTTGTGCAGAGGTGTTCGGTTCCATCCAGATCTCGGCGACGGCCGCACACGTCAGCCCGAAGGGCAGATATCCGGCATATCCCAGGATCGGCATCGCGAAGATCCTGGAGCCCTGGACAAAGGGAACGGTGTATTCCCAGCGGGAGAGACTGCCCGCGTTCCACATCTCCCAGAAAAAGCCGCACAGAAGCGCCGCGAGAGACCAGCTGACAACCCCCCGCCAGTTCCCCTTCGGGATGCCTTCGAGAGGGTGCCGGCCGCCGGTCAGGGACTGCAGGGCGACCATGATCAGGAGCGGCGCCACCCAGAGGCCGGCAAAGAGGAGGTCAGGCCAGACGCCGATGCCGGCCAGAACGGCAGCCGACAGAAACAGCGTCCACGCGGCGAGGCGTGCGGGGTGCCGGGGCCGGATAGGCAGGACGCCCTCGAAGGCCCGGCGGATCCAGGGAAGAGTGAGCAGCCAGCGTTGCGTGGAAAGAACGGCCGGCAGAACGGTCGAAAAGGAGATCGTGGCGAAAAGGGCATAATGCCAGGCGCCGTATTCGCTGCCGAGGTAATGCCAGTTCTGCACGAAGCGGTTGAGGTATTCGAAGAACCACCAGAAGATTGCGCTGAGCGGAAAAAGCAGGATGAACCGCCCGGGCCGGCTGCTGAGGGGGCAATGTCCCAGCCGTTTATGGATCAAGGCGTTCATCGTCAAAATGTAGCCGAGCCAGAGGGGGAAAAAGGTGTGCGGCTGAAAGGGGGCGAACCAGGAAAACCGTGTCCAGGCGAACAGCCAGGCGGCGGTTCCCCATCCGATCCCCGCCCAACCCCACCATGGAAAGGGCCGCTTCGTTGGAAGAGCGGGGGCCGGGGCGTTTCTCGACCGGGCCCACAGAAAAAGGATGAACGCAAGCGCGCCTGTTCCGACCAGGGCGTAAACGCAGAAGACCGGCCATGAAAAAGGCGCGTGGGAGACGAAATCCGAGCGCGGCGGGAATGCGAAGTACGGTCCGATCGGGCGCCCTGCCATCAGGACGCCTGCGGGTGGAAGCCCCAAAAGCATGGCTGCCGCCAGGGCCCATTTCGGTATACGGGTGAGGGGTGATTGCGGTATCATGCCGAAACAGTAACGCAATTTTGAAACAGGGTCAATCCGCTCCGGACCGCTGGCGCAGCCGGGCCTGCATGGGCGCGGCCGGATTTTGCGGATCGGGCGGCTTTGGGCCGGGAAGGAGAGAGGCCATGATCGGGGCGATAGCGGGTGATATCGCAGGATCGGTTTATGAGGGAACACGCATGAAGACCAAGCATTTCGTCTTGTTTTCGGACCTGTGCGTCTACACGGATGACACGGTGCTGACGGTTGCCCTGGCGGACACGATCCTGACGGGAACGCCCTATGTGAAGAATCTGAAGACCTTCTACCGGTGGTATCCGCACGCCGGATACGGCGGGAGCTTCCATCGCTGGGCACGGCGCGAAGACTCGGAGCCGTACGGCAGTTGGGGGAACGGGGCCGCCATGCGGATCAGTCCGGTCGGGTATGCCTATCACGATCTGGAGACCGTTCTCGATCAAGCACGCGGGTTTACGGAGGTGACCCACAACCACCCCGAAGGGATAAAGGCGGGCAGGCGGTTGCCGCAGCGGTTTTCCTCGCGCGGACCCGGCATTCGAAGGAGGAGATCCGGACGTTCATCGAGACGCGCTTCGCGTACGATCTGAGCCGGTCGATAGACGAGATCCGCCCGGGCCATCCGTTCGATGTGTCGTGCCAGGGGAACATTCCCCCCGCGATCAGGGCTTTTCTGGACTCGACGGACTTCGAGGACGCGATCCGGACGGCTGTCTCTCTTGGCGGAGATACGGACACCCTGGCCTGCATCACGGGAGGCATCGCACAGGCGTTTTACGGAGGGATTCCGGAGGATATCGAGAAAAAGGTGTACGCGATCCTCGATGAGCGGTTGAGCGCGATCACCAAGGCCTTCATGAACCATTACTGCAGAACCTGATCGTTGGACGTCGACAGGCGGGTGTCTCGGCCGTGATTGAGCGAGAGGGCGGGAGGAGAGATTGTTACTTCCGGATGGGCACCCTTTAGGGATTGAATCTCGCTTCTTGTGTTGCCGTCTGTTTTCTGGCACATTACGCAGGTATTGCCGAGTGAGTTGTTTTGAGAGACGGATTCGATCCGGAAAGGGGGTGATACGACAGGTATCCCGCGTGGCTGAAGAAAGATGGTCGCTTTCAATGCTAATGATCCAAAAACGGAGGTCGGGACCATGAGGGCAATATGGTGTTTGGCGATTGGCGTGCTGGTTGCGAGTGTCACCCTGTTTTGCGGTGGGGCCGCTGCGGAAGAAAAGCCTGTCAAACTTGGGGCCATGTTTATTTCGTCCGGCAAGATGGGGGGGTACGGCAAACACGGTGCCCAGGCGATTCAACTGGCCGTCGAGGAGATCAATGCAGCCGGCGGCATCCTCGGGAGAAAACTGGAGGCCACCACCGAAGACACCCAACTGAACAAAGAACGGACCATAGAGATCGCCAAGCGGTTCATTCTGACAGACAAGGTCAATTTCCTGATGGGTCCGACGTCGAGCGGTCTGGCCATGACGCTCCTGGACATCGCAAAAGAGCACAAGAAGATCCTGATCGCAACGCAGGCTGCAACCGACACCCTAACAGGCGCCAATTTTTCCCCTTACCTCTTCAGCACGCTCAGCAATGCCATGATGCATTCGCGCTCAGGCGCCTATCTGATGGCAAACAAACCTTACAAACGCTGGATGGTGGTCGGCCCGGACTACAACTACGGACATTCCTCATGGGAGATGTTCATTACCAAACTGAAGGAATTGAAGCCCGATGTCGAAGTGGTGGGGGAGGTCTTCCCGAAATTCATGGCCACGGATTATTCGGCAGCCATTGAAGAGGTGTTGAAAATCAAGCCCGATGCCGTTTGGTGTCCTCTCTGGGGGGGGGATTCGGTCGCGTTCATCAAGCAGGCGCTGCCGAAGGGGTTGTTCGACCAGGTAAAGTTCGCTTTTCCGGTCGGCGGGGCTTTGGAAACGCTCATTCCGGTCGGCAAGGATATGCCGGAAGGGATCTTCATGTCCACGCGCTATTTGTTCACGACGCCCGATTCGGCGCTGAACCGAAGATTCGTGAAGGCCTACAAAGAACGATTCAATGAGTATCCGGATTACATGGCGGGGGAGACCTACGCCGGAGTGACCTTCATCAAGGCGGCCGTCGAGCGCGCAGGCAGCACGGATGCTGAAAAAATCATCGCAGCGGTCGAAAAGGAGCCTTTGGCCTGGGAGAGTCCTGAGGGATGGAAGATCATGCGGGCCGAAGATCATTCGGTTGTCGAGGACTGTCTCTGGGGGGAGACCGTCTTCAGCGAGGCCTATGGTTTTCCGGTGTTGAAAAACATCCACTATGTGCCGGCCGAGGAGATCTGCAGGACCCCCGAGGAACTGAAGGCGGTGCGGGAGGGGTATCGGAAAAGCCTGCAGTAGCCGAGAAGCCCGCAGCGGTTGAAGGCTGCTTTCGCGGAGGTGGAGGAGTCATGGAGAGGATTGCGACCGACAAGGCACCTGCGGCCGTGGGGCCTTACGCTCAGGCGGTGAAGTCGGGGGAGTTGCTCTTCTGTTCGGGTCAGATCGGGATTGATCCGCGCACAGGAAAGCTCGCCGGTGAGGACATCGAGGCCCAGGCGGGGCAGGTCCTGGAAAACATGCAGAAGGTCCTGCTGGCGGCAGGGTTGGGGATGAACGACGTGTTGAAGACGACGGTCTTTCTCGTGGATATGAAGGAATTCCCCGTGGTGAATGCCGTATATGCCAAGGCGTTTGGAGACCACCGGCCGGCGCGGTCCACCGTCCAGGTCGTAGGGCTGCCGCTCGGCGCCAGGATCGAGATCGAATGCATCGCCGACGCCGGTCTTGCCGAACGCCAGGTTGGATGAGCGGGTGACCCTCCATGGCTGATTTTCCGATCCCTGGAGAGCATCCGGCGGGGGGCGTCGGCCGGCTCCGGATGTGTCCTGGCCTGATGTCGACCGAGGCTGGCGGTTGCCCCTCCGGCGCCGACCGGGCGCATTCCAGGAGAAAGCGAAAGCCGTTCAGCGCATGGATTTCGAGCGGAAAGAAGGAGCAGGCGCATGGGATATGAGACCATCATAGTGGAGATCGGGGATGATTATGTCGCGGATGTGACGCTCAATCGTCCGGAAAACCTCAACACCTTCAACGTGGCGCTTGCAACGGAACTTGGGCAGGCGCTCCAGGAACTGGATGCGGATCAGCGGGTGCGCGTGATCGTGCTGAAGGGCGCAGGAAAGGCCTTTTGCGCGGGCATCGATGTCGGAGATTTCCACGGCAAGAGCGCGCTCGAATACCGCGAGTGGATCGGGTGCATGGAGCGCCCCTTGGTTGCCATCAGCGGCTTGTGCAAGCCCGTGATCGCCCAGGTTCACGGGGTCGCGGCGGCGAACGGTGCAGGCTTGGTGGCCGCCGCGGATCTGGCTGTTGCAGGCGAGTCGGCGCGGTTGGGTTTGACGGCCATCAATGTCGGTTTGAACTGCATCGGCCCCGTTGTGCCGGTTGCGCGGTCCGTCGGCAGGAAGAAGGCCCTCGAGATGCTTTTTTTCGGGGATCTCGTCCCAGCCAGAGAGGCTTTGGCGATGGGGCTTGTAAACCGGGTTTATCCTGAAGAGGCCCTGAAGATGGAGACCCGCAGATGGGCGGCTGCCCTCGCTCAGAAAAGTCCGGTGGCTTTGCAGATCGCCAAAAAGGCCTTCTACGCGGCGGAGGATATGGAATATCACCAGGCCTTCGAGTACATGAACGAGGCGTTCGCCCGCTTGTGCTGCACCGAGGATGCCCCTGAAGGCATCCGGGCCTTCAAGGAGAAAAGGCTCCCTGTCTGGAAAGGGAGATGACCGCTCGACCGGAGCCGGGCGGATAACCACAGGCGGTCCGCCCGGCTCCGGTAGGGGTGTGTGTGCAAAAGCTGTTTCCGATTCGGGCGCGGATCGGCGCGGCCTGGGCGGGTGCCGTCCTGGTGGTCCGGCTGAAAGGCCTTGGGCGATGTAGGCATCCGGTTCGTCCCGGCGTCGGCTTTGGGTATCTGCCTATCTGCCTCGCTCGTGCTTTTCCCCAGGTGCGGCGCCGTTTTCCGTCATGGGGCTCTCGTATACGCCGGTGCCGATGAAGTATTCTGTTCCGGGAATCGGTTCGACATACCCCAGCTTCAGCTTTTCCCCCTCTGACCCGGGCTTGATCCAGTGGTAGGTTACGAACCCGCCGCCTACCCGGGCGGCCTCGGCCAGTTCACGGATCACATACTTGCCTTTTGCATCCTGATAGTCGTATAGATTCTTCCCGACGAGGTTTTTCTGGGTGGCATGGGCGATGTTGCGGCAGTCGAGGTCATACACATAGAAGTAGCCGGACCGATCGGGGTAGAATCGGATCGGCTCGATGAAACGGCGGATGAGGGTGATGCGCTGCCCGGGATCTTCCTGGCCCCGGCACAGGGCGCCGAGCCCTTCGGCGGCGCAGTGCACTGCAATCACCGCCCCTTGGGCCTCGCAGGTATTGGAGATCTTGCCGGCCTTCGCCGCCGACTCCATCGAGGCATGCATGATGATCAGACACGCCAGCGCGACCAGGTACGAAGAGAAGGGGATTTTTCTTTTGTCTGAGGTCATTTCCAAAACCTCCTTGTAAAAGGATTGACGGGATGAACCCTTTGCCGAGCGATGGACGGCTGCCCGGGCATGGTATCCTTTGACCGGTCAACACGGGCTACGTATCATATTTTCTTGAGCAGGCCAAGGGCAAATCCGGTTTGCGTCTTCCGACCGTCGGCGGGTGCAGCACCCGAACGTCCGCCGGCCGGAGGCTGAGGGGAGCTTGATGATGGCTGGAAGGGTGTGTCCGCCTTTTATCGGTTATATTCTCTTGAATCCTTTGAGGCGCTTGATCGAGAACCCCGAGAAGATGCTGGGCGGTCTTGTTCAACAGGGGATGACTGTCCTCGAGCCCGGCTGCGCGATGGGGTACTTCACGCTTCCGCTTGCGCACATGGTCGGCCCTGCAGGCAGGGTTGTGGCGGTCGACATTCAGCCCAAAATGCTCTCCGCCCTCTCGCGCCGGGCACGGAAGGCCGGTCTGGAGAAGCGGATCGACATCCGGCAGGGCGGATCCACCGGGATGGGCATTGTGGATCTTGCCGGAGAGGTGGACCTTGTGGTGGCGATCCATGTGGTCCACGAGTTGCCGGATCCGGCGCGGTTCTTCGAGGAAGTGAGAGGGGTCATGAAGCCCGGGGCGAAGCTGCTGATCATAGAACCGAAAGGCCATGTTTCAGTGGCTCGATTCCGCGAAACCGCCGCGTTTGCCGAGGCCGCCGGTCTGGCGGCTGTCGAGGGTTTGGCGGATCCCCGGGCGCGGAGGGCGCTGCTGCGCAAGCTGTGATCCGGTTCGGCCCCATTCCTTCAGCCAGGACCCGGCTGGTCCGAGGTCCATTGATCGAAACGTTTTTTTGGGGCTTGACCCGCCGTTTGCGGCGCGGACGAAACGCGCCGACCCATGCCGGGACCGGCCGGGAGGGCCTTGTTCGGATCATAATTGAAGACTGATCAGTGAGGTGGAGACGATGCGTAGCCTTCCAAAACGGATCTGCTTTGCGGTTGTTGCAGCGGCATGGATGTGCGGATGCGCAGGGTTTCTGCGCTCCATCGAGCCGCCGCAGGTCGGGCTGTCCGACCTTCGCATCCAGGCGATCCGGCACTTCGAGACCTTGTTGGAGGTGGATCTCAGGGTGGTGAACCCGAATGATTTTCCTCTGATCATCCAGGGGGTCGCCTGCGATCTTGCGCTGAACGGGCAGCATTTCGGTTCGGGGGTCGGTAAGGAAGGAGCGACTATTCCCGCTTTCGATACGGGGATTGTTTCGATCGTCGTGTACTCTTCCATGATCGACCTTTTCAGGGGATTTCTGAAAATGCCTGATCGGGAGGAACTGGTTTACAGCGTAAAGGGCTCTGTAAGGGTGGCCAGGGAGAGGGGCGGAACGGTCAAGATCCCCTTCGAGAGCGAAGGGCGTTTCAGGTTGCAGCCTTTTGATTCCGACAAGGTGAGTACGGAGCGGAGAGTTCGTGCGGGAGCGCGTGAAGCGGATGATTATTCAAGCGTCAAAAGATCGGATACAAGGAAAGAGAGTGTCGAATGTCATTGAACCCACCGATCCGAAACATCGTTCTCATTGGCATGCCGGGGGCCGGGAAAAGCACGGTGGGTGTGATCCTGGCGAAGATGGCGGCGATGGGCTTCGTGGACACGGACCTCCTCCTGCAGGCCTCCGAGGGCCGCTCGCTGCAGGAGATCGTCGATCAGGAGGGGTTTATGGCGCTTCGTGCGATCGAGGAGCGGGTCCTGCTCGGACTCGACCTGCAGGGGCATGTCATTGCCACGGGGGGAAGCGCCGTTTACAGTGAGGCTGCGATGGGGCACCTCAAGGGGGCGGGGGTCGTGGTGTTTCTCGATGCGGCGGCTGAAACGCTCGAGCGGCGCATCCAGGACTTCGCGACGCGGGGGATCGCCAGGCGGCCGGATCAGAGCTTCGCTGAACTCTACGGCGAACGGCTCGCCCTCTACCACCGTTATGCAGACATCCGGATCGACTGCGCCGGTCTGACCCAGGAAGCCGTTTGTGCGCGCATTATCCGGGCGCTCGATGGGGGGAAAGCGTGAAATCCACGAGGCCGTCTCCTCTCGTCATGTTGAACCGGATCACCCTTGCGTTCGGAGGGCCGCCGCTGCTTGCCGACGTGGATCTCCAGGTCGAGCGGGGGGAGCGGATCTGTCTGATCGGGCGCAACGGCACCGGTAAGTCGACGCTGCTCAGGCTGGTCCACGGGGAACTCCGGCCCGACGGCGGCACGATTACGCGCGCTTCGGGTCTCCGGACCGCCCTGCTTCCTCAGGAGGTGCCCCTGGACATGGAAGGCAGCGTCTATGATGTGGTCGCCTCCGGTCAAGGCCTTTATGCGTCCCTCCTGCAGGAATACCATCACATCCTCCTCGCCTCGCGCAGGCATCCGAAAGAGACGGATTCGGCCCGTCTCGAACAGGTCCGGCGGACCCTGGAGGCCGGAGACGCCTGGGAACGCCATCAGCAGGTGCAGGAGGTCATCTCGCGCATGGATCTCGATGAGGCCGCCGACAGCGGAACGCTCTCAGCCGGGCTCAAGCGGCGGGTCTATCTGGCCCGTGCCCTCGCCAACGAGCCGGATATCCTGCTGTTGGACGAACCCACCAACCACTTGGATCTGGACGCCATCCTGTGGATGGAGCAGTTCTTGCTGCGCTCGGTCAGGACGATGCTTTTCGTGACTCATGACAGGGTCTTCCTCGACCGGCTCGCCACCCGCATCGTCGAACTGGACCGGGGGATGCTCACGTCCTTTCCCGGCCGCTACGAGGACTACCTTGCCCGCAAACAGGCGCTCCTCGAGGTCGAGGCCAGGCGTAACGCCGCTGTCGACAAGCAGCTGAAGCGTGAGGAGGAGTGGCTCAGGCAGGGGATCAAGGCCCGGAGGACCCGCAACGAGGGGCGGGTGCGGGCCCTTATGGAGTTGCGGGCCGAGGTCGCCCGGAGGCGTTCCCTGAGCGGCTCCGTCCACCTGGCTGAGCATGAGCTCGAAAGATCCGGGAAGCGGGTCATCGAGGTCCGCGGCGTTTCGTTCGGGTACGGGGGGGCTCCCGTTGTCCGAGATGTTTCCACCACCATCCTGAGGGGTGACAAGGTGGGGATCATCGGGCCCAACGGCTGCGGCAAGACGACCTTGCTGCGCATTCTGCTCGGAGACCTGGAGCCCGAAGCCGGTCGCGTGAAACACGGTGAAAATCTCGAAGTGGCCTATTTCGATCAGCTGCGCGCCCAACTGGATCCGGACAAGACGGTCCAGCAGAACGTGGCCGGGGACGGCGACAAGGTCATCGTGGGCGGCAAGGTCCGGCACGTCATCGGATACCTGCAGGACTTCCTGTTCACCCCCGAGCAGGCGCGAGCGCCTATCACGCGCCTTTCCGGCGGAGAGCGGAATCGTCTGCTGCTCGCCAAACTCTTCACGCGCCCGGCCAACCTGCTGGTGCTCGATGAACCGACCAACGACCTGGACATAGAAACCCTCGAACTCCTGGAGGCCATGCTGGTGGAATTCCCCGGGACCGTGCTGATCGTGAGCCATGACCGGGCCTTCCTGAATCATGTCGTGACCTCCGTCCTGGCCTTCGAAGGGGGAGGACGGGTGACCGAGGTTGTGGGCGGCTATGACGACTGGCTGAGACAGCGTCCGAAGGATGCGGCGGCTTCGGGGCCGGAGAAGGCGAAGCATGCGAAGCCCCGTCCACGCAAAGAGGCCCCGCGCAAGCTCACGTTCAAGGAGCAGCGGGAGCTGGAACTTTTGCCTGACCGCATCGAAGGCCTCGAGGCCGAAAAACGCGACCTCTTCGCGGCCATGGCCGAGCCTGAGCTTTATCGGTCGGCCGGGGCCGATGTGACGCGGCTCCAGTCCCGGCTCCATGCCCTCGAGGAAGAGATCGATGCGGCCATGGCCCGCTGGGAGGAACTGGAGGAGGTGAATCTCCAATCGGCCAAGTGAACCTTCCCGCCCGAACAGGCAGCAACGGAGCCATGATGGCGCCCGCGGCGCTCTCCGCCGCTGCCGCCGGGCAGATGATCCATCCTGCACGAATCCGTCAGACATCCCCCCTCCTTTGATCCGGCGGCGGACGGCCCCCGGCCTGTGCCCTTTTTCGGGTCGTGATCCTTGGATCGCTCCTCGTTGCCGCACGTTCCCTCTCCGAGCCCCCGGTCTTTACAATTCCTCGACAGGTCTTATTTTATAACCGTGACCTTCGTTGGTGTTCCTTCAGAAACAATGATCGAACGCCGGCGGATTCCGGTCAGACAGGAAGACCATGTACCAGACGCGCTGGCCGATGCCTGCGGCATATCAGGCGGAGGGCAGGCCTGAAACATTTCAATACAAGGAGTTTTGAAACGATGGAACATGAAAAGGAAAAACAGGGAAAGGTGGATCTGCCCCGTGAGATCCCGATTCTGCCCTTGCGCAACACCGTCGCCTATCCTTTCATGGTGATTCCGTTGGTCGTAGGTATCAAACGCTCCGTGAAGCTGGTGGAAGACGCGCTGCAGGGGGACAGGATCATCGGCCTCGTCACCATGAAAGACGGCCATATCGAAGAGCCTCAACCAGGTGAAGTGTATGAAGTCGGGACGCTCGCGAAGATCGACCGGGTCCTGAGGGCGCCGAACGAAAATACCCTTCAGATCGTCGTGCAGGGTATTGAGCGCTTTCGCGTCAAACACTGGATCGGCTCGGAACCCTACCTTCGTGCAGAGGTGGAGCCGGCCTCGGACATCATCGAGAAGGACCTGGAGACGGATGCCCTTGAGCGCAGCCTGCGCGAACTGGCGCAGGAGGTGATCCATCTGTCGCCCAACCTGCCGAAGGAGGCCGCGGCGCTTCTGAATCAGGTTCAGGACCCGCAGTATCTGAGTTATCTCGTGGCGAGCAACCTGAGGTTGGATGTGCCCGAGGGCCAACTGGTCCTCGAACTGGATCGGGCCAAGGAGAAGTTCCGGCATCTGATCGCCTATCTGGCCCGGGAGAGGGACATCCTGAGCCTGGGAAAGAAGATCAAGAACGACGCCCAGGAGGAGATGGACAAGGCCCAGCGGGATTACTATCTGCGCCAGCAGCTGAAGGCCATCCGCAAGGAACTTGGAGAAGGCGAGGCGCCGGAGTCGCCGGTCGACGAGTACCGTGAAAAGATCGAGAAGGCCGGCCTCCCGGAGGAGGCGGAGAAAGAGGCGCTGAGAGAGCTGAAGCGGCTTTCTTCGATGTCGCCCCACTCGGCCGAGTATCCCGTGATCCAGACCTACCTCGACTGGCTGTGCGATCTACCCTGGAACGAGGTGAGCGTCGACGAAACGGATATCGTGGGCGCGCGCCGGGTGCTCGATGAGGATCATTACGATTTGGAGGAGGTCAAGGACCGGATCATCGAATACCTGGCTGTCCACCAATTGGTGAAGGAGCGCGGTGCGGAGCCGGACGCTGCCGAAGGGCAGGATGGCCCGGACGGGACAGGGGTGATCCTCTGCTTCGCGGGGCCTCCGGGAGTCGGCAAGACGAGCCTCGGACAGAGCATCGCGCGGGCCCTCGGCCGCAAGTTCACCCGTATGAGCCTTGGCGGCATGCGGGACGAGGCCGAGATCCGCGGCCACCGCAGGACCTACATCGGTGCCATGCCGGGGCGGATCATCCAGGCGATCAAGCGCGCCGGGACCCGGAATCCCGTCTTCATGCTGGACGAGGTGGACAAGATCGGCACCGACTGGCGAGGCGATCCGAGCAGCGCGCTGCTGGAGGTGCTCGATCCGGCTCAGAACCATGCCTTCCGGGACCATTACCTGGACCTGGACTTCGACCTGAGCGATGTCATCTTCATCACGACTGCGAACCAGTTGGAGACCATCCCGGGGCCCCTGCGCGACCGAATGGAGATCATCCAGCTGGACGGCTACACCGAGTACGAAAAGCTTCACATCGCCAGGCGGCACCTGGTGAGCCGTCAGCTGCGGGCCAACGGGCTGCGCCCGGATGAGATCACCTTTACGGACGAGGCCCTGTTGAAGATCATTCAGGACTATACCCGTGAGGCCGGCGTGAGGAACCTGGAGCGCCAGATCGGCGCGGTGTGCCGCAAGGCGGTGGTCCGGATCGCGGGCCGTGAGGCGGAGCACATCACCATCACGCCTGAGATCGTCCGGCAGTATCTGAAGAAGGAGAAGTTCGATTCGGAGACCTCGGAGACCATCGAGATCCCCGGCATCGCCACAGGGCTGGCGGTGACCGCCGTCGGCGGGGACATCCTCTTCATCGAGGCTACTCAGATGCGCGGGAAAGGGCGGCTGACCCTGACCGGCCAACTGGGGGACGTGATGCGGGAGAGCGCCCAGATCGCCCACAGCTACGTGCGCTCCAAGGCTGACGGGCTGGGGATCGCACCGGAGCTGTTCGAGCAGACCGATGTGCACGTGCATGTTCCGGCCGGCGCTATCCCGAAGGACGGTCCCTCGGCGGGTATTGCGATGGTGATGGCGATGGCGAGCCTCTTCAGCGGGCGGTCCGTCCGCGGGGATGTCGGCATGACCGGGGAAGTGACCCTGCGGGGCCGTGTCATGCCGGTCGGCGGGATCAAGATGAAGGTCCTGGCCGCCCACAGGGCCGGCTTGAAGGCGGTGATTCTCCCGAAGCGCAATGAGCGGGATCTGGAGGAACTCCCGGAAGAGGTCCTGAAGGCCATGCGGTTCGTGCTGGTCGATAGGATCGATGAGGCGCTGAGCGTCGCGCTGGAGCCCGCGGAAGGCGAGGGAGAGGTCCAGCAGGCCGTGCACGCGTAACCATCTGACAGGGGACCATGGAAAAAAGGGCCGGCGCCCGGCAGAAGGATCCTGCCGGGCGCCGGCCCTCGCTTTTTCAGGAGGGCGTCGGCCCGATCCCGTGCAGGTAGCGTTCAAGCCAGGCGGCGGTGTGCGAGATCCGGGTTTGTTCGAGAATCTCTGTCGGTGAGCCCGCAGCGACGACCTCCCCGCCGGCCTCTCCGCCCTCCGGTCCGAGGTCGATGACATAGTCCGCCGCAGCGATGACTTCCATGTTGTGCTCGATTACGGCTACGGTGTTCCCCTGGTCCACCAGGGCCTGCAGGACCCCGACCAGACGCTGGACGTCGTGGAAGTGCAGCCCCGTGGTGGGCTCGTCCAGGATGTAGAGGGTGCGGCCGCGGGAGGCCTTGCCCAGTTCTTCGGCCAGCTTCATGCGCTGCGCCTCGCCGCCCGACAGGGTGGGGCTGGCCTGGCCCAGCCTGAGGTATCCCAGCCCGATGTCTTCCACCGCCTGGATGGCCCGCCGTATGGCGGGCACGGCATCGAAGAAGGCGGTAGCCTCGCGGAAGGTCAGGTCCAGGATCTCCGCGATGTGTTTGCCCTTGTAGGTAATGTCGAGCGTTTCGGGTTCGAAGCGCCGCCCGCCGCAAATCTCGCAGTGCACATAGACGTCCGGCAGGAAGCTCATGGCCACCTTGACGGAGCCCTGTCCCTTGCAGGCCTCGCAGCGCCCCCCCTGGACGTTGAAGGAGAAACGGCCGGGGCCGTACCCGCGGGCGCGCGCCTTGGGGGTCATGGAGAGCAGCCGGCGGATCTCCGTCAGACACCCGATGTAGGAGGCGGGCACCGAGCGCGGGGTCCTGCCGATCGGGGTGTGATCCACTTCGAGGACGCGTTCGACCGCCTTCCAGCCTTCGATTCCGCGGCAGAGTCCCCCGCCCCCTTTGCCCTGCAGCCGGACGTGCAGTTCACGGTGAAGCGTTTCCTTGAGAAGGGTGGACTTTCCCGACCCCGAGACTCCGGTGACGGCGATGAGTGTTCCCAGGGGAAACACGGCGTCGATGCGCTTGAGGTTGTTACCGGACGCCTCCCGGACCGTGATCGCTGGTCCGTTCTTGTAAGGCCGCAGCCGCGATGTCAGCTCGCGCCCCCGCCCGCCGAAGGCCTGCCCGGTCAGGGATTCGCGGACACGGCTCAGCTCCTCCAATGTCCCGCTCGCCACGATTTGTCCGCCCGCCTCCCCGCCGCCCGGCCCGAGATCGATGATGTGGTCGGCGGCCCGGATGGTCTCCTCGTCATGCTCCACGATCAGGATGGAGTTGCCGCGGCCCTTGAGCGAGTCCAGGGCGTCGAGCAGCAGGCGGTTGTCGCGTGCGTGGAGTCCGATCGTCGGTTCGTCCAGGATGTAGCAGACCCCGGTCAGGTTGGACCCCAGTTGGGCCGCGAGGCGTATCCTCTGGGCCTCGCCCCCCGAGAGGGTGTCGCCGCTCCGGCTGAGGGCCAGATAGCCCAGCCCGAGCCGGTCCAGGAACGCGATGCGGGTGAGGAGCTCCGACATGATCGGGTCGGCGATCGGGGCTTCGGCCGGCGAAAAGGAAAGCCCCTCCAGGAGGGCGCGGGTCTCCGATGCCGGCCGCTGAACGATATCCCAGATGGAAAGCCCCGCGATGCGGGCGCTCAGCGCCTCCGGTTTCAGGCGGCTCCCGCCGCAGTCGGGGCAGGTTCGCTCCTTCCCGGTGCCCTCCCCGCCGATGGTGCCCAACCCCTCGCAGCGGGGGCAGGCGCCCAGGGGGCTGTTGAAAGAGAAGAGCCTTGGATCGGGCTCCTGCAGCCCGATCCCGCAGGCCGGGCACACGCCCCGCCGGCTCAGGGTCTCCTCGCGGCCGGCCCCATCCACGACGGCCAGGGTGCCGTTGCCCTCCTCGAGGGCCGTCAGCACGAGCGCTTCGAGGTTGGGATGGGGGATTTCGCCCACGACCAGCTCGATGGTATGTTCGTGGTAGCGGCTCAGGCTCAGGCCGCGTTCGATCGGCGTGAAGCGGCCGTCGATGCGCGCCTCGCGGAAGCCCTTCTGATAGGCTCGTTCGAAGAGGATCTTGTGGAAACCCTTGCGGCCGAAGATCTTGGGGGCCAGGATCCTGGCGCGGGTGCCTGCGAACCGCTGCGTCACGGCGGCGATGATCTCGCTGAGCCCGAGGGCCTTGAGCTGACGGCCGCAGGCGGGGCAGGACTGCCCGCCGAGTTTGCTGAAGAGCAGGCGCAGGAAATGGTAGATCTCCGTCAGGGTGGCGACGGTGGAGCGGCGGCTGCTCCGGCTGGTGCGCTGCTGGATCGCGACGGTGGGGGGGATGCCGGTGACGGCGTCGACGGCAGGCCGTTCGAGGATCTTCACGTATTGGCGTACGTAGGGCGTGAGGCTCTCCAGATAACGCCGCTGCCCTTCGGCGAAGATGATGTCGAAGACGAGCGTCGATTTCCCCGAGCCCGATACGCCGGTCACGACGACCATCTCTTGGCGTGGGATCGACAGGTGCAGATCCTTCAGGTTGTGCTCCCGGGCGCCGTGCACCTCGATGGCCCCGCCCTCTGGAGCGGGTGGGCCGTCCGCCCAGCGGGCGGCCTGTTCCCGGATGCCCGGGGTCAGCCGGTCGTGCCCCCCGAGGTACTCCGAGAGGAATCGCCCGGTATGCGAATCCGGACAGGCGGCCACGGCCTCGGGGGTCCCGGCGGCCACCACGTACCCGCCCTCGGATCCGCCTTCGGGGCCGAGGTCGATGACCCAGTCCGCGGCTTTGATGACGTCCATGTTATGTTCGATCACGAGGACGGTATTCCCCGCGTTGACCACGCGCCGCAGCACCTTCAGCAGGGTGTCGATGTCTGCGAAGTGGAGGCCTGTGGTCGGTTCGTCGAAGATGAACAGCCGATGGCCGGGCCCGGTTTCCTTCAGATGGCGGGAGAGCTTCAAGCGCTGCGCCTCGCCGCCCGACAGGGTGTTGAGCGGCTGCCCGAGTTCCATGTAGCCGAGGCCCACCTCCCGAAGCGGCAGCAGCGCATCGGTGATGGCGGTGTGGTCCTGAAAGAAGTCCAGGGCCTGATCGACGGTCATGCACAGGATGTCGTGGATGTTTTTTCCTTCGAAGGCGACTTCCAGGACCTCGGGTTTGAAGCGTTTGCCGCCGCAGTCCGGACACGAGATGTAGACATCCGACAGGAACTGCATCTCCACCTTCTCGAAGCCGGCGCCCTGGCAGGTTTCGCACCGGCCCGCGGCCACGTTGAAGGAGAAATGGCGCGGTTCGAGGCGCGCCGCCTTCGCGCTGCGCGTCCTGGCCAGAAGGCTCCGGATGGGGTCCATGGCCTTCGAGTAGGTCAGACAATTGGCCCGCGGTGTGCGGCCGATCGGCCTCTGGTCCACCAGCACCACGTCGCCTACCCGATCGGCCCCCTGGATGGCGCGGTGGGCGCCGGGGCGGCTTTCCGGCTGGCCTTTGAGGCGCTTCACGCCTTTGTAGAGGATCTCTTCCACGAGGGTGGATTTGCCGGAGCCGGAGACCCCGGTCAGGCAGCTGAGGCAGTTGAGCGGAATGCGGATATCGATGTCCTTCAGATTGTTTTCCGCGGCGCCCTCCACGGTGAGCCAGCCGTTATCGGGCGGGCGCCTTTTCTGGGGGAGGGGGATGAACCGTTCGCCTTTCAGGTACTGGGCGGTGACGGTGTCACGGGCATCCGCGGTGGGCCCGAAATACATGATTTGCCCGCCGTTTTTGCCGGCGCCCGGACCGAGGTCCAGGAGAAAGTCGCTGCGGGCGATGATCTCGGGGTCGTGCTCGACCACGACCAGGGTGTTGCCGAGGTTTCTGAGCCGTTGAAGGATCCGCGTCAGCCGGTGGTTGTCACGGGGGTGGAGCCCGATGCTGGGTTCGTCCAGCACGTACAGGGTGTTGACGAGGGACGAGCCCAAAGCCGATGTGAGGGCGACGCGCTGCACCTCCCCGCCCGACAGGGTGCGGGACTGACGGTCGAGGGTGAGGTAGCCGAGCCCGACATCTTCCAGGTATCTCAAACGGCTGCGGATCTCCCCGAGGACCATGAGCGCTGCCTTGTCCACGTCTGGAACCGGCAGGTCGCCGAAAAAGACGCTGCATTCCTTTACGGAGAGGGCATAGATCTCGGCGATATTCAATCCGTTCAACCGGTATTGGAGGGCGGCTTCCTTGAAGCGCGTCCCGGCGCAGGCGGGGCAGGGGGCGTAGCTGCGGAACCGCGAGAGATAAACGCGGACATGCATCTTGTACGTCTTGCTTTCCAGCCACTCGAAGAACCCCCGGATGCCATACCAGTCCTTGCCGCCTTCGACGACGAGGCGTTGCTGGGCGGGGCTGAGCGCCTCGAAGGGAACCGTCGCAGGAATCCGCTCCCTTCGGCAGAAGGCCATCAAGTCCTCGAACTCCATGCGGCCGTCCTCCGCACGGCCCCAGGGTTTGATCGCCCCCTGCTCCAGGGACAGGCCGCGGTCCGGGATGATGAGGTCGAGGTCGATGTCGATGATGCGCCCGAACCCGCGGCAGGTGTCACAGGCCCCCAACGGACTGTTGAAGGAGAAGAGGTTGGCGGTGGGAGCGGGATAGGTGATGTTGCACTCCGGGCAGGTGAACGAGGAGGTGAAAGAAAGCGGCCGCCCGCGTTCGACGACGACGCTCAGACGGCCGCCGCCGAGGCGGAAGGCCTGCTCCACCGAATCGAGGACACGCTGGCGCTCCGAGGATTTGAAGGGAAGACGGTCCCCGACGACGACGAGTTCGGTCTCCCCCGGTTGGGGCTCCCAATCCTCGAGGGGCAGCATTTCTCCTTCGCGGAAAAAGCGGGTGTACCCCATGCGGCGGAGTTCGGCGGCCGCTTTGGCGGGGTCGCCGTTGTCCAGGAGGACCGGAAAGGTGATCAGGACTTCGGCCCCCTGCGGGATCCCGTCGAGGCCTTGCCAGACCTCTTCGGGGCTTTGGCTTCGCACCTGGCGGCCGCACACGCGGCAATGGAGGACGCCGAGGCGCCCAAAGAGGAGCTTTCCGAGGTCGGTCAACTCCGTCATGGTGCCGACCGTCGAGCGCGAGGTCCGCACCGGGTCCTTCCGATCGATGGCGATGGCCGGCGGGATGTTCTCGATCCGGTCCACCAGGGGCCGGTCCATCCGGTCCATGAACTGGCGGGCGTAGGGGGAAAAGGTCTCCACGTAACGCCGCTGCCCCTCGGCGTAAAGGGTGTCGAAGGCGAGGGATGACTTCCCCGACCCGCTTACGCCGGTCACCACGGTGATCCGGTTGATGGGGATCTGCAGGTCCAGATTTTTCAGGTTGTTCTGGCGTGCGCCGAAGATCTGGAGGGTGGGATGGCCGGATTCTTTCTGCACGGGCGGTGATTTCTTCAAGGCAATCAGGGTTGGGAGTCTCCCTGCCCTATCGGGCATACGTTGAACAAGTTGATGTCTGCAGGATGATCATCTGTTTTCCACACACGGTGCCCCAGGGTCCGGGCTCCGTGCAGAGAGCGCCCCACGGCCCTGCGGGGGGCCGCCGGTTCAGTCTCCAGGCGCTTTCAGACTCACCGATGGACAGCGCCGGCGGCCTTCGAACAGGTGTTTCCGGGGATCCCAGGGCTGCCCTGCGCCGGGTCTGCAATCCTTTATGAAGAGCCGTCTTTCGGGTTGATCGTGCCGAGGAAGCGCTGGACGGCCCCGCTGATTTTCTGCATCAACGGCTTGCGGAAACGGATCTTCAGATAGAGGTCCCCCGCTTCGCCCCCTCCCTTGCCTGGTCCACCCATGCCTTTGAGGCGCAGTTGTCCGCCCTCTGGAAAACCGGCAGGGATGCCGACCAGGAGCGTTTTGGAAAATTCTCTCAGGTTGTAGGGTATCTTCCCGCCCTGTTCGGCCTCCTCGGGCGCTATGGTGATGGTGTCGTGCCGGTCGGGGCCGCGTTCGGGGATGTGGACGCCGAGCGTTTTCCGAAGGCCGTACGACAGCATTTTCCCGATTCCCCGGTTCAGCAGGGGTGATGAAGGCCCGCGGTTCTGCACCGGCCGGGAGGTGAATACCCAACCCTTCCCCCGGTAGCCCGGCCCCCCGAAGTCGAAGGTGCGGCCGCCCGAGCGGGTGAATTCCTTGAAGAGGTCTTCAAAGCTCCGGTAGCCGAAGGTCCGGCTCATCTCATCGAAAACGGACTGGATATCCGAGCCGCGGAAGATGTCTTCCTGCGAATAATTCTGACGGAACCGGCCGTAGGCCTCGGGGCCGAAGCGGCTTCGGATTTCATCGTATTCCCGGCGCTTTACCGGGTCCGAGAGGACTGCGTAAGCCTCATTGACGGCCGCCATACGAGCGGTCGCTTCCGGATTGTCCTGGTTCCGGTCCGGATGGTGCTCAAGGGCCAGGCGGCGGAAGGCCTCCTTGATCTGCTGGGGGGAGGCGCCGGGATCGACACCCAGGATCTTATAGTAGTCTCTGGATCCGTTCTCGTTCATCAATCTGTCGGGGTGGGTTGTGTTAGCGTTGACAGGAAACTCGAGGGCAGGCGGCTACGATCGGGCGGAACGCGCTGATCGGGAACTGTCCAGAGAACCTTGTCATCAACAATGAAAAAATGTTTTCTATAGTTCAGAATATAGAATAACGGGAGGGGCCGCAAGCGCAAAACCGGAACAGGCCGGCGACCGAAAGAGCGGCGCCGGGGCGGCTGCCGGCGCGGGCTTGCAATCGGCCGGAATTTGATATAGTTTCCAATCCGGAAATGGTCTTTTTTGCCAATCTCTGCGTCAATCTGCACGTTTGCTTGTGCGGCGACCTGCAGGTCGCCTCCGCGCAAACGCTGGATTTCCTTGATCTTGGCAAAAAATCCTCATTTCCGGATTGGAAACGAATTGGCGTTGGCTCAATGGTCTTTTTTGCCAATCTCTGCGTCAATCTGCACGTTTGCTTGTGCGGCGGGATCAGACCTCGGTTCCGGGTTCCTCGATTCAGTCCCGTCCGGCAAGGGCGCAGGGAACGGCGCTTGCCGGACGATTGAGGGTGGCGATGGGGCCATGAGGCCGGGTTGCCGGGGCTGGCGCCGGCCGGTGGATGCCGGCCAGGGAGATTTGGATCCAGGGCCTTGGTGTTTCAGTGCGGGACAAAGGAGGGCGATTGCTCACCCAATCAGCAAGAATGCAGAGCGCCGAAGCTTGGCGCGACCTGAACGACAGGCTGGTCGAATCCTTGAACCTTCTCCGATTCGACTTACCGGTCACGCATGTGTACAACCCACTGGTCTACGCAAGGGCCCCTTATGACCTCTATCTGGAGCGCTATGCCCTTGGGCCGAAGGAGGTCCTCCTGCTCGGGATGAACCCGGGTCCCTGGGGTATGGCCCAGACCGGGGTTCCCTTCGGAGAGGTGAGTGCGGTGCGCGATTGGCTGAGGATCGATGCACCCGTGGGGCGGCCGCAGCGGGAACATCCGAAACGTCCGGTGGAGGGCTTCGGTTGCAGGCGGAGCGAAGTGAGCGGCCGGAGGCTCTGGGGGTGGGCCCGCTCGCGCTTCGGCGAGCCGGAGGTCTTTTTTAGCCGGTTTTTCGTGGCGAATTATTGCCCCCTGCTCTTTGTCGAGGAAAGCGGGCGGAACCTCACGCCGGATAAGCTTCCCGCAGCGGAGCGGAAGCCCTTGCTGACGGCCTGCGACCTTGCCCTGCGCGCAACGGTGAAGATGATCCGCCCCAGGTTCGTGCTGGGCGTAGGAAAGTTTGCGGCCCGGAGGGCGGCCGAGGCCCTGCGTGAAACGGCGGTCACATTCGGCGCCGTGACCCACCCGAGCCCCGCGAATCCTAAAGCGAACAAGGGTTGGGAGGCCCTGTTGGAGACGGAGTTGGCGGCCTTGGGCATCGCATGGTGAAGCCTCTCTCGAGGCGATGTTGAAATGCCCGCGGTTTAGGGGCCGAAGAAAAATGCCGAGATGTGAGACCTCCGGCCTCCAGGTCCGACGTCTCTGCATCCGAAGGACCGTTCCGGCGGGTGCGTGGCCGGAGGAGACATCCTCCGTTGGCCCCAGCTGTCGAAGCCCTGATGCGGCGGAGAGACGATGCCTGTTGCGGAGGGGGAAAAGGGCCTGTCTGGTGTTTCGTCTCCAGACCGTGGGCGGGAGGGTGATTGGCGGCCGGCTCTAGTGGCCTGCCGGTGCGGTTGGTTCGCGAGGTTGAAAGGAGTGAGGCCGATGATCATCGAGCCTGGTTTGAGAGGGGTTGCGGAGTTGGTGGTTTCGAGGCAGAACCTGGCGAGTTACACCGGGAATCTGGGTGCCGAGGTGCTCTCCACGCATCAGGTCGTCCTCCTTATGGAGCAGGCTTCGCGCAATGCGATAGCCGGCCGTTTGCCGGAGGGCCGCATCAGTGTCGGCACGGAGGTTCGGGTGCGGCATTTCGCGGCGACCCCTATCGGTGTCGGCGTGCGGGCCGAATCGGAGCTGAGCGCGTTCGAAGAGGGCAGAATGGTCTTCAAAGTGGTGGTGAGTGACGAGTTTCAGAAGATCGCTGAAGGGGAAAATGTCCAAATCCTGGTTTCGGTGCAATCGTTCCTGGACAGGGTCCGGCGTAAGATGAAGGCTCAGCGGCGTTGAGCGGTCTCGTCCCTTTTTCCTTCAAGTCCGGGGTTTTGTCACCGCTCTATACGACGCCGCTGCGCGTCGACCCGCGCACGCCATTCCCGGTCTTTCTGCAAGTGGATGCCGGCCAGACGGTTGAACGACTTGGCCTGCCGCTTGTTTCCCTTCACCAGCCAGGCCTCCGCCAGGTAGTAGCAGGCTCGGCCGTTGCCCGGGTTCAGATGGAGGGCCCGTTCGAGGACGGTGATGGCCTCGTCGGTTCGGCCGTCTTTCAGGAGCATGCGGCCCTCTTCCGTGATCTCCAGGGCGGCGACCGCCCTGGGATCGACTTTCGGGGCCGCCGCGGCCCGCGGCAGCGGAACGCTGTCAACGGAGGATCGCGAGGGGGTGGGAGGCGGAGTTTTGACAGTCGGCGCGGGTTCCGGTGCGGGCCTCGGGACGGTCGCCGTTGCGGGTCTCGACGCGGGCTGCGGGGCGGTTGCACAGGACGTCAGGAACAGCAGAAACCCGCCCAGCGTCACGAGGATCAGCATTTCAGAGGCTCTCGAAGACATCTTTAAACCACTCCAGGATTCCGGTTTTTTTCTTCGGCGCGTGCAGCGTGCAGGTCGCGGACGGGGCGTTTTCCAAAAGGAAGACCTCGTCCTGCGGCGATGGACAAGCGCCTGGCAAGGCGAGGAAACCGCTGGCCGGGCAGATCCTTTTGGTCACGACGCCCTCAGGGGGCGTGAACCAGTTGCCGGTGCCGAACTGCGGCAGAGATCGCAAGAGATCGGCCCATATAGGGAGGGCGATCGAGGACCCCGTGCCGTGCAGCGTACCGCCTTCATCGAAACCCACCCAAACCAGGGCCAGGACATCCGGTGTATAACCCACGAACCAGACGTCGCGCGAATCGTTGGTGGTCCCGGTCTTGCCGGCTGCGGGAAAGGGGATGCCGAGAGAGCGGAGACTCCGGGCTGTGCCGTCCTGCACGACGCTCTGCAGCAGGGATGTCATGAGGTAGGCCTTCGCCGGTGAGGTGACCTCGCTGATCTCCATGTGACGCCTTTCGAGCGTTTCCCCGCCTTCATCGATCACTTCGCGCAGGGAAAGCGGCTGAGGCAGGATGCCGTCGCCCGCAAAGGCACAATAAGCGCGGGCCAGCTCCAGAGGGATGACCTCGGCGGCGCCCAGGGCGAGGGATGGATAAGGGGGAAGCGGAGTCGAGAATCCGAATCGTTGCGCCGTTGCTACCACCTTGCTCAGGCCGACCTGCATGGCCAGATCCACGGACGCCCGGTTGACGGATTTGGCCAGGGCCGTCCGCAAGGTGACTTGATCGGCCTCCAGCGGGGCGTAATTTTTCGGCTCCCAGGCCTGGCCGTCGACCGTGTAGGTCTTGGGCTGGTTGGACAGCAGACTGGCAGGCGTGAAACGGTCGAGGGCGCTCAAAAAAACGAATGGCTTGAAGGCGCTGCCGGGCTGGCGGCGAGCGTGGGTGATGCGGTTGAACTGGCTGTTGCCGTAGTGGCGTCCTCCGACCATGGCCAGGATGGATCCCGTGCGGGGCTGCATAACTACAATGGCGCCCTGGACCTGTTTTTCGGGGGAGGACCGCTTCAGATCGGGATGTTGGGATTCGACCCGTTCAAGCCCCTTCTTGAGGGCCGTTTCTGCGGCTTCCTGGACCTGGGTGTCGAGGGTCGTCTGGATGAAGAGGCCCAGGCTGGCCAGGTCGTCAGGCGAATAAAGGGTTTTCAACTGAGAAACGACAAAGTCCAGGAAGTAGGGAGCGATACGCCCGTAAGCCTGGTAGCCGATGGTCTCGAGTGCGGCGTCGGAGGCCGAGGCCGCCTCGCCCTCCGAGATCCACCCCTGTTTGTGCATGGCTTGCAGGACATAGTTGCGCCGCTCCTGGCATCGCTCGGGGTCTTTGTAAGGGGAGTAATGGTTGGGGGCGCGGATCAGGCCGGCGAGCGCAGCGGCCTCATGCAAGGAGATCGCCTTGACCGGTTTCCCGAAATAGAACCAGGACGCCTCCCCGATGCCGTGGATGGCGACGGACCCCTTCTGCCCGAAATAGATCTCGTTCAGGTAGATTTCGAGGATCTCGTCCTTGTCGTACATCATCTCCATGGTGACGGCCAGCAGGCCTTCCTTCAGTTTGCGCTGAAAGGTCTTTTCAGGGGTCAGAAAATAATTTTTCGCCAGTTGCTGCGTGATCGTGGATCCCCCCTGGCGCAGTTCGCCGTGTTTGAGGTCCATGTAGACTGCGCGCAGGATCCCCTTGATGTCCATGCCTGGATGGTCGTAATAGCGGGCGTCCTCCGCGGCGAGCACGGCCTGGATGACGTGCAGCGGGACCTCGTCGATGGAGACGAGTTGACGATCTTCGCGTTCGAGGCCGAAAAAGAGCATCAGCTCTTCGGGTTCGAGTTCCAGGAGCTTCAGCGCAGCGGAAGTGTCCAGCCTTTTGATGGAGTGGATTTGCCCTTTCTGGAGCTGGATCTGGACGGGATAGCCCGCCCTGGCCCTGCCCGGGATGTCGATGTCGTGCAGGAAGATCCGCAGGGTCGTCCCGCTGAAGGACATTTCGCCTTCTTCCCGGGGCGGCCGGTTCACCGGCCGGTACTGGAGGCGCTTCAGCCTGTTCCTCAGGGCCTCGACGTTCACGGACTGTCCAAGGTAGAGAAGTGCGGCATCCGAGTAGATCCTGGAAGGCACTGTCCAACGCCGCCCTGAAAAGCGGTGCTGGATGTCCTGGGCCAGGAAAACCCCATAAAGGGCCAGTCCAACGGTGATGAGCAGCAGAGCGGTGAAGCCCCAGGCAATCAGGCGCCGCCGGAAGGATTTTTTGGGGACACTTTTTCGGCGGGTGCGGGTGGGTTTTTTGGTGCCGGTTTTCTTAGGCATACTTGTAATCAGTTTAACATATTGATTTGCAATCTAAATGCAGTTTCACGATCTGCAACAGCCGCAAGATGTTGAGGGGTTTCTAGCGCGGGGCCGTGACATTGGTTCCGCTCGTGCGAAGTTTTACAACCCTGAAAGCATAGATGATTCAGGTCGGGAGTGCAAGCGTCCGTGGGCAGGATATTCCGCGTGGCCGCGGGACAAGCGCGCTCAGCGTTGTGGATCGTGCGTGATGGTCCAGGCCAGCAGATCCGGGTCCGTGGGTTCGAATCGTTTCCCTGCCCGGGTGGCCAGAAGAGAAAAGTCCCGCAAGACCGCTTCCAAACCCATATCTCTCATCATCCCGAACGGGCCCTGTTTCATCAACAGGACTTCCTTGACAGCGAGATCCAGGTCTTCGAGCGACGCCTTTTTCTGCTGCAGGCTGTAAAGGGTGCCATTCAAAACGGAATAAAGGAGTCTTTTGGTCAGCAGTTCATCTTGGGCAGGGTGTTCGGGCGCCGCGTTGCCGTCGGATCGGTGCCTATAAAAACCTGGTGCATCATCCGAGGCCTTTTGGCCGTCGTAAAGGTATATTCCGCGCGATTTTTTTTTGCCGGTCCGGCCTTGAGAAAGCAGTCTTTCAAATAGGACGGGCGCCCGTAATCCTTGTTTTTCGCATGGCTGGCGGCCTCGTCCGTCCCAGTCCACGGGGAGCAGGCTACCCGGTTGGCCGGCGCGCCGCATGGCTGCGAAGAGAAAGTCGATGCCGATGACGTCCATCGATTCGCAAGGGCCGACATAGAACAAGGGCCGGGCGGCGGCATCCACTGCGCTTGGGAGGGCCAAACCCTCTTCCAGGATGTAAAGCGCCTCGAGGTAATAATAACTGAGGATGGCATTGACAACGGAACCTTGTGCATCCTTTGCGAGAATGGCGTTCTTCCCCAGGCCGTGGCACCAGGATTTGAGGTACGCGGGCAGTTCAGGAGATGTTTCAGGCCCTTCCAGGATTTCGATCAGGTTGATCAGTTCGACAGGGTAGAAAAAATGCAATCCGCAAAATCGCTCCGGATGGTGGAGGTGCCTGGCCAGAGAGGCGATGGAAATGGAAGACGTGTTGGACAGCAGCAGGGCCTTCCATGAAAGAACGGATTCCAGTTGTTTGAAGAGGGTTGCCTTGACCGCGGGATCTTCGTAGACGGCCTCGATGACGACATCCGATCCGGCGAGATCTTGCACGTGCGAGGTGAAGAGGATGCTTCTCCTCGAGGTTTGGTAGGCAGTTTCGGAGATTTGGCCGCTTTTCAAGGCCCGTTCAAGGCGTTTCGTGTGCTTCTTGCCTGCTGTGTGCGCTTCGGTTTCATCGATGCAGAGAACCGTTATAGAGTGATTGGTTCCAGAGAGCAACCGGAAGATCGACGCGCCCATCTTGCCATACCCAGCCAAGCCGATTCTCATCATCGTTCCTCCTTTTCGAAGGAATGGACGATCAGTTTCCGGTCGATGTAATGGGTCAGCCGGGCCATTGATTTCGGCGGGCCGGTTTCATGGCAGGTTGAGACGCCGTGAATCCGGACGGCATTCTGAATGGCCCAATCGAAATGAAGAGGGGTGTGGATGGATCGCACGACGACTTCGGCCGCTTGTTTTTGACCAATCGGTCTTCCGTCGATCAAGGAGAGCACCGTTCTTTTGGGGGGCGCCATGTTCAGGCCTTTGACGAACGCGATAAAATCACCGGCAATAGGCTCCAGGTGGGAGCTGTGATAAGGATGCGCCGTTTGAATGGGCCTTGTGCCGAGTGCCCCTAGACGCAGAGCCTTTTCCATGCACGACTCGAGGGCGGTGCGCTCGCCCGCTATGACGAAGTTCCGCTTGCCGTTGTGCATGGCGATCTCCAGCCGATTGCCGGCCGTGGTCAGGAGAAGATCCTGGATTTCGGGATGGGTCAGGCCCAGGATCAGGGTCATGCCATAGGTTTTGCCGCTCTTGAGACACCATTCCGAGGCCAGGGTGTGGGCCTTTTCAAGGATGGAAAGGCCGGTTTCGAACGTGTAGAACCCGCCTTCGTAGAGGGCTGCATAAATCCCCATGCTGTATCCGATAACCACTTCCGCAGCTATTCCGCGTGCAGCGTATAGATCACACATGGTGCAGTTGATGACGTAGGAAAGCCGCTGGTTGTCGAGCGTGTCCGTCAACGCAGGGCCGTGGTCTTCCGATCCGGGGTCCATTTGCTCGACGAAGGTCGTGATGCAGGCTTTATCGCAGTTTGCCCGGAAGAGAGGACTTTTCGAGACGAGCGGGAGCGCCTTCAGATATGAGGTGCCGATGCCTGGAACGAGGATGCAGACCCGGCGATTCTGTGCCGTGAGATCAGTCATGCTCATGTTGGGATGGCGTTACATCGATTTCAGATAACCGCTTGAGCAGGATTTCTGGAAGAGGTGCGGGATAGCCCTCAATGCTGACCGCGGCAAGCGAGGACCCTCCTCTGGCGATGATCCGGTCTTCCTTTTTGATGAGGAATAGGAAAGAAAGCCTGAATTTATTCCATTTTTTTAAAATGGTATGCACATGGAGAAAATCGTCGAAAGTTGCCGGCGCGCGATAGGTGCATGAGACCTCCGTGATCATGAGTCGGGTGTCTCCACGTTCGATCCGGGTAAATGGGCATCCGATGGCTTCCAGCCAGGCCATCCGAGCGACTTCCATGTACCGGATGTAATTGGAATGGTGGACGACCCCCATTTTGTCCGTTTCACAATACCGCACCCGGATGGGAACTTCCAGATCGGAAAAGCAGGTTTCTTTCATCCGGATATCCTTTCCGGGGATGTTACGGTCCATGCCCCCGGGCTTGGCAGCCCTTCGACCGAGGGCACCGATGCGGCGTCTGATGAGCGGTGTGCCGCCTGCGAAGCGCTGCGCGAAAATAAAAGACCCTCGGGGGCCTCAGGTTTCGATCGCACGGGGTGCGCTGCTCCACAAGGCGGCCGCTCATTCCGCGAGTGAACCCTGGCGGCTCAGAACCGCCACGGCGTTATGCCCCCCGATACTGAACGCATTGACCATGGCACCTTCGACCCCGTTCAATTTTCGCATGGAATTCGGTATGTAGTCGAGATCGCATGCTGGATCCGGAAAGGCATAGTTGATGGTGGGAGGCGCCATCTGGGTCTTGAGCGCCAGGGCCGTTGTCGATAAAGCGATCAGACCCGAGGCGCCCATGGTGTGACCGATCATGGACTGGATGGCGCTGATGCCCAGTGCTTCGGCGTGACCTCCGAAAACGGTTCGGATGGCCTGCGATTCAAGGGCATCGCTGATGACAGCGGATGTGGCGGCAGCGCTGAGATATCCGATGGATTCTTTGGGCATTCCCGAGTCCTGAAGCCCCATTTCCATCGTCCGAGCCATTTCCGCTCCGTCTCGGGCTTCTGAATGGGGGCTGTACGGTTCCGAACAGGTGGCATATCCTTGGATCCATGCGTAAATGGGCGCGTTCCGGGATCGGGCATGGGGGAGAGATTCCAGGACGACGGCACAGGCCCCGTCCGAGAGAAGACATCCGTCTCGCTGGATATCGAAGGGGCGCAGGGCTTTTTCGGGTTCGGCGTTCCTGGTGGAGAGCATCTTGAGATGGTTGGCTTTGATGAGGCTGTTCTTTGTCAGGACGGTGTCTACACCGCCGACGACAACCAGGTCCGCCCATCCATGACGGATGAGATCGACCCCTGCGGCCGCTGCGTAAATACCGGATGCGGCTGCGGCCGAAAGGGTGAAAGCCGGCCCTTTGAATCCGAACTCGATGCTGAGCCAGGCTGCCGGAGCGTTGACCATGTCGCGGATGATCCTGAAGCGCTCCGTTTCGGCATCCGTCAAATCCAGAGGGTTTCCGACACTCGAGCCGCTGGTGCCGACGATGATGGCGCAGCGTGTTGCGTCCAGACCTCTGAGTTCGACGCTGCAGTCCGTCATGGCGTCTTGAGCGCATAAGCGTATCAGACGACTGGAGCGAATCGTCTGTTTGAAGAGCCGCTTTGGTGTCCGTTTCTTTTCTATCTGCGATGCAGCCTCAGGGAGTTGTCCACCGATTGTCGTTGAGCAGCCGGATGTCTCGAATTCTGTGATGGGGCGAATCCCGGACTGACCGTTCAGCATATTCTTCCAGCACTCATCAACCGTCACGCCGAGCGGGCAGATCATCCCTATTCCGGTCACCGCGACAGGCGGGCGGGCGCTTGGCGAGCTGGATAACATATCTTGCAACGGCTACTCTCCGAGATTCAGTTCTTCCAGCAGCTGTTCACCTTTTTCGATGATGGTGTAAATGGCCTGGATGGTTTCCCCGACAGTGTAGATGGGATTTTTCAGCATGTACTGGCCGATCGTTCTGACCTCAAGTTCAATATGGTATTTTGCTTTGAACTCTTCAATCATTTCAAGAAACAAAATGGAGTCTCCACCAAGATCATCGATGATATTTGTGTCCATGGTAATTTCACTGGCGTCGATTTCAAATTCATCAGCCAAAAAATTCAGAATCTCTTGAGCAATTTGTTTCTTTTCCTCATTGTTAAGCGCCTGTGTCACACCTTTTTCCTCCGATATTGCACTCTACACCAACAAGTGATTAACAGACAGGTCAAAGGGACCGCCCTTGCCCTCCGGACGCAATCAGTACGACCTCGCCGCCGGGAGCGCTCCGCAGAAATCAGGCTGAGACGCCGTTCCCCTTCTTAAGCGGTCGGCAGGAACGACAACAAACGACCACCGCATCGTCCAGATGCATAGCCGCCCCTTCCATCTCGACCTCCCCGTTGAAATCGATGCGGATACGCCCGGCATCGTCGATTACGGCGACTATCTTCTTGTAATCGACAAGAAGCCCCAGACCTAAAACCTTCGAAGCAGCCTCTTTGCAGCTCCAGAGCAAGGTGTACTTTCTTCTGGCATCTTCGATGCCCGCGGCGCAATCCTTCGCGTGGCTGAAAGCGCCCGCCAGCCGAACGGGTCTTTCGGAAACGGTCTCGATGTCGATTCCCACCGCCGTTACGCCGTCCTCAGCAAGGCAGACGGCGACCCATCCTTCTTTGTGCGAAATAGAGCACGCAACGTCAACCATTACCCCCTGCTTGACCACCCGGACAGTGGGCCGACCGTAACGGTCCTTGATGATTTTTGCATCAAGAGGGCGGTCAGATGCCGCTGTCAAGGCTGTCAGGATTCTCAAAGCGGTCCTGGACGCTATCCACTCCCGCCTTCTTGCGCATGACAGCATACGCCGAACAGTGGCCCATTCCTCGGAGCAGGGAAAAACAGCATGCTCCGAGATATCATCGGCTTTGCCTACTGCAGCCAGGATCGGTTTCTGTGATGCGCAAGGAAGGAATGGTCGATAAACAATAAGCATAACCTATTTCATTCTATTTCGCACCAATTTTGTGAAACGTCGAGCGGTTTCGAGAGCCTGCCTGGTGTCGGTCTGTTCGCGTAACCCCGCTGCGAGTTCAAGCACCGCCGCGATGGCCTCCCTCGAACCAGCGAGGATCGTCTTGGTGAAGAGATGGACCCGTTCGAAAAAGGTTTCTTTCGGAAGAATACGGTTGATGAGATTCCAGTCCAGGGCCCGTTCCGCGGAAAACATGTCCCCCAGCAGGACCATCTCGAGGGCCTTGGCTTCGCCGGCAAGCCGAATCAGTCGCTGCAGACCGCCAAGTCCGGGCACCAGCCCGATGGAGGTCTCAGGCAATCCGAGACGGGCCTTCGGGATGGAGAGTCTCAAGTGACAGGCAAGGGCCAGTTCGAACCCGCCCCCGAGGCAGGCTCCGTTGATGGCAGCGATGACAGGTTTGTCCAGACGCGAAATGGCATTGATGAGGTCATTCGCGAAAACAAACCGCTCTTCACTGGATGCTGTTCCATCCGCATCTATGGCGGCAAGATCGGCGCCTTTGGAGAAGACATGTCCTTCCCCGGTAAAGATCACGGCGCGGACCTCGGGTGAGATCATGTGTTGGTAGTGATGGTCGAGTTCGTTGAAGAAGGCGGGCGGCATGAGATTGTTGGGAGGGTTGGTGATGGTTAGCACGAGGATGTTGCTGTGCATCGAGGAAACAATCAGATGTTGCGACTTTTCAGGCATGGCAAACGACGCTTTCGCTGGAGATATTTGGAGGCTTAGACCTATCGCCTTGTGTCGGCTATCCGATTTCCAAAGGCCGCCTTCAGCAGTATTTCAAAATGAATCCAGCGTGCATCCACTTGCTCGATTCCGTTACGAAGCTGACGAGGGTGTCGCCGATTTGGAGGTCTTCTGTCTGAAAATAATCATCCAGTGCGACAATAATGGCCGGGGCGCCCTGGTAGCCGCGCGTGCTCAATTTGGTATAGAAAGGGAGATCGACGCCCCAGTGCTTTCGAAGGTAATTTATCGTGAGATCCATCAGATGTTTGGTTGGAATATTGACGAAAAAGCACTTCACGTCCCCTACATTCAGACCCGTCTGATCGATCATTCGTTTGAAACCCTTTTCGCCGAAAGCGGGGGCGAGTTTCGTGACGGTCATCAAGTCCTGTTCCAGATGGTGCCATCCGTTTTCATAGACTTGCAAAGGGTGATAGTTAACAGCCCCCATCATGACGCGCATGGGAGGTTCGTGTCCGATTCCTACCGATTCCAGATAAGTATCCACAACCTCCAGCGCGGGGCGTGTGTTTTTCTCGGCGGTGAGAACCATCGCCCCGGCGCCGTCGCTCAGAAACCAGCGCAGCACAACCTGTTGCTCGGTCATGACCTTCTGATTGAATATCTCCGCCTTGAGGAAAGGCGAGGACATCTGGGAAGCCACCAGCAGGGCGTTTTGGTATCGGCCGTTGGCGATCAGGTCACTTCCGACCTGCAGCGCCTTATAGATGGACGTGCAGTTGGAATGGATCGACATCTCTGCACAGCAAGGGATTTTCAAGGCATCCTGGACGAGAACGCTCGATGGAGGACAAAGATAATCATAGAGGATGCCGGCGTAGATGACCAGGTCGATGTCTGCGGCTTCGATGCCGGCCATCTGCAAGGCCTTTTGAGCCGCTTTCACGCTCATGGACACATTGGTTTCGGTCGCTTCCCGTGTTTTTCGGTCTAAGGCGTAATAGGAATATTCGATTCCCAGGAGCTCCCGCATGACCTTTCGCATTCGGTCCAGTCGCTTCATCAATTTGGGTGGACCATCGGTGAGCGGACCCAGGACTTCTTCGATTTCATCAAAAGGGACGGGGTCTCCAGGAGAAAACGATCCGATTCCAGTAATATAGACATTCCTCCCCCGCATGTTGCCTCCAAAAAAAGTGAAAATCTCTATCAAAAAGCAACTCAGGCGGCGGGGTCATTCCCCGGCAGGTGTCGTATATCTTTCGAGGACGATACAAGAATTGTGGCCGCCAAAACCAAAAGAGTTGCTGATGGCTGCTTCGAGCCCCAGGACGCTTCTTGCTTGATTGGGCACATAGTCGAGATCGCATTCGGGATCCGGCTCTTCATAATTGATGGTCGGCGTCAAGACCTGATGCCGAAGGCTGAGCGCCGTCACAGCGACTTCGATGGCTCCGGCAGCGCCGATCGTATGCCCGATCATGGATTTCTGGGAGCTGACAGGGATTTGCCAGGCTCTTTTACCGAAAACTGCTTTGATGGCGCTGGTTTCAGCGCGGTCGTTATGCACTGTGGACGTTCCATGGGCGTTGATGTACCCGATCCTGTCTTTTTGAATCCCCGCATTGACAATGGCCTTCTCCATGGTCTCGGCCATTCCCAGTCCATCGGGCTCTGGTGCGATGATATTGAAAGCCTCTGAGGTCATTGCATGTCCCGACATGACTGCATAAATGGGGGCTGCACGTCTGACGGCATGGGTAAGCGATTCCAGAATAACCGCGCAAGCACCTTCGGACAGCACGAAACCCGTCCGTTTTCGGTCAAAGGGACGGCTGGCCTTTTCCGGGTGTTGGTTCAGTTCGGAGAGCGCCATCAACCTGCTGAAACCCTGTACGGTCTCTTCTGACAGCATGGTGTCGACACCCACTGCAACACAGATTGCACCGTGACGTCGTATGTAATCGTAGCCCAGACCCACGGCATAAGCACCGGATGCACAGGCTGTCGCAACATTGAAAGAAGGCCCTCTGAAGCCGAGAGTCATACGGATGGCGGCGGCTGGGGCATTCAGCATGCCATGAGCGAAGGGCCGCCGATTGTATTCTTCACCAACTGGAATCAAGGCATCGCCAACGGTCGATCCTCCGCAGCCTGTGATGACACCTGCGCGGTCCGCATCCAGTTGTGCCGGGTCCAAGGCTGCATCTCTCATGGCTTCCAGGCTGCTCAGGAGGGCCAAACGAGTCGACATGGTTCCGTGTCTGAGAAAGTGATGCGGCAGACGGGCGCGTTCATAATCCGGGTATGCCTCGGGCAACTCCCCTCCGATACGGCTGAGACAACGGACAGGATCAAATTTCGTAATGGGTCTTATGCCGGCCGTACCTTGAAGCATGTTTTTCCAGCACGTAGGGGTATCGACGCCCAATGGGCAAATCATACCGATCCCGGTGATGGCGACCGCATTCGGATTCACTTTTTGTCATCTCCAATCAACGAAAAGAGGGTCCTTCCACCTGCCTGATTTTTCGTTCGACGGAGAAGAGCTGCGCAGGCAGGATTCACTGAATTACTGCTGAATGTAGACATTCAGTTTTTCCTGGATATCGTCGATGATATCTCGAAGCCAGGCGACGTCCTCCGCCGTCAGCCGTCCCGATTTCATCGTTCCCTTGGTCCCGTCCCGCTTCGTGAAGTTTCGGGGTCCGATTTGCAGTTTAGGCTCACCATCCCCGTAGCGATTGATCGATATCAGCAACCCTGTTTCCTCGTTTTCCCAGGTGTCCAGCACCTGATCTTTCGATGCGTCATAGGGCATAGATGAATTCCTCCTCGTGAGCATTCTTGCACATGGTTCCAGCTGAAGGCGGCATATTGCACAGGCAGGCGCATTCAAAGGCGGCACTTCCCATGAGTCCAAACGGTCAATCTCCTCGATGAAAGAGATAGGTTCACCCCGCTCGCTGCCCTCTATGCCCATTTCCAAAAGCGTGCGAATGGTTTTGCAGGAAACGTTCAGATGCAGCATTGTCCCAACGAGGCGTGCCCTTTACTCCGTGGGGATCGAGGGTGGGATAGGGTCCATGAGTGTTCTGACGGCTTTTCATGGCGGCTGCGGAACGCCGCGAAAAAAACAATGGCCTGCATCGCACCTTTACATCGGATTTCTCAGGGTGACGGGCAGGTCGACAAGATGCTTTCAAAAATAATCGAAATTCGATGGTATTCCAAGGAACCCTCTGGATAGGCATAGGTTTTATGCCTTATCCAGAAGCAGTTCATCGGCATAAGGGTGGATCTTGAGAAAACCCTAATACGACCAACCGAACCGGGCCATATCCTCGAGTTCCTCTTCGATACGCAACAGCTGGTTGTATTTGCAGATCCGTTCGGAACGGCAAAGGGATCCGGTCTTTATCTGTCCTGTCCCGGTTGCGACCGCTAGATCCGCAATAAAGGAGTCTTCGGTTTCACCCGACCGATGGCTTATGACGGCGTTCCAGCCGGCGCGATGGGCCATCTCGACGGCATCGAGTGTTTCAGTAAGGGTGCCGATCTGGTTGAGCTTGATCAATACAGCGTTGGCCGCGTTTTCCCGGATGCCTCGAGCAATACGCTCGGTGTTGGTTACGAAAAGGTCATCGCCCACAATCTGGATCCGATCCCCTATTTTCAGGTTCAGACTGCGCCAGCCGTCCCAGTCGTCTTCGGCCAGACCGTCTTCAATGGAGAAGATAGGATAGCGATTTATCCAATCCTCATAAAAGGCGACCATTTCTTCGGCGGTTCGTTCGGAATGGTCGGATTTGCTGAAGATATACTTGCCCCCTTTAAAAAAAGACGAAGAGGCAGGGTCCAAGGCCAGGACCACATCCTCTCCCGGTTCATAACCGGCTTTGCGGATGCCGGCGAGCACCATCTCTATGGCTTCTTCATTGTCTTGCAGATCGGGTGCGAAACCGCCTTCATCTCCGACAGCCGTGGACAGGTTTTTTCCCTTGAGCACATCCGCGAGGGCATGAAAGACTTCTGCGCCCATCCTCAGGGCGTCACGGAAGGTTCTTCCGCCAACGGGCATGATCATGAATTCCTGAAAATCTACGTTGTTTGCGGCATGAACGCCTCCATTGAGGATGTTCATCATCGGCATGGGGAGACGCGAGGCGTTGGTCCCGCCGATATAACGGTACAACGGCATGTAGACCGAATCGGCGGCCGCCCGCGCCACGGCAAGAGAAACCCCCAAGATGGCGTTGGCTCCAAGACGATTCTTGTTGGGGGTTCCATCCAGTTCGATCAACGTCTGATCCACGTCCCTCTGATCGAGGGCGTACATGCCTTCGAGTTCGGGGGCGATGATATCGTTGACGTTTTGAACCGCTCTTTCAACGCCTTTGCCCCGATAGCGGCGTTTGTCCTGATCGCGAAGCTCCACGGCCTCGAATTCACCGGTGGAGGCCCCTGACGGGACCGCAGCACGGCCAAAGCTTCCATCTGTAAGGCCCACTTCGACTTCTACCGTAGGGTTGCCCCTTGAATCCAATATCTCTCTGGCGACAACGACTTCGATCTGCTCCATGATGTCTGCCCCCCTGATTTTTCGGCGGATGTGTCCGGAATGACGTTTGCTCCACAGTCCGGGGTAAGAAGAAACAAACCGTAAAAGTACCTATATAAAGGATCTGATCATGGCTGACAAGACAAAAGCGGACGGCCGGTACTCCCCGAGAGGTCGGCAAGAGCTTCGAAGGTCTTGGAGAGGAGGCGCTTTTCCGAGGCTTCTTTGGAAAGGATCATTGCATGAGGCCCCAAAGGGCGCCATAAGGTCTGGTTGGGCGATTGGAAGAAGGCCACGGTCGGTAAACCCATCATGGCCGCCAGGTGGGTCACTCCGCTGTCGTGGCCCAAGTAGAGGCATGCACTTGAAAGGAGCGCCTCCATAGGTTCAGGGTCCTGACAGAGGACGGTTTCGATGTTATCCGGGGGTGTACAGAGGAAAGGATGCCGGGCGGCGTATTCGGCCGGACCGAGGAGACAGATGGGCCTGGTGCCCTCAAAGGCCCTGAAAAGGGACAATTTTCTGACGAGATCGATCCAAAAAGACAAGGGAAGATTCTTTTTCGGGCTTCCGGATCCGGGATGAAAGACGAGTCGTTTCCGATCTTCGGGTGGAAAGGCCGGCCGAAGAAGGGCACGGCTCAGTGCGTGCTTCATCGCACGTGCCGGATCGATCATCAGGCCGGCTCGAGCCAGGCATGTGGCAATGTGCTCGGCCACGTGCACAGGGAGGTTTTCGGGCGGCAGGGACGGCATGATGAACAGTTCCGCCTGAGGAAAATAAGAGCGCAGGTTTTTTTCGAGACCGGCAGTGGGATTGTTGAAGAGTGCGAGCACGCGATCGGGTTTCAATCTTAACGGGAGAGCTTCACTATGGGGTTCACGGGAGAAGAGCCGGTGCCATCCAGGCCCTTCCATATCCTGGATTTCGGATGCCCATCGCCTCGCAAAATAGAGCCCCGGGCCCCGGCCGGTCAAAGCGATTTCTGCATTTTCAGACAGCTCGGCCAGCGCCGGTATTGTCAGAAGGGTATCCCCGAGGGCCCCCGGCCGGATCATGAGGGCCCTTTTATGGACTTGAACAGCGGCGTCTCCATTTAATCTTGATTCAGGGGAAAACATAAGTTTATAAGATAAGACCATCAAGACCGCATTTCGAACGATATGATCCGATCCGTCCTGTAATAGGGTCGTCCCGATGCCTGCAGCGCTGTTAGAAAGCGGGTTTTTGGGGCGGAACGGATGGACGATCAGCAGACACTTTTTTTCTATAATATCAGGGAATATCCGCGAAATAAAGAACCTCACCAACGAAGGAGGGCAGGTTATGCGGACAGGAAAGTTGGATCCCGGGCTGCGGATCCTCCAGAATGCCGAGATGGATGGGAAGGTGGTCCTCTTGCGTGTAGACCACAATGTGGTGAAAGCGGGTGAGATAAAGGACCCCTATCGTATCGATGCTACTTTCCCGACCCTTTATGCCATTGCCGCCCGGGGAGGCCGACCGATTCTTATCACGCACGTGGGTCGTCCCAAAGACAAGAAAAGCGGGGAGATTGTCTGTCGGCAGGGCGAGGCGGTCGACGCGATTGCGAAATACCTGGAGCAAAAACTGGCTGTCCGGATTCATGTGCCCGAGTTCCCGATCGATCCCGAAAGAGGGATTCTGCACCTCGACCGCGAGAGAGTTGCCCCGGCGGTCGAGGATCTGAAGCATGGGCGTTTCGACATGATCTATCTACCGAACAGCCGATGGTTTGCCGGTGAGCAGGCCAAGGGAAAGGAACGGGAGAGCTTTGCCCAGGAGATGGCTTCGATTGCTGATCTCTATGTGAATGATGCCTTCGGGTCCTGGCGCCCCCATGCAAGCACCTTCGACATCGCTGCGAAACTGCCGAGCTTCGCCGGTATCCTCCTGCAGCGCGAGATCAGCAACCTGCATCGGGCGCTGGAGCCTGAAAAGCCGTTTGTGGCCGTGGTCGCCGGCGCCAAGTACGACACCAAGATCGGCCCTATCAAGGCCCTGTATGATAAGGTCGACCATCTGATTCTGGGCGGCCTCATCTACAACACCTTCCTTGCTGCCAAATATGGCGCGCGTATCGCCGGTGTGGCCGATGAGGACATCGCTCTCGCCCGTGAGCTCGTTGAGATGGACAGCGGACAGGGCAGGATTGTTGAGATGCCCTTTCTGGTCGAGGTCGACACCATGGATGAAAAGGGCCGCGAGGGGGCCAGAAAGGTATCGATGGCCGATATGGTGAAGGGGGGTACGTTCGGTTATATCGTCGATGTTCATCCCGATTCGCTAATGCACTCGGAGACGGTCCAGGTCATAGACTCGGCTATGACGGTGTTCGTCAATGCCGTTATGGGCTATATGCCTCTTTACCCCGAGGGAACGCGCGCGTTGTATGAATTGATCGGACGCAACAAGCGAAGTCAGAAGCTCTTTGCGGGCGGGGACACGCTGCAGGAGTTGAGAAGTCTTTGCCCCGGTGTGTATCTTTCGGGCCTCAACGATCCGGATACATACTATTTCACGGGTGGCGGCACTGTCCTCACCGCCATTGAAATGGGCGGAGCCTATCGGCTCGAGCCGGTCTCCGCCCTGATGGGTCGATGAGGACCTCCACCGGACTGCAGAGATTCCATCCGGAAATGGTCTTTTTGACCAATCTCGGCGTCAATCTGCACGTTTGCTTGTGCGGCGACCTGCAGGTCGCCTCCGCGCAAACGCTTGATTTCCTTGATATTGGCCAAAAATCCTCATTTCCGGATTGGAAACTGGGTTCTACCGGGAAATCATTTCCGGATGGAAACGAGATAGATTCCATCCGGA
>Ga0209164_1000722_pt1 | contig 60776 bp, 48 predicted proteins | sample MTBNYHSulfiMetaG_FD_187458 | JGI IMG/M metagenome (GOLD analysis project Ga0209164, IMG submission 187458) | Enrichment culture microbial communities from rom New York Harbor, USA that are MTBE-degrading - MTBE-NYH (New York Harbor Sulfidogenic)... | ecosystem: Environmental > Aquatic > Marine >... | reverse complement strand
ATTTTGATGCAGAAGGTGTATCAATATTATCAGGCTGATTTCAAATCGATTCCTCTCAATTTAGCCTATATTTTACGTTATTACAGTTTGTTACAGACTTTTTAAAAATCTTAACCGGACACTAGTGTAAGCCCATTGCAATTCACCTCCCATATTCATGCGGCTAACGCCCACAATGAGAGGCTTTTAATGCGGAGCGAGGAACGAGCGCAGCTTTAAAAAGTCCTGCTCAATTGTGATGTTCGGTGCTGTATGCTTTTTGTAGATATAGGTTCAATTTTGGATAATTCATCTGCCATTTTGTTCTCAATATGCCATAAATCATAAGCCTGCTGCATGCGAAGCCATAAAGCAGGCCCATTACCGGCAAATTTTCCGATTCTTAGTGCCATCTCTGTTGAAATCGGGTGCTTGCAGGCTAATATACGATGAAGTTGTTGGCGCGAAACACCAAGTCGTCTTGCAGCCTCACTGACTGATAAATCGAGACTTTTAAGTACATCTTCGCGTAAAATCTCTCCAGGGTGTACAGGAGGTCTTTTTAAAGGACGTTTAACTAAATATTCAGCCATAATTATACCTCAATGATATTGTTCAAGATTGACTTTTGATGCATCACCATCCTCCCACTCAAAAGTAATACACCATGGGCCATTAACATGAATGCTATAGCGTTTTGGAATTCCTTGCAGTCCGTGAAAATCGAAACCAGGAATACTCAATTCATTCAAAGATTCTGCTTGATCTAAAGCGTCTAAACGGCGAAGGGCTCGAGATTGAAGATCCTGTTTTATTTTCCGTGAGCGGCCACGTTCAAATAGATCAGCAAGCCCTTTATGTTTAAAGCTTTTTATCATAAATGTGATTGTATCATGTTTTGTTACAGTGTCAACAAAAATGTTACACTATTATTGAAACTTGCTTTATGGGCGGGCACCGAACTAGTGAGTAGCGAGAATTATTTCGCGGTTACAGTTATTTGTGAATTATTTCGCGGTTATTGAATAATTCGGAATTAATTCTCGTATATTGGGGTCTTTCTGTGCCACTTTGGCATATCTTATTGCACAAAAATCTGTGAACTGCCGCCTAAAATACCGTGCAAATTTTAACGATGTGTCCGCCGCCATGAATCTAACCTGCTGAAAGTCTATTAAAATTATCTTTGGCATGCAATCTGCTGATCTGGCCTTCACCGGTATGTCAAAAACAGGTGAATATCACATCATATCGCGCCTAAAAGATCGTTTATCGAGATGAATACTACAGCTAAACCCATAAAACTGCTCGACCAGGTCAGGAACGCACTTCGAGTGAAGCATTACGCATACAGGACGGAAAAAACCTATATCTTCTGGATTCGAAGATATATCCTTTTCCATGGAAAAAAGCACCCTTCTGAAATGGGCTCCAAACAAATCCAGGAGTTCCTGACACACTTGGCGGTGGAACGCAACGTATCCGCATCTACCCAGAATCAAGCGCTCAATGCATTGATATATCTTTATAAAAAAGTTCTCGGCATTGATCTAACGGATCCTATCGAAGCCGTCCGCGCAAGGCGGCCGCCCCGGCTTCCGGTCGTACTTTCCAAACCGGAAGCGCTTAAGATTATCGACTTGATTCCCGGCGAGCCCCAACTCATCGTCAAGCTCCTCTATGGCAGCGGGCTTCGACTGATGGAATGTCTGCGCCTCCGTGTAAAAGACATTGATTTTTCAATAAATCAGATCCTCATTCGTTACGGAAAGGGCGGAAAGGACCGCGTGACAGTACTGCCCGCAAATATTTTTGAATCTCTTCAAATGCATTTGAAAAAGGTCAGGGCTATTCACGAAAACGATTGCAGTCATGGATTTGGCCATGTCAATCTTCCTGGAGCGCTTGCCAGAAAATATCCCAACGCCTCTCGCCAATGGGCGTGGCAGTTTGTTTTTCCATCCAAATCCTTATGCAACGATCCACGGTCTGGAGAAATCCGACGTCATCACTTACATGAAAGTTGTGTGCGAAAGGCCCTTAAAAAGGCGGTAACCCTGGCCGGTATCTATAAGCCGGTTGGATGTCACACTTTCCGACATAGTTTTGCGACCCATCTCCTTGCAGACGGCTACGACATCCGCACGGTGCAGGAACTTCTCGGACACAAGGACGTTTCCACCACGATGATCTACACCCACGTCTTGAACAAAGGCGGCCGTGCCGTTCGAAGCCCTATCGACTGAGCCGCTTTGTTTCATATGGACAAAAACCCGGCGGGCTTTGCGAGCCCCATAGACACTATGGGGCGAGTTTTAACAGTATGTTAAATCGCTCGTATTTTTGGGGCTGCTGCCGTCTCAGGGCAATTCGGTAGTTGGAAACTTCAGCACGACTTTCATGGCGGGCGCTCCGGTAAAAGCCGCTGCGGCAACGAATTGTTGACGCCGGAACATTACTGGTTGCATATCACGACCACGTTTAAGAATCAAGAAATGATTGAACCATTGCTCAAATTGGATGGGTTATATTTTCCGCGTTTCTCCGTCTGGGAATCTCATCTTATTTTTTTGCCGACCCATTAAAAATCCCATTTCATTAAAATCCGTCTTAGAGCCGACAGCAATCTAAATGAGCGGCAGCTTCTTTGCATCCCCGGTTTTCATGATTATGATGAAAATTAACGTTTCTTTAATCCATCAAGGAGACACCGGCATGAACGGCAACACCAAAGACCATAGACGCCCCAAAACCCCGAATCGGCTCATTCGCGAAAAGAGCCCCTATCTTCTTCAGCATGCATTCAATCCGGTGGAATGGCATGCCTGGGAGGATGCGGCTTTCGAAGAGGCGCGCCGGCAGGACAAGCCGCTGTTTGTTTCCATCGGATATTCCACCTGCCACTGGTGCCATGTGATGGAGAAAGAATCTTTCGAGGATCCGGCCGTGGCAAGACTGATGAACGAAGCGTTTGTCTGCGTCAAGGTGGACCGTGAGGAAAGACCGGATCTCGACCATGTGTATATGAGCCTCTGTCAGATGATGACCGGCAGAGGGGGCTGGCCCCTGACGATTATCATGACGCCCGAAAAAAAACCTTTCTATGCGGCGACGTATATCCCGAAAATCGGCCGATGGGGACTGACGGGCATGATGGAGTTGATTCCCATGATCCAGTTCGCCTGGCAGACCCGCCGGCAGGCGCTCCTGTCCTCTTCGGAAAAGGTGATCGACGCCCTCCGGCGCGGCGAGCCAGATCGTCCCGGCGGTGAGTTGGATCCGGCCGTTCTGGATCAGGCCCGTGCGGAGCTCGCCCGACGCTATGATGCGGACTACGGCGGATTCAGCGATGCGCCGAAATTTCCGATGCCCCATACGCTTTTTTTTCTCCTTCGCCACTGGCGGCGGTCCGAAAACCCGGAGACGCTGCAAATGATTGAAAATACGTTGCAAAAAATACGTCTCGGCGGTGTTTACGATCACATCGGTTTCGGAATTCACCGATATTCAACCGACAGGCACTGGCTGGTCCCCCACTTCGAAAAGATGCTCTACGACCAGGCCCTGTTCGCTCTGGCCAATCTGGAAGCATTCCAGGCTACGGGCAAGACTTTCTATGCCGAAACCGCCCGGGAGGTTTTTGCTTATGTGCGCCGCGAGTTGACCGCGCCTGAAGGAGGGTTTTATTCGGCGCAAGACGCAGACAGTGAAGGCGTGGAAGGGAAATTCTATGTATGGACGGCGGAGCAGATCCGGGAGATTCTCGATCAAAACGAAGCGGATTTTGCACTTCGTTTGTTCAACATCCAGGAGTATGGCAATTTTCAGGAAGAAGCGACCGGCCGCAAAACCGGCGCCAATATCCCTTATCTGAAAAAGCCCAAAGAGGATCTCGCAGGGGAGTTCAATACAACCTTGGCGGTGCTCGACGAGCGGATGCAAGCGGCCAGGAAACGGCTTTTCGAGGCGCGTGAAACCCGCGTGCGGCCGTATAAGGACGATAAAATACTGACCGACTGGAACGGTCTGATGATCGCCGCATTTGCGCGGGGTGCCCAGGTTTTGGGTGATGACGAGCTTGGCCGGACGGCTGAAAGAGCCGCCTGTTTTATTCTGGAGCGCCTCAGGAGCCGGGATGGCCGCCTGCTTCACCGATACAGGGAAGGGGAGTCGAAAATCTCCGCGCACCTCGATGATTACGCTTTTTTCATCTGGGGCCTGCTCGAACTCTATGAAGCCGCCTTTGATCCGGATTTCCTGGAGATCGCCCTGTCACTGAACGATGTGCTCCTGAAATTTTTCTGGGATGATGCCGCAGGCGGTTTTTTCTTTACCTCAAGCGACGGGGAGCAGCTGATTATAAGAAAAAAGGAAATCTATGACGGCGCCCTTCCCTCTGGAAACGCGGTAGCCATGCATAATTTGCTGCGGCTGGCACGCTTTTGCGCCCGCGCGGATCTGGAGGAAAAAGCTTCAAAGATCGTCAGCGCTTTTTCGGAACAGATTCAGAAGGTTCCTTCTGGATATACGCATTTTTTAACCGCGCTTGATTTCGGGTTCGGCCCTGCCTTCGAAGTCGTGATCACGGGTCCTTCCGGACGCCGGGATATCGTGGATATGCTGGCGGCCTTGAGACGCTCCTTTATCCCGAACCGGGTGACTCTCTTTCGTCCTGCCGATCAGAAATTTCCAGGAATCGACCGCGTTTCCGGCTTTACGGGCAAGCACGACATGATTGACGGAAAAGCGACGGCTTATGTCTGTGTCGGGCATTTTTGCAAGCTGCCGACCACGGATGTGGGAGAAATGCTGGATCTGTTGAAACCGGGAGGGCAGGACCCCCGATAGACGGAACAGGAATCGCTCGATTTCGATAGCAGGCGGCTGTGGAAAGACCGCCCGGCTTTTTTTTGCGAAAGCCTCAAACTCGCGTCTGACGTCGCGACTACCCGGCCTTTTCGATGGATTTCGTGATCACTTTTTTTATTCCACATAGCCCGATATTCTGACGGCCGACCACAGGCAGCCCTGTATATTCTTTAATGCTTTCAATTTGTTCAGAAAAAGCGGATAGATTGCCAAGCGTATCGAGAAGGTACAGCCCGGACAGGCAGCCGAACTCTTTTTTGACCGCTTCCGATGTCTGGGTCATGTCCCGGTTGCCGAACTCCAGGTCGATCCATGCCGGGTTCAGAAAAAAGTACTCGTGTTTCGGATCGATTGCAAGCAGATTTCCCTCTCCGCCGAGCAGGCAGTCGATGCAATTGAGCGCGTCGATCTTGGCCACCCGGTATTTTTCCGTCAACTTTTTCATTTGACCCTTGAATCCCAGACAAACGTCCCCATAAACCACGACGATGCCGTCCGGAGATTTTCTCAGCTCTTTTTGAATCGATTTTTCCAATATTTCTTCCAATTGCTCTGGATGGTTGTGGAGTCCCGGATTAAGATAAACGGCATTTGCCACCGATACCCCTTCTTCCATCAGCCGGGTGATTTCCTGTCTAAAAATTCCGCATGCAATCAGCCGGGTCCGGGTATTTTTCATCATGATTCAACCTTTCCTTCGTGTTTTATCCTGTTTCACCGGTCCAGCGGGTACCGGGCAGCTGCGGGGGCTGCGGTCGAATTGGAACGGCATGCCGCTTGTTTCCTCCGCCGGGAGATTCACAGGATTTGTTTGAACGCTTCCAGGGCTTTCGGCAGCAATCGGCGGATGAAAGATTCCCTATCCCCTTTGGTCAGAGATGAGTAAGACAAAAATTCCGGATGGGTCGATGAAAGCCGAGGCGGCGTTTTCCTGAAAATTTCTTTTATTTGATCGAATTTTTGAACAATATCGAGCAGTCCCATGTGTTCACCGGGACGGTTTTCGGTCCATCCCAGGCGGTGCATCATTTCAAACCGCACCATGTCTGCAAGAAAAAGGTGAATATCGATGATCTTCAACTGGTCTTTTTTATCCAGGTAATAGAATTTGGCCGCATGACCAAGACCCAGTATCCCCATAATCAGTTCGTAAAAAGCGGTATTGCTCTCCTGGCCGGGCAAGGCCAGGGCATATAATGTTTTGTTCGAAAGATCCCCGATGCCGGTATTTTCGCCGTACGTTTCCCCGAAGCGTTTTTCCCAGGGGCCGAATCCCCGCTGCGTCGCCGCTTTGGCGCGATAGGATTCAAGATCAACCACGTCGGACATAATGGACCCTGTACCCCGTTATTCCGGCTTGACCAAGCTCGCCCCGTACTTGATTCGGGGGAATCCGGTGGGTTTTACAACTGGTTCTATTTTGGGATCCTTACTAACTGTTTTTCGAGGCTTGCTGCAAGTCGTCCCCTGGATTTGACATGAGGACACTTTAGGGTTTATAGAAAAATCTATCCGTTGTGTCAATGGATGGCTGATTGGCAACCTGTAATAGGAGGATGGTATGGCACGTCTTACCGCTTGCACCGCAGCTTTTCTGGCTGCTGTCGTTTTCACCTGGTTAGGGTCGGCTTATGAGTCTTTTGCCCAGGAAAATAAAGAGTTGAAGGGGTGGGAGGAGGGCAGCCCGTACAACCAGCTTTACGATCCCAGCGAATGGGATAAACTCAAAGGCGTTGTTCTCGATTTTAAGGATGTCACGCCGATGCCCGGGATGGCACCGGGTATGGCATTGATCATCAAAGACCGGGAGGATGAAATCGTAACCATTCACCTCGGTCCGAAATCTTTCATCGATTCACAAAATATCGGGGTCCGAAAAGGAGAAAACATCACCGCCAAAGGCGTATGGGTTGAGATCGATGGAAAAGACGTCTTTATTGCATCCAAAATAAAAAAAGGCGAATACTTCGAATATAAGATCCGCCGAACCCGGGATGGGAAGCCTTACTGGACCATGAGCCCCGAAGAGCTGGCCAAAGAGAAAGCCGATTCATGATCGTCGTTTTAGAAGCTGTTTCAAAACCTCGTCAGAGGCCCGATGGCTGCGTTGCAGGTTTCCTCAAAATGCTCACAACCTGCCGGGTATGCTCCACTTTTTCGTCAACCTGCGCCTTGCCCTCCAACCGGATCCAAGGCTTTGAAACGGCTTCTAGTAACTTATCTCCCCCCTGTTGTTGACCGTTACACGCTCGAAACGATAGATTGCAATCATAAATCCAGTCGGCTACAGATTAAATTCTATCAAAAAGGAGGGATTCATTGAAGCACAAAGTCCTGATTATGCGGTGTGCGGACTATGATCCCGAAAATATCGCCCGTATTGTCGAATTCGGGATGGACGAACTGGGCGTGAGACCTGCCGGAAGAATTTTACTGAAGCCGAATGCGGTCCTGGCGCACCCGCAGATTTTTCCCTATGCGTTTACCCGTGCGGAGTTTCTGGACGGTGTCATCCGGGCGATCAAATCCAGGGCTCAAGACGCCGAAGAAATCGCGGTGGGGGAGCGTTGCGGGATTACGATTCCGACTCGGTACAGTTTTAAAAATGCCGGGTACCTCCCGGTTTTCAAGCGTCACCGTATCAAAGTATACTACTTCGACGAGGTGAAGCATGTCCCTGTCCCGCTCAAAGAATCCCGCCGGCTGCGGGACACCCTGTTTATCCCCAAACCGATTGTGCGGACCGATTTCCTTGTCAACCTTCCCAAATTCAAAGCCCATCCCTGGTGTCGGCTTACTCTAAGCCTCAAAAATTATATCGGTATTCAGGACGATCGACACAGGTTGCTGGATCACAACAGTTTTCTGGAGCATAAAATTGCCGATCTTCAGGAGGTCGTTCAATCCAAGTTCATTGCGGTCGACGCCGTTATCGCAGGCCAGAAGATGATGCTTACGCCTACCCCTTTTCCCCTGGGGGCCATCGTCATGGGAACCAACGCCTGTGCCGTGGATACCGTCGGCTGTCACATGGTCCATGTGGACCCGAAAGACGTGATTCATCTCCACTATTCGGCCGAGAGAGGATTCGGTCCCATGAGCCTCGAAGAGGTCGAGGTGGCCGGTGACCTCCCGCTTGAAGAGGTGAGAAAAAAAACCCGGGAGTTTCAATTCTGTATGGCGCATATCGACGAGTATTTCGGTTCCGACGGAAACCTGCGCTGTAAGTCGGGCGTGTTTCCGGAGAAGCACTCTTCGGACTATTGCTGGGGGGGATGCCCCGGATCCCTTCAGGAGGCCATGCATATTTTTAAAGAATTTTACCCGGACGTTCATCAAAAAATGAAAAAAGTGCGGTATGTGGTGGGAAGGGTCACCGAAGACCTCGGGATCAAGGAGGACGAACGGGTCATCTTTGCGGGGGACTGCACCAGTTGGGAAGGACAAATCGACGGCAAGCCGGTAAAGATAAAAGGCCTCTACAGGTCCCCCCGAAGCTTCGACGAGCACTGCGCACGATCCAACGACATGCTGCTGAAAACAGGAAAAACCTTATGGGAATGTTTTAAGCAAAGAAATTCGAGGGTTATCCGGGTCAGGGGATGTCCGATCTCGGTCGCCGATCACGTGCATTATCTGTCGGCTTTCGGAAAGATCAAGAATGTCAATTTTGACCCGCGCTTATTACTTCCGGTCAATATCGCCTACTGGCAAATGCGGGCCATGCGTTTTTTGAACCGCATATTCGGATAAACCGGCTCAGCGGCCGTTTTTCTCCTCCATACAATTTCTTTCTGCATTTCACTTGAATCCCGGACCCCTTTCCCCCCGGCGGACCTGTCCGCCGCAGGCGGATCATGGAATCACCAGCTCTTTCGGAGATGATTCCGAGAGGCGAGCCTGCGATTAAAAAGCTTGACGTTTATGACGCAATGCGTTAAGAAGCGGGTAACGACGGACTGACCAGAGCTCGGCGTGATGAACAGCAACCCATGCGGACAGAATCGCCGCATCAAAAGGGATCCGCGGAAAATCTGCCGCAGATCGTGCAAACAGGAGGCAGCTATGCATAAAATCAAGAAATACGCGAACCGCAAGCTTTACGATACGACCGATAAGCGGTATATATCTCTCGATCAGCTTTCAGAATTGATTAAAACCGGCGAAGAGGTCGTCATCGTGGATAATCGAAGCGGAGAAGACATCACTTCCACGATCGTTTCACAGCTGCTGGCCAGGGACAAAAAAGAAGACGAAACCGAAGTCCCTACGAGCATTTTGATCCAGTTGCTTCGTAAGGGAAGCGGGACCGTTGTCGATTATGCCAGAAAGTATGCCGGCTTTTTTCAGAATGCAATGACCATGGCGGAGGACGAAATCGATAGACTGGTTGCCCGGCTGGTCAAGGACAAGGAGCTTTCCGAAAAAGAGGGATGGCGGCTCAAAAAGGAGATTACGGGATACACGGAAAATTTGAAAAACTGGATCGGCGAGCGAATCGATCAACGGCTAAAGGATGTGCTTCGGGTGACCAATCTGGTAACGAAAGATCAGGTTCACGATCTGACAAAAAAAATCGATGCGCTGGCTGAAAAGCTCGAACGCCTTGAAAAAACGAAGGAAAAGAATACCAATACTCCTCATGAATAAACTATGCGGGCAGGTGTGGCCATGGAAAGAACAGGCAAAGGCGCCAGGGGAGAAATCCTTATCGGAATCCGGGATCTGACGATCGAAGACCTGGTGGAGATTTCCAGGAAAGGAGCGAGGATCGGTTTTTCGAAGGAGGCCGAAGAAAGGATACAAAAGGCCAGGGCGTTGATCGAGAGGTGGGTGGATGAGGGGAAAGTCATTTATGGCATAACTACCGGGTTTGGCGCGCTCAGCGACGTAAGAATTTCAAAGAATCAGATCCGGGAGCTCCAGAGAAATATTTTGATGAGCCATGCGGCGGGCGTGGGAAGACGATTCGAAGAGGACATCGTGCGTGCCGTTATGGCCATAAGGGTCAACGATCTGGCGAAAGGACACTCCGGCATTCGGTATGAGACGGTTCGCTATTTGCTGGAAATTCTCAATCAGGGGGTATGTCCGGTCATTCCCGAAAAAGGGTCTGTCGGGGCCAGCGGCGATCTTGCGCCAACGGCCCATCTCGGGTTGGTCCTGATGGGGAAAGGCGAAGCTTACCACAGAGGCAGACGGATGACCGGAAAAAAGGCACTCGAAAGGATCGGACTGCCTCCGCTGGAGTTTGAAGCAGGTGAAGGGATCGCCCTGATCAACGGAACCCAGGTAATGACGGCGATTACGGCGCTTGCCGTCTACGATGCCGTAAAGCTGTTGAAGACGGCTGACATCGCCTGTGCCATGAGTCTGGAGGTGCTGATGGGCAGCGATGCCGAATTCGATTCCAGGATTCATCGGGTCAGGCCTCACCGAGGACAGGCGGAGGCTGCCGACAACATGCGCCGCATCACCCATAACAGCGAGATTATTCATTCCCATGTCAACTGTTCACGGGTTCAGGACGCCTACACCCTGAGGTGCTCGCCACAGATTCACGGCGCCAGCAGAGATGCCGTCGATTATGTGAGGCGCGTTGTCGAAACCGAGATAAACGCCACGACCACCAATCCGTTGATTTTTCCCGATACCGAAGATTTTCTTCTCGGCGGCAATTTTCACGGCCAGCCGGTTGCCCTGGCGGCCGATTTTTTGTGCATGGCGATGGCCGAACTCGGCAATGTTTCCGAGAGAAGGGTAGAGCGCCTGGTGAACCCCCAACTCAGTGAACTTCCCGCCTTTTTGGTGAAAAAAGGCGGTCTGCATTCCGGGTACATGATCGCCCAGTACACGGCCGCAGCCCTGGTGTCCGAGAACAAGGTCTTTTCGCATCCCGCCTGCGTCGATTCGATTCCCACCTCTGCCAATAAAGAAGATCATGTCAGCATGGGCACGATATCAGCCCGCAAATGCAGAACCATACTGGAAAATTCCGAGGTCGTCATCGCCGTCGAACTCCTGTGCGCGGCCCAGGCCATGGATCTTCTTCCTCAGAGCAAAGTTTACGCTCCGGGTGAAGGGACGCGGGAGGCCTACAGGACCATTCGGGAAAAAATTCCTCACCTCCGGAAGGATAGAATCCTGTCCCGGGACATGGAATCCATGGTCGGTCTCATCAAAAGCGGGCGCATCATCGATCAGGTCGAAAAGGCGGTGGGTGCCTTGAAATAGTGTCAACCGGGACCTTGACCTGGTCCACAGATGGTGTTAGAAGCCGTTTCAAATCCCTACTTTATTTTGGTTTCGGGCTTTTTTGGGTCGTCATCGCGATGATCGGATTTCTCATGTATCGAAATTGAGGTGGACCGGTGTCGCGCAGTATATCCCCTGTCCTCAGAGGGACAGAGGATATTAATTAAAAGCGTTTTCTAAGAAAGGGAGGTAGATTATGCAAATGCGACGTGTTGCCATTATCGACGGATTTCGAACGCCGTTCACCCGGGTGTTTACGGATTTCAGTGAAATGACGGCCATCGATCTGGCAAAGGTCTGTTTGACGGAACTGGTCAACCGGACGGAAATCGATCCCGTCGAGATTGATGAAATCGCCATGGGCGTCAGCATACCGAAACCCACCACCACCAACCTTGCGCGTATCGCCGCACTCGGCATCGGTCTGCCCAAAACCATCCACTCCTACCACATGCAGATGGCCTGCGCATCCAGCATATTGACTACGGCCCATGTGGCCATGAGCATTGCGACCGGAAACGCGGATGTCGGGATCGCCGGAGGGGCCGAATCCATGTCCGACATTCCCATAGCCGTTACCGAAGCCTTTCGAAGAGTCATTCTGGAGGCTCAGACCAAAAAAACCCCCGAGGAACAGATGCTGACCATCGGTCAGGTGCGGCTTGCCGACATGATCCCGCCCCCGATGGCTCTGTCCGAGGCCTATACGGGTTTGACCATGGGAGAGCATACCGAACTCATGGTCAAAGAATGGGGGGTTACCCGGGAAGAGCAGGACGACTATGCGGTACGGACCCATGAGGCGGCAGGCAGAGCCATAGCGGACGGCCGGATTCCGGCAGAGGTGGTCCCGGTCGTCGCTCCTCCGGATTATCATGTCGCAAAAACGGACAATCTGGTTCGCCCGAAGCCGAACCGGGAAAAGATCGCCTCGCTTCCCCCGGCCTTCGACAAGCAATACGGGACCATCACGGCGGCCAATTCCAGCCCGCTGACCGACGGGGCGGCCGCCGTTTTACTGATGGCGGAAGAAAAGGCCAAGGCGCTCGGCTACAAAATCAAAGCCTATATCAAATCGTTTGGGTTTTCGGGACTCGATCTGGATATCGGCATGCTGTTCGGACCGACGTTTTCCACCCCGAAAGCGCTCCGGCAGGCAGGCTTGAAACTTTCCGATATCGATCTCATAGAAATGCACGAGGCCTTTGCCGGGCAGATTTTATGCAACTTGCGGGCGTTCAACAGCAAGCAGTGGCTCGAAAAGCATGTCGGGTTGAGCGAACCGATCGGTGAAGTGAATATGGACCGATTCAACATGATGGGCGGTTCGGTGTCCATCGGCCATCCCTTTGGAGCCACAGGTGCCCGTATGATCACCACATGCGTGAATCAACTGCCGAGGATTGACGGTACGTTCGGTCTTGTGACGGCTTGTGCTGCAAACGGAACGGGCGGCGCCATGATAATAGAACGCGCAAACTAGCTTGAACACAGGAGACTGAGACATGAACGATAAAGAAAAAATCCTGACCCTTGAAAAAGATGAAAATGGCGTAGCGATTTTAACCTATGATCTGCCCGGACGTCCCATGAACGTCATAACGGATCAATCCACCCGCGAACTCGATGAGATGATGGAGACCATCGCCGCAGACGACGGCATCAAGGCAGTAATTTTGACTGGAAAGCCCGGCAATTTTCTGGCAGGCGCTGATATCGGCATGATTCAGCGCGTCCAAATCGAGCAAGATGCGTATGAATTGTCGCGGGGTCTGCAGAAGGTGCTGCAAAAAATTGAGGATCTTCCGAAACCGGTTATTGCGGCGATCAACGGCCCTTGCCTCGGCGGAGGGCTGGAAGTCGCTCTGGCCTGCCACTATCGGATCGCAACAACTTCCCCGGGCACGGTTTTGGGGTTGCCGGAAGTCAAGCTGGGCCTGCTTCCCGGAGCGGGTGGAACCCAGCGACTTCCCCGGCTCATCCCCCTGGACCAGGCCATGGACGGTATTCTTACGGGAAAGAACTTTCGCCCTGAAAAAGCGAAAGAACTAGGCCTGGTCGACGAAGCGGTCCCCCCTGAAAAATTGAAAGAGATCGCCTATCAACGGGCGCTGGCCATGGCGCAGGGAAAGATGAAAATCACCCGAAAACTTCCGCCGCCGTTGCCGGCGAATATGCTGACCGGATTATATGCGCAGGCAAAAGATATGATATTGAAGCAGTCCAAGGGGATTTATCCGGCGCCGATGTACATCCTCGAATCCGTATACAAGGGGCTTTCCGAGGGGCCTGCAGCCGGATATGAGGAGGAATCCAGACGGTTTGCCAAGCTGGTTCTCACCAAAGAAGCCGCCGCCCTGATGCATATTTTCTTTATGGACACGGCTGCAAAAGCGGATCGAGGTGTGGAGAAATCGGTCAGACCCTATGCCATAAAAAAGATCGGCGTTCTGGGAGCCGGCATCATGGGGGCCGGGATTGCGGCCATCAAGGCGGATAAAGGATACCTCGTTCGGATGAAAGACGTCAACATGGAGGCCGCCGGAAAGGGCCTGAAAGCAGCTGCCGACGTTTTAAAGGGGATATGGCTCAACCGACCTCGGGGAGAGTATGAATACCGACGGCGGTATGATCTCATCAGCGTGACGGACAACGTCACCGGGTTTAAACAGGTAGACATGGTGATCGAAGCGGTTTTTGAAGACATCAACCTCAAACACAGTGTCATCCGCGAGGTGGAATCGGTCCTGCCCGAACGGGCGGTTTTTGCGTCCAACACCTCCGCGATTCCGATTACCCGGCTGGCGGAAGCATCCATGCGCCCCGAGCATTTCATCGGCATGCATTACTTTTCACCCGTGCACCGCATGCCCTTGATAGAGATCATCACCACAAAAAATACGGCGCCCGAAGTCATTGCCACGGCCTGGGAAATCTGCAAAACCTGCGGAAAAACCTCGATTATCGTCAATGACGGGGTCGGTTTTTATACTACCCGCGTTATTTCCCGATATATTCAGGAGGGGATGCTGATGCTCGACGAAGGCGCACGGATGGAAGATATCGACAAATCCGCCGTTTCCGTGGGATTTCCGGTTGGACCCGTAACCGTCAGCGACGAGGTCGGACTCGATACGGCCGTAAAAGTGGGTAATGTCCTGTCGGAGATTTTCTCCAATCGGATCGACGTCAGTGGGGTTGATAAAAAACTCGTCGAAAACGGACGCCGGGGCCGTAAAAACGAAAAAGGTTTTTATGAATACCGCAGCGGCAAAAAACTCGGTCCTGATCCGACCGCCTATGATTTTACAGCCGCCGGCAGGCAGCGGGTCGATATGCCCTTAGAGGATATAGCCGAAAGGCTTCTTCTGGCGTTTTGCAACGAATCGGCCCTGTGTCTGGAGGAAAACATTCTCAGAAGCCCGCGGGACGGCGATGTGGGCGGTGTTTACGGCATCGGATTTCCGCCCAACCTGGGCGGTCCTTTCTTTTATATGGACGTACGGGGATTGCAGGATGCAGTCGACGCCCTCACCCGGCTTGAAGACAGATTCGGCAGTCGGTTTTCTCCCTGTCAGCTTCTCAGGGATATGGCCGGAAAAGGGAAAAAGTTTTTTTCGTAGCGATCAACAGTCATGGTGACGGGCTGCCTCAATAAAGGCTTTGATGTTCTCGATTTTGGCCGGCGGATAAATATCCGCCGGCGGCAGCACGCAGGTTATCCCCTTAGCCAGATATCCTCGCACCGTGGCGGCGATTTTTTCCGGCGTTCCATGGGCCAGCATATCGTAGGCGCCGCATACCGCAAAAAGGGGCAGCGCCTTCGGCACGATCCTGCGGACATGGTCGATATCGCACTGCTGATCTACCCCGATGCCGTCCGGACCGCATTCGATCATCAGTTCGATAAATTTGTCCGAGCTGCCGGTCAATGAGAGTGCATGGGGAACCTTTTTTTCGCTCAGAATTTTTTCAAGATGCGGCAGAAGCATCTTTCTGAAAGCGCGCGGGGATATCGTGGTTGCCCCTCCCTCCTCGATGACGATGAAATCCACGCCGGCGTCAATATAAACGCTTCTGAGCACAGCGATAAATTCGGCCAGCCGTGAAAAAATCTTCATCATCATATCGGGTTCTCTGAGCACCATGACGAACATCTCATCCATGTCCATGACCTGGCCCGCAAGGGTAAAGGGGCCGGGAATGAAAACCCCCACCGCCCCGCTTGTCGGCGCAGTCTTCTTTATGAGACGGATACATCTCAAAATGGCCGGCAACCTGCCCTTTTCCGCGATGTTCTTCGGCAGGGCCACATCCTCGCTCCGACGAACGATTTTTCCTACAACGGTCGGATAGACCGGAATTCCGTCAACGCCCTCGTGGTATCGAATTTCAGCCCCGAGAATCTCCGCTTCCACATTCAGATCAAAGGGAAGAACCGCAGCATCGAAACCAAGATCGAAATTGAGCAGCGCGGCCGAAGCCATCTCCCCGGGGTTTTTCAGGATTTCATTGAATGTCAGAGAATTTTGGTGCATCAGATCAATACATAAAAAAGGCCCCAGATTGAAAACGCTTCGGCCTCCTTTGCTCCAGTATGCCAGCAGTTCCATCAGCGAGTTTTTCATTTGGATATCCGTTATGAGTCCAGAAGGTCCAGAAGCTCGGTCGGAGAATGGATTAGCACGTCCGCGCCGCTGTCCCTCAGTTCCTGTTCAGACCGGAAGCCCCAGAGGGCGCCTACGGCTGTCATGGACGCGGCCCTGGCCGTTTTCATGTCCACGCCCGAGTCGCCGACCAAAAGAACATGCGACGGCGGCAAGCCAAGGCATGCAGCCAGGTTCAACGCGCCGGTCGGATCCGGTTTTTTCGGAAGCCCTTCCTGTTGCCCGAGAGCCGCCGCAAAGCGCCAGCGGCTCAGTAATTTCGTCACACATCGGTCGGTAAACGGCTGTGGTTTGTTGGACAAGACCGCCATCGCGATTTTGCGCGAAACCAGTGCATCCAGCATCTCCGGTACGCCGCGATACGGCCTGGTGTTCATCCGCCAGTTTTGTCCGTAGTCTTTCAAAAAGGCCTCGTAGCATTCCCGTATGATCCGGTCGTCTTTGGCCTGTGCCGGCAAGGCACGGCGAATCAGTTCCGCGGATCCGTCGCCGACAAAGCCGCGATAGGTGTCTATCGCGTGCGGCGGAAACCCCCTGCTTGCGAGTACGCGGTTGACAGAGGAGCCGATATCAAAAAGCGTGTCGAGCAGCGTTCCGTCAAGATCGAAAATGACGCCTTTATAGGACATTTAGAGCGATTTGTTCCTTCGTGGCCATCGGTGTGAACGTGTCGGCTGATGGGGTGGCCGGCGACCGGCAAATTTACGGGATCAAGTTTCGGCCGCCAGGACTTTTTCCAGCGGGGTATAAGGAAGCCGGAACGCCGATGCGACGCCTTCGTGGGTTATCTTCCCCTCGATAATATTAATACCGGACGCGATTTCTGGATTGTAAAGGGCGGCCTTTACGCAGCCCTTGTCGGCGATTTCCAGGGCAAAAGGCAAGGTGGCATTGGTCAGCGCAATGGTCGAAGTGGCTGAAACGGCTCCCGGCATATTGGTAACGCAGTAGTGAATGATGCCGTCCACCACATAGATGCTGTCGTCGTGGGTCGTGGGCCGGGAAGTTTCGAAACAGCCGCCCTGATCGATGGATACGTCCACAATGACAGTGCCTTTTTTCATCAGCTTCAACTGGTTCCGTGTGATGAGTTTCGGCGCTTTTGACCCGGGTATCAGGACGGCGCCGATGACAAGGTCCGCCTCTTTCAGCAGGCGGCGGACGTTTTCCGGGTTCGACATGAGCGTAAAACAATTGGGAGGCATCACGTCGCTCAAATACCGCAGGCGGTCAAGGTTTGCGTCAAGAAGATACACCTTTGCGCCCAGGCCGCAGGCCATCTTTGCGGCATTGGTCCCGACAACGCCGCCGCCGATGATAACGACGGTTGCGGGGTTTACACCCGGGACGCCTCCGATCAGCTTTCCTTTGCCGCCGAAGGTATTTTCCATGTATTTGGCCCCTTCCTGAATCGCCATTCTTCCGGCGATTTCACTCATCGGCGTCAATAGAGGCAGCGAGCCGTCGCGACGTCTGACGGTTTCATAGGCGACGGCGATGCATCCGGACGCAATGACGGCACGGGTCAGATCCTCGGACGCTGCAAAATGAAAATAGGTGAACACGATCTGTCCCTGCCGGATGAGGGGGTATTCCGTCGCCATGGGTTCCTTGACCTTCAGGATCATATCGGCACATGCATAGATCTGCTCTGCCGACGGGCAGATTTGCGCGCCGGTCCTGCTGTAATCTTTGTTCGAATACCCGGACCCTTTGCCCGCTCCGGTCTCAACCAGAACCTCATGCCCCCGGGCGACCATCTGCTCGACACCGGCCGGCGTTACGGCAACCCGGTTTTCCTTTATCTTGATCTCCTTCAGCACGCCGACCCGCATGGTGTCACCTGTCCCCTTCATGTTTTGCGGTGTCCGTCGACAAGAAAGCCTTCTGTTCAATCAAACCATCACCCTGTTTTTCCCCGAGCGTTTGGCCAAAAGCAGCTTTTCGTCCGCCTCGTTGATGAGGGCGTTGAGTTCTTTTTCCACGTCTTGAACGATCTGGTTCTGCGCCAGTCCGATACTGATGGTGACACGGACTTCCTCCGTGTTTCCCTGACTTACGGCCAGGCGGATTTTATCCCCCACGGCATAAAGCGCTTCAGGCGCGATGGAAGAGAGAAAGACGAGGAATTCCTCTCCCCCATACCTTCCCAGAACATCCGATGCCCGAATGTTTTTTTTTATTGACTCGGCAACATATCTGAGGATTTGATCTCCAAAGAGGTGTCCGTACGTGTCGTTTATCCTCTTAAAATCGTCTATGTCGATCATCATAATGCCCACGTTGTTTCTATTTCGCTGGGCCAGATGGGACAGATGGCTGATGGCATTAAATAATCCGCGTCGGTTCAAAACGCCTGTCAGCGGGTCATAATTGTTTTGTACGGCCAGCTTTCTGTTTTCCTGCCACAAACGGTTAAGAGTTTCTCCGAGCAGTTCCAGTTCGATGGTTACCAGATTGTACTGGTCAAGGGACTCAAAAAGGCGGCTGATGTGCTGGTTGGAATCATCTCCCGGTGTTTTTTCATCCGATAAGGTTTTTGAATACTGGTACAGGGTTTCGAAGGCAGGGTGAAGCTGGTAAAATTCAAGTTTAAAAGCAATCAGGAACGCCTCTGCGGTGGAGTGGGCCGATTCGCTTCGCTGCTTCAGAAGAACGACTTTTTTATGCAGTCCGTGGAGTTCCTCCAGGGTATTTTCGGGTTGTTCGAATACATGGGGAAGAAGGCCGTTTCCGGCCGAATCAAGAAGGTTTTCCCAGAACGAAAAATGCCGGTCATAGTCCTGTATGAAATCTTCCCAAAATTTTTTCAATGGGGCTTGCTGCGCACCGGCTGCCAGGTGGCCGAAGGTTTCAGAGGCTTCCCGGGCAATCTCTATGCACCGGTTGATGATATCGATGATGGCCTTGCCCTTCATGTTTCCTTCCCGTGTATTTTGATGAGGTTTTCGACGGATCTATCGGGACTTTTGGCATAAAATCATAAAAATTTCAATAGATCCGAGAACTGAGACCGCAATCGCATTTTTGTTGCCGCTCCGAGCCTTGGGGGTGCGGATGCGGTTTATCCTTCAACAGGCTCATCGAGATTCCATGCGCTGCCGGCAGATTGCGGTTTTAACCGGGTATTTATGGAAATTTCGGATTGCAGGGAGCGGTGAACCGGGCATCGGTCTGCAATCTGAAGCAGTCTTTGGCGCTGGGGATCGTCAAGCGGCCCGACAAGCTCTATTTCCCGCATGATTTCATCTACTTTTCCTTCTTTGGTTTGACAGACTTCACAGTCTTGAGCGTGAATTTTTTCATGTTTGAGATCGACGAGGATCTCTTCCAGCGGCCACCCCTTTCGGTCCGCATACATGCGCAGCGTCATGGCGGTGCAGGCGCCGAGTCCTGCTGCAAGCAGATCATAGGGTGTCGGCCCCGCGTCGGCGCCACCGGCTTCGACAGGTTCATCGGCCAGCAATCTGTGATTCCGGGCGGTGATTTCCGTCGTATAACCGGTCGCTCCGGCTTTCACATGGATGCGATCATCGGTGGAAATAGACTCCGTGCCGTGAGAAAAACCAACGTATTTTGATAACCAGGCGGCGGTCATGGTTCCGACAAACCGGCGGTCCTCTGCATCACTGAGCAGGTGGTCCGCCCGGTCCAGTGAAACGAAGCTCTTTGGATGCCGCGCTGCCCGGTAAATTCGGGCAGCGCTGTCGATGCCGACGACATCGTCAAAAGGGGAGTGAAAAATGAGAAGCGCTTTTTTTAAACGCTTCAGGGTATCCCGGGTCTGCGGCTGGATGAGATCATCCAGAAATTCCCTTTTCAACTGAAAGTTTCTTCCGGCCAGCGTGACCACCGCCTCCCCATCGGTTTCGATTTTCTGCCTGCTCCGCCCTATTATGCGGAACACATGTTCCGGGCTGTCTGGGGCGCCGATGGTTACGATGGTTTTTGAAGACGGGATGGCCGCAGATGCTTGCAAAACGGCCGTGCCACCGAGAGAGTGGCCGATCAGAAATTCAGGCGCTCGAAAGTTTTTTTCGAGAAAGTCCGCCGCGGCAATAATGTCGTCGACGGTGGTAGAAAAGGTCGTTTCCGAAAAATCGCCCTCGCTTTCACCCAGACCCGTAAAATCGAAACGCAGCACGGCCATTCCCGCATCTGCCAGTAGGCCGCTGATGGTCGCCGCAGCTTTAAAGTTTTTCGTGCAGGTAAAGCAGTGGGCGAAAATACCGTATGCAACCGTAGGCCGGGCGTCCGGCAAATCTATTCTGGCTGAGAGCCTTTCGTTTTTTTTGTTGGTGAAATGAAATTTTTTGTACGGCATGGAAGTCTCCGTGAGACAACTTCTTTGGACAGGAGCGATCTTTTCACTGTATCAGGTTCACACGGCCAGGCATAGCCCATCGTTTTCAGGCGAATGAAAAGGCATCTTTCCTCTTTGGTACGTTTCCGGCAGTGCATCTGAACTGGAATTTTTCCAGAAAAGTTTGAATAAGTCCATCAAAAAATCGCTCAAATCCAGCCCGAAGGGTTTCCGGAAAACCACCGACCTGTTTTTCCGGCGGGTTTCAAGTGAAAAAAGCAGCAGCAGGCCGATTATGTCCTGTTGACTCTGCGCCGCCGCTCTGGTATTAAACCTCTTCCGATTTTTTCCATAACCCGGGAAATTGTTATGATTGTCGAAAATCTGATTCGATCGGCCCTTAAAAAAGGGCAAACAGCTCTGTCGGAATACGAGTCCAAAATGCTCCTGAAATTCCGGGGGGTTCCGGTAGTCGAGGAGTCGCTGGCACAAAGCGCCGATGAAGCCGTCGCGATTGCGGATCGTATCGGCTATCCTGTCGTGCTCAAGGCCTGCGGCTGGGAGTTGATGCACAAGAGCGAACGAGGCTTGGTCGCTCTAAGCCTGCAGGATGAAAAGGCGATCCGGGCGGCCTGCGGCCGTATTTCGGGTGCAGCCGGGACGAAAATGGAAGGCGTCCTTGTCCAGGAGATGGTTCCGGGCGTGCGCGAATTGGCCGTGGGTCTCATTCGCGATTCCGTTTTCGGTCCCTGCGTCATGCTCGGCCTGGGAGGGGTTTTGACCGAGGTCTTCCAGGACACGGTCTTTCGAATGGCGCCCATCGAAACGACTGAAGCTCTGGATATGGCCGAAGAACTGCGCTCCCGATCGATCCTGGGTGAATTTCGAGGCCAGGCGCCCGCCGACATGCAGTCTCTATGCCGTACCCTGGCATCTGTCGGGGATATCGGCCTATCATACGAAAGCGTAGCGGAAATCGATATCAATCCCCTGATCATTACGCCCGCCGGCCGCTTGAAGGCCGTGGACGCGTTGATTGTATTGAAGAGAAACGGTAATGCTCCAATCGATTAAAGACAGCCCATTATACCGGATCATGCACCCGAGGAGTATTGTCCTATGCGGGGCCTCCAATTCGGTCTCGTCCATGGGGACCGTGTTGCTTCTTTCCCTTCAGTCTCTCGGTTTTGAAGGCCCCATTTACCCGGTGCATCCCAGAGAAAAACAGGTCTTCGGATTGACCGCATACCAAAGCGTACTCGAACTGCCGGAGGTTCCCGATATGGCCATTCTCGTGGTGCCTACCCAGGTTGCGGCCCAGACACTCGAAGAATGCGGACAAAAAGGCATCCGGCATGCCATTGTCGTGACGGCGGGATTCAAGGAGGTCGGAGGACGGGGGCCGGAAATGGAGAAAGAACTGACGGCCGTTGCCGACAGATACGGTATCTCTTTCCTCGGTCCCAACTGTATCGGCGTCACCAACCCCTATCACAAGCTCAATACGACGTTCATGGAGTACGAAAACCCGCCCGGTTTTATCGGCATGGCCTCCCAGAGCGGCAGCTTCGTCACGCAGATGTTCAACTATCTCAAACCGTTTTCCCTCGGTTTCAGTGCGGCTTTCAGTGTCGGAAACGAGGCTCGGATCGATATCGTGGATTGTATGGCGTACCTCGGGGCGTGTCCGCATACCCGGGTGATCGGCCTTTATATCGAAGGCATTAAGCGGGGTCGCGAGTTCGTGGAAACGGCCCGCTGCATCAGCCCGGTAAAGCCGATCGTCGCCCTGTATGTGGGCGGTTCCGAGGCGGGAAGACGTGCAGGATACTCGCATACCGGTGCCCTGGCCGGACCGGATCGTCTTTACGACGGCATTTTCCGACAAGCCGGCGTGATACGGGCCAGATCCGTTACCGAACTGTTCGACTTTTGCTGGGCCCTTGGAAGCCTTCCCATGCCGAAAGGAAACCGCCTGATCATCCAGACCCACTCCGGAGGTCCCGGCGCTGTTGCGGCGGATTCCTGCGGACGTTCCGGAATCGATATGCCGCCGCTATCCAGAAAGACCGCGGACAGGTTACGCCCGCATGTTCCCCATACGGCCAGCATTCAGAATCCCGTGGATCTGACATTCATGAAAAATCCGGTTGAATACCTTGGAAACATACTGAAGGTACTTCTTGAAGATGAGTCGGCCGATATGCTCCTGGTCTATCTGCTCATCGTTCCGAAGATCGCCGAGCAGATGATGCAGGAACTGGGTTTTCCCCAAGATAAAATCCCGGGCGAAATTCAGAAATTTAATGAAAGCCTTTCCGAATCGGTTGCAACTCTCCTTAAAACCCATGGAAAACCGATTATGGGCTACACCTTTCGCAGCCTCGACGAAGGGGTTATCCAATATCTCATCGCCCGCGGGATCCCGGTATTTCCGGGACATGAACGCGCCGCCGCCGCCATGGCCGCCATGGTAAAGTACGTGCGGTTGCGTGAAAAGATCCTGTCCTCCGCCGGTGTGGCGAATAAATGACACGGGTCAAGCGCAATCCGGTCACAAGGTATCCAGCGGATTCACCACGCCCATCGGTCCTTGGGTGAGCACGTGGGTGCAGATCATGGTGGTGCTGACATCCGCATGACCGAGCAGCTCCTGCACCGTGCGGATATCCCCTTAACCTACATTTATCGATCTATTCTAAAGGCTATAAAGCAGCTTGGTTACCATTCAGATGATTTTAAGAAATCCAACGAAGTTATACGGAATGAAGCGAATGTCGATCCAAAGAAGAAATATGGATTTATACCAAAAGGTGTTTAGGATAGTATAACTGTGCGGATAATTTCGTTTTTGGCAACTGTGGCACCAACTTTTTAAAGATAACTTTAAATTCGAACGATTTCAAAGGGTTTTTGGGTTCGCTTGGCCGGGGCGTTGGCACCAAGTACGGGAGGGCATCCATGACGGAAAGGAAGATATACATTACCGAATTTGACAAAAAGCGACTTGAGGAACTCATCGCGGTGGCTGAGGAGTTCGGCGGTCATGACAGGAAGGATCTAGAGGCTTTGGCAGGAGAACTGGCGCAAGCGGAGGTCGTGTCGTCCAAAGACGTGCCGCCGGACGTGGTAACCATGAACTCAAAGGTCGTTCTTCGTGACATCGACACTTCTGAGGAAATGACCTATGTTCTGGTATTTCCCAGCGATGCGAATATCGATGCGGGAGCTATCTCGATCCTCGCACCTGTGGGAACGGCGATTTTGGGTTACGCTAAAGGAGATGTTATTGAATGGCGGGTTCCGTCTGGAATGCGCCGCATTGGCATCAAGGAGATTCTATACCAGCCCGAAGCGGCTGGCGATTTTCATCTCTAGCGCCAACAAACCGTTGCACTTCATAGAGCCACCAACTTTTTAGATGATCCTTACATGAGAATGCCTCCCCTCGTGGTGAGGACGACTTCTTCGATCGGTATGGCCGCCTCTGCGAGGGCCGCCGCTTTTTTGACGATCCCGGTCAGTCCGCTGCAGCACGGCACCTCCATTCTGACCACAGTAATGCGCCGGATACCTGCTGTTCTGAAAATGTCGGTGAATTTTTCAATATATACCGGTGCCTCGTCGAATTTGGGACATCCCATCATGACGACTTTGTCTTGAATAAATTCCCTGTGCAGGTCGGCGAAGGCGACGGCGCCGCAATCGGCCAGAATCAATAGATCCGCTCCGCGAAGAAAAGGCGCATCAGACGGCACGAGTCGGATTTTTATCGGCCAGTGGGAAAGGGCGCTTGCCGCAGCGGTTCGCATGCGGGCAATGCCGGACGGATTTGACCGGGTAAAATTCTCCATTCGGGTCGACGGGCATCCGGTAAACGCTGGCGGCGCAGGGTCGCCCTTGGTTTTTTCAATCGATGAAAGATGCGCCATGACGGCCTCCTCGTCGAATTCCTCTGTTTCCCGCTCGATCAATTGCAGCGCCCCTGTGGGGCATTGCCCGATGCAGGCGCCGAGGCCGTCACAGAACTTATCCGAGATCATGCGCGCCTTTCCGTCGATGACCCGCAGCGCGCCCTCGGCGCAGCTCGGCACGCACTGCCCACACCCATCGCAACGTTCTTCGTCAATTTCTATGATCTTTCGTTTGATCTTCATTTGTTTTCCCTTTTAGGCTCCGTGTTCATTTCCGTCATTGTCGCAACAAGATGGCTTCAGCCTCTTTTCGGCCGCCGGGCGTGAGAAAGCGTGTTTCGATCCTTTCTTTTATCGTATCCATGTTGCATTGGCCCTCTTTTTGCGCTTCTTCCAGATTGGCAAGCAGATCTGCATCGTAAACCACTTTAAATTCAATGGATTCTGATGATCCGGGATGATGGTGACGTCCCACGATTTCACATATTTTTTCAGAAAGCGCCTCATCTGCGTGAAGTCGGTGCAGCAGATCCCGGGCAACGGGGATGCCTTCCTGCTCATGGAAATCCGAAGCGTTGCCGCCGTATTTCCGCTCCGCGTTCCGAATGCCGATATCATGCAGATAGGCTGCGGGCAAAATCACGGCAAGATTTCCCCTTTCCCTTTTTCCGATCCGTTCCGCATATCTCGCCACCCGCATGGCATGACCGATGCGTTTGAAATCGGATTTAAAATACCGTTTCATTTCTACGGCTACCCGGTCTTTGAACAGGTCTTCTTTTTGGTCCAGAAGTTCCTGAGGCAGGGTCCCCAGGCACTGCTCCGCATACTCACAATAGGCGGCACAGCCGAAATCGAGATTCGGGTTGATGAACCGGTGGCCGCAGGCGCTGCAGTTTCGTGCCGTGTCGTCCTTGAAAAACTCTACCGTGTGGCCGCATTTGGGGCACGGGATTTCAAATATGTCGCCTTGTTTCCAGAAGCGGGTATCCTGTCCAGGGCATTTCATGTTGGTTTCTCCGGCCTATGGTTTTCGATAGAAGATCCGGGATGAGCAGAACGCGGATAGCCGCTGCCGTCCTGATCATCCCGTGTGTTTTGTTTACCGGCCCAGAATGGCCTTCAGGTCTTCATCCGGGGTCGTGATCGGCAGGATATTGAACTTTTCCACCAGCACTTTCAGGATGTTCGGGGACACAAACGCCGGAAGAGACGGCCCGAGTCGAATGTTCTTGATTCCCAGATACAGCAGCGTCAGAAGAATAGCACAGGCTTTCTGCTCATACCATGACAAAATCATGGACAGCGGCAGATCGTTCACGCCGCATTCAAACGCACCGGCCAAGGCGGACGCAATCTGAATGGCGGAATAGGCATCGTTGCACTGGCCCACATCCAACAGCCTGGGGATGCCGCCGATATCTCCCAGATCCTTATCGAAGAATCGGAATTTTCCACAGGCCAGGGTCAGCACCACGCAGTCTTTCGGCACTTTTTCGACAAATTCCGTGTAATAGTTCCGTCCCGGTTTGGCGCCGTCACAGCCGGCAACAAGGAAGAAATGGCGGATGGCTTTGTTTTTCACCGCATCGATGACCGCTCCTGCAACACCCATCACGGTATTACGGGCAAAACCGACCATCACGGATTTTCCCTCCACGTCCGATTCAAAACCGGGCAGTACCAGGGCCTTTTCGATGACCGGGGTGAAGTCCTTGTCCGCTAAGTGCGTCACCCCGGGCCATCCGACGAGGCCGGTGGTAAAGATTTTATCTTGATAGGAATCCTTTGGTTTTTGAATGCAGTTGGTGGTCATTAAAATGGCTCCCGGGAATGCATCGAACTCTTTCGCCTGGTTTTGCCATGCCGTTCCATAATGTCCATAAAAATGATCATATTTTTTCAGCTCCGGATACCCGTGGCAGGGCAGCATTTCGCCGTGGGTATACACGCTGATTCCCTTGTCCTTGCTTTGTTTTAAGATCTCCTCCAGATCTTTCAGGTCGTGTCCAGAAACCAGAATGGCCTTGCCCCTTTTCGGCCCGAGGGGAACCCGTGTGGGGACCGGGTGCCCATAGGCTTCGGTATTTGCGGCATCCAGAATTTCCATGGCCCGCAGGTTGATTTCCCCGCACTTTAGCACAAGCCCCACGAGATCGGCCGCACCCAGGCGGGTGTCGATTGTAGCAGCGAGTCCTTCCTCAATGAAGGAAAAGACCTTTTCATCGGTTTTGCCTAAAATTGCGGCATGGTCAGCATAAGCCGCGACGCCCTTTATGCCGTAGATCAACAGTTGCTGCAGGGAAAGGATATCCGGATCGATTTCGGGATTGGATCGGATGCCGACCTTTTCCCCCTGGGCGACAAGCCCTTCGACGGTGGATGCCGGTGAAAACGCCCCGGGGCCTTCCGAAAAATCGACCGATACGCCGGCGGACGCAATTTTTGCCTGCAGTTCCCTGCGCAGGTCGACGGTGTGATGGATCAGTGAAACAAACCGATCCGGATCAAAATCCACATTGGTCAGCGTGCTGAATATGGCTTCGCAGATAAAGTGGTCCAGTTTTTTGTCGGAAATCCCTGCCTTGCGGCCCTCGACCGCTACTGCGGAGAGTCCCTTGGCTGCATAAATCAGCAAATCCTGCAGGGCTGCGACCTCCGGGGTTTTACCGCATACCCCGATCGTTGTGCACCCTTGTCCTTTTGATGTTTGTTCGCATTGATAGCAAAACATGACGTGCCTCCTTTTTGGTCGTGTTTTCATCGATCCCATTTTTCTTGGATCGCCTGCCTTGTTATTTCGTATATCACCGGCAGAAACCGCTTTCCTTGACTTAGATCAACGTTTGATGATAATTTTTTCGATTATTAATCCGAACGTTTTTATTTAGACACGGAGTGAATACCGTCGTCGCCGGGAACGACGACGTAAAATTATGTCTAAAAACGCCCGGATGAGTAAGTGGAGAGTTCGATGAAAAAGATCCTCGATATTATTTCCATGATACCGCTTTTCAGCGGTCTTCGGGGCGATCAGTTGCAGCAGATCCAACACATCGCTGTGGAGCGACGTCTTGCCAAGGGGGAACGCATTTTCTCGGAAGGGGATGCGGCGGAAGGCTTTTTCGTCGTAGTGGAGGGGCTGGTGAAAATTTATAAACTATCGAGTGAAGGCAAGGAACAGATCCTCCATCTTTTCGGTCCCGGCGAGCCTTTTGGCGAAGTGCCGGTTTTTTCCGGACTGGCCTTTCCGGCCAATGCGGATGGATTGATCTCCGGCCGCCTGCTCTATTTTCCGAAAAGTGCCTTTGTTGAATTGATAACAACCAATCCATCATTGGCTCTGAACATGCTTGGTGTGATGTCGTTGAGGCTTCGCCAGTTCACCGTTCAGATCGAAAGCCTTTCATTAAAGGAGGTGCCCGGCCGATTGGCCGCTTACTTGATTTTTCTGGCAGGCGATCAAAAAAAGAAGCATAAGGTCGAGTTGACCATTCCCAAAGGCCAGCTGGCGAGCCTGCTGGGAACGATTCCCGAAACCCTTTCCAGAATTTTTGCAAAAATGGCCGCCCAGGGACTCATCTCGGTAGAGGGACGAACCATCAAGATCCTGGACCCGGAGGGTCTCAACCTTCTGGCAGAACAGGGCAAAATGACGGAATAGCCGAAAAAGGGTTCACCGATCGGCCAGACCGTCGGTCTCGTCTGAAGATCAGTGTTTTATGGCAAGAAGCTCTTTGCTGAGGACACGGATATGTCCCATCTCCTCCTGGATGATCCGGTCGATTTTTTCTTTGCCGAGTGGTTCCGGTACAAGCTCCTTCATGCCTAAATAAAAAAGGATCGAATCTTTTTCGGCCGCAATGGCGGCTTTCAAAACCTCTTCTATGGATGAAAGATCGATCTGTTTTTCAAAAAAGACCCGGGTGTCGGCCAGGGCTCGCAGGTAAAGAGCCGACTCTCCCTGAGGATCGAAAACCGTGGGCGATTTTTCTTTTTCCGAAAGTTCGGACCGCAAGCCGGCAAACACTTTTTCGTGTTCGACTTCCATGGAGGCCAGACCCGTCAAGAACTCCTTTATCGATGGGTTTTCGGCACATGCTGCAGCACTTCGATAAAATTTTGCACCGTTTGCTTCTATCTGCCGGGCCATTTCAAAGATATCGTTCGCGGTAAAGTCGAAGGCCATTTCTATAATTTCCCTTTCTTCATTCTACCCGATACGGGCGATTTTTTGGTTCAGGTATTTTGTCGACCGGATTTCGGATCAGGTCAAAAGCCTTTTGAGTTCTTCGTCCGGAAGGATGGCTTCCTCACGGGCTACCTCCAGGACGGTTCTGCCGGTCTCAAACGCCGTTTTTGCAATCCCTGCCGCTTTGTCATACCCTATATAAGGAACCAGGCTTGTCGTCAAGGCCAGGCTTTTTTCAACCGAGGACGCGCATCTGGCCCGATCCGCTAAGATGCCGCGGATACATTTTTCGCAGAAAATGCGGGCGGAAGACGCTATCAGGGTAATGGACTGGAGCAGGTTGTGAGCGATCACCGGCAGCATGGTGTTAAGTTCGAAATGGCCCCCCTGTCCCCCTATCGTGATCGCTGTGTCGTTGCCGATCACCTGGGCGGCTGTCTGGAGGACGACTTCCGGTATCACCGGGTTGACCTTTCCCGGCATGATGGAAGAGCCGGGCTGGAGCGAAGGGATCGAGAGTTCCCCGATGCCGCACCGCGGTCCGGAGGCCAGCCATCGAATATCGTTGGCGATCTTGGTGAGGCTCACCGCGACGGTTTTCAGAACGCCGCTGGTTTCAACTGCGGCATCCTGGGCGGCCTGGGCTTCGAAATGATTGATCGCCTTTCTGAGGGGCAGTTGCATCTCGAACGAAATTTTTGAAATAACCCGGCGCGCGAAATCCGGGTGGGTATTGAGGCCGGTGCCGACAGCCGTGCCGCCGAGGGCCAGCTCGCCCAGTCTTTCTTTGACCGATTGGACGCGGGTGATTCCAAGTTCGATCTGTCGGGCGTATCCGGAAAATTCCTGGCCGAGAAAGATTGGAACGGCATCCTGAAGGTGGGTCCTGCCGATTTTCTTCACCTCTTCGAAAGTCTTCGATTTTTCCATCAGGGCGGTGTGAAGTCCGGAGAGGGCGAGGATAAGATCGTTTTCGATGAGATCCAGGGCGGCGATGTGAATGGCCGAAGGAACGACATCGTTGCTCGATTGCCCCAAATTGACGTGGTCGTTCGGATGAACCGGATGCTTTCCCGCTTTTTTACCGGAAATCATTTCATTGGCCCGGGTCGCGATGACCTCGTTCATGTTCATGTTGGAAGAGGTGCCGCTGCCTGTCTGAAATACGTCCACGACAAACTGGTCGTCGAATTTGCCGTCGATGACTTCCTGCGCGGCCCGTGTGATGGGTTCGGCGAGCGCCGGAGTCAGAAGACCGAGCTCGGCGTTTACATCGGCGGAATATTTTTTGATCATGGCGAGGGCACGGTTGAAGGGCTTCGGGAGTCTCATGCCGCTGACCGGAAAGTTTTCAACAGCCCGCTGGGTCTGAGGTCCCCAATAGACCTCTTCGGGAACCAGGACAGGCCCCATGGTGTCTCGTTCTTCGCGGTATTTCATCGCTCGTTCCTTCCTGTAGGGGCGATACGATTGCATTGCTTGAGGTTTGAACAAGTTAGATTTACAATAATCACGATGCGGTCGCAGTGCAACCGTGCCGCCGAAAACCCCGGGTCCGGATCTTTGAATATTGCCTATTTGACGATATTTCGTTATGGATATGTCAGGGATGACAGTTCATTTCTTCGAAAAAAAAGGATTGAACGGCGACCGTGTGGGTTTTTCTAAAATTTTTGGGGCTCAAAGGTTCAGGGTTCACAGAAAATGTAATCCAGACGGCAGTTGCTAACCCCATACGTAACCAGATAACCCTGAACGGTGAACTCCGAACATGAACCCATACAGACTGCCACGCGGTCGTTAAAAACAGCAAAATGTTTAGAAGCCATTTCAAAACCTTGGATCCGGTTTGAGGGCAAGGCGCAGGTTGACGAAAAAGCGGAGCATACACGGTAGGTTGTGAGCATTTTGAAGAAACCTGCAACGCAGCCATCGAGACTCAGGCGGGGTTTTGAAATGACTTCTAAACGGATTTGACAGGGGACGAGTTCTATGGATTTACCGGAAGCATGGAATATGCAATACATCGATGCCCAGTACAGGTTTTGGAAGACTGATCCGGCGTCGGTTTCGCGTGACTGGCAATTTTTTTTTCAGGGATTTGAAACCGCCGGAAAGAATGCTGCAGCATCCGGTTCTTTCTCCGGTGAAGATCCTGCATTGCGCCAGAGCCGCGTCGAACGGCTCATCCACCGGTACCGGGATATCGGGCACCTGGCGGCGTGTCTGGACCCGCTTGCTTCCTGCAGCTTCTCTAACCCCCTTCTTGATTTGAAGGCTTTTGATCTCATCGAATCCGATCTCGACCATGCGGTTTTTGCACAACATTCTTCGGATACCGGCAAGGTCCCTCTTCGGCGGATCATCGAGGCGCTTCAAGAGACCTATTGCCGCAACATCGGGGTCGAATACATGCATATGCAGGATCCGGAAGAACGCCGCTGGATTCAGGAAAAAATCGAACCGACCCGAAACCGTCCGGACCTGGACAGATCAAGCAAACTGCGGGTGTTGAATAAAATCTGCCGGGCCGTCCTTTTTGAGCGTTTTTTAAATAAAAAGTATAAGGCCCAGACGCGCTTTTCGCTCGAGGGGGCCGAAGCGGTCATCGCTATGATGGATACCCTGCTGCTGCGTGCTTCGGAACTCGGCTGCAGGGAAATCATTCTCGGGATGGCCCACAGGGGACGGCTCAATGTTCAGGCCAACGTTCTGCAGAAACCGTATACGGAAATCTTCGGCGAATTCGAAACCTGCTACGATCCGAACAGTCTGGTCGGTTCCGGGGATGTGAAATACCATAACGGCTATCTGGGGGATCTCGAGGTCGCTGAAGATCGACAGATCCGCGTTTTTCTGGTCGACAACCCGAGCCATCTGGAGTCCGTAGATCCGGTTGTCGAAGGCTTTGCAAGAGCCCGGCAGGACCTGACGGGCAAAGAAGGCAGGAGCCGAATCCTGCCGGTCCTGATCCACGGGGATGCAGCCTTTGCGGGACAGGGGATCGTTGCGGAAACACTGAATCTTTCCCAGTTGAAAGGATACACGACCGGCGGAACCATTCATATCGTCATCAATAATCAGATCGGCTACACCACCCTTCCCGAGGATGCCCGCTCCACCCGATATTCGACGGACGTGGCGAAAATGCTCATGATTCCCGTTTTCCACGTACACGGCGAGGATCCCGAAGCCGTCGTCCATGTCGTCCGCCTTGCCGCCGACTACCGGTGGACCTTCAGAAAAGATGTGGTGGTGGACGTGGTTTGCTACCGCCGCTACGGGCATAATGAAGGCGATGAGCCCTACTATACCCAGCCGCAGATGGTGGAGCGGATCAAGTCGCGTCCGCCATTGAACTTGATTTACGGCGAAAAACTCATGGCGGAGGGCCTGGTTGCGCGGGAAGAGATTGAGGCGATCGAAAACCGGATCGACACATGTTTCGAAGAAGCTTTTCAGGAAGTCGTCGGCAGCGCCTGTCCCTTTCCGACACCGCGCTTTTACGAAAACTGGGAAGGATTTCATGGGGGCTACGGCCGAAATATGCCGACGACCGGTGTAAATCAGGAAAGGCTCAAGCAGCTTTCCCGGAAACTGACCCGGGTTCCCGACCGTTTTTCAGTGTACCCCAAGCTGCAGAGCATCTTGAAAAAACGACGGGACGCCGTCGAATCCGGGCAGGGTCTGGACTGGGCCGGTGCGGAAACCCTGGCTTTTGCATCGCTTCTCACCGAAGGCCTTCCCGTTCGGCTCAGCGGTCAGGACTGCGGCCGCGGCACGTTCAGCCAGCGCCACAGCGTGCTGGTGGATATGCACACGGAGGAAAAATACATTCCCCTCAATCATCTCGAGGCGAACCAGGCCGGTTTTGCCGTTTATGACAGCATGCTTGCGGAAGCCGGCGTACTCGGCTTCGAGTATGGCTATTCCATGGCGCAGCCGCAGGGACTCGTCATCTGGGAGGCCCAGTTCGGCGACTTCGCCAATAACGCCCAGGCTGTCATTGATCTGTACATCGCAAGTGGAGAATCCAAATGGCAGCGGCTCAGCGGGCTGGTTCTGCTTCTTCCCCACGGGTTCGAAGGGCTGGGTCCCGAACATTCCAGCGCCCGTCCCGAACGCTTTCTCCAGCTGTGTGCCGACAATAACCTCCAGGTGTGCAATCCGACGACGCCCGCCCAATATTTTCATCTTTTGCGGCGGCAGGCCAAAAGCGATTTTCGAAAACCTCTCGTGGTGCTCACTCCCAAGAGCCTGCTGCGCCACCCGCAGGCGGTTTCGTCCCTGCATGAGCTGGGTGCAGACGCTTTCGTCGAGGCGATTGAAGACGATACGATACCGCCGGCGACTGCAAAAAAGATTCTCATGTGCAGTGGAAAGGTTTATTATGAGCTGTTTAAGCGAAGGGAAGCGCTCGGGGATAAAATGACCGCGATTGTGAGGATCGAACAGATCTACCCCCTGCCGGAAAACCGTATCGCATCGCTCATGAAAAAATACCGCAAGGCCCGGCTGTGGGCCTTTGTTCAGGAAGAACCGGAAAACATGGGGCCATGGCCTTTTTTGCGGCCGCAGCTGGAAAGACTTGTCGACGGATCCGTCTCTTTCATCGGAAGGCCGTCCTCGGCAAGCCCGGCCACGGGCTTTCCCGGCGTTTACCGGCAGCAGCAGGCCGCTATTCTGGATCAGGCCCTGGGAACGGTTCATCAATAAAGGTTCAGGGGTTCACCGAAAATGTAATTCAAAGTATAGCAGGCGCATTCTTGCCAATCAATCTACCCTTGAACGCGGAACGTTGAACCTTTAAAACCTGTTTCGCTGAAAAAAGCAGGAGAACTTATGATTGTCGAAATCAAAATCCCCGCCGTGGGAGAGTCCGTGAAAGAGGCGATTCTTGCCCAGTGGTATAAAAAAGACGGTGATTGGGTTCACAAAGATGATCCGCTGCTTGTGATTGAGACAGACAAGGTGACCCTTGAGATCGAGGCTGAAGCGGACGGCCGTCTGACGGTTGTTGTTTCTGAAGGGCAGATCGTAGCGGTGGGAGCGGTGGTCGGAAAGATTGATACGGAGGCAGCCGCAAAACCGGCGGCCCCGGCCGCCAAAGCCCCAGGACAAAAGGCTTCGGCGGCGGCTGAAGATCGATCCCGGGAAAAGCCCCCTGAGATTTCCGCAGCCGACAATTCCATGGAAACACCCATCCTGTCGCCGTCCGTTCGCCGGCTGACCTCCGAAAAGGGCATAGACCCGAGCCTGATTCGGGGAAGCGGGCCGGGTGGCAGGGTCACCAAAGGGGATGTGATGTTGTACCTGGAAAGCGGATCCGCGGCATTTGTTCCGAGCGCCGAGAAAGCCGGTGCGGCCGATGGTCCGGAGGAAGGATCGGTGACGCGGCGACCCATGAGCCCGCTGCGACAGCGGCTGTCCGAGCGGCTCCTTCAGGCCAAGCAGCAAACGGCCATGTTGACGACTTTCAATGAAATCGACATGCACGCCGTCATGGAGACGCGACGGACGTTCAAAGAACTTTATCGAGAAAAATATGGAGTATCCTTGGGAATCATGTCGTTTTTCGTTAAGGCCGCGATACAGGCGCTCAAGGAATTTCCGGCTATAAATGCATCGATTGACGGCAAGGACATCGTTTATCACCATGATTATCATATCGGTATCGCGGTGGGCGCTGAAAAAGGACTTGTCGTGCCGGTCATCCGGCATGCCGACCGCATGACCTTTGCCCGGATCGAAAAGGCCATCGTGGACTATGTTGAAAAGATTGAAGCCAACCGGCTGGAGCTGGCCGATTTGGAAGGAGGAACGTTTACGATTACAAACGGCGGGGTTTACGGCTCCTTGTTGAGTACGCCGATATTGAACATGCCCCAGAGCGGCATCCTCGGCATGCACAAAATCGAAAAGCGGCCCGTCGTGATAGACGACGCGGTGGTCGTTCGACCCATGATGTATGTGGCCTTGAGTTATGACCACCGGATCGTGGACGGCCGTGAAGCCGTCACCTTCCTCAGACGCATAAAAGAATGCGTAGAAAATCCGCAACGAATGTTATTGGAGATATAGCCATGTCGCAGAAAAAAGGATACGATCTGGTTGTGGTCGGCGCCGGTCCAGGGGGATATGTGGCTGCTGTGCGGGGAGCCCAGCTCGGGATGAAGGTGGCCTGTATTGAAAAGCAGGAACGGCTTGGCGGGGTCTGCCTCAACGTAGGGTGCATTCCGAGCAAAGCCCTGCTCGATTCGAGCGAGCTGTTTCATATGGCCAAAACGCGTCTTGAAGCGCACGGAATCAAAACCGGCCGGGTGACGGTGGACGTGTCCGCCATGATGGCGAGAAAACAGCGGGTGGTTGAAGAACTCACTCTAAACGTCAGAAAATTACTTGAAGGAAAGAAAGTCGATATCATCCATGGGAAGGCCCGCCTGGTCGCTGCGGACCGCCTTGAGGTTCATCAAGACGGAAGGAAAAATGAAAAGCCCCGGATAATAGATGGCCGGGCTATTCTGCTTGCGACCGGAAGTGCTCCTGTCAGTCTGCCGGGGGTCCAGTTTGACGGAGAGCATATCGTCAGCGCCACGGATGCCCTCGCCTTCAAGACGGTTCCAAAACACCTGGGAATCGCGGGCGGGGGATACATCGGGCTGGAGCTGGGATCGGTCTGGCTGCGGCTGGGATCCAGCGTGACGGTCGTCGAGATGATGCCGCAGATTGCGGGGGTGCTCGACGGTCAGGTGGCCCGGACGTTGGAGCGCATGCTTGAAGGGCAGGGAATGGACATCCGGTTGAAAACCAAAGTGGTCGGGGTAGAAAAAACGGCCGGCCGCGTCCGGGTGACCCTCGCAGGAGACGATGACAAGCCGTCGGAGTTTCTCTGCGACCGGCTCCTGGTGGCTGTCGGAAGAAAGCCCCTGACCCGGGAACTCGGTCTGGAGGATATCGGCGTAAAACTGGATCCACGCTCCGGGCAGGTGCTGGTGGATGAGGCCTATCGAACCAATATTGAAACCATCTGTGCCGTCGGGGATATGATCGGCGGCCCCATGCTGGCCCACAAGGCATCGGCCGAAGGCATTGCAGCGGTGGAACGCATGGCCGGCCTTTCAGGCGAAGTCAATTATGATACGATTCCTTCGATCATTTACACCTGGCCTGAGGTGGCAAGCGTCGGCCTTACCGAAGAGCAGGCCAGGGCGCGCGGCATTCCCTACTGTACGGGCAGTTATCCCTTTTCCGGCGCCGGAAGAGCGCGGTGCATGGGGGAGACGGACGGTTTTGTGAAGATCCTCGCCCATGGCCGGACGGACCGGATTCTCGGCGTTCATATCATCGGGCCGCGCGCTTCGGATATGATCGCGGAATCCGTGCTGGCCATGGAGTTCGGCGCGGGGTCGGAAGACATCGCCCGGACCCTTCACGGACATCCCACTTTCGCCGAGGCGCTTCAGGAAGCAGCCATGTCCGTACGGCAGTGCGCCATTTACGCCTCGTGACAAGGAAATAAAATTAAAACGGGATTCCGCTAAAATCCCGGCTGGATAGGGGTCTGTGTACAGATTGCATTAAAGCGGGCAAAAAGTGACGGGGTCTTTGATAGATTCTGCGTGCCAGCCCCAAAGACGCCGGCTGCTGACCTCACTGCGCCGGCAGGGCCATGCCTATGTTCCAGAAAATCGGAACTTCCAAAAGAAAAAAACGGCTGGTTGTCATCGCCGTATTGTGGGGCATTTCATTTTCTCTTTCGCTTGCGGTTTTTCTTTGTGGAGCACTCGATCCTTTTGAAAACAAGATGTACGATGTATTTTCCCGGCACCTCGGGCCGCGCGCTAGTTCACCCGATGTCATCATCATCCGGATCGACCAGCACAGCATCGACCTGCTCGGCAAAGAAGGCATCACATGGCCGTGGCCGAGGCAGTTGTATGCGCCCCTGGTGGAGTATTTAGACGGCGCAAAAGCCGTGTTCATCGATCTGCTTTTTACCGAGTCCTCTTCATACGGGCAAGAAGACGACCGGATTTTGGCCGAAGCCGTTCAAAAAGCCGGAAACACGATATTGCCGGTTTTTCTTTCGGATAAGCAGGCAGACCGAGATGCGGCCGCGGCCGCCGCGGCTTTCTTGAAAACCCTTTATTCCAGGAGATCATACAAAAACACCGTTCCTGAGAATTCGGAGAGGAAAACTTACCGGCATGCGCTGCCGCCGATAGACGCTCTTGCTCGTGCGGCCGCGGGTCTCGGAAACGTCACCATATCCGCGGACAGCGACGGCATTTATCGAAAGATGCCGTTGTTTTTCGGACTCAACGATCTGGTGGTTCCCCATTTCGTTCTGGAATATTTCGGAGTCGACGGGAAAGTCGAGGTGGGTGAAAAATCCGCGCGGATAAACGGCCGGATCGTTCATCTCGATGGAGGAAACCTCTGGTTGCGGTATCCGGAAAGCATCGCCTCATTTCGGACATTTTCCGCGGTGGACGTGCTGAGGGCGGCGATCGGCCGGCCGCCGGCCGCCGCCTCTTCCATAACCAAAAGTATCTTTCAAGACAAGTTCGTCTTTATCGGGTCCACCGCTGCAGGCTTGTATGATCTGAAACCCACCCCGGTATCTTCCAGGACTCCGGGCGTGATGATTCATGCCGCTCTGATGGATAACCTGCTCAGGGGAGACAGCCTTCGGCATATCAAAGGCACAACCATCCTCCTCATCATGCTGGCGGTTTCTTTCCTTACGACCGTAACGGTGATTAAAAATCGATTTATCTACATCAATGCCGGCTATTTCATCCTGTATATGCTCGTCATTTTCGCGCTGGCGGCCGGGCTGTTCCGCAGGGCCGTCTATATCGATACCCTGGCGCCCATGGGCGCGCTGCTTATTTCCTTTATGATATCCGTGATATATAGCTATGCCTCCGAGGGAAGGGAACGCCGATTCATTACCCATACCTTTTCCAGGTATATGGACAAAAAGCTTGTGGAATATCTGCTGGAAAACCCTTCGCTGATCGCGCCGGGCGGGCAGAAAAAGCACATGACGGTTTTTTTTGCAGACATTGCGGGTTTCACCTCGATCTCTGAAAAAATTCCGCCTGAAAAAACCGCGCTTCTTCTTCACACCGCCCTGAACATTTTTACCGAGGTCATCATTAGAAACCAGGGCGTCATCGATAAATATATCGGCGATTGCATCATGGCCTTTTGGGGTTCGCCGCAACGCTCTGAGTTGGATGAAACCAACGCATGCAGAGCCGCACTGCAATGTATCGAGTCCCTTCAGACGATAAATGAAAGCCTGAAGGCGGACTCCGTACCGGAAATCAACATCCGTATCGGCATCCATTCCGGTCCGGCCATCGCAGGGAATCTCGGAAGCGACCGGTTGTTCAGCTATACCGTGGTCGGGGACACGGTTAATCTGGCTTCAAGATTCGAATCGGTGAATAAGACCTTTAAAACCCAGATCATTGTCAGCGAGGATACCCTTGGCCGAACCGAAGGAAAATTCCTGGCAAGACGGCTCGGGCGCATTGAAGTGAAAGGAAAAACCCGGCCGGTGATGATTTATGAATTAAAGTGCGAGGCATCGGAAGCAGGTGCCGAAAAGGTTCGCGAGGTGCGGACAATTCTGGATGCATTCCATGAAGCCCTGGAGCGATTTGAGGCCGGCGACTTTAAAAATGCTCTTGAGAAATTCCGTAAAATATTGCATGATAGCAACGAGGATGGACCTTCGAAATTTTTCATGAAACGGTGTGCCGTCTTTATGGAAAATCCTCCTATGGAACATGATCATCGAACCCTCAGGATGACCAAGAAATGAAAGGAAAATCGCTCAGCGCTTTTTTGCTTGTACTGGTCATCATCACAATACCCGCATTGCTCTGCGCCATTACCGCCAAGGTGATAACCAAGGAGAATTTCATCCGTGAGGATGCCAAATTCTATTCTCCGGTAAAATTAAAAGTACAGTTTGAAGACGATGTCGAGATTCTTTCCGAAAGCGGCGACTGGCTTAAGGTGCGCTTTGGCGGTGTTGAAGGCTTCATTCATAAAAACGCCGTTCGGCAACAGACCCCTTTGAGACCCGTGCTTCTTGGTTCCGAAATTGATCCTGCGGAATCGGACGACGAGGTATCGCTGGCGAGCAAGGGATTTAATCCCCAGGTCGAAGCCTCTTATAGAGAGCGCAACCCCGACCTGAATTTCGACGGCGTTGATCATGTGGAAGGGTACGGGGTGAAAAACGACACCATATATAAATTCGCCGAGGAGGGAGGACTGCGATTCCCATGAAGGTCAGACGCCTTGTCGTTGTGCTGCCTCTTTTGATCACCGTCGGCTGTCTGGCGGCGGTTAAAGGTGTTACGGAATACGGTGTTCCAGCGGTAAAAGTAACCGAAGGCGTCATCAAAGCCGTTCGCTATTGTTCCGAATACGAAGAATACTATATCGGACGATCGGTCGCCGCCAGAATACTGGCATCATACCCGCTGCTGGATGATGCCAGGCTCACCGAATATGTCAATCTGATCGGCCTGACCGTGGCGCTCAATTCAGACAAGCCATGGACTTACGGCGGTTATCACTTTGCCGTGCTCGATACCGATGAAATCAACGCACTTTCCTGCCCCGGAGGCATTATTTTCCTGTCCAGGGGCATCATAAATCTGACCCGCAACGAGGATGAACTTGCCGCCGTGATTGCGCATGAAGTTGCGCATGTCAATTCGCGCGACGGTCTTGCCGCAGTCAAAAGCGCGAGCTGGACCAGGGCGCTTGCCATCATCGGCACCGCAGCCGCCGCCAACCTCTATGATTCACAGGCGTTGACCGAGCTCGTCGATCTTTTCGGCGACACCGTTCAGGATGTGGTTACCATGCTCGTGGTCAACGGCTACAGCCGCGAACAGGAACGTCTCGCGGACGCCGCCGCTTTGAGCTATCTTAAAAGAACCGGTTACAGGGCTTCCGCGCTGACGGATTTTTTAAAGCGGTTGGCGTGCGGCGTTCCGGCCGGCGGGTTGCTTAAAACCCATCCGGATACGGCCGCAAGAATTAAGCACCTGGAGTCGAAGCTTTCTCAGGAAACCACCGACAACGCTCTTTTTGATTTCAGAAAGAAAAGACATGACGCAGTGCTGAACCGGTCTTGATCTGGTTATACGATGATGCTGCGAAGGGGGCATTCATTTAATTTCGTCAACTCAGAAGGAAAGGAGGTTATTTTAAAATTTTGCGGCTGTGCATGGAAAGTTCAATAGGCCTTAATCTGAAAAAGTAAAGGAGGGTTTTCCATGAAATTCCTAAAAGGGGTATTTTTAGTCTGTTTGTCACTGATTCTGTTACAATCGGTTTCATTCGCCAGCGGGTGGGAAGATATCTGGCAGAATCTATCGACGAATAAAGAAATAACACCCGGCCAGCCGGTCAGCGCTACCGCATATAATGCAACGGTTACCTTCACCATTTATGACGGAAACAGCTTCGCGAACGATTTTGATGATAAGGACAGCATTGATCTTGTTGTCGAGGGAGGCGGCGAGCACCTGACTTTTTCCGGCAGCAAACAGGAATTGATCGACTGGGCGGAGGACAACGCGGACGCCCTTTTACAAGCCATCTTCGGCAATGCCCCGGAAGTCAGCTTCAGCGGCATGACCGCATCTCAATATGCGGTCCAGATGCTGTTTACAAACGTCTACACTTCTCCGGAACATACGAATTTTTCATTTGTTCCGGTCTCCAATAAAGATATCGTCATCACCGGACAGTACGACTTCATGGAGCTTGGAAAAGATGACGTCAAAGCGGTCGGTACGAGCGGTATTTTATCATACGATCATAAATTTGGTGAGGATAACAGCAACTCCATCGGCATCGCGATTCCCTACCGCCAGCTGGAATTGGATGATGATCTGGACTCTTCATACCAGTTCCTGGCCCTGATGCCTCTTTACCGGCATAGATGGTACATGCCCAATTCCCTCGTCGAATGGATAGTGAACCTGAGCTTAAACCTGACCTATCTCGAATCCTCAATATTTCCCGATGGATCGGGCTATATAGAATACGGAGGGGGAACGGGAGTAAAATACGCCTATGCCTTTAACTCCGCTCTCAGCATGAATGTCGGCCTGACTTATCAGGGGCTGAAGAGAAACATTCCGTCTGATTTCGTGCCCGATGAATTGGAATGGGTGGCGGATGCTATTGATGACCTGCCGGTTGAGCACGATCTGACGCCTTCTATCGGCGTCTACTACAATATCATTCCAAATCGATTTTCATTACGGGGAGAAGCGTTTCGGGTGCACCAGCTGCAAGCGGACGTCGATTCCGATTATGAAACGCAAACGGTGCTCCTCGGCATAATGACCTATAAATTTTCTATGGCGGACATTTCCCTGGGATATAAGCGGTCATTTGAAATGAAAGACATCGATGATCAGTCCGTGATCGCTTCACTCCGGCTGCACTGGTAACCGACCGGTGTAACCGCTGACGGTTTCGCCAAAAATGTGAAAATCGAAGGGCTTCAGAGCCAAGGCGTCAAGGGAGAATCGGGTTTTGTTCGTCTGCAGCGGACTCTTTACCACGCCGGATCTGAGGCCCTTCCACTTTCCCGCGGGATAAACAGCATGGTAGGATTGATCCCCTCCTTTAACGCGCATCGGTATGAAAAATCCTTAAAAAAGTGGGAACTTAGATTTTTGAAAGGCCTTCTGCGATTTTTCTCCGAAAAAATGTCCCTTATACGACCAATTTTTTCAGAAGGCTAAACTGTTACAAAAAAATTATTCCCTGCTTTTTTATGTCACAAAATCTTGTTTTTTTTAGTCTAAAGGGGAAAATCCATGCATCAACCGTTTTTCATTTCATAAAAGGCGGGCAACATAGGGATGGCTTCAAATTTGGAAGAGTTCGTTCGGCAGGCAAAAAACGGGGATAAAAAAGCGCTTGAAACGGTCGTCAGTCGAATTCAGGGCATGGTATTCGGGCTGGCCTTGCGCATGCTGGGTCATCCGGAAGATGCAGAAGACGAAGCGCAGGAAATTCTGATCAAGGTCATCACCCATCTGAGTGATTTTCGTGAGGAGTCTGCTTTTACTTCCTGGGTGTACCGGATCTCCTGTAACCATCTGCTTACCACTCGAAAGCGAAAAAGCGAACGAACGGGAGTAACATTCGAATTTCTGGAGGACTTGATCCTGCCTGAGGCGGCAACGACCTGTTCCGCAGCGCCTTCAGAGCCGGAACAGGATATCTTGCGGCAGGAAGCCAAACTCGGCTGCATACAGTGTCTGCTGATCTGCCTGGAAAGAGAAATTCGAATCGCTTTCATTTTAGGTGAAGTATTCGGAGTAACCGGAGAAGAGGGGGCTTACATCCTCGGCATTACCCCTGAAGCTTTTCGCAAACGGCTCTCCCGCGGGAGAGAGCGCGTTCAGGCGTTTATGCTGAAAACCTGCGGCCTGATCAATAAAAACAACCCTTGCCGCTGCGATAAAAACTCAGGAAGAGACCTGGAGTGGAGCGGAATTAACCCGAAATATCTGCCGAAAAAGAGCCATCGCCATAAAATGAGGGCGGAGGCCATGGCGCATTTGAAGGAGTTGTCTGATATTCAACGTATCACGGCACTATTTCGCAGCTACCCCGAATATCAGTCTCCCGATTCGTTCACAAATATCGTAAAGGAATTGATCGATTCAGGGAAATACAGGCTTTTTGCGAAGTAAGCATTGAACCCTCAATCCATTGGCTTTAGCCGATGGATTTTGACTTATTCGAGCAGTTTTATTTGGACAGGGGGGAATACCGCCCGCCGTTTACGGGGATCGGGTTTTCCAACCGCAACCAAGGGTTCACACCGCCGCCAACGGAAGCAGACGCCTGCGAAAATTCCAAAGCAGCCCCGGAGACGGGTTGCGCTTGGCATGATGTATCCTCGCTGCCTGTATGGAAGCGATTCATAGGCCCGGGGCGTGACGCAAGCAGCCATATAAATGTTGTGGTCGGAAAACCCGATCCCCGTAAACGGCGAGTTGAAATTATGTGCGAATGGTAACCGTTCACAGGGGTCTGTTTTACTGGCCGCAACATGGTCCTGGCGCCTTGCGATACGCCCCGATCCTTCGAATGGCTATATGGCAGGCAGCCGGTATGCATCCCGCTGGACACTTCCTGCCTCCGGGGCTGTTTAGAAACGGCTGCAAATGCCCGCTGCCGTCGGCAACGGCAAGATCTTATGGTTGCGGACCATAAAGCAGACCCCTGTGAGCGGTTACTGCGAATGAATATGATCGTACGGGTGAGGCGAAATTAACCTTCCGGATTTTCCGGAAATCATTCAACAAGGAGGAGTCTGATGGCTGAAATTACGTATCCGAAGATTGGTCACAAGGTGGTTGCGAAGGTGCTTGAAATGCAAAATAACTGCACGATCGGGATGAAACCCGGTGACGAATTCGAACTGGGCGTGCATCAATGCGGCAATTTTTGCGGCTATTTTTATCACAACATTTTCAACTGGGTGAACACGCTTCAGTTCGGGGGAACTTTTCCGTTGTTTCCCGACCCCGATGTTCAGATGTGGGAATGCCCGAATCCCATGAACCGCGTAAAAGTCGAGCTGCGAAGGGTTAAATAGTAGGCGAAAATCGTCCCGGCAAATCATCGCATAGATACCATGAGGCTAATCCTTTCACCGAAAAAATAATCAATTGCCGGGCCAAAACCATGGCGGGGTCTGTTGGCCCCGCCATTTTTTTAGACACGATAGATCACTGCCGTCTTGCAAAGGCGGATCAAAGCCTCTTGAGCATTACAGATGACGGGAGTATGATGCCCTGGCTTCCGTTGTTATTTATATTCTGCTCCATTTTTCAGGAGGTTTGCTTATGACGGAAAATAAAGCGTCGATCCGCTGGTCCATAAACGTGATATCCTTTTTCCTCTTTTCGGTTTTGACCTTAACCGGCCTGATAAACTGGCTGCTCCTTCCAAGGGGATACGGGGCGGAAAAGGGATTGCTGATTTCAATGAGACATTTTCTTCGCCAAGTGCACGAATGGACGGCATTGCTCTTTATCGTCGCCGTAGTGGCCCATCTGGCATTGCATGTCTCCTATATCAAATCCAATTTAAAAAAATTCGGGATTCTGAAATAAGATATCCATCTTATAAATTCGATTAGGACGGCGAGTGCGGAATATGCGGTTGTGTGAAGAAAATGGGTTGAAATACCAGATAAATGCTTTTATAGAGTGAACCATACCTTGTTGATCCTTCTGCTTTGTACCTTGCCCGTTCGTTCCTTTGCACGGCATCGGCTGGAGGCATAAAAGTCCTATTTTTCACCTCATTTTATAACTATTTGATTTTTATAAAATAAAAGGTGACAGGCAGATGTCCAATCTTGCAAAAATCAATCTTTGTACCGGTACATTCTGGTTGGAGTTTCCAGAGGCCAAGCTTTATGTTTTATGCGGGTGTCCTGCCGACAGCGTAAAGCATTTGAGGAAAAAAGGGCTTATCGTGTCCCGTGAGGAGGGCGGCCTTTCTTTTGAGACAGGGCCGAATGCTATTTTACTTTCGGACGCTTTTATTCAGAACGGCCTTTTTTCGAACCTGTCTGAATTTCCGATATTGCAAATGCTTTATCTTCAGGGGATGATGCTTTCGGATCATCCTGCCAATACAGGGCAAAAGCCGCTGATCATAGGATCCGAGGAACAGGTAAAATCTCAGATTAAATATATCCATCGCGGCAATTATGGGCTGGTATCTGTAGATGAGATGAAAGAATCCGGCATATCTGCAAAAAGAGCCAAGGAATTGATGCGGATGAAGTTGAAATTCGCTCTGGGGCAGATTAAGCCCACGGAAGAACTTTTGGATTACAGATTCGTCGGGAGCAAGTTCAGTGAAATCAAAAACGGGGTATTTATCCGTCGTATTCGCTGGAATGTCTTTGAATTTCTATACAAAGGTGAAAAGGTCACAGTCAATCTGAATTTGGAACCCAAGGAATATTACGAGCCGCCTTACAGGCTTGGTTTTCACCGGATAAAAAGAGAATATTTTTCGGTTGTGCATTCAGGTGAAGGAGACGGGTGGGATGAAAACCATCCCTGCATGTCCAGTATATTGATATTTCAGGGCAAAATATATCTTATCGATGCGGGTCCGAATATATCCTATATTCTTGAATCATTGGGTATCGGGGTCAACGAGGTTGAAGGCGTTTTCCAGACACATGCTCATGATGATCATTTTGCGGGCCTTACCGCTCTTATGCGATCGGATCACAAGATCAAATACTATTCGTATCCGTTGGTGAGAACTTCAGTAACCAAAAAACTGTCGGCTCTTGTATCTATGGAAGAAGAGTCGTTTCTTCATTATTTTGAAATACGGGACTTAGCGCTTGATCAATGGAACGATATCAACAGTCTGGAAGTCAAGCCCATGTTTTCCCCGCATCCGGTAGAAACGACGATATTCATTTTCAGAGCGATGTGTGAGCAAGGTTACAGATCATACGGCCATTTCGCCGATATTGCCAGCCTGGATGTTCTTCGTAAGATGATCACATCAGATGAAACCGAGGCAGGAATTTCTGAAGAGTTCTATAACAGGACAAAAAGGAAATATTTAACGAAAACCGATCTAAAGAAACTCGATATCGGTGGGGGCATGATCCATGGTTCGGCGGAAGATTTTAAAAATGATCAATCGGGGAAAATCATTCTGTCGCATACCTCCATGAAGTTGAGTGAACGGCAGAAATTGATCGGGTCCGGAACATCCTTCGGTATGGTCGACACACTGATTCCCAGCAGTCAGGACTATGTGAGAAAGTGTGCCTATGACATCGTAAGCTCATTATTTCAAGAACTTCCCAGAGACAAGATAGATATCCTGCTCAATAACCGGATAGAAACGTTTAATCCGAGATCCATCATCATTAAAAAAGGAGAGATCATTGAGTATGTGTATATGATTTTGTCGGGTGACGTCGAAACCATTCAATCCGAAACTTTTACGGCAAGAAAATTGTCCGCCGGTGGATGCATCGGGCTGATTTCAGGATTAAAAAAGAAAACATCGAATGAAACATACCGTGCAGTAAACTTTGTACAGGCGCTTAAAATTCCGAGCCAGCTTTTTCTAGAATTTTTGAAGAAAAATCTTTTCTATGATGACATGGTTATCCTGCAGGAAAGACAGGAATTTTTAAAAAATACGTGGCTATTCGGTGAAGAGCTATCCGCAACCGTACAAAACAATATCGCCAGAGAAATTGAAATAAACCATTATCGGACCAAAGAAGAAATCGTATCCAAAGACAAATTGAGTCTGATATTGGTGAAAGATGGGAAATTAGATGTACTGGTCGATAAGCGGATTGTGGAAACATTGGAAGCCGGCGATTTCATCGGAGAGAGTGTCGTTCTCTTCGGGCTTCCTTGCATTTTCCGGGTTGTTGCAAAATGTCCGGCAACCATTTATCATGTTCATCCCCAATCGTTATCCAATGTGCCGATAATTCGATGGAAACTGTATGAAAATTATCTCAAAAGAATGAGAAAAGTACTCGATTCGAAAAGTGATAGCATTTCATTTTTCAGGTATAAAAAAGCATTCGATACGAATATTGCGGAGATAGATAACGATCACAAAGAGCTCTTTAAGTTGTTACAAAAATTTTATCAGTCCATTCAGACGGAAAAATTGCAACCAGAAGCACTTAATATAATGAATTTATATATAAATAAAATGGATGAGCATTTTATAAAAGAGGAAAATATCATGACGGCTTATGCTTTTTCCGATACCGAACTGCACTGCAGGAAGCATAAGATCTTTAAAGAAAAGGTCTTCGAAATCAAAAAGAAATTAGAACAAAATGACATTCAGACAAGAAACCTGTCGAGTTTTTTCAGGGATTGGATAATCAACCACGTCCTTACAGAGGATAGAAAGATCGGAGCACATGTAATGAAAATCGGTATTGTCTGATAAAATCTTCCTGCCCCCTTCATGAATATCTTTTTCCGGCCGAATGAAACGATCCTTTCCATCGCTGCAGCACCGGGTAAGGGCACATATTGTTGATTTTGCCTCTTTACACACAACATATTCCATAGTATAGACTGACCAACCATTTTGCATCACAGTCCGTCATCGGACAAGTACATTTGAAGTGAGGAGCGTCATGAAGCGATTTGTTGTTGTATTGCTTACCATCGGTCTTCTGGTAAGTCCATCCTGGGCAAAAAGCCGGACCGGACAAGCGACCCAAAAAACGCCGGCGGCCGGAACGTCAAAACCCGCTACCCGCCCGGAGAATCAGGACCCGTATAAGGCTTTTATCGTTGTGGAGGCCTTAACCGGTCAGGTAATCGAAGAGCATAACGCCCACCTCCGATGGCCGCCGGCGAGTATTACCAAACTCATGCTGACCTTGATTGTTGTTGACAAGGTGGAAAGCGGCCAGGTTCGGCTCACCGATACAGTCACCGTTTCGGTGGAGGCTTCAAAAATGGGGGGAAGTCAGGTATTTCTCGAGCCGGGCGAGGCATTTTCGCTCGAAGAAATGATGCAGGCGGTCCTGGTGGCTTCGGCCAATGACGCAGCCTATGCGGTCGGCGAGTTCATCGCCGGAAGCCGGGAAGGAATCGTGGAGATGATGAACGAAAAGGCTAAGGCGCTGGGGATGAGCGACACGGTCTTCTGGTCTATGCACGGCCTTCCGCCGTCAAAGGGACAGGAGCCGGATCTGACCTCCTGCCACGACCTGGCCATCCTTTCAAGGGAGTTGCTGAAATATCCGAAAGTTCTCGAATGGACATCGATTCAAAGCGCCCCCTTTCGCGGCGGCCGTTTCGTAATGAACAGCCACAATCGCCTGCTGGGCCGAATGACCGGGCTTGACGGGCTGAAGACCGGCTATTATCAAGAAGCCGGTTACAACATGGCCGCTACAGCCGAGCGAAACGGGCTTCGCCTGATTGCGGTGGTCATGGGGAGCCCCGGGGCACGGATACGGGACAGGGCGGTGGAGGAAAAACTCAAGAAAGGCTTTTCCCGATACGAAATGGTTCCGGTCGTGAAAAAGGGGGAACCGGTGGGCAAGGTGATTCAGGTTTCGGGTGCCAAGCAGAAAACCCTGCAGGGAGTGGCGGCAGACGGGTTCACTTATCTCCTGCCTCGAGGCAAAAGGGACCTGATTCAAACAGAGGTCTTGCTGCCTGAAAAGTTGAAGGCCAAAATCACCCAGGGTCAGCGGCTGGGGGAAATGGTGATTCGATACGACAAGGAAACAATCGGAAAGATCGATATCGTATCCCCGGAGCAGATTGAGAAAAGCGGACTTTTCTCGAGAATTTTTGACTGAAAAAAAGGCGCTTCGGTTTTTTCTATATATTGCCTCATTGAAAGGCGATAGTAGCAAAAATTTTGCGGCACAGCCGATGGCTGCAGGCCGTCATTTGGTATCGGACAGGCGCTGCTCGATGGTATCTTCGGGATATGAAGATCGGTTATGAGGCAAAACGGGTTTTTCACAATGCGACAGGCCTTGGCAATTACAGCCGGGAGCTTATCAGGATTTTAAGCGAATATTATCCTGAAAACACCTATTTTTTGTATAACCCGAAGCAGGGGAAGGTGCGCCGGTTTGTACCGAACCATGTCAACGTATTTGAAAAGCGGCCCGATTCCCTTTTCGGTAAAATTTTTTCCACTTTCTGGAGACAGCGAGGGATAGTTCGTCAAATAGCGGCGGACCGGATCGACCTGTTTCACGGATTGTCGGGAGAACTGCCCGCAGGCTTGTCTTCAAAAAGAATCAAATGCGTCGTAACCATTCACGATTTGATTTTTCTTCGCTTTCCGCATTTTTACTCGTTTTTCGACAGAAAAATTCATTTCAAAAAAATGTGTCACGCGGTGCACGCAGCCGATGCGGTAATCGCCGTCAGCGCACAAACCAAGCGGGATATCATCGAGTTTTTACGTGTACCTCATACAAAAATCCATGTGATATATCAAGGCTGCCACAGCGTGTTTAAGCGGCCGGCCACCGAAGCGCGTTGCATGCGACTGCGTGAAACCTATCGTTTGCCCGAAAAGTTTGTTTTACACGTGGGAACCATTGAAAAACGAAAAAATGTTTTGGCCCTGGTCAAAGCCCTGTCAGAATCAGAGATTCCGATCGTGATCGTGGGCAGGGAAACGCAATATGCCCGAAGAGTCAGAAAGTTCATTCGCGCGAACCAGATGCAGCACCGGGTGTTCATCATAAACGGATTGTCATTGGAGGATCTGGCGGCCTTGTACCAGATGGCGACCCTTTTCGTATACCCCTCTATTTTCGAAGGGTTCGGGATTCCCATTGTCGAGGCTCTGTTCAGCAAAACCCCTGTCATAACCAGCACTGGAAGTTGTTTTGAGGAAACAGGCGGTCCGCATTCCATCTATGTGGATCCGAACGATACCGAAGAGCTTCGGGCCCAGGTCCATGCCGTCTGGCATGACGGATCCCTGCAGCAGACCATGATCCAAAAAGGGCTTGAATATGTGCAGCGATGCAATGATGAGACAATTGCAAATAAAATTATATCATTATACAATAGCATGGTGTCATGAAAACCATCTGTTTTTTTAATACCGCCAAAGCCTGGGGAGGCGGCGAAAAGTGGCACTTTGAGACGGCTCTGTATTTAAAACAAAAAGGGGTTGAAGTTATTTTTATTACGAACCCAGACAGTGAGCTGCAAACAAAAGTATCTCAAACCAGCATTCCGTTGATCCCGTTTTCGGTTACGAATCTAAGTTTTATTAATCCGTTTAAAGTTCGAAAACTGAAAAACATCCTGATTGAAAACCGGGTGGATACCATTGTCATCAACCTTTCCGAAGATTTGAAAATTGCCGGGCTGGCTTCCAAAAAGGCCAAAGTCAGAAAAATCATCTACCGGCGCGGAAGTGCGATTCCCATTAAAAATAACCTGCTGAACCGGTATTACTTTGCAAACGTCCTGACGGATGTCCTGACAAACTCGGAAGCAACCAAGCGATCGATTCTGAAGGACAATGAAAGGATATTCCCGTCGCATAAAATCAAAGTCATTTATAATCCCGTCGATATCGAACCGTTTTTGAAAAAAACTTATCAGAAAGTGTATCAAAAACAAAATCCAAACGAGATTGTCATCGCAAACCTGGGTCGATTGGTGGAACAAAAAAACCAGAAATTTTTGATCGATGTCGCTTCGGCGCTCAAATCCCGGAACATCGAATTTAAAATACTCATCGGGGGTATCGGAAAGTTGCGCAGGGATCTCACAGGCTATGCAAAAAAACGGGATGTCGTGGAAGAGGTCACATTTCTAGGTTTCGTTGATAACGTAAAAGATCTTTTGATGAGCTGCGATGTGTTTGCCCTTTCCTCGTTGTGGGAAGGATTCGGTTACGTGCTTGCCGAAGCTTCCTTGTGCAGAAAACCGATCATCGCGCTCAAGGTGAGCAGCAACCCGGAGTTGATCGTCGACGGGAAAACCGGTTTTTTGACTGCGGTAAACGATGTGACCGGGTTTTGTGATAAAATAAGCTATTTTTATCATCATCGCGAAGAGACCGCTGTTTTTGGAAATAACGGATTCGACTTTATTCGGAATAATTTCGATGGGAAGACGATCAGGGAAAAAATCAAAGATTATTTAGTCGGCGATGATCCCCCATAACAGATATTTTCGAAAGAAATGTCAGGCAATCAGGTTATTCGGATTTCGGAAGAAGGGTTTTCAGTACATCCTCTTTGCCCACGACTCCCACCAGATTTCCTTCTGCATCCACCACCGGCAGGGTATGGAGCTTTTTATCGGCCATCAGGGCGGCGATCGTCTGGATGTCGGTATCCGGGTGAATGGTGACCGGGTTGGGAGTCATGGCCTGGTCCACGGTGATGGCGGCGATCTTCTGGACTTCCCGCTCCAGTTGTTTGGGGGAGATGAGCGGGATGTAGGCTTCAAGCAGGGTAAAAAGGGTAGGGACGGGAAATTTTTTCTGCTGTACGATCAGGTCACTCTGACAGAGGATTCCCATCAGCTTTCCGGCTGCGTTTACCACCGGAAGCCCGTTGATTCTCTTTTCGAGAAGAATCCGCGCCGCCTGAACGACTTCGGTGTCGGGGTTCACCGTTATCGGTTCCCGGGTCATGATATCCTTTGCCAAAAGCATGGGGCCGTCCTCCGGTTAAAAAGCTATTGTTTCATCAGGTCATAAAAATACATTACGGCTTTTTTCTATCATATTTTTCGGCTTTTCGATATGCCTTTTTATCGAAGTGGAGCCCTTCATGAAATCTCTTCATAAAACCATCTTCAATGACTCCAGACGAATGAAGGATGTGCCGTCCGAGTCCATCGACCTGATCGTCACTTCCCCCCCGTATCCCATGATTGAAATGTGGGATGAACTGTTCTCAAGCCAAAACAGCAAGGTCGATATAGCGCTGAAGAAAAAAAACGGCTCCCTGGCGTTTGAATGGATGCACAGGGAACTGGACAGGGTTTGGGATGAGGTATTCCGCGTGCTGAAGCCCGGAGGCATTGCCTGCGTCAACACCGGAGACGCCGTGCGGACGGTCAACGGCTGCTTTGCTCTTTACACGAACCATTCGAGAATTCTCACCTATATGCAAAAAATCGGGTTTTCGGCACTGCCGGCTATCCTGTGGCGAAAACAGACCAATGCGCCCAACAAGTTCATGGGGTCCGGAATGATGCCACCCGGCGCCTACGTCACGTTGGAGCACGAATTTGTCCTGATCCTGAGAAAAGGCGATAAAAAAGGATTCAGGACAGAGGAAGAAAGGAGGTTGAGACGCGAAAGCGCGTTTTTCTGGGAAGAGCGCAACCTCTGGTTTTCGGATGTCTGGATGGATTTGAAAGGGACTACACAGAATCTGTTCGATGATAAGGTCAGAAAACGCAGCGCCGCCTTTCCGTTTGAATTGCCTTACCGGCTCATTACGATGTTTTCAGTTAAAAATGATATGGTTTTGGATCCCTTTCTCGGTATCGGTACCACCATGGTTGCCGCGATGGCCGCCGGCCGCAGCAGCATCGGGTATGAAATCGACCGTAATTTTCAAGATTTCATTTTTTCGAAACTATCCGGGGTTGTCGATTTCTCGAACCGGCGGATTGTGCAGCGACTTGAAAATCATATGGATTTTGTCGAAGAACGGTTCCGGCGAAAAGGAAAATTCAGGTATACCAACAGAAACTACCTTTTTCCGGTTATGACAGGGCAGGAGACGGATTTGCTTATCAATGAGCTGAAGTCCGTCCATCAGATCGGAAACGATACCATAGAGGTATTCTATACCGATCAGCCCCAAAGGAATTTTGTGGGCGTTCGGAAAGGGCATTAGCCCCCTTAATCCTCAACGGACACGACTTTGCGCCTTCGCATCTTGGTTGTTTTGCAACGGCGCTTTCCGTCGAGTCGCCGTCGCATGGATCCTGCCGTGGGGCGGGTCGGGCGTCGCGGCTTTGGACGGATGCCGGCCTTCTGGATCAGGGTCACCAGCCTGTCCACGGCGTCGCGGCGGTTGGCCTCCTGTGTGCGAAAGCGTCGGGCCTGAATGGTCAACACCCCATCGGCACCCACTTTCCTGCCTGCCAGGCGGATAAGCCGGTCGCGAACCTCAACCGGCAGGCTTTGACTGCGAAAAACATCAAAACGCAGGCAGACCGCGGTCGCCACCTTGTTGACGTTCTGGCCCCCGGGTCCGGAAGAGCGCATGAAATCCAGCACGATTTCGGCCTCGGAAATGGCGATATGGTCGTTGATGCGGATCATTTCTTTTGAAGGTTTGCGATATAGCCGTTTGCACCATGAAGTTACTCCAAGTAAAGTCAGGCACGAAATCAGGTTAAACGCTTTTTTCCTGTCTGCATTTGATTGGCAGTCGGTTTGATAATTTTAATTCGACGAAAGCCAACATATGGTGATATAGTAACCTCAGATATCGCAATCCTCCTTTTGGTAAAGTTTATCCTGGTCGAAAAACTTACACCCCCTGGGAGTACGGATATCCAATCTATTTGATATTACAATATGTAAACCGTCTAAAGCAATAGAAGTCATTCATGCCGCTCGAGGGAAAGGATACGACCTGCCATCCGATAGGCATTGACAGGAGTCACCAGCCATGAACATTTTGCTCATTTACCCCAAATTTCCCGATACCTTTTGGTCTTTCAGATACGCCTTGGGCTTCATTGGAAAGAAATCGGCGTTTCCGCCTCTTGGCCTGCTCACCGTCGCTGCTCTGTTGCCCGAAGAATGGTCCAGGCGTCTTGTGGATGTGAACGTGGACGAGCTTAAAGATGATGACCTTGCCTGGGCGGACATGGTTTTTGTCGGTGGCATGACGGTTCAGCGCATATCGGCGAAAACAATTATCGACCGTTGCACGGCCAGGGGATTGAAAGTCGTTGCAGGTGGACCGCTTTTTACAGCGGAGCCGGACACCTTCGGGCATGTGGATCATCTGGTTTTGGACGAGGCCGAAATCACGTTGCCGCTTTTTGTTGAAGACCTGAAAAATGGATGTCCGAAAAAGGCCTACAGGGCATCTGGTTTTTCTGATATGCATCAGACCCCCACCCCTTCATGGGATTTGATACGAATGAAGCGTTATGCATCCATGAACATTCAGTTTTCCAGAGGGTGTCCTTTCAATTGCGACTTCTGCAATGTGACCGTACTTTTCGGACACAGATCGCGCATGAAAACGCCGCAGCAAGTCATCGCAGAATTGGACAAAATTTACGATTCGGGCTGGCGCGGCAATATTTTTTTTGTCGACGACAATTTTATCGGAAATAAAAGCTACCTGAAACAAAAATTGCTGCCGGCTCTGGTTGAATGGCGCAAAAATAAAAAGGGCTGCGTTTTTTTTACGGAAGCCTCCATCAACCTGGCCGATGATCCGGAGCTTTTGGATATGATGGTCAGGGCCGGCTTTGATTCCGTTTTTATCGGTATCGAGTCGCCTGATGAGACCTGTCTGACGGAATGCAGGAAAATTCATAATAAGGACCGGGATCTTCTGCAAGATGTCAAAAAAATACACCGGTCCGGATTACAAGTTATGGGCGGTTTCATCGTCGGCTTTGACAGCGACACGCCTTCTATATTTCAACGGCAGATCGATTTCATACAGAACAGCAGTATTGTAACGGCCATGGTCGGGATGCTCCAGGCGCCTCCGGGAACAAAGCTTTTTGAACGCCTTTCGCGCGAACGCCGAGTGATCAGCGATTTTTCCGGTGATAATGTGGATGGAACAACCAATATCATTCCCCATATGGGTATGGAAAGGCTTTTAGACGGGTATCGGTCGATTATGAAACAGATCTACTCGCCCACTAAATACTACCGGCGGGTTCGAAGTATTTTAAAGGAGCTCAAAATGCCGTCAGCCAAAATACCCATAGATTTTCAACGATTTCTCGCATTCTTTCGCTCCAGCTTGGTGCTGGGCGTTTTGGGCAAGGAACGGTTCCAGTACTGGCATCTGCTCTTTTGGACCCTGCTGCGAAGACCCAGGCTGCTGCCATTGGCCGTTACCCTGGCAATCTACGGGTATCACTATCGAAAAATTTGTGAATTATACATATTTTGAAACGAACGACGGCGTGTCGTTGAAAAAGAAAGGGGGTTGAGATGGGCGACAAAGGAAAAAGAGACAAAGGCAAACGGGAAGATCAGAAAAAAGGCAAGCACACACTAAAAGAGAAGCGGAAGCAAAAAAACGATAAAAAGAAATAAATGAGCGGTTCGGATATCCCGTATCGGACTGCGCCGGCATTACATGCGGGTTTGGGCACGCCCGTTATATTTTGCAATACGGCATAGGTGTGTTCCATCCCCTCCCTGTTCACATGATCCCGTTAGCCCTTTCGGGACCGCCCAACCCTGCTTCCGGATTGCTTCGAAACATAATCGGTGTCCTGTAAATTTTATCCCCAAAAAGCCCATCGAACCCGCGGAGGCCCAACCATCCCTCCGGAGGCGGATCTTCGACTTTTTCAGAACCGCTTTAAGTCCGTATTGCGCCGGATCCATGATCCGCTTCTGGAGGAAAAACGTCTATCTCCTGGAACTGATGCGCTGCATTATCACTTTGCCTCTTGCATGGCGCAGCATGCTGGTGGGGATGATCATTTGCACGGCCAGAGCAAGCCTCTTTCGCCTGGGCCTTTCCGACAGGTGCGCCGTTAAGCCCTTAACCCGTTTAAGGTTCACGTCTTTTAAACCGAGCCATATAGAGGATAACGGGCTGATCAATGAATAAAACTCATTTTTTGTTTTGAGTCGTTCTGATTCTTGTTGGATCCGTTGTTTCACCTGCAGGCAGCTGCACTCCCGGCCGTTCGGATTAAACTTGCATCCTGGCTACACATTTATGTAAAATATCCGAATCCCTCCCTTTTTCGCCAGGAGCTCCGATGAGAGACCTTAAAAGGTTTTTGGAACGATCGCAGGATGTCATCTATCGTTATAATATCCCGTCCAGGCGTTTTATCTTATACAATAAAGCGGGTTACGAGCTATACGGCATAGGGGATGGAAATGCACCCACTTCCCAGAGTGTGTTTCTTAGCATCCATCCGGAAGACAGGGACAGAGTCAAAAGGGCTGCAATAGATTCTTTGGCGCCGGGTTGCACCGGGGGAGAGGTTGAATACCGTCAACAGCATGCCGACGGTTCGGATCGCTGGATGCATGACAAGTGGATCGTCATACGGGACAAATCCGGCAAGCCTGTCGCATTAGAGGGAATTGTAAGAGATGAAACCAAGCGCAAGAAGGCAGAGGAAGCGATAAAGGAAAGCGAGGGGAAATTCAGGTTTCTCACCGAAAAGATGTCCGATATCGTCTGGACCACCGACCGGAATTTTCGTACCACCTATGTAAGCCCATCCGTCGAAAAAGTGCTCGGATTTACGCCGGAGGAACGAATGCGGCAGCCTCTGGAAGAAATGGTTACGCCCGAATCTCTCCAAAATATTCATGCGATGTTCCTGAAGGAGCTTCGGGCCGAAAAAGAGGGCTTCCATGATCCCGAGCGATCCGTCACTATCGAAATCGAGTACTATAAAAAGGACGGCTCAACCGTCTGGACGGAAAACATCGTCAAAGCGATCCGGGACCCGGCGGGTGCAATAATCGGAATGTACGGGGTCTCACGGGATATCACGGAGCGTAAGCGGGCCGGAGAAGCGCTGGCGCAGCGCGAACGCTATTACCGCACACTGATATTCAGCTTGCATGAAGACATCCTGGTGATCGACTGCGACTATCGCATAGCGGAGGTCAACAATACGGCGCTGCAAACGCTGGGGTTGCAGCGCGAAAAGGTGATTGGTCGACATTGTTACGAGGTGTCGCACGGTCTGGATGCGCCGTGCCACAAGTACGGTGAACACTGCGGGCTGCGCGTGGTGTTCGACACGGGCGAGCCCTGTAGTTGCCATCACGAGCATGTCAAGGCCGACGGAACGAAAGTGCACATCGACATTTTGATGTCACCCATGAAAGACGAAGACGGAAACATCACCCACGTCGTCGAGGCGGCCCGGGACGTTACGGATCTGTTCCAGGCGCAGGATGCGCTGCGGGAAAAAGAGCAAAAATATCGCCTGCTGGCCGATAACACCCTGGATGTTATCTGGACCATGAATCTGGATCTTGTGTTCACCTATGTCAACCCGGCCTGTCACAGCCTGACGGGATATTCACCGGATGAATGGATTGGAAGTCGACTGGCAGAGTACTGCGATGCGGAGAACTTCGCCCAAATGGCCCAGGTTATCGCGGATGAAATAGCAAAAGGATCGGACGGGTCCGGCGTTGTTATCGAAGCGGTGATGCTCAAGAAAAATCGCGAACCAATTCCGGTCGAAATCCACGGCAGGGTGATTCTTGATGGAAACGGCGCGCCCATGTTTTTGCAGGGGGTCACGCGCGATATTTCCGAGCGCAGGCGCTCGGAGAAAGCGCGAAAAGATCTCGAGTCCCAGCTCTACCAGGCCCAGAAAATGGAAGCCGTGGGCCGTCTGGCTGGAGGTGTTGCCCATGATTTTAACAACCTTTTGTCCATCATCCTGGGTTACAGCGAAATTATGCTTCAGGATCTGAGTAAGGATCATCCGCACCATGCGGTTCTGGCCGAGATTCACTACGCCGCCGAGCGGGCCAAGGATCTTACCCGGCAGCTCCTGGCCTTCAGCCGCAAGCAGGTTCTGGAAATGAAGGCGGTGGACATCAACGCCGTGGTGACCGGTTTTGAAAAACTCTTGCAGAGGGTAATCGGGGAAGATATCCGGATGGAGCTGATGCTTGCGTCCGAAGCGTTTCCGGTCAAGGCGGATGTCTCCCAGCTGGAGCAGGTGCTGATGAATCTTTCGGTCAATGCCCGCGATGTCATGCCGGACGGCGGCACACTTACGATCGAGACCGCCGCGGTCGAATTGGATGAAGCTTACGCCGGGAATAAACCGGGCGTCACTGCCGGCAGGTATGTCATGCTAAGCGTCAGCGACACCGGCACCGGGATGGACCGCGAGATACAGGACCTTATTTTTGAACCGTTTTTCACCACCAAAGGGAAGGACAAAGGCACCGGGCTGGGACTTGCCACCTCATACGGCATCGTCAAACAGCATGGCGGAAATATTTGGGTGTACAGCGAGCCGGGCGAAGGGACTACCTTCAAGATCTATCTGCCGTTATGCAGCGTCGAAACGGCCGTCGAAAAGCCCGAAGCCGTCCAAAGGCAGGAGTCGCTCACCGGCACGGCGACGGTGCTGATCGTCGAGGATGATCCCACGGTTCGAAAACTGGCCGGCCGCATCTTGTCATCCAAGGGATATACGGTAATCGAATCGCACACGGTCGAAGATGCCGCTACCCGGGCCTCCCGGTATGCCGGTCCCATCCATCTGGTACTTACCGATGTGATCATGCCGGGGATGAAAGGTCCTGAGGTCTATGAAAAGATCCTCGCGCGCCATCCCGAGGCGAAAGCGCTATACATGTCCGGCTATACCGATAATGTGATCGCGCGCCACGGCGTACTGATGGAGGGAATTCAGTTTATCCAGAAACCGTTTACGGTCAATGGACTTCTGGAAAAGGTGGCGAAAGTGATTTCCGGCTGATTCCGATGATGGGAACACGCCAAACATGAAAGTTGAAGCATAAAAAACCTGAAAGGCACGCTCCGATTGTTATAAAAGAAAGGTCCCCCTCAGATTCCCAGCAGCACCTTGACCGTCGTGAAATAAATCAGCAGTCCGGTGATATCGACAATGGTGGTCAGGGCAGGACTCGCTACCAGCGCCGGATCGAACTTTGCCCGTGCGGCCGCCAGCGGCAGCAATGCACCGATCAGTGTGGAGATGATCACCTGCAGCCCCAGCGCAATCGCAATGGCGAAGCCGATCGTGATCAGTGAATACTGATCCGGAATGGTGGATCTGCCGCCAAAGAGGATGACCCGGCCGAAAGTGATGATTCCAAGAAGCAGCGCGAGCAGAAAAGCGACCTGCAATTCTTTGGTAAGAATTCGAAAAATGTCCCGTGGAGAAATTTCCTTCAGGGCCAGTGCACGAACCACCAATGTGGCGGATTGACTTCCGGTATTGCCTCCCGTATCGGCGAGCATCGGCATGAAGGCCGCCAAAATGGCGAACTGCAGCAACAATCCCTCAAAACTTTGAACGATAAAACCGGAAACCAAACCCAGGATTGCCAGCACGATTATCCAGGGTGACCGGTTTTTAAAATGCACCCAGGCCGGTGTTTTCATGTAGACCGCGTCTTCGTGGCTGCCGACGATGGCCATGAACTTTTCCATATCCTCGGTGTGTTCCTGGGTGATGATGTCGATGGCGTCGTCGTGCGTGATGATCCCCACCAATGCGTCTCCGCCGTTTAGTACCGGCAGGGCGAGCAGGTCGTATTTTTGGATTTTTCGGGCCGCGTCCTCCTGATCGTCCTGCACCCGGGCGAAAATGACCTCGCTGTGCATGATGGCGCCGATTCTGGCTTCCCGCCGGGCCACGATGAGGTCCTTCAGCGACACGAACCCGAGCAGCTTGCGATGATCGTCCAACACGTAGGCGTAATAGATCGTTTCCTTGTCCGGCGCTACTTCCCGAAGACGCTCGATGGCCTGCGATGCGGTCAGTTCCGGGGAAAGCGTGGCATAGTCTGAAGTCATGACCGCGCCGGCGGTTCCCTCCTGGTAAGCGGTCAGGCGGCGGATGTCTTCCCGCTCGGCCTGGGCCAGCGCCGGGAGCACGGCTTCCCGTCTTTCCTCTGGCATCTTCTTGAACAGGTCGGCGCGCTCATCGTGAGGCATTTCGGTCAGAATCTGGGCAATTTCGTTTCGCCGCAGCGTTCCCACCACCTCCACCTGGAGGTCATCGTCGAGGTGACTGAAGATTTCCGCTCGCAGAGGCAGGTCAACATGCTTGAGCACGCCCCAAGCTTCATCGCCGGAAAGTGCGGAAATCAGCTCGGCGATAATGGCGGGATGGCTTGATTCACAAAATTCTCGAAGGGTTTTGGCATCCCCGGCCGTGAGCATCTCACGAAGCTCGGGGGCAAGGAGTGGATTTTTGGTCTTCATGGTTCACCTCCGTTTCAGCCGCAGCGGGAGAGCGGATGCGGCTGGAGGCAAACCGGCAGGCTATGCTCGAATGCAGTGCCGGCCGTTCACGTCACATGCCGCAGGGCAAAACCGTCGCGGTATAGGGTCGTCAAATTCGTCTTGAGCCAATTCCTGGGTCATGTTTCGGCAACTAGGACTGCCATCCGAGTCGCTCATAGCGATTCCTCCACTTGGGGTTACGAATCGGCGCTTATTTTGCACCCATACAAATTTTTTCTTTCTTACAGATATCGATTTCATTTTCAAGCTTTTTCTTTGGCATTACACCGGCAGTTCGCGTATTTATGAGGTCGGATCAGACAAACTAATGGATATTTAATGACAATAATTGAAAAAAGGGCGTTTTTGGGGTTTTCTGTGATAAAATAATGAAAAAGGAGGCAATCGAATGGAACTTATACCAAACCTGCACGCATTTTTATGGACATCCGCCACTGTCAACAACTGCAATACCTATCTGATCCGCTCACCGGATAAAAACATCCTGATTGATCCGGGCTACGCCTCCTATTTCGACCACGTTCGCCGTGGCTTGGCACATCTGGGACTGTCTGTCGAGAACATCGATCTGATCGTCTGCACCCACGCACATCCGGACCATATCGAGGCCGTCCGGCTGTTTGACCGGGCACCGTCTCTGTTTACCTTGCATTCGGCCGAGTGGAAGCTGATCCAGGACATGGCGCCGTACCTGAAGGCCTCGATGGATATCGATTCGACCCGGTTTACACCTGATTTCTTGCTGATCGCGGGTAATTTGAAAGTCGGACAAATAGAGCTTGAGGTCTATCATACTCCCGGTCATTCACCCGGCGCGGTAACGCTTCATTGGCCGGCAGCCGGGGCCCTTTTTACCGGCGATCTGATTTTTAAAGGCGGTCTGGGGCGCACGGACCTTCCAGGCGGTGACGGCACGCAGCTCAAAAGCAGTATCCGCCGAATGGCCGGCCTCGAGGCCGAATGGCTGCTGCCCGGTCATGGAGAGGTGATATCCGGGGCCGACGCAGTCAAGGCCAACTTCGAACAGGTCGAGCGGATGTGGTTTGGATATGTGTAGTTGACCCGAAACGGCCTTGCCGGACTACAGGGTCCTTTGCGAAATGGCGTCGATCTTGGCTTGTGTCTCACGGCGCAGGGCAGCCAGACTTTCTTGGTACTGCGTATCTTTCCGGGGATTGGGCACTACCGCCGACCCCTCAATACAGCGCCGGGCAAGGTTGTCCATCCCACGGCGTTTGCTGGCCTGGAACAGGTCGGCTTTCTGTTTATGATGCGCTTCCAGGGTGTTCTGAAGGGGGTCGCGGATGGCAGGCGCATAATTTTCCAGCAGATCGAGCCAGCGCTGGTTGTCCTGGTCGGGGTCGATGCGGGTAAACACGGCCTTAACCAGCACCTGTTGGTCGGTTACGCACATCTTGGCCTGTAAATCTGCGATTCGGTCCCGGAGCCCGATGGCTGAAACTGTGTCGTCCGCGTATTGTTGCAGCAGACCCTGCAGGCGCTTTTCGAAATCCGCCGTCTGCTGCCGAACTTTTTCTTCTTCCGACATTTTCAGATGGCGCGTCCGCTCCATTACCAGATCGAGTGTGCTTTTAATCTCGCCCATTTCGGTTCCCTCCATTTTCTTTCTTAGAACAGCATCCGGTTTCGGTCAAGCACGGCTGCGGCCTTGAGGAGCGTCTTTATTAGAAGCTATCTCAAAAAAAATCTAGACATAAGTTCCTGATTATGTAATAAGATCGGGATGGAACTTACAAATGAGCAATGGAATCGGATAGAGCCCATAATTTTATCCACAAATTCTCCCAAAGAT
>Ga0209164_1000721_pt1 | contig 60841 bp, 47 predicted proteins | sample MTBNYHSulfiMetaG_FD_187458 | JGI IMG/M metagenome (GOLD analysis project Ga0209164, IMG submission 187458) | Enrichment culture microbial communities from rom New York Harbor, USA that are MTBE-degrading - MTBE-NYH (New York Harbor Sulfidogenic)... | ecosystem: Environmental > Aquatic > Marine >... | reverse complement strand
GAGACCTCATGGATCTCTGAATTACAATTCACCGATTGATTTCTCTCAAATTCAGAGCAATTACGAGGAAGTCTTAGTTAAACCCTAGTGTCCTTATATTATTCTCCAATATTCAAGGGTCAGACCGCTATGAACACCGTGTGAGCTATGATCTGGATTTCTTTACAACTGAGTCTTTCAGGCCAGAAGTTATGCTGGGGTATTTGAAGCACCTGGGCGTTTCTGTGGAGAACGTTAGAATTCAGACAGGTACTCTTGAAACAGAGATTGAGAGTGTCCGTTCGAGCTTCTTTGAACATCATTACGCGTTAGTTGGACCTTTCAACAAGTATGGATCTCTGGATGTGGCTTCGGTAATCGATATCGCCGCCATGAAGCTTAGCGCTATTGCCGCAAGAGCAGAGAAAAAGGACTACTTTGATCATGCAGAAATCCTGAAGAGAGAGTCTTCGGAAAGAGTTCTTCAAGCTTTTGTCAAGAAGTATGGCAGAGAAGTCGATCTCTACCATATACTGAGGGCTGTACCTCTCTTTGATGATGTAGAGGACTCTCCGGATCCATTAGGAGCAGTCCTTACCTGGAAAGAAGTCAAGGACTCTCTGAAAGTGAAAAGCAAAGAGCTGTTCGATGTAGCGAAGAGCTTTGCTAGACTCGATCATGATTAAGAAGGGGCTTTTTCGCAATATTTGCATATTTTCAGATCCTGAATGCTATCTCCTCACGGAGATTCATAGAACCTGCCAATTACGTTTGGTACAAGACAAAGATGGTCGTTGGCTTATAACCTCATCATAATGGATGTTCAGGAAGCCTCCCCAATGAGCCTGACCCGATATGCCCCAGCCAAGGGATTCTGTCTGGGGCTTTGTTATGGGTCCGGCTCGGGATCTCCCTCCTGCCAGAGCCGCTTCCCTATAACATGGGGCAGATAGGAACGGGTGAACGTCTCTTTCGCGTTGCTCTTGCTTCAGCTAATCAGGAAAGAGGCAATAGAAATCAGCGAATGACATTATGAAGCTTTCTCTTCTTTTCATGAATGGGTTCTCGTTCATTCAATAGTATGCAAAACTGGAGTTTGCCAGGTGGGATGGTCTACATCGGTTATACTGAATTTAGCTTTGACCGCAGTTTTATCGTGCCATATCCGGATAGCCATTCGACGGCGTCCCTTAAGGATTCTGAGACCTTTCTGGGATTGTGACCCAATACTTTCGTAGCTTTCTCGTGAGAGTATTTGAAGTTTCTGGTGAGTGTGTGCACTGTATAGGGAGTGAAACAGGCTTTGGTTTTCGAGATCATGTAATATATCGCACTCATGGCCGATAGAACGTAGGCGCTTGTACTCGTTAGAAAGGTGCTGACTTTCTTTCTACCTGTTATGCTGTGCAGCATGTTAGTGATTTCGCTTATTGAAACGAGCTCGCCGCCGAGAATGAAGACCTCGCCAGGCTTTGCCACTTTCGAAGCTGTTATCTCCGAACTCACCACGTCGCGGACATCGACGAAGTCAAAAGAACCAATTATCCCGACTCTCAGCTTACCGCTTGCGAAGAGCCTTATCATGTTTCCCATTTCCGAAAGTTTGTAGTCGAAAGGTCCTATAATTCCCGTAGGGCAGAGCACGACTGCGTCAAGACCTTCCCTGGCCGCAGTTAATACGCTCAGCACGGCTTCGGCCTTGGATTTCCCGTAGACCCCGCTAGTGCGAGCAGGATTGAACGGCACGTTCTCATCTATCATGCTTCCCGGCTCCAGCTCGGTGAAGGCATGAATAGAGCTTGTATAGATCATCCTTCTCACGCGCTGAACCTTGCATGCGTGAATCACGTTTTCCGTGCCGCCTACGTTGACGCTTCTCACCTGTCTCTTCATATTGGGCATTATGGATATGAGCGCAGCAAGATGATAGACTGTGTCGATTCCTTCACAGGCTTCTATCACAAAGTCTCTATCACGAATATCGCCTCGGAGGATCGTTACACCCTCCAGCTCTATCATAGAGGTATCTTCTCCAGGAAGGGCAACTGCCCTCACGGTTTCGCCTCTGCTGACAAGCTCTCTGACGAGAACGTTACCGACGTGCCCGGTGGAACCGGTTACCAGTATCATGACTTTTCAGCTTTGCCTCCCTCATCGGAATTGACGAGTTGTTCGTCTATAACAATCCGCGTAATTCTTTCAAATCCTTCAGTGATTATCGCCAGGTCTTCAACACCGACTTTTCTTATGAACGTGGAGATCAGCTTGGAAAAGTTCCCCAGAAAGCTTTCGAAGAAAGTCTTGCCGCGTTCAGTAAGTGTAATCATTATCACCCGTCTATCTTCTTCAGAACGTACACGTGCGAGGTAGCCTTTATTCTCCATATCGTCCACAAGAACGGTGATATTGCTCTTTGTCATAGAGTATTCCTTTGCAAGTGAGGACATGCTCTGAGGCCCTTTGAGCGCAATGAACAGAAGGATATAGAGCTCGATTGTCTTCATCTCTTCGGCTTCAACGTTCAAGGAAAAGAACTTCGTGAAGTTCCTTACTAGGTCAAACACCGCTTCAAGTATCTTATCAGGGCCTAACTGTTCGGTTCTTGCAGTCATTCCACACCTCCAACCAAATTATTATAACAGTTTATGTTCTGAACTATTCACATATTTCACTGTCCATATACATTACTTTCCAAGAAATCGTAGTAAAATTCTGTAAAGGGGGAAATCCACTATGATTAATCGAAGGATCTCTATCTTTATAATAACCCTGTTTGCCGTAGTTACGGTAGTGATGGGGCTCTTCATTCTTAGGGTTGAAATAAACGTTTCCAGCGAATTCCTTCTGCCAGAGAAATCTCCTTCGAGAGAAAACATGAGAATGATGGAGACTCTTTTCGGAAGTGAAAAACAGATTATCATTGTAGTTAAGACAGATGGTCTCTTCAAAGAAGACAATTCACAAATGATTTACGAGTTCCTGCAAAAGCTCTCTGCAATCGAAGGAGTAGTGAGTTACAACTCCTATCAGGATGCTGCAAAGATTACTTTGATTGGTGGGACGAACATCGAACCTTATTTCGATAAAGGGGTCCCCAAGGATAACGCTCGCGAGATTCTGCAGAACCCGCTCTATCTCGACAACCTTCTTGACGAGAATGGCGAAGTCGCGCTCATTCCGATAAATGTAACCGAGAGCGCAGATGTCAAGACGATCCTGAAAGTTGCAGGCGAATCGCTGGAGGGCATGGAGTTCTACGCCAGCGGAGAGCCGATAATCGATGAAGAGCTCAACGGTTCGATACTGTCGCTCTTGATTGTATATCCCCCAATACTCTTCGGCCTAATCTGCTTCATCTACTTCCTGAGGCTGGGAAGCATCCGCGCGGCAGTGATCCCATCGATTTTATCAATCATATCGGCTGTCTGGACCTACGGTTTCGGCGTGATGATAGGCTTGGATATCAATATTCTCACCTCTACGGTGGGTCTTTTCATAGTTATTATCTCCTCGTCTTATGGGCTCCATTTCGTTGATCGATACATCACTAACAGAAAGTTTCTGGATAGAAATCTCGCATTGAAGCGAACCGTACATGAGGAGCTCATTCCCGTTTTCCTGTCGGCGCTTACAACGGCAGTCGGTTTTCTAACATTCTTAGTGAGCAGTCTAGAAGCCTTCAGGCAGTTGGGAATAATGGTCTCGCTCGGGATCATGATGAGTTCGGCGCTCGTTCTCATAGCTCTTCCTGCCGCTCTCTATTTCATCGATCTCCCGGCGGTGAACAGAAAGCTTAGATTCAAGGGTCCGACTGTTGAGAAGGCAAAGAAGATAGACATGGTTGCACTAATAGCGATAATTGCTTTCGCAATCGTTTCGCCGTTTCTGATTTCCAAAATCGAGCGGAACTTCGATCAGTTCGATTACTTCAAGAAGAGTTCCTCAATCGTGAAATCAGCCGAAACGATAAGAGATGAGTTTGGCTGGAACATGCCTTTTTACGTTGTCCTTGACAAGAACAGCCTCTACACAGGCGCAGATGCACAAATCATTTTGGACCTCATTTCTGACATTAACGAGCTCGAAGAAGTCAGGGGCGTTTCATCCATAATGGATGTTTCCAGTGCTTTCGGAATCCCCCTTCCAATACTCCAGATAGCGGCTCGCAACGGTGATCTGCCCGTACAGCAATACATGGTCGGCAATTCACTGCGCCTACTCGTCAAGACTCCAAATACCGACGCAGTGAGTTCCCAACGTCTCGAAGATAACTTGAAGGAAATCCTAAAGGATTATAAGCAGTATAGTCCTTACGTTGCTTCGCCGTTGTTGATAATATCCGGTGTGAACAACGAAATACTGGGCAGTCAGGTTAGCACCATCTTATGGGCTCTAGTAGTCATCACCTTGCTCCTAATAGTCGTTTTCAGATCACTCAAACTAGCTCTGGTGTCTGTCCTTCCGATCGCCTTGTCTGTATTCTTCAACTTCTCTTATATGGCGATACTTGGCATAAAGCTGGAAATCTCCACTGCTATCGTTGCCGGAGTACTTCTCGGAATGACAATAGACTACGCAATTCACCTGATCAACAGATTCATAGAGACCAAGGATATCTACAGGGCAAGACAAGAAGTCAGACCTGCGGTTCTTTCGAACACAATAGCTCTGGCTGCAGGCTTTGCCTCGCTGATCTTCGCGCCTTTGAAGTTGTTCTCAGGACTTGGCTTGCTTCTCGCCATAGGAATGGTTACCGGCGCGATTGTAACTCTAACAGTCATACCGAAAATCGTCTCAAAATGGAAGATGTCTACGCATTGAAGTTGTTCGTTCCAGAGCGAAGATCAGTTCTTCGTTCTTGGTTAGAGCAATGAAGCAGCAGCATCAAGATTCCGACCTGGAGCTTTGTCGGAATGACGTCATTTGACGTTTCTTCACTTTTGGGCTTGCAACTCGGAACCAAGAACTTGCAACTGATTGTCAGCGAATAGCGCCTCTCAGGGCCAGATCCCGTGCAGGCCCCCCAAACAGGATCCCTGAACAGGAGACCCCAAACGGGAGCCCTGAACAGGATCATTTCAGGACAGGCTCATTGGGGCAGGCTCATTGGCGCAGGCTTCTCAGTGCAGGCGCTACGGGATGACAAAGTAAGCGGAATTAGGGCATGTTCTTCGGGATGACCCTAAACAGGAGACCCCAAACAGGACCTTTTTGGGTCACCTCAAACAGGTGCATATTGGGGCAAGCTTTTCAGGGCAGGCTCCATCGGAATATCTCACGGATATTATTCCCCAAACGTCATTCTGGCGTGTGCCTGGCCAGAATCTCGATCTTTGAAGCAGTTGCAAGTACGAAGATGTATGTTGTTAGAGCAAAAGCTAAGAAGGCGGTTCTCGAGTTTGATTTCAACGAAGGACGGCTCTTCAAAGCGAAAGTGATTCTTCACAGCGCTCAGCGGAAAGCGGATCTTTCGACGTTCAGCACTTCTCATAGATGCCCTTACTAAACTCAAAACCCCTACTAGATGTAATAGAAGGATCACAAATTCTTCTTGCGTTAAGCCATAAATGAGCCTTTTGAAGTAATCAGTCTTATTAAGTTTCACTATGAAACAAAATATAAGCGATTCTTAACTGCAGAACAGTCGATTATTCATGCATATTTCGTCTTCTGGTTTATTCTCTATCTGTAATTCCCTTACGATGTATTTGGTTTTTCTCTTCTTCTCATATAAAGTAAGTTGTGCGCTAGTCTCACTATGAAACAAAATACTTCTCTTTGCTTATTTGATGAAGCCTACAGTTCTCGACTGAATCATGCGCGATTTAAGGAGGTGCTTCCAATGGCAAGAACTATGTTATTTTTGGTGGCTGTCTTATTGGTCTTCTCGTCGGCTTTCGCATTGATCGAAGCGGAGCCGCTATCTGTGAACACTTCTGCTGTGGACAGAATGCCGTGGGTCTTCGAAAACACGATTTACTCCGCTACCCAGGGCTACAACATCTACCAGGCGACCTGGAATGACGGAAACTGCGGTGAGCCTGAACCGGTTAAGGGAGCCGTAAACTCTTCTCAGAACGAGATCAGTCCATGCGTAATCAGAAACAACGATGGCGAACTTGTAATGTATTTCGGTCGATATACTGGCTCAGACAGGGATTACGACTTCTTCAGGTCGGTTTTCGATGAAGAAAAGGGCGAATGGGGAGAACCCGAGGTTGTCTTGGAACTGAGCACAGAGACTCAAGACTGGAAGATATGGGTAAATGGCGATGAAACAAAGGCCTACGTCACTACAAAAGGCGCCTTTGGTGGACTAGAACCGTCAGGCGTGAGAGATATCTGGGTTTCCGAGAAGGAAAACGGCAAGTGGTCGACCCCTACAAAAGTAAATGAAGTCAACTCGAGTGGCAATGAATGGTCTGTCTTCGTCGACCCTGATGGAAAGATCTGGTTTGATTCATCGCGAGACGATTCCATAGGGGGTTACGATATCTATTTCTACGATCCTTCTACGGGTGAAATCGGTCATCCCGAGATGATGATCAATTCTTTCTACGATGAAAGAAGTTTGTGGACAGATGGCACAATAATAGTGTTCTCGACTGTTGATAGACCCAATGGTATGGGCGGCTACGATCTCTTCATTGCCAAACTAGAATAGGAACTGTCTCTTTTTGACGAGCCTGTTCATTGTCTTTGATGGTGAGCAGGCTTTGATTCCGATTTCGAGAGGTGATGGCTTTGTATAGTTTGTCCAAGGCGGAAAAGGACGTCTTTTATGAACTCTGGCGGAATGAAGGCGGATTGTCAAGAAAATCCATAGCCAAAGCAACGAATTTGAGCAAAGCTACTATTTCGCGACTCACTCAGCAGCTGATTGAAAAGGGCTATGTTCTGGATAGCCCTCCGGTGCCTTCCACACACAAGGGAAGACCGTATTCGGTGCTTAATGTGAATAACGGAGAGTTGCTTGTCGGCGGAGTTCACATACATTCGAAGACGATGAACATAGTCTTGGGAGATTTGTCAGGCAGAGTTAAGCACGCAAGATCTCTGGACCATTCAAGATATGATGTTCTGGACAAACTGTACGAAATACCTAAGATTATTCGGACTAGCTTCGATGAGAGTATATCTGCGGTTCTCGTTTTCAGTATCGTGACTCCTGGGATCGTCGATGAATCGACAGGCAATGTCGTGAAGAGCTTCTACACGCAGAGTGAAACGGTAAATCTCAAGAAGCTAAGCGATGAATGGAAAACAACACTTGAGATAGAGAATGACGCTAACGCCCTGCTGGTTTCAGAAATGCTTCTGGGCTCTATTCCCTTAAGAGATGCATTATATATAGACAGGGAGTTCGGAGCTTCTCTCGTGCTTAACGGAAGGATTTTCAGAGGGCCGCATGGCGGAGCAGGAGAATTCGGACATCTTCAGGTAGACCCTTCCGGTCCCGAGTGCTGGTGCGGCAAGAAGGGCTGTGTTGCTGCCTTTTTCGATCCCAAAAATCTTCACGACAGATTCTCCGGGTTGGTGCCTAACGGCAGCCTGAAAATGGACGATCGTTCCTTCTTGAGGTTTCTGAATGAACTATATTCGGAGAACAGCAACGAAGAATACGTGAGAGCCTTTCAACAACTACTTGACAAACTTGCAGCAGCTATTGCAAATGTTGTCGATCTGCTCGGGCTCGAAACGATAGTGCTCAACAGTCGCAATCCTTTCTTCTCCGACAAGGCGGTTGACTACCTTAGAAAGAAAGTGTTCGATATGTCGCTGGGCCACACCGAGCTCGAAATGATGATTCTTAAGGTTACGGAACTGAAGCTTCTGAGAACACCCCTAGCTGTTTCAGTAGGGAGAATACTGGGAGTCTTTTAGGAGGTGCGTTTTATGAGAAAGAGAGTTATGATACTTTTTGTTGCCTCGCTGCTCTTGATTACTTCTGCAATGGCAAAGACGACTATAGTACACTGGATGCACCATTCACCGAGCAGAGCGATGATTATCATGGAAATGGCTTCAGAGTTCATGAATGAAAACCCCGATGTAGAAATCAAGGTTCAGACAATACCGTATTCAGAGTATAAGACTAAGCTACTTGCTGCTCTGGCAGCGGGAAGTGGGCCAGACGTCGCACAGATTCCCGCCACGGCGATGGAGGAGTTCTTCGGTTATGGATTGATTCGACCAATGACTGAAAGTGTCGCAACGGCGGAAGAGATGAGAGAGAAATGCATAGACGCGGCCATTGACAAGCTGATTATCGATGGTCAGCTGTACGGTTTTCCGACAGATGTTCAGACAATTGTTCTCTTCTACAATCCATATCTCTTCGAACAGGCGGGTCTTGACCCCTATAGCCCTCCTCAAGACTGGACCGAACTTCTTGAGTACGCAAAAGAGCTGACGATTTGGGAAGGAAACAAGATGGTTCAGTCAGGGCTGGGAATTGAAGGCTACGAACCTGTTATTGAGAGTTTCATGAGACAAGCGGGAGCAACGTTCTTGGTAAGCGATCAAGAGATAAAAATCAAATATGAAGATGCTCAGCTTGAAGGCCTGAAATTCTTGACCGATGCAGTGCTGAAACATAAAGTATATGTACCTGAATTCGGTTCGAGGTGGACGGGATTCAGACAGATAAAGGAAGCTATGGTATTCGGACATGGGGCAATGGTCGGTTCTTTCCAGGTAGGCAGCCATCCCGATCTCGAATTCAGAACCGCACTCCCTCCGGCACACCCCGAGACAGGAAACAGAAGCTCGGTTTTGACAAGCTGGGCTCTTGTCCTCATGAGCGATTGCAGAACTCCGGAGATCGCTTCGAAATGGCTTGCTTTCATAAGCTCGCCCGAAGCCCAGAAACTGTGGTTCAAAGATACAGGTGAACTTCCCTCTTATCTGAGCGTAATCAGTGATCCCGAGTTTGCGGACGATCCTTTGTTGAGCCCGATTCTGGATTCACTGAATTATGCTGTGCCAACGTTCTCTGCAGGTTGGGGGAATCCGGCGGCTCTTCTTAGGGAAACGGCGTACAACAGCGTAATCAACAAAGGTGCCGATCCTGAGGAAGCACTCAAGAAGGCTATAAACGAAATCAACCAGTATCTCGAAGAGACCTTTGGAATATTCTGATCCTAAACCGGGGTCTAGCGGCAGGCCTGATTCGGAGGTCTTTCAATGGTAGAGCTATCAAATAACTCACTGAGTAAAATTCTAATAGCTGCAGGGTTGATACTTATTATCCTCTCTTTCTTCCTGCCCTACGCATCGGGTGAAGTCGTGTATAGGGTTGTTGACTTCTCTTTTTGGGGTGCGGTTAACCTCCTGCCCGTCTATATTGTCCTGCTCTGCCTTTTTGCGCTGTTCCTTGCGATAGGGAAGATCTCATTTCTTCTTGGAACAGCTGTTTCTTTACTGGTGCTGAACATCACTATCATCTTCATGAGAACTGAATGGCAGGAGGTTCTAAGATCAAAGTTCTTTCTCGATTTCCTGGGCATTGCCGGTTATGGATGGTGGATCTCTTTGATGGGCAGCGTTGCGGTTCTCGTTGCCGTCGTAAAACTGATTCCGGATAAGAAGAGGGCTCCGTATCTATTCATTCTGCCGTCCCTGTTTGGAGTCTTCTTTCTTACTTTCTTCCCGGCAATGTTCGCTTTCTTTATCTCGTTTCATAGGTGGAATATCCTCGTGCCGAACAAACCATTCGTAGGGCTTGCGAACTTCAGGAAGGCCTTTACAGACGAGTATTTTCTAAGATCGCTTTGGATTAGCTTCAAGTACGCTCTTGGCGTTATACCCGCGAAAATCGTAATCTCCTTTTTCTTTGCTCTCCTCATATACTCTATCCCGAAGTTCAAGAGCGTATTCAGAGTGATATACTTCCTTCCGGCCGTGACATCGGTTGTTGCGATAAGCGTTATCTGGACATGGATATATCATCCGTATTACGGAGTGGCCAATTATCTCATAAGCCTCTTCGGTGCGGAGCCGATAAATTGGCTGGGCAATCCCGAAATAGCCATCTGGTCAGTTGTGCTCGTTTCTGTCTGGAGGTCCGTTGGATACAGCATAATAATCTTCCTGGCCGGGCTGAACAACATACCTAGGATCATTCTGGAAGCCTCGGATATCGATGGAGCAACGCGTTGGCAGAAGGTCAAGAACATCATAATCCCGCTCATGAAGCCCTCTCTCGTTTTTGTGTTCATAACTTCGACGATCGGCGCGATTCAGGTTTTCACGGAGATATACATGATGACGGGAGGAAATGCAGATACGAAAACGGCTGTCTTTTACATCTGGCAGACGGGATTCAATAAGCTGCAGATGGGCTATGCTAGTTCAATGTCAATCGTTCTGTTTGCAATAATCCTGGTGATTACTCTTGTTCAAATGAGGGTCACAAAGATTTTCAAGGAGGAGTGACCTTGAGATCGAAGAGGAAGACCAACATAATTGTATATTCTATTTCATATACTCTCTTGATAGCATTTTCAATAATAATGATTATGCCCTTTGTATGGATGATCTTGTCTACATTCAAAGATCAAAGTGAGCTTATGAGATTCCCCCCTAAGTTCCTGCCTGACAGATTCACCCTGAAGAATTACGCCGAAGTATTCAGTTCCGTTCCTTTCTTGAGGTATTACTTGAACAGCATTCTGATAACTACCGTAGCGGTCACTCTCACACTGCTCACATCCAGCCTCGCCGGCTTTGCCTTTGCAAAATACAAGTTCAAAGGCAGAAACTCGATTTTCAAGACTCTGCTCGGCGCGATGATGATTCCTTTTCCTGTTACCATAATCCCGCTGTATATCATGATCTACAATCTGGGGCTCGTAGACACCTACTTGGCTCTGATTGTAACGGGTTCGGTAAGCATCTTCGGCATATTTCTCATGAGGCAATTCATTGTCACTATCCCCGACGACTTGATAGATGCGGCCAGGATAGACGGATGCTCCGAGTTCCAGATTTTCAGAATCATCGTGATTCCAAACATAAGAGCGCCACTCTCTGCTCTGGCGATCTTCTCCTTTATGGCGACCTGGAACGCTTTCCTGTGGCCTCTTCTGGTTGTTAACAACGATGAGCACAGGACTGTTCAACTCGGAGTACAGTACTTTACCCAGCGTTACGGCGATTTGATGCACCTTCAGATCACGGCCGCCGCAATGGCCGTCATACCGATAGTTGTGTTGTATCTCATATTGCAGAAGCAATTCATCGAGGGTATTACGATGACCGGTTTGAAGGGCTAGTAAGGGGTGATAATATGAAGAAGCTCTCGACTCTCTTTATCCTTTTAGTACTCTTTTCTTCTGTTTTTCTCTCGCTGGAAAGCAGTAGACCTGAGAATATAGTCATCCTGATTTGTGACGGGATGGGTTTTAACCATCTATACATATCGGAACTGGTAACTGGAGAAGTCATGGGAAGCCACAGTCCCGTAGTCGGTATCGGCAGGAATGAGACTCTGGATAATCTTGTAACCGACTCGGCTGCCGCCGCAACCGCGATTTTTTCCGGTGTGAAAACACTGACGGGGTATCTTGGCATGAATGCGTTAGGAGAAGAAGTGAAGACGCTGGCTGATATCCTGAAGGAGGAGGGTTGGTGGCTCGGCCTGGTTACAAACACACGTTACTACGACGCCACTCCGGCAGCCCTTTACGCTCATGCGCAAAGGAGGGAAACGGAAGTAATCACAGACTTTCTTATGGAGAGTCCCCTCGATTTGTTCTTTGCAGGCGGCCTTGAAGAGCTGGGAGTCAATCCCTTTACCCAGAAACCGACGCCAAGAAGCAGAATACACGAACTCATTGCCAGCGGCTACAAGGTACTTGGACTGAATTTCGAAGAGATTGGATCTCCGGATTCTGAAATGCTGAAGGGAACCGTTGCCCTAGTAACCATGGGAGACAAAAGCTTCGAGAACGAACTGCTTCCCGGCGAACCCACTCTCCTGGAAATGGTAGAAAGAGCCTTAGCTGTGTTCATGCAGGAAGAGAGAAACAAGCTGCTCGTCATTGAAGCCGGCAGAATTGACGATGCTTCTCATGTCAACGATACAGAGGCCGTGCTTGCCGAACTGGGTGCCTTCAGGGACGTGCTCTCTTATTTGCTTTCACAGCTCTCTTTGGAAAGCGATCTATTGATCGTGCTTTCAGACCACGAGACCGGAGGAGTCGCGGTGCCTTATGGCAAACCCGATGGTGACTTTTCCTTGAGCTGGTCTAGTAATGACCACACAGCTGCCTATGTACCCATAATTGCCTACGGCAAAGGATCGCATGTCTTCACGGGATTCTACCATTTGAAGGAGATTCCTAGAAAGATCTGCGGACTATTGGATGTGATTATATGCGTAGAGTAGTGTTTTTCTTCTTGCTTGTCTTGTTATTGGGAGGAAAGCTGATGGGAACATCTTTGACTGTCATGACCTACAACATAAGGCACGGATTGGGAATAGATGGTGTCCTGGATTTTTCCAGAGTTGTCGAGACCATAAGGGAAGTAGATCCAGATATTCTCATTCTCAACGAAGTCGATCAGGAGAATCCGAGGAGTGCAGGACTGAGACAGGCAGAGATTATTGCCAAGGAACTCAACATGAGCTACTTCTTCAGTCTGGCGGAGGGCAGGAGCAACTACGGTAACGCCGTTCTCAGCAAATTCCCGATAACGGCCGAATTTGGTTTTGTGCTCCCGAGGCCGGAATGGATGCTTGCCGTGGATAGAGGTTGTGCTGCAATCGTTACAGAGATCGAGGGCCGCGAAGTCCTGGTGATGGGCACGCATCTCGGTCTCGGCGGAATCATGGAAATCCAGACGGAACTCAGAAAGATTCTCGAGGTGTATCTTGAGTACGAAGAGATTCCGGCGATTATTGCCGGCGATCTCAACGCCGAGTGGTATGATCTGCAGTACGGTGTTCCAGAGTTTTTCGACCACTTCAGGTCGGTGAATCATGCGCTCGAAAAGAGTCTTCATACGATACCGGCAGATAGACCGGGCAAGCAGATTGATTATATCTTCGTGAATCACTATTTCGAGATCGTCGATGCGTTCACTGTCGCCTCACACGCCTCAGATCATCTGCCCGTCGTTTCGAGGCTGATCCTGAAATGAAAAATATTCCTCTTCTCTTCGTTACTATCGATTCGCTTGGCCCGGAGGTGTTGAAGAAGGCCAGGACTCCTTTTCTGGATAGTGTTGCCGAGACCGGCTCCGTGGTAAAGAACATGAGATCGTGTTTTCCTACACTGACCACACCCATGATGAGTTCCATATTGACGGGTGTGTATCCCGAAAAACACGGCATATTCTCCAACACTATCCTGAACAGAGAAGAGATGAGAGTGGAGGGTAGACTCAGAGATCTCAAGAGAGCGCCAATAACCGATAGTTTATACGAAAGCAACTATACTATCCTCTCAATACAGCATTTCATGCTTCAGGGAAGAAAGGGAGTGAAGCATGTCCAGGTGGACGGAAACAGAAGCAATGCTATACGGAAGGCGCTAATAGAGGAGAGCAGAGAAAGGACGTATGAAGCCATCTTCTGCCTCTATCAGTCTCTGGATAGTGTGGGGCATAGATACGGACCTCTGCACCACAAGACGATAAGAGAACTGGAAGAGATAGACGGCGAGTTAAAGCTATTAGCCGAGTATCTTGAAGAAACAATTGGGGAATTCGTTATAGTCATCAGTTCCGATCATTCTATGTCATTGGCCGAAAATCCCACGGATTTTGATCTAGGTGAAGTTATGTCTAGCATCGGTCTAAAGGCCGAACTGGGTAAGGAAGGAAAGAGGGTTTCAAAAGGGACTGACCTTTTGATCCTCAGATTCCCTACCGTCAACATCTACACTCTTACAGAAGAAGCAATAGACAAGACAATCCTGCTGGAGAATACTCTCAGGAAGATCGCCGTGATAGACAGAATCTACACAAAGGACGAAATGAAACAGCTGCACAACCCCGAGTATGCCGACGTCGCCTTCTGTTTGAAAAGAGGCTATTCAAGTGTATTGAAATCTAGAAGCGCCACATCGTTTTTTGGATATCACGGCACGTTTCACGAGGAGCGTTCCGTGTTCATGTTTAGAGATATTCACAAGACAAAGAACTGTGTAGAGAGTGGAACGCTAGTCGATATCGCGCCAACAACTCTGGATTTACTGGACATAAAACCATCTGTCGATTTCGATGGAATATCACTGAAGAAATGAGGTTTGAGAATTGAATTTGACGAGAATTGACTATCATATGCACACCAGCTATTCAGACGGAGAGATGAGTTTCCCCCAGCTACTTGAAGCTTTGGAAGGTAATGTAAGTGTGTGTGGCGTGACTGATCACTTTGAGCTGAACCATTCATTCAGCATAGAGTTCACAAGAGACTATCTCGAAGCATTCGGAGCATTCAAAGAAAGTGCCAAGAGGCGTGGCATCGCTGCTCATCTCGGTGTAGAGACTGGACTTGGTAAGAATGGTTTACTATTACCTTTTGGGGCGAGCGAGATCGAGTACATCATCGCGAGTCTTCACAGAGTTCCCTTGGAAGGGACGAGCAGTGAAGAATACTGGGAAGCTTATAAAAGTATCATAGCCGAAAATGCACGAAGAGGAGGCTTTCAGATTCTGGGGCACGTCGAGGGCTATCTCCCGATTCTACCTTTTCTCGACATAGATACGGGATTTGACGAGAAAAGAGAGTTTGAGCGGCAGATCGTTGATAAGCACTTGACGCTTGACTGGTACTCTCGCCTGGCAAAGGATCTCAAGGCGAATGATATTGCACTTGAAATACATGAACCATCTGAGACACCACGATTAGAAGTCCTTGACATCATGAAACGATCCGGAGTGGCTTTCTCCTACGGGACTGATTCCCATAGACCCGAGCAGGTGTCCAAGAGGAGTTATCTGAAAAGAGTCATTCAGGAACTCGATCTGAAGGAAAGTGATTTTCTCGATATCGAGACGATTAACTTGAAAACATAGAGTATTTCGGGAGGAACTTGTATGACAAAAGTAGGGATTATCGGTTGTGGAATGATGGGAAAGGTTCATTCCATTGCGTACAGCGGCCTGCAAGACGTCAATGTGAAAGCAGTAGCGAGTCTCTCGAGGGAACGGACTATGGAATGTGCAAGACTCACCTCTTCGAAAGCATCCACTGTAGAGGAGATACTCACCGACGACGAAATAGAGATAGTCAGTATCTGTACACCTACGGATACACACAGGGATCTTGTGGTGGAAGCTGCAAGAAACAGGAAGCACATCTTCTGCGAAAAACCAATATCCCGCACTCTCAAAGACGCTCTGGAAATGGTTGAGGTTTGCAAACAAAACGGCGTTCTGCTGGGGGTGGATCATGTAGTGAGATTCTTTGACTCTTACTCTAGGGCAAAGAGCCTTATGGAAGACGGAGCGATAGGCACAGTTGTCATGGCAAGGATGTATCGCGGGGGCGTCTTTCCAAAGCACGGCTGGAACAACTGGTTCGACGAACTCGCTAGAAGCGGCGGAGTTCTTCTTGATCTTTCCATTCACGACTTCGACTTCTTGAGAACGGTCCTGGGAGAAGTAGAGTCCATAACCACAAGAAGCGTGAAGAACACTCCTTCTCATCCAGGCAGAAACAGAGACCATGCCATAGCTGTCGTCAAATTCACAAACGGTTCGCTTGCTCATGTCGAGGGCAGCTGGGCCGAACCGGAAAACGCTCCTTCGAAATTCACAACTTCTTTCGAATTCGTTGGTAGAGATGGAATGTTAACCTACGACAGCGATGAGGATTTCACTATTAGGGTGCAGACTGCGTCTAAGGATTTCCCATCTTTCTCAAAGAGCACCCCCGCAGCCAATGATCCTTATGGATTACACATACAGAAGTTCATAAAGGCGGTGAGAGAAGAAAGAAAGGTTCCCGTCGATGGTAATGAGGCTATTGAGGCCTTGAAGATCTCGCTGGCCGCCAATCGATCTGCGGAGAGCGGGAGACCTGTGAAGCTCCTGGAGGTGGTGTAGGTGTTCAGGATTGGGGTTCTTGGAATAGCCCACACGCACGGATACAGCTATATAAGGCAAATTAAGTCTCTCTCGGAAACGAGCGTCACGGGAGTATTTGATCATGATTCTTCTAAGAGCGCAAAGACCTCGACTCTTTTCGGCATAGAACGCTTTGACGATCCTCTTGAGCTAATCGAAAACTCGGATGGGATCGTAGTTACTTCCGAAAACTCATTCCATAGGCAGTATGCGGAGCTAGCCATGAACAACGGTAAACACGTGCTGTGTGAAAAACCCATTGCCACAACTGAAGAAGACGCGAGATCGATGCTGCAGACGGCGAGAGAAAACAACGTCGTCTTTCAGATGGCCTTTCCAGTAAGATACGCTCCTGCAATTCAGCAGGCAAAGAAGGAAATCGAAACCGGCACGCTCGGCAGAATCCTCTCGGTCTCGGCTACAAACCACGGAAGAATGCCCGGGGGATGGTTTATAGATCAGAAGCTTTCCGGCGGCGGGGCGGTTATGGATCATACCGTTCACGTTGTGGATATTATCCGCTGGCTTCTAGATGCTGAGATTGAAAAGGTATCTGCAGAATATGGAAGACTCATCTACGACATCCCAGTTGAAGACTGTGGCCTCCTCCTGCTAGGTCTTTCTAACGATTCCTTCATGAGTCTCGACTGCAGCTGGTCAAGGCCGGAAGCCTATCCTTACTGGGGAGATGTAACCCTCAATCTTGTAGGCACAGAGGGTTCGCTCAAGATAAGCGCCTTTGATGCGAAGCTGAGAGTCTTCTCAAACAAGAGAGGAGTCTTCTGGGAGAATTTCGGAGACAGTTTCGACAGAGCGCTGGTCAAGGAATTCGTTGATTCTGTAGTCGAGAAAAGGGACCCTTTGACATCGGGGGAAGATGGACTTGAAGCTCTAAGAGTTGCTCTGGCAGCATATAAAAGCGGAAGAACACATGAACCTATTCAACTTAATCATTAGTAGCTCTCCATTATGAAAGACGACTAAGGTGGTGAAAACTATGAAAGGTAAAAGAACATTGCTCGTTTTGGCAATCGCACTCATGAGCGTGGTGACCTTCGGGCAAATAGAGGTTGAAATGTTGCCATTTTGCTCGAGTGGAATAGAGAGGATGCCGTGGCTTCACGACGGCATTCTATATTTCGTAGGGACAAACTACGATATTTACTACACAAAGCTTGAAAACGGAGAATGGGCCGAACCACAGTGGCTTCCGGGCGATATCAATACATCGGAGTACGAGATTAACCCCTGTGTTATTGAAAACGATGGAGTGTTGGTTATGTATTTTGGTAGATACTCGGCCGATACTGACTATGATTTCTACAGATCGGTATTCGATGAAGAGAAGGGTAGCTGGGAAGAAGGAACTCTAATACCTGAACTCAGCACGGGTGTAAAAGAGTGGGATATATGGGTGAACTCGGAAGAGACTGTAGCATATTTCACTTCGGAAGGCACCTTTGATGAAAAGGAACCTATCGGAGGAAGAGATATTTGGAGATCTGAATCAGTCGACGGGAAATGGTCATCGCCAGAGAATCTCAGCTTTCTTAACACCGGCGGCGATGAATGGTCGGTATTCCTTGCTCCTGACGGTTCTATATGGTTTGATTCGGCAAGGGATGACTCAATCGGAGGCTACGATATTTATCGCTGGGACCCCTACTCCAGGAGTATAGAGCATCCTGCAGAGCAAGTGAATACATTTCTCGACGAAAGAAGTCTGTGGACAGATGGACAGATACTATACTTCTCGGCATTGAACAGACCTGATGGTGCGGGCAGCTACGATATCTTCACACTATCATCTCCTCAAGAACGAGCAGCGGAAAGAGAAACGACGCCCGAAAGCGCAGACCCGATAACCGTTACTATCAATGATATTCGACAGAGATCCGAAGGCAGGTACTTGTTTCTAGACAACAACGTTGTGGTTGAAGGGATAGCCCTGGTCAGCTCAGGCCTTTGGCACGACTCGGCTAACTACTTCGCCCTAACGGACAAGAGCGCCGGCATCCTCATCTATGCTCACGGTTTCAAAGAACCGCTCGTAGAAAAAGGTGATCTTGTACGAGTGAAGGGAACACTCACCACGGTCGGCTATACAACGGATGTAAACAGCCTTGTCATAAGACCGGCCTCTCCCGACGACATCGAGATAATCAGAAAAGGAGAGAAATTGCCAGATCCTGCGATAGTATTCACAGATTCTGCAAAGAGCCAGCTTAGAAATCTCGAAGGTTCGTTGGTGATGATTTTCGGGAAGATAAGCGCTTACGACAATGAAACAATAACCCGGGGGTTCTGGTTGACTGGACCTTCAGACCGTGATTTTGACAACGTGTCTTCTGGAATGAGAGTGAAGTTCTACGACTATGCCGGCATAGACATATCTGCTCTCGGCGATGGAAGCTTCGTTGCAGTACAGGGTGTTCTGATCCAGGACAATGAAGGGGAGTTCTATGTAAGACCCACCATTGACGAAGATATTCGTGAACAGGCAGAGAACAGGATCTTATTCTTAACTACAATTGCAAGAAAGGACCTACTCACTCCGACAGAGGAAGAACCTGAACCCACAAAGAAAGAAGAGTCGAGAGATCTCGTACTTCCTGAGAACGTGGAAGCCGTCACTTGGCTGCTATCGTCCGACACTGATTCCTTTTCTTCGAGGATTTCGGGCGCATCGAACGGAAAAGAGGTCTTCGCTTGTCTCTACAAGGAGAAGGGAACAAGAACCAAAAACTATCCGCCTGCAATCTATGAGATCGTTCAGGGAAACGTATCAAGCAAGATACCCTTTCCGGGGGAAGCCGAATTCCCCTACCTCGAGGACAATATGCTGCTCTTTGCAGGAAGAATCCTGCCTGATGATCAAAACGCTGACTGGAAGATATACTCATATGACACAGCAACCAGAGAAATCAAGACCCTGACATCAGAGTCATATGAACAGATTGAACCCGTCATTTCTCCCAAGAAGGACTTCTTGCTTTACTCGGAAAGAAGAGATGGCAAATGGTTTGTTGTGAAACAGGATCTGTCGTCCGGTGAGAGGACGACTGTCGCTGAGAATGCGAGGTCACCTACATTATCCCCTACAGGTAACGATCTTGCCTTCCAGCACTGGAACGGAGATAATTGGGACATAGTGACTTTCAATATGAAAACCGGTAAGACAACTGGAATTCTCAGCAGTTCATTCAACGAGTTCTCTCCGGTATGGTCGCCCCATGGTACAAAGCTTTCATTTGTTGCCGATTACAGAGGAGAAGTCGAAGTGTTCATCATGGATCTCTTCGACTATACGATTACTGCGGCAACGAAGGATATCTTCTTGACCACAAATCCGTTCTGGCTCGATGAAAGCACACTGGGTTTCACAATGAAGACAAATCTCGGATGGAATATCGTTAAGACAACCATCTCGCTGAAGGAAAAGCCTTCATCTGAGACCATTTCTGCTGAAGAAAGCTTTGTCGTTTCTCCGCGTTTTGCCTTGCCCTATCTCAGTGACAATCGCATTCTTGAGATAATAACGAAGGAAGGCTATTCACAGCAAAGTACAAGATTAATTGGCAGAACGGGAAACGCATATGAATTATCACAGATCGCTGACGACACGTACGTAATTCCAGATCGAATTCCAGAAGATCTTTATTCCCTCGAGGTTCTTGCAGCGAGTTCCGGGGTAGTCTACAGGCAGCTGGAAGAAAACGCTGTCAGAGTAGGGTCTCTGGATGAATCCTTCACCATCATCCATCTTACCGATCCACATCTCGACCTGCCAAGCAAGCCGGAGAATATGCTCCTGTTCGAGAGACTGCTGAACGAGATCCGGGCAGAAAACCCCGATCTGATGCTGATAACAGGCGATCTTTCCAGTTCCGCCCTTGCATACACAACCGACTGGGAATTCATAAAGAAGAAGACTATTGAATATTGTGATTTTCCCGTGTTTATTGTTCCCGGTAATCACGATACACAGAGGTCAGGCAGGATAAACGGGATGGAGTTGTGGGAAGAGGTATTTGGGCCTTGTTACTACAGCTTCGAGTGGGGCTCATGGCACTTCATGGGCATAAATACGGCCGATTCAGAGTATGGATTTGTTAGCGGAGTAGTGTCTGAAGAACAAATAGAATGGATAACAGAAGAATTGAATAGAATGGGAAGCGAGAAAATCATACTCTTCGGCCATCACAACTTCTACGATGACAGATGGATCTTTTTTGAGGAGACTGAAAAGAGAAGAGAGCTGCTTGACCTCTTCAGCAGGAGCAACGTAGCACTGGCTCTTTTTGGTCACAGACATAGCGATGCGATCGATTATTCACTTAATACTCTTGCAGTTACCACGAAGAGGGCGGTGGAAACTGACGGCATACTGGCATACAGAAGAATAGTTGTGGAAGAAGGAGAAATCACCGAACTTGTAGAAGTCGAACCGAAGAGCTCCGTGATTTTCTAGCAGCTACAATTACTCCAAGATGCAAATGAAAAGAATGGACGGTTAGCCGTTATCGGTTCGCCATTCTCCGCCCGATGGAGCGAGACCGAACCGAGAAAGCAAGAAGACGCTTTGAGTTTGAGACGAAGCTCAGCTTCGAGAAAAACCATATTCGAGACTACCAAGAACAAGGAGAGAAAGCAGATCTGACAAAATAGGAACTCCATTTTATCGAGAGCGAAAGAGCGTTCCGGCGCGCTGCGCCCAAGTTTTTCGTTCCGACGCTGAGCGTCCAAGTTCTTGGTGTCAGTTCCTAGTTCCAAGATGCAAGTTTTAAGGGAAGCCGGGGTTGGTGGTGGCAGGTAGCGGGTTCGTAAGTGCAAAAGAAACTAGCTGAGAGTTTAGCGGTTCTTCAGGGCGAGATCCCGTGCAGGCCCCCCAAACAGGATCCCTGAACAGGAGACCCCAAACGGGAGCCCTGAACAGGAGATTTTCAGGGCAGGCTCATTGGGGCAGGCGCTACGGGATGACAAAGTAAGCGGAATTAGGGCAGGTTCTATGGGATGACAGTCTTTTCTTACTTCTGCCATCTGACAATGCTTCTGGTAAGGATCTCGATCTTCTCGTGGGCGCCGCGAACGTCTCGACAACGCTCTTTCTCAATTGATCTTATCGAAGGACGGATCCATGCTCTATGACGGCTCACAGTACCATGTCGATATACGCAGCGTGTGACCATAGGAGCGGTGACGCAATTTCTCCCCATTTCTGGACCCATGGTTCATACATATTCGTCTCGATTAGATGTTCTGGAGTCTGCTCGGGCAGATTTCCACTGCTATCGGCACTGTTTTCTATCCACTCTCTTATCTCCACAGAAATCGCGTTTTCGCCGTTAAGTTTCAAGTGACCTGCAAGGTAGGCGCTGAGAAGTATCCAGCTTCCCCCGCCGTAATATGTATCCATGTTATATCTCTTCAGACCTCCAGAACGATATAAGTCATCCATAATGGCCTTTTCAGTCCTTTTCATGAGCAGGGAGTCGCTGTCGAATAATCTAAATGGATAGGAGGCCCAGATGAGGCTCGAATCGACTGAATCGAGCGAAGTCGACTTCTTCAGCCGCCCGTCGTATGTCAGCTCTTTGAGAATGACGTCCAGGATTTTCTTCCATTTGGTCTGTCTGTTGATCACTGTCTCTATCGACTTAAGCCCCGCCACTATGGAAAGAAGGGTTGAGGTGTGTATCGACATTGGAAATTCTTCCCAGACATCGTAACAGGGGATTTCCCATACCTTCTCAAGGTACTTCGCGCATAGATCGCAGATTTCCTGATCGCTTTCATCCAAAAGCTGTGAGTTCTCGGCAACTATCCAAAGGAATGTGCCATAACCGTCGCTCTGCGCATTCGTCCAGTCGTCGTTGCTAGCAAAGCCATCTAAAGTGTACCTTGTAGGCAAAAGAATACTTAAATCAGAACCGGAACCGAAAGTAGCCTCTTCAAGTGAATGTCGGTATCTCTTTAGAACACCCAGACCCCAACGTATGAATCTCTCTGCGCTCTCCTTCTTTCCGGCCCTCTGCATGGCATGAGCGGTAAACGATCCGTCTCTGAACCAGCAGTATCCGTACTGCGAGAAGTTTGGCGATGCAACGTAGCTTCCGGCTTCGCTCTGGTTCTCTTTAATGATTTTTATGGATCTCTCTAGTAAGTTCATCTACTGTATATCTCTCCATTCTATTTTGATTATTCCCTGTTCGTTGCCGATTATCCTCGCCATACGTTTTGCTTTGCCCGTTCTTTTGAGCTCGCCGATATCCTTCGGCCATTCCTTCCCAACGTGAAGCAGTCCTGTTTCTTGCTGTGACCAGTTTGTGCCGAAGAGACTTTCGTCAGAAGGAATGCTTAGGGGTATTATCGATCCCTTTCTGAGGTAAACCTCGTTTCTGTTTCCGTGAAGAATGACAGTATCCGAGTATGTTTCTCCATTCCAGAGATTTATCCATTCACCCTCAGGAAGGATCAGTTTCCTGATTTTCGTCTCTTCATCCACTGAAGGCGAAACGACCATTCCTCTACCAAACATGTAAGAGAGTTCTTCCGGGTCGTTTTCTTTCTCTATCAGGAAGAGCGGTAATGTCAGAGGACGCCCCATTTGTGCCGCATGAAGAGACTCTCTATGAATGTATGGAGATAAAGTCATTCTCAAAGAGGCGAATCTTCTGTAATAGTCTATGATGCTTTGGTCGTTGTAGGCTCTTGAGATATTCCACGGCGTTCTCTCGGAAGAGGGCACTGGATCCCCCGGGTCTTCCGAGTGGAGTTGGAAGATTGGTGTGAAAACGGCTAGTTCAACGGATCTTTTATAAAGCTCTGCGGAGGGAATCTCTCCGCTGAAACCTGCGATGTCCCATCCCCAGAAGGGGTTCCCGGAAATTGAGACATTTAGACCAGCTGTAATGTTGTCCCGCAGGGCCTCCCAGGTCGAATCCTCATCACCGACCCAGAAGAGGGAATAAGCGGGACTCCTCGTGTATCCAGCGCGGCTGAAGAGCGCTCCGTCTTCACTCAAGATGCTTGCACTTGTCTGGAAGTATTTCTCCGGAAAAGTGTTTCTGGTCAGAGCCGCGCTGCCGGCAGCCGTTAAAGTATCTCTACCCCAGAGGTGTTCTCCGCCATCGGTCTTGAAACCATCGACTCCCAACTCTTTTATCAGGTACTCCCTCTTGGATGCCCACCATTTTGCAGCTTCATCATTATAGAAATCGATTACGACGTTTTCCTCGTGCCAGCGGGCAGGGGGGATTTTGTAATCGGAGCCGTCTTCATTCTTCACGAAATAACCCTTTGAGCTTCCGTACTGAATATCTACCGCGGGCTGTGGATCGGAGTTGTCGAAGCATTTCATGACCGGAATCTGCCAGAGGATCAGTCTTATACCCTTCGCGTGAAGCTTTCTGATCATTTCCGCCGGGTCTGGCCAGGGGTCGCGGAATCTGAAATCTGCCAGTTTGAAGTTCCGCTCGCCCGGAAGCGTATCGTATTGTGCTCCATTAAATATGTAGAAAGTCTGCTCATCTGCCCACGCCTCAACAACCAGAGCCGTTGCCGGGAGATTGTGTTTCACAGTTTCATCCAAGACTCCCATGACCTTTTTCTGACTGTTCCACTGGTTGGCCGAGAGCCAGGGCCCAAGAGCCCAGAGAGGAGGGGTACAAGGTTTGGAAACGCTATAGATTTCTTCAATTGCTTTCAATGGAGAGCCTTTCTCCCAGATATGAATCTCAGTATCTTCAATTGGACAGCCTCTTGTGCAAACCCTCAGGGCAATCTCTGATCTGTCCAGCTTGACGGAAGTCATGAAACCCGTGTCAAGGAAGAAGGCCCTCCCGTTGCTCGAGAATATGAATGGAACAGGCGCGTAACCCCTGCTTTTTTGAACTTTGTACTGATCGTATACGTAGATGAATCTCTCCTGACAGTCGGGTATTGTGATTGCATCGAAATGTTCTCCAAGACCGTAGAATTGCTCCTTTTCCTCCCTTTCGAGGGTTATTCTCAGGTCAAACAGCTCCGTTCCGTCCGTCAGTATACTTGCCTCCTTAACTGATTCACATCCGGTTCGACTATCTTTGCTCACAGTTAGGATGTCATTCTCAAATGAAAGAAAAGCACGCGCATCTATCCATTTGCATGCTGTGTATTCATACCACTTTGAAGTGACGTAGGTTGAGGGTCCACGACCCGCAATAAACCTGTACTTAACCTTTGTTCCCACACTCTCGGATTCTATATCTACTTCCCAGTGGGCTTTGCCTTCATGGTTGAGCTGAAACTGAGCTCGTCTCCTGTAGGTCCTTTCTCCTGCTTGAACTTCGATCCATGCCCTCTGGCCGACAGTCATCGGGGCGGTCACGAATTTCACCTTCACACAATGGCCCTCAAGGGGCTCACGAGGTTTCCGCTCGTACCCTTGAACGGTATAGTAAGGATCATCTATTCCAAACGGTGTATGTATTATCTCCATTCTCTGCTCCTTTCATCTTCGAACTGTGAAGAGCTCGCTTTCGATCACTCTGTAGATGCAGCCAAGCGTCCAGGCCTTCTCGCCTATCCTGTCGATGTCGAATTCTATGTTATCGGCCAAACCGGAGAATGCGTTTCTTCTTGCATGATCTATTGAACTCTCGAGAAAGAATTCCGAGAACTCCAACGCTTCCCCACCTATAAGCAAGTAATCGGGAGCGAATACGTTGATAAGGTTCTTCAGGGCCGTTCCGATATCTTCGCCATATTCCTTGAAAATTTCTATGGCCGTCTCTCTATCGATTTCAACTGCTCTCTTCAAATAATGTATCTCCGAAGTTTCCGTCGCTTTGACGGAGCTGTACAGCTCTTTCAATTCTGAATGGATCGTTCTTGAAAAGACCTTGCGGGCAAGAACCTCGAAGGAAGCTTGAGCTTCAAGGCAGCCCCGACTACCACAAGTGCATTTATTTCCGTTCTGCGAGATTGTCATGTGACCGAACTCTCCGCTTCCTGCCCCGGTAAGGTGCAGTTTGCCGTCGATTGCTACTGCGCCTCCTATACCTACTCCTAGAGTTATGAATACACAGTTCTTGTGATTATTCACATCGCCCTTCCAGAATTGGGCGAGAGCAAAAGAATCTACATCGTTCATCACAAAGGTTTTCTTTCCGGATCGTTCCGAGATCAGTTTCGCTATTGGAACTTCCTGCCAGTTCAGAAGGAAGGAATTCTTTACAACCCCTTTGAGTGAATCTACAATACCTGACACGGCGATGCCTATTCCCAAAAGGCTTTCGCCCATTAGTCCGTTCCATTCCTTCAGAATGGTTTCCGTTGTTGAGACGACTTCTTCTGGAGTCTGATTCTCCAGGAGCCTTCGCTCACTTACAAGAGCGGTCCCAAAGAGGTCGGTCAAGGAGTAGTCAAGATATCCCACGCCTATCTTCAGCCCGAGCACGCAGAGCTTCTTCGGCTGGATGCTTAGTAGGATCGGCTTTCTTCCGCCTGTTGAGTCTGCGACTCCGGTTTCAGCCACCAGACCGCTTTCAATCAATTCTCCCACTACTTTCGTAACAGTTGCGGGACTTAGGTCTGTGAGCTTTGCCAGGCTCGCCCTGTCTATTCCTTCATTCGAATAGATTCCTCTCAGAAGCAGTTTCTCGTTTATCTCTTTCATTATCTCTTTACTGGCTTTGCTTGCCACGGCAAACCTCCAGGGAAGGGGCCGGGAACGAATCCCGGCCCGATCTTCAGATCAGTTTAGCTTTATGGATCTCTCCAGTTCTGCCTGAGCATCGTTTAGCGCCTGTTCCGGAGTCTTTTCTCCGTATCTGGCCGCTTCTAGATGTCTGTTCACTATGTCTGCCATCTCGTTGAACTGCTCAATTACAGGGGGCGTTACGAGAAAATCCAGAGACTTGAATACGACTTCTTTGCTCTCTGGAGGCGTGGTCTGCTTGTAGAGCTCAATTATCTCGGGGTATGTCACCGGTGGTAGCTCCCAGCCCGCTTCGATTCTGATCTTTGCAACATCTATGTCTCCTGAGAGGAAGCTTATCCACTTGAAGGCCGCGTCAACTTTCTTCGAGTCCTTGCTGATCGCAAGACCATTTGCGAAGAAATGTGTCGCCTTGCTTGTGTTTCCTGGCTCAACAGCTATGTCCCAGTTGAAGTCGCAGCTATCTTTGAATGTCGAGAAGGCCCACGTTCCAGTAACGATCATTCCAATTCTTTCGACTTCAAAGAGATCCCAGTCTCCCATGCCTGCCATCTGAGCATCATTCGGCATAACGTTCGACTCGATGATCCTGTCTACCATATACTGCAGAGTCTCGATATTCTGAGGACTATTCAGTGTGAAGGCCGTCTTGTCTTCGTTGAGAATGCTGCCACCGTTCTGCTGAACCATCTTGTAGAATTCCCAGAACTGAACTGGCTGATAAATCCCAAAGGTCATGGCATCCAAAGCCCTGATTTTTTTGGCCGCTTCCAGTTCATCTGCCCAAGTCCAGTCTTCTCTCGGATGTTCGGCGCCTGCCCTGTCGAAGAGGTCTTTGTTGTATATCAGTACCACGTTGGAGAAACTGAATGGCAAGCCGTACTGCACACCATTGTCTGAGAAGGCGTAAAGCGCCCTTTCATTCAACACGCTGGTATCGAAACCAGAGGAGGTAAGAAGACTGTTCAGGTCTAGTAGAACGTCCTTTTTGGCATAGGTATAGAAGTTCTCGTAGTTCAACTCGAAAGCGTCAGGGGCATTGCCACCGGCTACGACGGTCATCAGTTTGGTAAAGTAATCGCCGAAACCTACGGTTTCGATTTCTACCTTAATATCCGGGTTCTGTTCCTCGAAGATCTCTTTCATCTCTTCAAGATACTTCGCGTTTGCATCTGCTGAAGAGAAGTTCATGAACTTGATAGTCGTTACACCGAGTAGAGAGGTTGTCAATACCATTGAAGCAACCACTAGAACTACCAGAAACCTTTTCATTGAATCACACTCCTTTTAGCCTTTTATACCACCTACACTGAGCCCCTGTTCGAAGTATCTCTGAGCGAATGTGTAGATTAGCAGTATTGGTATCATAGATATTAGAGCCCCGGCCATAAGCATGTTGTAGTCGCTCTGGTGCTGGCCGTTTAGCAGACTGAGACCGACCGGCAGCGTCATCTTGTTCTTGTCTGTTAGAACTATAAGCGGCCACAGGTAATCGTTCCAGGCTCCCATAAAAGTGATAACGGTTAGTGTAGCAACTGCGGGTTTGGACAGCGGCAGTATCATTTTGAAGAAGATCCTGAAATGCGATGCTCCGTCGAGAACAGCAGCTTCAACGAAGTCATCCGGTATGGTTCTCATGTACTGCCTGATCATAAATGTACCAAATGCATTGAAGAGAGAAGGAAGCATGATTCCCACATAGCTGTTTAGCAGCGAAAGATGCTTCAGAGTGAGGTAGTTGGGAATCATTGTGATATTGGCAGGAATCATCATTGTTGCGATGTAGATGCCGAACAAGACCTCTCTGCCTCTGAATTTGATCTTCGAGAAGACATAGGCGGCCATGCACGCAGACATTACCGTAACGAACGTGATCAGCACCGATATGAATATGCTGTTGAAAATCGCCCGTCCAAAAGGGAAGACATCGAAGATCTTGACGAACCCGTCGAAGCTTATTTTTTCCGGAAACCATTGAATGGGAAGAACTGTCAACGCCTTGACTTCCTTCAGAGACGTGGAGACCATCCAGAAGAAGGGAAGCAATATGAAAAAGGAAAATGCCAGCATCACCAGGTAATAGACGGTCCGTCTCGAGTATTTATTAAGATTCATAGTGCACCCACCTTCTCTGCATCTTCCACTGAACAAGGGTTACGACCAGAATGAAGCAAAACAACACCCAGGACAGAGCGGTTGCGTAGCCCATCTTGTAGTAAGTGAAGGCGTAGTTGTAGATCCTCTCCATCATCACCTGAGTCGATCCATGAGGGCCTCCTTTAGTCATAACCATGACCTGGGGGAAGAGCTGAAAAGAGTTGATTATGGCCATTATGAGTACGAAAAACATAGTCGGGGAGATAAGGGGGAGAGTTATGTATCTAAACTTCTGCCATCTTTTCGCCCCGTCTATCGAGGCGACTTCATAGTAGGAGGGATTTATGCCCTGCAGGCCGGCCAGGAAGATCAGCCCGAAGAAGCCCATGTCTTTCCAGACGCTTGCCAGAACTATTCCAGGCATTGCCCAGACCTTGTCGTACAACCACGACGGACCCTGCAAACCGACCATGCCAAGAATCGAATTGATTGGACCGTAGTAAGGGCTTAGAAGCCATCGCCAAAGCATTGCTGCAGCGACCCAGGAGCTCAGCACGGGAATATAGAATATTGTCCGAAAGACTCCTGTGAACCTTGTTCTAATGTTGAGAAGCATCGACAGGGACAGTGAAGCGATAATCATGAGGGGTATATATAAAACTATATAATAGAGAGTATTAATCAGTACTCTCCAGAATTCTTCACTCTCAAATATCTTCTTGTAGTTCTCAAAACCCACGAAATCGGCTTTGCTTAGAACATCCCAGTCTGTAAGGCTGAGAATGAAGGAGTAAACAATTGGAAAGACTTGAAAGAAGATGAACCCACAGATACTGGGCAATAGAAACACAAGAATTACCAATCTCTTTCTCCTCTTCTTATTCATTCTGTCCGGCCCTCCCAAGAATAGCTTTTCTGAGATTACGTATTCTCATGAATAGGTCTATGTCAAGCAAACCAACTCAGTGCAAAAGGCACTTATTAAAAAGATACTTTATTCACTGACGAAACTAAGTCAATTATACTTTCTTCTCGCTCTCAGGCAATTTCCCATGATGATTAATGAGCGACTTTTCCGAATGAATAGAACCGTTTATGGGTTCAAAGCTTCTTATCGCTATGAAATTCGATAATATCCATAACAGGATCAGATAGTGATATCGAAAATTTTGAAGAACTTAAGTGGCGGAGCGATCATCCGAGGGCTTAAGAACAATATCCAATCCAATGGATTGAAGAGAAGTGTTCTCTCGAAAAGGAGATTCGCTAGATCTCTGGAGGAGACTTCTTCCCAATATGAGCACACTTACTGCTTTTCGCTTCAATGATCTCTGGTTAGTAGAGAAGGGCTTTCTTATCATTGATAGGCTCTGCTTAACAGTGAAGGCTGATTTATCAGGGCTGGTATAGGTAGAGTAATCCAGCTATTTGTTTTTTTTCACATTTCTTCATCATTTTGCATAACGGTGGAAAACGTACGATGTATAAATTTATTGTGTTCTACTACACATGCTAGAGGTGGTATATGGATAGAGAGACAGTAAAGGTTACTCTGCTGGCCGAGGCACTGGAGATGAGCAGGAATTCCTATATTGAATATAGTACTCTCGAAGGGCTTGAGTCATTCTTTGACAGAAGCACAGCAATCGAGCTTGCGAAAGGACTTAAGGATGGATTCTCTCTTGAGATGCCCCTGGAAGAGATACTGAGCAACGGATTCTTTAGGGGTTATCTTGCCGGTCTTATGCTTTCAGACAAGACTACTTCACATGTTGTCAAGGAGCGGATAGCCAAGATCCTTCTCGAAGATCTTCTTCGCACCCTGAATGAGGCAGAGGGGACTTCACCCGGTCAAGAAGAGAATTATCAGTCAACAAGAGACTTGAAGAAGAGATTTTATTCGCTATTCGAAGAGAAAGACCGCGAGGAATCTAGTGGCCTTGTAAGAGAGAATCTCTTACTTTTCAGGCATTTCATGAATAGTGAGCATTATATTCCTATCTACCTTTGGGGTAATGAATTGACGACTTTCATTTGCGAAAACTTAGATGCGGAGCAGTTCGAGGGTTCTTTAAAGGAAGACCTGAGAAAGATTGTGCCTGCTGTGCTGGCATCTTACTCGATGCCCGATACTATGGGTTCGACAGCCGGACTTCGATTACCGTCAGTCGAGAGTTATTTGAGCTCGCAATTCCCGATTCTGGCTATGGTGAAGAATCGGAAACTGGATCTGGATCAGGTGACTGAGTTCATCAAGAGCCTGTCTCACATTATGTTTGGGGATATCTTGTTGGCGCCGGTCAGCATGGCAGCAGGTGGAAAGACGGAAGAAAAAGCAAGGGCAAAATTGATTATCAATAAGATGTTCGCTTCGATGAGTGATTCTGAACTCGGTATTATGTTGAATTCCTCCAGCTACGAGTCGAGAGACGGCTTTCTTTACGAAGTTGTCGTGTGCAATGATTTTGGCAGACTTTTCAATAGACTGAAGAATATTCTAAAAGGGATAGAAAAGAAGGCTTCCCTGTTTTCCAACATGGCTATTGCGAGCGCTCTCCTGGACAAAGATGAGGCAACTGATTATGCGGGAGAGTATGTCGCATATCTGAAGACGCTGGAGCCAACAATCGCAGTTTTACGATCGGGACTCTTGTTATGCATGAAATACGACTTTGAAGACGAGGAGCTCTTCAGCCAAAAGTTTTCTGAGATAACAGATGAGAAACCAGATCCGCCTTTGATCCGATCTCTTCTTCGGGATTCATTCGGTGATCTTGATGTTATATATGAACAGATGGCAGAAGAGTATTCTCAAAGAACGGCGATTGATGTCGTGATTTCGAACTTGAAATCGATTAAGGAACGAAATTTCATTTCGTTCGACAAGACCGGCTGTCTTGAGTATTCACGAGTGCCGATGTATACGCTGATAAACTCGACGATAAGTCAGAACGATATCTATCATACATTCGATGCCATTACAGCTTACTGCAAGAAGTACCGGTTCAACTTCGAGTTCATGAACACACTTCTCTTCCTTTCCACAAGAGACACTGACGAACTGAAGAAGCTCCTTCACGTTGTGGGCGAGCTCGCTTTGAACTTGCTTCACGATATCATTGAAAAGGACAAATGGGCATCGCTTATTGAGAACGAAGAGAGTCCATCCAACACCGAACTTCTGCAAGTCATCGAACATTATGTGGATAGCTTGATAGACCGGAAAGATTACAGGGAAGCACTGAGGGTTATCGAAGAAGTCTTCCCCCTTGTCAGCCCGGATGATTACGGCTACCTATTAGCGAACAAATTGCTTGTATGCTGGAGACTGAAGATGTTCGATGAATTGGCCAAAACAATGGAGTACAAAAACCAAACTGGCCATCCCAAGGCTCTTGCAGTATTGGCGCTGAAGAATTATGCCTACAAGGAGCTAGACAGAGCGGAACAGATTCTTCTGAACATTCTTCGCCACTGCCCTGACTTCATAAAGTATCTGCTGGAGGAAGAAGGAAACGATGAGGAGGAGTTAGAGAAAGCAGAAAGAGGCAACCTCAGAAGTCAGAGAAGAGTCGATTCGCTGACTCTTGCAGAAGAGTTCAGAGGGGACTGGCTCAACCTGAGGGGAGGAAAGGAATGGCTGAAGAAAGTGCAGAAGGTTTTTGATGAAGTGAGGAACGGGCAGTAATCCGCTGAAGAGCATCGGTGGAGAACGGGGTGTCAAGTGTCTCGTTCGGAGAAAGGTGGACCGATGACGGGCAAAGATCCGCTTGTTAGGAAACGCTGCACGCTTAGCGCTATCTAGAAACGACCTCAGTCAGCCATCCAAAAGAAAAGAATCTGTTCTTCGTTGGTCAAGATTAAAACCAGGAGTGAGATGCTGGCTAGAAGCACAATGATAACCTAAAGCAAGAAAGAGTAATCATCCCGCAGAATCTGCCCTGATGAGCCTGCCTTGAGAATCTCTTTTACAGCGATTCTGTTTGGGGATCATGTCCGGGGACTGTTCACAGGGTCTAATTTCTCTCCTGGTTATTCCTGGCCACGAATATTGTTTTCCCGGAGTGAATCTTCATATCAAGCTCCAAGCGTCTTCCCGCTTTCCCCGCGAGGTCTCCGGTCTTTTTCCTCATCGTTACCCGCACCATATTCTCCGGAGCTATGCCATCTCGTTCCCCAGTTCCGGAATTGGTAACCATTATCAAACAATCACGGTTACATGTGTCACTACGCTTCTGAACTTAATTCCACGCTTGAGTACTCAAACTGGAACTCATCTCATCCGTCTCTGTCTCTCTCATCATCTCGCGGTTTTAACTAAGAACCTGGACGCGAAGTTTCAACGATTAAAGCTCCTCCTTTCTTGATCTTAATCCCCGCTCGAGCGGCTAATCATTACCCACATCATCTTCTATGGAGCTCAATAATTATTTTCAGACACAGTATTCATTAAAGCTTTGGGCAGATTTAAGCAGGGTATCCCGTCTATAAGTTCTGAACACGGCAATTTCAGTGCGGGTTCTACTGGAAGACAATAATAAGTCATTCATGTTATTAGTGGTGAAATGCTGTTCGTTCGAAGCAGAGATACTTCACCATGAAATGAAGCAATTTAAGTCTGAAAGGCAGGAAACGGTTCGCCTTTGGCTTCCGGAGACTATTCTTCGATCCTTACTTTGCATAGAAAAGCGCATTAAACAGCTTCAAACAACTGTTTCCTTGGTGAGTACTCGTTAAACGGTTAGGCCTTCTTTTTCCCTATGCTTCTGAAGGCTTCCTTGAAGTGATAACAAAAGCCCTTCTTTTCAGTCGTGGAGTGATATTTGGCGATATGAGAGCTGAACTGTGAGGAAAGCGAGTCTATACTCTTTGAGAGTTTGTTGACCTTTTCTTCGAGGTCCTCGAGCTTTTTCACATCCATTTCGTCACCCTCCTTGATTACTTCCATCGCTTCTTCAATCGTCAATCCTTCATGACTAAGAGAGGCAAGTCTTGAGACGAGTTCGGGGCAATTCAAAGGGAAGAGTCTTTGACCTTCGACAATGTTGGACGAGCAGATTCCGGCTCTTTCCAGTTCATCCAGGTACTCCTGCGTCTTTTCAGCAGGCACAGAGGATTTTTCGCTTACTTCCTTCAAAGTAAGCAAGTTTACTTCAACGGATTGAGCCTCTCCTCTGACGGTCTCGGGAATAACTGATTCTGAAGAACTTTTTTTCTCATCCATGAAGCTGGCGACGGAGACTTTTGAAGAAGCCTCATGCTCGGAGATTATCTCCTTTATTCTTTCTTCAGGAGATTCCGTGCCAATGATTCCCTTCAGCCTTTGATAAAGCGCGATAATACCCAGCAAATCTCTCTTCAGAGCTTCGTTTCCGGGCACCATTTCCTTTTCGTACTTTCTTCCGTAAATATGGCCCAGTTCGTAGCCAAGCCCAAGCTCCCCGTCCGCACGAAGGGTTATGGTGTCGTAGTCGTAGTTCTCGTCCCGTCCGAGTATTCTTCTGTAAGCTTCGGCTGCCGTGGCAATCTTCTCTTTTGCCGCTGTGCCGAACGTGTCTTTGAAGAACAACCATCCCTGATTCAGTGAAAGGTAGACCGCCGACATGTCGGCTGTAAAGATGTACATGACGAAATATCCGTGTCTCGGAGACTCTGTAATATCCTTGTCAAAGATGCCTATCCAGGGGATCTCGGCCCACTGGCCCTGCCCTGGGGAGGCAGTCACTTTGAACTTGTCAGGGTATTCCGAGTCAACAATCCCCTGAACAATACTGCTTACATCGCTTCGAATGAAATGTGCAAGCTTGTTCTGCGCGAACTCTTTGCGTTTCTCAGTGAGATACTTATCGAGGATCCTGTTAATAGCTTCCTGCATAAGCCCTCCTTGTTGTAATTGCCCATTTAAGAAGCAATAGTCTTTGGAGAAACACCTGTCTAACTAGAGCCTACACCACAATTATTCTAATTCCAACTATGAAGGGGACTCGCGAATTTGAGACTGCTTTCTGAGGGAGACTGACGCAGAAAATTGGGACACCGTTATTTACTAGCCAGTCACCTTCGGTGGTCAGTCTTTGCTTCCCCAAGGCCAGTCTCGCCTTCGGCGAGGCCAGTCACTGCATGCAGTGGCGAGAAAAACCAGAAGAACACCAAATCCATTTCGCTAGGTTATTCCGATTTCGTCAAGCAAGAAGAAAATCAGACACCGTTATTTACTAGCCAGTCTCCTTCGGTGGCCAGTCTTTGCTTCGCGAAGGCCAGTCACTGCAAGCGGTGGCGAGAATGCTCCTTTCGGTGGACGGGTCTTCGCTCTTGAGCGGTCAACAGTGAACGGCCTTTCCAGCGCACAGCGGATCTCAGGGTGAGATCCCGTGCAGGAACATCACGGGATGACAGAATGAGGAGATTCGAGGGCAGGCTCTACGGGATAACGTCTTTTCTAACTTCATGTAGCTGACAATGATTCTGGTCAGGACCTCGATCTTTACTGCGCTTTCAAGACCAGATCCCGTACAGAACCACTACGGGATGACCCTGAACAGAACATTTTCAGGGCAGGCTAAGTGAGGGGATTCGAGGGCAGGCTCTGCGGGATGACAGACTCTTCTTGCTTTCGGTCATTCTGGCGTGTATCTGGCCAGAATCTCGATCATTATTGCGCTTTCAAGACCAGATCCCGTACAGAACCACTACGGGTTGACCCTGAACAGAACATTTTCAGGGCAGGCTAAGTGAGGGGATTCGAGGGCAGGCTCTACGGGATGACAGACTCTTCTTGCTTTCGGTCATTCTGGCGTGTATCTGGCCAGAATCTCGATCATTATTGCACTTTCAAGACCAGATCCCGTACAGAACCACTACGGGATGACCCTGAACAGAACATTTTCAGGGCAGGCTAAGTGAGGGGATTCGAGGGCAGGCTCTGCGGGATGACAGTCTTTTCTCACTTCATGTCAGCTGGCGCGCTTCAGGCAAGGATCTCGATCTTCTCGTGAGCGCAGCGGACGTCTCGACAATGATCCTTCTACATTGTTACCAACAACCAACAACGAACAACCAATAACCGCTCTTGCTAGGAGCACTATGGGATGACAGAACAAAGAAGAGGAAACCATGTAAGACTCTCTTCAAATAGCACACGCCGCACCGAAAACGATCTCTGCCGCTCGAGCGGAGTTTTGATCAAGAACAGAAGAGCGGTTCATCGTTCCGACACTTCATGTCCGGGTTCTTAGTCAAGAAACACGTGATGATGAGAGAGCAGTAGAGGGATGAGATGCGGTGCGATCGCTCAAGCTGGGATTTTGAATCAAGAGTGTAACAATACATAAGATCAATCTCATTTGACAATGATGACAATCCTTGAACTGAATAAAACGATTGTTGAGCTCCACGAAGAGCGATATGGGAATCATGTAGAATCGAACTGCGTTGCCTCGCAACAGAAAATGATTTTCCTGCATAGAGGTTCTTCTTTGAGATGAGTCAGATCACCCTTTCTTTCTATTGCTCAACAGGAGGTCGCCAGTGATACAATTGGTCAATTCGCTCCATGAAGGGAGGAGACAAGTATTGCTCTCAGAGAGTCTTTTTGCGGAGACCTTTGGTCGTGAACGCCAGAAGCACAAGGCCGTACTGCTTTCACCGGCTTTGCTCGTGATCGATCTTCAGAACTTCTATACTCAGAGAGAATCTCGAGCGTATCTAAAAGGAATCGAGGGGGTAGTAGCAAATTCGCTAGGCCTCGTCGAAGGGTTCATGAGTTACGGGCTCCCAGTCGCTTCGACCGTTCACAGGGGCGGCGCTAAGATGATGGTTCAATGGTGGGGAAATGCAGTAGAAGAAGGTTGGGCCGTTCCTCAATTCCGCGATCTTCCAATCTTCTACAAAGATACTTATGATGCATTTCACGATACAGGTCTTGACGCCTTTCTGAAAAGCAATAATGTGAACCAGCTGGTTATTTGCGGTGCGAGGACGCACCTGTGCTGTGAAACGACAGCGAGATCTGCCTTCACGAACGGTTACGCAACAATGATGGTAGAGGATGCACTCTGCGACAAAACCTTCGATCATCACATATGTTCTCTAAAGAATCTCGCCAATGGTTTTTCGGTTATATCTAGAACGGCGGAGGTTTTGAAGCTGCTCGAAGGAGATTTCTCTTGATCTGGCAAGTTGGAGTTGTCGGGGCGGGACCTGCAGGAGTTGCAGCATCGATAATGCTGAAGCGATACGGAATTGATGTCCTTCTTTTCGAGCGGAGAACCGTTGGTGGCCTTCTTAGCAACGCATGGCGAGTGGAAAACTTCCCGCCTCTCGAACCTTCCACAGGAGAGGATCTCTGTCTGAAGCTGAAAGACCATCTCTCGAGAAACGCGATTGAGATCATCCGCGAAGATGTGAAGACAATTTACGACAGAACTATCTTCACGACAAGGGCAAGTTATGAAGTCGACTACTCAGTCGTGGCGTCAGGAACGATCCCAAAAAAACTTCCCGCTCTCGAGGTTGACTCAAGAGTTGTCTATGAGTACAGAGATATCCCAAGGGGAAAAGGGGCAGTTGCCGTCTACGGCGCAGGCGATATGGCCTTTGACGGAGCGATCCGGGCAAGTCTTTCAGGAAGGATGACAATGCTGTTTTCCAGAAGCGCTGAGGCGAGAGCAATAGAGGCGTTGAGACTGTCGGCAGAGAAATCCGGGGTAGAACTGCACCAGGCAGAACCGATACAACGCGTTGAATCGGGAGCCGCTTTGAAGATTATCACTTCGCTGGCCGCGTATACAGCAGAGGCTCTGCTTATCTGTATAGGCAGGGAGGCCTCACTTCCCACAATTGATTCTGACAGATGTGAGATAATTGGCGATGCGAGGGGTGAAATCTACAGGCAGGCCTCAGTCGCCGTTGGCGATGGAATTAGAACTGCCATGAGAATAGCTTCTCAGAGGTGATGAGTCTTGAAGATGATTCAGAGTTTCGGGAAGGAAGAATTGGCAATCGTCTACATCGGAGAAACCTCTAAAGGTTCATGGGTAGAGTTTGTAGAGTCGCTTCAACCGCCGATTCCCAGAGAGGAAAAGTGGGTTCTGATAGTATCAACCATGGATGGATGCCCTGTTCAGTGTGCTTTCTGCGATGCGGGTGGGTCCTACAGGAGAAACCTCACAGCTGAAGAGATATTGGATCAAATAGACTACATGATAAGCAAAAGATACAGCTCCGTCGTAGATGTGAAGAAATTCAAGATCCAGTTTGCCAGAATAGGCGAACCCGCATTAAATCCTTCCGTTCTGGAGGCGCTTGAATCGCTTCCCCAAAGGTACAACGCACCTGGGCTCTTGCCTTCAATAAGCACAATCGGACCTGCGGGTTCCAATACCTTCTTCGAGAAGCTGTACGCGATCAAAGAGAGGCTTTACAGGGGGCGGTTTCAACTCCAGTTTTCGATTCATTCCACAGACAAAGTCCAGCGTGATTCATTGATTCCCGTCAAGAAGTGGAGTCTTGAGCAGATCGCCGATTACGGCTCACTATTCTGCGGCCCCGAGGACAGGAAGATCACTCTTAACTTCGCCCTCTCTACTGAGTCGATTGTTGATCAAAATGTGATCTCAGAAACCTTTGATCCTGAGAAATTCCTGGTCAAAGTGACGCCGGTGAATCCTACGTACCGATCCCACGAAAAGGAAATGAGATCGGCGGTAGAGGACAATGGCACTCTCACCGTTCATTCAAGCCTAGTCGAAGGGCTGCGAGAAAAGGGTTTCGATGTGATCGTGAGCGTGGGCGAGCCTGAAGAGAACAAGATCGGCAGCAACTGCGGCCTTTTTGTTCGCAGACATCTTCATGGCTCAAAGCGCAACCCGGAGATTTATTCATCGGTTGAGTCCTACCCCAATCCCCAACAATCGTGACTCCACATTCTTCACGAATTTGATTTCTATTGTCCGAAGTGTGCCTCGGTCTGACCTTGAATAAGATGGAGGCTGCCGCTTGCCTGGTGTACGTAAAGAGGTTGTAAATATAGAGTCTGTCACCAAAAAGAGAAGAGGGATCAGGGATTGTTGTAGATCTTTTCTCCCGGCTTCAGCGAATGAACAAGCCAGACATTGCCTCCGATTACGCAGTTGTCTCCGACAACCGTACTCCCTCCTAGGACCGTAGCTCCAGCGTATATGACGACGTGATTGCCAATATCTGGATGGCGTTTTATCCCTTTGATCGGATTGCCGTTTTCGTCGAGTTCGAAGCTCTTGGCTCCAAGCGTGACTCCTTGATAGATCTTCACATGATCTCCGATTCTGCATGTCTCTCCTATCACCACACCCGTACCGTGATCTATGAAGAAGTGCGTCCCTATTCTCGCGCCCGGATGGATATCGATACCGGTCTTCTGATGAGCATATTCGGTCATTATTCTCGGTATTAGGGGAACCTTGAGCGAGTACAGAATATGGGCTAACCTATAGATGCTTATTGCTTCATAAGCGGGGTATGCAATCATGATCTCTTCCACCGATTGTGCTGCAGGATCTCCTTCGTACGCTGCACGCACGTCCTTGACCAGCTTCTTTGCGACTGTGGGAAGCTCATCCAGAAATTTGCTCGTGATGCTAGAAGCTTCTTCTTCACTCAGATGCGGCTGAATATCGAGGATAAGCTTTTCTAGGAGTCTCATGGCCTTCATGAGTGACTCCCGTCCGTCTGTCGTTCCGTCTTGTGAAAGTTGAGGGCAGATCGTTCTGCGGATAAGGTGAATAAGCTCGATTGTTTTGAGCTTCACATTGCCAAGCGAGTAAGACTTTGATGAACAATGAGTCTTGGCAATTTCCTCGTATACTCCACTTATTCTGACTGATGTCTCACTGAAATCACTATTCACTTAGACTGTCTCCCTTCGGGCCTAATTTCTTAGTCTCTTCTGTTCCAGTATAGTCGAGTCTGGCTTAGATGTCGTTTCCATATTTGAAAGTGCTGTTATCTGCTGCCTTATCAATCGCGTCACTGGTTAACGTGAGGCTAGAGATTAGTCTGCATGTCCTTTCTTCTTCACAAGATTGTTAGAAGATGAGTTTGCATTAGCCTTTTGCTCGTGCTGTCAATTGGGTACGATAAAAGTGTGGATGCGATGCATTTTGCCTTCTTAGATCCTTCGACTTTCTTATCAGTCATTTCCAATCCTTCAAGGGGGTGTTTACGTGAGAAGGAATAACCTTGCTCTTGCCCTGGTTTTGCTCGTCATAATTATTGCTGGCTGTGTGTTCGTCAATAGACTTCCCGTGTGGTCCACAATTGAAGATTTTACGAGAAATATTGGATCTTTACTTGAAATCGATCTCACAGATTACTGCACCGACCCCGATGGTGATGAACTGAGCTTCAGTCTTGTCAGCGGCCCCGGGAGTATTAACGGAAGCAATTACTCATGGACGGTTTCGGGGGCCGTTGGCACAAAGGAAGTCGAGATTGAGGCCTCCGATGGGGAAGGAAAGTCCAGCACAAACTTCACGATCACCGTTAAAGGTCCGCCCAGCACTCCATCAAACCCCTCTCCTTCAGATAACGCAGTCAATCAGAATTTCCCCTCAATCACATTATCGTGGGAAGGAGGAGATCCAGATGGAGATGAGGTAACTTATGATCTATATTTTGGAAAGACTCCCGATCCAGCTTTGCTTAGAGAAGACTTTTCTTCGACATCTCATACCAAATCGGCACTCGAGAATTCAACCAAGTATTATTGGAAGGTTGTAGCAAAGGACGGTACTCACGAAGTGGAAGGGCCTGTATGGAGCTTCACAACCGGCGCCTTCTGTCTAGTTCAGGAAAGCTTTGAATCTCTAGCTCTAGGACCGTTATCTTCATCGACTCTTTCGTGGGGAGACTATCAGAAGACATCGACTTCATTCGCCGAGATCACTCAAAGAGGTTTCAACGAAACAAAAGGGCTTACTTTTGTTGACCCGACTGTTCTTGGGTATGCAAAAGTCGTTGGCGAGGGATTCAAGCCAGCGAAATCAGGTGCAATTAAGTTCGACTTCAGGGTTTCAGAAAATGGTTTCTTCGGTGTCGGAGACCCCATACGTCGCGCTCCATATGTCTATGTTGGAGACTTTGGAGACGGTTTTGGCGTATATACGTACAATTATCAGACGGACAAAGTGAGAAAGAGAAGCGAATTGGAGCCCGCCTCCTGGCACTTAATAATGATGGAGTTCGACTTCACCGACTCACCGGGTTTCGCCGTGTACGTAGACAACATAATGGTTCCCTGTGGATACGAGTCATATTCCGAGAGCTTCGATTTCACTAAGTTCGAGTTAATCGTCTTCGCTGACAAGACATCCTCATATGTTGATTTTGACAACATAATCATATGTGTAACCGAACCAGGATACTCGACAGCCGGAAAATAGGCACCGAGTTTTGCCAGTTCAGCCCATACTGGATAAGCCGAATTAACCGAGTAATGAGACATTGGCTTGGCTCGTCGTTTGACCAACTCATCACTAACATGACTTAGGAATCTACTAAGAAACCGTACGATGCCTCTTTTCCTTAGGAATATATGCTGTGTTTGCCTTCCGATTGTTCTGATCTTTAGTCCTCCCTCAAGGGAGAGCACGTAGTGGCGGAGGGTGTCTCTGAAGGAACGAATGCAAGACCGAGAGAGATCGATAGGGAGAGCTGCGCTTCGAGAAGAACCATATTCGAGACACCAAGAGAGAGGAGAGAGAGCAGATCCTGCACAGTATTACTATGGGACGACAGCACAAAAGAAGCGAAAAAACGATGCGAGATGCGCTTCAAAGAGCACACACCCCACCGCAAGCGGTCCCCCCCGCTCGAGCGGGGATTCAAGATCAAGAGCAGAAGAGATGGTTCATCGTTGACACTCCGCCTCCGGGGCATTAGTTAAAAACCACGAGATGATGAGATGGGTTCCAGAGAACATCATGTGAGTAATGATGAGCCGCTAAGAGGGGATTTATGATCAAGAGCAGAAGAGATGGTTCATCGTTCCGACACTACGTGTCCAGGTTCTTAGTTAAGAACCACGAGATGATGAGATGGGTTCCAGAGAACATCATGTGGGTAATGATGAGCCGCTAAGAGGGGATTCAAGATCAAGAGCAGAAGAGATGGTTCATCGTTCCGACACTACGTGTCCAGGTTCTTAGTTAAGAACCACGAGATCATGAGAGAGCACGAAACGGATGAGATGAGATCCAGATAATGTGATGTGGGTAATGATGAGCGTAGAGGGGATTTAAGATCAAGAGCAGAAGAGATGGTTCATCGTTCCGACACTACGTGTCCAGGTTCTTAGTTAAGAACCACGAGATGATGAGATGAGATCCAGATAATGTGATGTGGGTAATGATGAGCGTAGAGGGGATTTAAGATCAAGAGCAGAAGAGTGGTTCATCGTTCCGACACTACGTGTCCAGGTTCTTTGCTAAGAACCACGAGATCATGAGAAAGCACGAAACGGATGAGATGAGATCCAGAGAATATGATGTGGGTAATGATGAGCGAAGAGCGAATTTAAGATCAAGAGTGTAGAAATGCATGAAATCGGATTGCTTGACAATGGTCACTGATTATAGGACGTAGGAAAGGATGATCGAACTCCATAGAAGAGGATGAGAGTATGATAAGGCTTTGCCAGATGACAATATCTGTAAGGATCATAACAGTATTTCCCTGTGCGTTCCACAATCTCTGATCTTGCCAGACTTATGTTCGGGAATCAGCGTGCGAAATGGCGTAACGAATTTCAGATACAGAGTCCTCAAAAACTTCAAGAAGCTTTTCATCATCGAGTGTATTGAGGATCGTGTATCGTTGCCTTATCGTTCTGGCAATCTTCAAGATCTCAGAAAACCTGCCACTATCAAATAGATCCTCCGGTAGATAGCTGAAAAACCCTAGATCGCAAAGGAGTTCCAATACCTTTTCATAGAGCTCGGCATCATACGCTTTGAGGATAATACAAGTGTAGAATCCAGTCTGAAAACCATGGAGAAAGTTACTGTCGAAAACAACATCTGCCGCGTGGGAGAGCATGTGTTCGGAACCGCTTGCAGAACGGGAGTTTCCCGCGTACTCCATGGAAATTCCGCTCGTAATCAGCGAATTCACGAGTGTCTCCACAAAGTCTTCGTCATCAATGCTGGCGCGCCTGAAGTTGAGCAAACTCTTGTAGCTCATTATAGAAAGTGTCTTTGCGAAGTAATCGATCTCTTCTCCCGTTCGTTGCGCAGAGAGCTCCCAATCAAGAAGGGCAGTGACATTCGAAATCGCATCACCCAAACCTGCATAGAGATATTTCTTCGGTGCTCTGTGTATTACGCTTACATCTGCGAAGAGGGCGAAGGGCATTCTCGCCCTGAGGCTGTCGCTTCTGCCATTGCCAAGCTTCATTGAAACAACGGGAGAGCAAATTCCATCGTTCGAAGCCAGCGTAGGAAGAAGAATCAACGGGATGTTCAGAATGTGACCGAAGAACTTGACCGTATCGAGGACTGATCCACCGCCAATACCCACTAATGCATCAGGTCGAATACTATGAACAAGGTCGACTTTGCTTATGAGATTGTTCAGGTTCGGCCTCTCATCAACCATGAACACAGATTGATCTTTGCTCTCTATTGAATCTTTTATTTGAGGTAAGATGTCAAGCACTTCCTTCTGAGTGACAAAACAGACGTTGTTGAATCTCATCATTTCTAGAAAAGCGGACAGTCCTTCAGAAGCGCCAGGCTTAACAATTATATATTTTGGTATTTCAATCGATCTAGTGGAGTGATCAATCAACACGTCACCTTCAGTTCGGAAAATTGGCAGACTTTAATTGAATCTGCTTCCAAATGAATTCTACCAGTTGCCCTAGCAGAAGGCAATTTAACGATTCCTTGTCTTTGTTGGCAGGAGAGTTGTTAAGTAACTACATTATTGATTCGACATTTGCTTGAAGATCCCTATGTCCAAAACTGGATGTCTGGACGAAGATGCCCGACAAAAGACACCCAGAAGCATCTGTCTAAATGGACTCCAGTCAAAAAAGGATACTTTGAGAATGTTCGTCCTAGTCAGCCCTTCGAGAAAGCTTCTTGATGGCCTCTCCTTCGGTAGCTACGAAGAAGTTCTGGTTACCCCTGTTCGACTCGGCAATGAATGCGCGCAGGCTGTTGCTGTTCACACTGGTGAAGTCTCCGACAATTGCAAGCCTTAACCTGTAGTTCGTCATCTTCTGAAGAATCTCCCCTGCAAGACCTGTCTTGAGATCGTAGAACTCATCTGGAAAGTGCTCCTTTCTGAATATGAAATCGGTGCAGCCTTCATAGACACTGTCAGATATTGAATCTAGCAATGCCTGTGCATTACTTATAGCAACGTCTTGCGCATCATAAACTCCTATCTTTGCATTCTCATTCTCAATAATCTTCATTTTCTCACCGACCTCTCAGCGATCTCGGTATATGATATCAGAGAGCTGGAGTGTAATCCAAATAGAGACTGAATCTCTTTCATGGTGAGAACTACGAAGCGTTCTAAAAGGGCGAAGAACAGACCATTGCAAGTGGCACCTTTTCGACCATGTTCAAGATTGCACAGAAAGAGAAATTTGCTGGACGCAGAAAAAAGTCGTTCTTTACCATCTGCTGGATTGAGATAGCAACCCAAAAAAAGCCGGAAGTCTCCGAGAAGGGATACACCTATTTGCCCGCTTGTTTGATGTTGCCAACAAAGCATGAAATACTTCATGGCTGTTTGGATGCATCCGCATTATACAATATTAGTCGAGAACAAATAGGTGTTTATAGGGGGATGTTCATGAGAAGAATATTGACCTTGGTTTCTTTGGTATTCGCGATTCTCACGTTTGCACGATTCGAGATCAAACTGCCTGTCTTCTCAATGCCGGAGTTTGATTCAAAAAACGGCATCATAGAGGTCTTTACAGACTACTCAGAGCAGAACTTGATGCTTGAAGTGACTGTGGTCTTTGCGGATGAAGATCACCCGTGCGCGTTACTCGATTTCCTGTACGATGCCTACAGATTCTTCAGATACGGTCGTGTAGAAGATATAGAAACCTTCTACGTAAGATACAATTCCGACGGTCAGATAATCGCTATCGATTTTCCCGGAGTGTTCTCCGGAGACCACTCCTTCAATGACACGAAAGATGTTCACGGCTCGGCAGTACTAATGATCAAATTCATAACGTTTTTGGAGGACAGGCCGATAGTTTTCGTGAACACTTGGAACCACATGTTCGGGGTCATGCCGTCTTTTGACAGAGCAACCGAGATTCTGTTCTTAGATTACGTTCAGACAGATGGAAAGAGAATCGATGCAGAGCGGAGATACTCATGGCATTACTGAACAGGTTCGGACTGTATCCCTCTGGTAGAAAGAGGACGATTATTCGAGAAAGAGCGAAAGCTGCTCATCAAGCGTAGACAATTGATCACCTGAAGCACCCTTATTTTGAGTCACTCTCCTATGACAAACGAAGCGTTCTTCGAATGAGAATAAGCCTATAGAGACTATGAAAGAGACTTGTGGATCGTTATTACACACAATTCCGGCCTTCTGTGGAATGATACTCCGCGAACTCTTTGCGCGGTGGTTGTCCTGAAAATCCTTCTCTTTTGTGTGGCGGTTGACTTATAATCTTTCATCCGAATCACGTCGGCAAACGGTCGCCGGGTTGTTTGGAGAGCATGAATACCGGCTCAAGGAGATGGAGTTCTTGAACAAAGGCAGTCTAGAAAGGGTGAAAGTTGAAATGAGTGAGCTGGATAGGCGCGTGAAAAACTACTCTGAGAGAGCCGATGACGGCACGGTAAATGTCAAGGTAGAAGACAAGTCTTTCGGAAAGCAAGATGTTGAAAAGCTTATCGAATTACTTGAAGAGAGGACCAGGTACCTTCCATTGAGAAGAGGCTTAAGTGTTTCAATCGAAGGAACTGAATCAGAGATGAAAGAGTTTATTCCGAGGGTCAGAAACTCTGTCAGAGATTCTCTTGTTCCGCTAGTCTACTACATCGATCTTGATCTGAAAAGACTGGCAAGATTAAGTGTCATTCTTAACGTAGTCGGCATGCTGGCCATGGGCATTGCTTCGATTCTTACGGAATTATCATTTAACGCGTACGCTCTTCATGAAATTCTGGTCATTGCAAGCTGGGTTTTCATCTGGGCTGCGGTCGAAACCTTCTTCTTCGAAAGAAGAAAGTTGAAGAACAGAAAGCACCATCTTCAAAGGATCTACTCAGCAGAGTTCACAACGGCTAATCAAAGGGGAAGTACCGCAACTCTAGATTAGCTTCAGTAGTAATCCGTTATCGCTAGGAGGCGAATTCAGTGGCTAAGAAAATGCCAGTTGTTTACTGGGAAATCAACGCACTAGATGGGGAGTCACTTTCGGAATTCTATGAGGAAGTCTTCGAATGGGAAACAGAAGTTAGCGATACGAAATTCCATTCATTCAAGAGCGGAGACCCTAAAGGAATAAACGGAGGCATATTCACGGGCAAGGGGACTCTTCCGACTCACAGGGCTCTATATATCGAAGTCGAGGATATGGATGAGATCATTGAAAGAGTCAAGAATCAGGGACAGGAAATACTCCAGGGGCCGTTCGAATCCGGGAATAATATCCTTGCATTCTTTACAGATCCAGAAGGCCATATGATCGGCCTGATACAGAGGAAGTAGGGGAAAGTGCGATAGCCGCCGAGCGACACCGGCTTGTATAATATTTGTTTTGCTCGCATTCCTTAAAGATTTTAGTACAAGAATTGAGCCTGTAGTGGCAGAGACAGATCACTGAAGGCCACTGTCATTGCGAAGCCGTCGATGATAATCGAGAATAGGTATATTGAAGGGATCTTAATAATGGAGTCTGTCCCTGAAAACAGGAGGAAAGCCATGAAAACGTGTCTTATCTTTCTCTTGCTGTTCTTCTCTGTTGTCAGCTTTGCTAACTCAGTCTATTCTGCGGAGCTGCAAAGAAATTCTCTTGCCGAGCTAAACAAGGCGTACAACATGGCGATAGATAATCTTGCGAAAAAAGTAGGGATACTGGCATCCGGAGCAGATCACTTCGTGGCTGCTCTCTATTCAAACGACCCGCTATTGCTTCGCTTCAGGGAAGAAGTCGCAGTATCTACCACGAACATAAACGATGCGAGAAGCAAGGGCGTTTCCGATGAAGAGATGTCCAGACTCTTACTTGCTTATCAGCAGGCGAAGCTGAGAGAGAACAAGCAGCTTATGGCTATTGCCGAGTCTTCGCTGTACAGCTCCATGGACTATGCTCTGGCAGAAGGCTTAAAGGGCTCTATTGAAACTGCTCATAAAGTGATTTCAGACTTTCTTGCCAACTGGAAGACAATCCTAGAGCCTATATTGAAAGGCGATTTCAAGGGAGTATTCAAGAATGCAATTTTGCAGCTTATAGACTCAACATACAAGATTACTTTCATAGACTACGTGAAAAGCAATTACGGTGCCACAGACAAGATCGCAACTTTCTGGTGGAAGTCTTACTTCGTCGATCCGTTTTCAATTTCCGAAGAAAAGAAGTTCATGGATGAAATCCTGACAAGTGCTTCGGACGAGCTCAAAGAAAAGTTGAAGGAGAAGCTGACGGAAAGGGTGAAGCTTGAGATTCTTAAGAAGGGAGAGGCTTTAACCGAAGAAGCTATTGAGGGAATGGTGAAGGAGAAGGCCGAAGGTATTCTAAAGAATATTGTCGAAACGCCTTCTCTTGTTGTCGAGCTCTTCGCCAAGTACTACAACGTCGTCTACTTCCAGCTGATGTTTAACAGGCTGGCAGTAAACGAGGTTGCTTTTCTAAAGGAAATCAGAAGAGTTGTCGGCAACGACAGTTCAGAGATAGATAAGTGCTACTTCGACAAAGCTTACTTCCTGGCAACACGCCGAGCAAAGAATGCAGGCAAGACAGACCCAGTTACCGAAAAAATGAAAGATTCGAAGATCGAGGAAAGTGATAGAAACATCCTTCCGGGCGAGGTTCTCAATAAGGTTGCAGAAGCTGTGGAGAAAGAGGATCCGTTCATCGAACTGACCGTCGTTCAAACAATCGAGGCTGAAATTATCGAGATGACCTCTCGATTTACGGCTGATAGTATTCCTTCTTCCGATCGTTCCGTCGCTCTGATTGAAGAGTTGTTCGACAGATTGAAAGCGGATGAAATTACTCTTGTGCTTTTCAATCAGGAGACTTACTGTGTTTCAGCTCAGTACGATGCCGCTTGTGCAAGAGCAGTTGCAAACCTGAAGTCTGAAATAGACTCGCAAAAAGAGAAAGGCCAAATAAGTGAGAGTGAATACATTGACCGTAACGAGGAAATCGAGAGAGAGGCTTCAAAGCAAAAAGAAGAGTTGAGTTCGACCATTGCAGGCTTTCGTGAAGAGATCGAGAATGCAAGGTTCAAATTCAGAGAAGAGTTCTACACTCTTTTCCACTCGGTTGATTTAGAGGAGGAAGTCATTAGGATAAACTCCGAGATGACCGATGAGATCAGAGGTTTTCTCCAGGTTTATTTGCAAAAGACCGGCATCCATCCTGGAAACACATATTTCCCAAGTTTCAATGACTTGAGCACGGCTTTCAGTGATCAAGAAAATGGATTTGGGAATGATTTCTTTAAGAGACTTCGTTCCGATTCGCCCGAGATCGTCCTTCTTCAAAGCGGTTGGATTCTTGAAGGTCTTTACGCGATTTGGACAAAAGAAAGAGAACTCACAAATGACCTTCTAGACAGAGTAGGTGAAATAGACAGGGAGCTTGATGAGTTGTTCATCAGTGTGCCGAAGTTTCACTATTCAGACGGCTCTGGACTCCATGAGTTTTCTCGGGAAGTCAGTGCTTTCGATTCTTACAGAATCGACCTTTTGAAAAGGAATCATTCCCTTCAAGAAAATGGCTCCTCCCTTTCTGATTGGAGCTATCTCCTGGATGAAAAGAACAGCAAGACTTACAAATATCTTGAGGCTTATCTAGTACTTCAGCGTGAAAAGCTGGAGATTTTCAGAACCTTATCAGCTATTGTGACGAGTGATTTCATCGAGCTTGAGGAGAAGTACCTTGAAAACTGGACAGAGAGAATACAGAGCATGGTTCAGACAATCGCAGGCTTGTGGTCCGAAGAGATCACAATCGACCGGGCACAATACAAACTGAGAGAAGCTGCGGCAATTACACATTCCGTCGATGAGTTGTATGCTTACTGGGTCGAGCTTAGAGATGAGCTGTTCCTCCTGAAGAGAGAGATGGAGTATATACAACGCCACGGAGTTCCTTCACTGGACATCTCTAGCGAGAGCTCGGAGGGCGAACTCTTGAGAGACCTGATCTCCAGAAATGAAGAGCTCAAGCTCGTCGCGAGCCTCAGAATTTCAGACTTTGAGTCGGCCGATCCAGAAGACGCAAGATATGATCTGAAATCGAGAGTGGAAGCGTTCACAGAAATGATTCTCGACTGCGAGAACCATCCTGACAACACGATTGCAGGAAGTCCAGCATACAACATTCGTTATACTATAAAGAACACCTCAATTCAGAAGTCCCAAATTTCCTTTCCTCTTACTCTGGATAACCCTCTTGTAATGGGACTTGCAGCCGGGGATCTCAATAGCTCCTTAGGACTCTGCGAAGAATTCATGGATTTCATGGAAAGGGTTGAAAAAAGAAAGGCGGCTTCTGAAGCAGCTGAGGAGTATCTCAATCAACGTTTGGATAGTATTGAAGCATCTCTGGCAAGAATCGAAAGTGAAGGCACTTTTGTGACTGCCGAGGGAAAGAAAGAACTGATCGACTCCCTTGACAAGGCCGTCGAGGAGGCAACAGAGGTCTTCAGAAGCTATGGTTTTATGTACACGAGATGGTCAAATCAAAGAGAGCTTCAGCTGAGAGACAGAGTCGATAACCTTGTAATGAAGAAAGAAATCGACTCATCTCACTTCAAGACTCATTCTGAGGAGTTTAGTATTGTGGAAAGACCGGCCAACCTTATCAGAGGAGAGTTGATCTGGCTTGATGTGACATCGAATGGGTATCCCTCCCAAAGGTTTGAACTATCCGCCGACAGAAATAGGCTAATGATAGAGATGAGGCCGGGTAGTGATCCTTCTACGAGATTCAGGATGCTCGATCTTTCGACAGGTGAATTTGAGATCTTTCCTCTTCCGGCTGAGGCATTGGAGATTGTTTCAACTGAACGGTATAGATTCGACTGGGACTCAGATGGAAGACTCTTGATCTATTCTTATGCTGGAAATGGCATCGTCATTGGCGCTTCGGGAGACTTTGAGGAGTTTTCTTATAACGCAATCGAAGGAACGGAGTTCTTCGATAATGATTACTCCGGAAGGTATGGACTGTTTCGCGAGCCGAGAGGGCAATTGTATGTGCTCGACAACGAGGTGCAATCAAGAATGCTGATCGGAATAACATACTCTACTTATACTCTGCAATGGCTTCAAGGAGAGGGGACGGTTTTCTTTGTGGATGAGAATAATGAAATAGAATTGTTCAGCACATCGAACGAAACTGCCTCTAAGCCGGGAACCGTCTTTAGCGCTTCTTCTTGCGCGGTCCTCCCCGGTGGCGAATGGCTCGTTTATGGAGATGCCTTCGAATTGAAGGCAATGAGACTGGATGGATCAGAAGCATTCCGGTTGCTTGAAGTTTCTGAATCGAGTGAGATTCTTATCGCAGGGACGTTTCCCTTACAAGGAAATTCTTTCCTTCTCTTGTGGATGAAGCACGGAGAAGAATTCGACTACGCCGTTCAAGTCTGCAGCACATACTGATTGCCAAGGTTACGAGAATGCTCTTGATGCCTTAGGATTTTGCGCAATCTATTCTTGCCAGGAGCTTCATTTGCATTAGAAGGAATTGCGGACGTGGTAATGAAATAACTCCGCCTTTTTGCAAAGCATGAGAACTACGATAACTGTACTACAGAGTGGCAGCTGCTCAAATAACCTGAAAGAAAGATATTTATCTTATCGTCTTTTTTCTGGGGGTGTATACTGAAATTGAAACCAAATCCTTGTGTAAGGGGTGAGTGTATTGAAAGTTACGAGGAGAGCTCCTCTTGCAGTAATTCTGGTCTTGCTTCTTGGCACCATGCTTCTGGCGGCCGGAACCGAGTACACTGTTGTAAAGGGAGACACTCTATGGGAGATTGCAGAGGCCTATGATGTCGACTGGAAGGAAATCGCCGAGCTCAACGGAATCACTGATGAGTATGCACTCCAGGTGGGAACGGTATTGAAGATTCCTGCGGCGTATACGGAAATATCAGTCATGATTCCCAATATCGATCATGATATCCCTGCTGTTATCTGCATCCCTGAAGGCGATGGACCATTTCCTATAGTCGTCATGCTTCACGGAACCGGTTCTGACAAGAGTGAAGCCGGCGGAGGCTACCTCCTGGCAGCTCCTGCTCTCGCAGAGGCAGGTATTGCTAGTGTCCGCTTCGACTTCATTGGTAATGGCGAGAGTACTGCAGACTACATCGATTACAACTTCACTTCGGCTGTGGACGATACGAATATCGCCTTCGCTTACGCAGCAAGTCTTCCGAGAATAGACGGCCATCGAGCAGGAATAATGGGTTGGAGCCAGGGTGGAACAATCGCTTTGCTCGCTGCAGGACAGAATCCGGCTTACAAGTCTGTGCTTTGCTGGGCAGGCGCTCCGGACCTATCAGGAGTTGGAAGCTTGGAGGCATATGAGATAGCAAAGCAAAATGGTTACTATGAACTGACCTTTGAATGGAGAACCCCTCTTAAACTCGGGCTGCAGTGGTTCGACGAAGCATATGGAACCGATGTTCTTCAGGTCTTCTCCAACTCAAGCGCACCAGTACTAGCTATTAATGGAGCAGAAGATACAGTTGTAGATCCGATCAACGCTGAAAGAATCGTTGATGCATCTCGAAATTCGGAGTCGAAGGTTCTTCTAATTGAGGGCGCCGATCATACATTCAACATATTCACAGGCGATATGACAGCCTTTAATCAGCTCATCCAAGCTACAGTTGACTGGTTCGACAAAACACTCTAGGAACTTCGCATATCTCATAAGCCATTCCAATATGTAGCAGTAAAAGGGAGCCCATTAGGGCTTCCTTTTCATTGGGACATCCTTCTTCGTGGGGACGGTTACATCTTGACGTTCGTGAAGAGCTCTTCTATGCTCTGTCTTCGGCGAATGAGTTTTACAGTCTCTCCATCGACGAGCACTTCCGCTGGCAAGGGCATTCCATTGTAGTTGTTGGCCATGGAAAAACCGTAGGCGCCTGCGTTTTCTAAGACGATTGCAGTTCCCGGAATAGGCACCTCAATCTTTCTGCCTCTGGCGAGGATATCTCCGCTTTCGCAGAGAGGACCGACAACATCTGCAGTAACACTCTTGCTCGTCCCCGAAAGAACCTGTATTCTGTGATAGGCATCATACAGAACCGGCCTTATCAAGGCATTCATTCCCGCATCGGTCACAATGAATATCTTTTCCGAAGGTTTGACGCTGACCACCTTGGTAACTAGATAGCCGGCCGGACCTATTATGAATCTTCCGAGCTCGGAAATGAGCTTCCCTTCAAAATTGGAAAACAATTTCCCAATGCCTTTCTGAAGCTTTTCTATATCAAGCTCTTCACCTTCATAGTCGATACCCCACCCGCCGCCAAGGTCAATGTACTTGAAACCGAATTTCTCCGCACACTCCAGCGCCTTTGAATATGCATCCAAGAAGGGTTCTACATCAGTTATCTGCGATCCAATATGAAGATGCAGGCCGTCTATTCTATCGGCTACACCCTCAACCTTCTCTATAGGTACACCGAATTTATGAGCCCTGAGCCCTGTCGATATATGCGGATGGGTTCTCGCATCAACGTCGGGGTTGACTCTCATGAGCTTTATCACGTCAATGCCATCCCAGAGAGGGAGTTCCTGCAGCGAGTCGACACAGACAATGTTCAGTCCCTGATTCGTAAAATGCAGAATATCCTCATGGGTCTTGCCGTTACCATTCCAGAGAATCCGCTTCATACCCGCCATTTTGGACGCCAGTAGCTCTCCCCTGGATACAACGTCTGCGCCTATTTCCTCTTCTGCCATGATCTTGAGAAGTGAAGGATTGTTGTTGGCCTTCAAGGCAAAGACTATCTCTGCATCGAGACCCTCGAAGACCTTCTTCGCTCTGCCAATTCTCTTTCTTATCTTTTGCGCATCATAGACATATAGGGGAGTACCGAACTCATTTGCAAGTTTCTGAAAATCAATCATCTCAACCTCCAAAATCCAGCCTTTCCGTGATCTCGTCTATCTCTTCGATCGTGATGTTCAGGGCCGGCAAGAACCTTATTCGCCCTCCTGCGACATTGAGAAGCACCCTTCTTTCAAAGGCCAGTGTTTTGACCTTGTCCGGGTCTTCTGTCGATACTCCTATCATCAGACCCATTCCGCTCACTTCTCTTGCCCATGGAAGCCTCTTCAGGTTCTCCTTCAGATGTGCCCCACATATTCTAACACTTTCTAGAAGTTCGGAATCCATTCTCGAAACGACAGAAAGCCCGGCCGCAAGACTGATAGGATTTGGAGCGAATGTCGATCCATGATCTCCCAACGCAAATGGCGACAATCCTCTGAAAACAACAGCTCCCAGCGGCAGTCCCCCTCCGACCGCCTTCCCGAGTATAACGAAGTCAGGTTCGATTTCGTAATTGTGATAACCGAAGTACTCACCGGTCCTGCACAGACCGCTCTGAATCTCATCGGCTACCACCAGGAAACCTTCGTCTCTTCTGTGTTTCTCTATGGTTCGCAGAAGCTCCGGAGGATAAGGCAGGACTCCGCTGTTGCCCTGTATCGTCTCAACGAAAACGGCAGCGATCTTCTCATCTTTGACTGCCCTTTCGAAATCTTCCGCTTTTTTAGGCAGAAAGATTACGTCTTGAAGGAGGGGTTCGAAGGGCTTGCGGAGTTTCTCACTGTGTGTAAGAGAAAGGGCGCCCATCGTTCTGCCGTGAAAATTACCCTCGAATGAAACGAGTTTTCCGCTCCTGAGTTTTCTAACGGCCTTGATTGCGGCTTCTGTGGCCTCCGTGCCAGAGTTTGAGAAGTACACTTCGCCTTCAGAACGCGAGAAATGAAGGAGCTTTTCACTCAACGAGACGGCGTCCTCATCGAGAAAATAGTTAGATGTGTGAGAAAAGCGCTTGATTTTCGAGGTAACGGCTTCTATTGTTTCACCGTCTGAGTGGCCAAAGGCGAGGACGCCTATTCCTGCAAATGTATCCAGGAACTCTCCCTGGTCCGTTTGTATGGTCACTCCATGTGCGCTAACAATTCTAATCGGAAAAGGTGAATAAACTTTTGAGATCATGGCCATCAACTCACAACTCGAACTCATCGAGAATAGCCTTCAAGGCTGTGCTTGCCTGTGATTTGGGAACTAGAACGGAAATCTTGATCTCTGAAGTTGTGGTGGCGATGATTTTGACCCCTGCCTTCCCCAGCGCGAAGAAGAAACGGGCAGCTACACCCGAGCTTGATCTCATTCCAACACCCACGGTCGAAATCTTCGCAACATCTTCATCTATTGCAAGCTCCCAGTTATCCACATCGACCAGCACATTCTCGATAGTCCTCTTTATGGCGGCGGTACTGGCTGAGAGAACCGTAAATGCCAGGTGAATGTAGCCGTTGTCGTTGACTATGGATATCATATCCACGTTGAAACTGGATCCGGCAACTGCCTGGAAGATCTTGCTGACTATCTCGGTGTTGCCGGGAAGTTTATTAATCGATATCTTCAGCTGATTCGTATCTATTGTCGCACCAGTCACTACAGGCTGTTCAAGCCATTCGGGAAGCCTGTTCACTACTCTTGTACCCCCTTCTTCACTGAAAGAAGACAAACAGAGAATCTCTACGTTGTACTTCTTTGCTATTTCGACTGATCTCGAATGTAGGACTTTCGCCCCCAAAGCGGCCATTTCAAGCATCTCGTCGTAAGTGATGTACTCCAGCTTTCTGGCATCTTTGTGAAGCTTGGGATCGCAGGTATACACGCCCGCTACGTCGCTGAATATCTCGCAGGGGACTCCCGCCTTGGCCGCAATGGCGACTGCAGATGTATCCGAGCCTCCGCGTCCCAGAGTGGTAAGATTTCCCTCTTTATCGACGCCTTGAAAACCGGTGACCACTATCACGTCATGATCCTCAAGCTCTGAGTAGATCTTGTCGAGATTAAGGTCTGCGATTCTTGCGTTGCCGAAATCTCCTACCGTCGTTATGTCAAGTTGCAAAGCGTTGTGAGAGATTGATTTCACACCCATTCGTATAAGCGCCATCGAAAGAAGGGCAGCAGATATCTGTTCGCCAGTCGAAAGCAGCATCGCCAGTTCTCTTGGGTCCGGCTCCTCAGAGAGGTTTTCGGCAAGAGAAATCAAGTCGTTCGTTGTCTTTCCCATTGCCGAGACTACCACGATCACCTTCTCGCCTGAATCGACGCGTCCCTTGATTCTCTCTGCAACGTTCTTAATCCTCTCGGCATTTGCAACCGATGACCCACCGTATTTTTGAACGAGCATCTAGTTCTCCTTTATCTCACGAAGTTCTTTGACGAGGTTCGTCTTGCTTGCCGTCTTCTCGTCGAACTGCTTTATGACTTTCGCGGGCATTCCTGCAGCGACCGAAAACGGAGGAACATCCTTTGTTACCACTGCGCCGGCTCCTATGACCGAATTCTCTCCGATTCTCACTCCTTCTAGAATAACGGCATTCGCTCCAACAAGCACATTGTCTTCTATGATTACCGGTGTCGCGCTAGGAGGCTCCACAACACCGGCGACAACGGCTCCCGCCCCAATGTGACAATTGGCTCCAATTATTGCCCTGCCTCCTACTACTACGTTCATATCTATCATAGTTCCTTTGCCAATCACAGCGCCAACATTGAGAACGGCTCCCATCATTATGACCGCGTTGTCTCCAATTTCAACGAGATCACGAATAATCGCTCCCGGTTCGATACGCGCCCTGTACTTCGTGAGATCGGCGAGGGGAAGGGCAGAATTTCTCGCCCTTATTTCGATGTGGTGACCAACAATCTTGTCTCTGTTGGCCTCGATCACTCCGTTTATATCTTTCAGATCGCCGAAGAGGATTCCAAAGTCTTTGCCTCCGACGAATTCTACACCCGCTATCGAAAGCTCAGCCAGATCCCCCGCGATGTGGCATATTGCAGGGGTCTTTTTCTTCGAGTCTTTTATCATCTTTATTATCGTCTCTGCGTCCATTCAATTACCTCCTCAAAGGAGTAGAACCCCTTTTCTTTATCGGCACAGAACTGAGCTGCCGTAAGCGCCCCGATCGCGAATACTTTGCGGGAGATCGCTCTGTGGGTTATCTCGACAACTTCTCCGTCATTAGCAAAGAAGAGAGTATGATCACCGGGAACTCCCCCGGCCCTCAAAGAGTGAATCGGCAAGTCTCTTCCCGTAGATTCCTTAAGCATCAAAGCGGTACCTGACGGCGCGTCTTTCTTCGCACTGTGATGCACTTCAACTATCTCGCCTTCGAAGCCTTCGAAAAGAGTTGAAAACTCTTTAAGGATCATTCGAAGCAGGTTTATGCCAATTGAGAAATTGAAGCTTTGAACCACAGGGACCTTTTCGGCAAGCTTTTCGAGATCAGAAATATCTGATTGGTCAAGGGCTGTAGTTCCGACTACCAGACCTGCGCCAAATTGATCTGTCAGTTCAATTGTCGTTTTTAGAACTTCACGATTCGAAAAATCAATGATAACCTCTGGTTCGCCGTGTCTAAAGATGCCCTTATCATTGACTTCGAGAACTAAGTCATGTTCTTTGAAGACTTCAATAATCTCCTTTCCCATCCGGCCTGAAGAGCCGACTAATCCATACTTCACAGGACACCACTCTCTTTCATAGCTCTTTCAACGACCTTTCGATTCGCTTCGGAAAGCTCGTAGAGTGGAAGGCGAAGTTCGTTCCGGCAATACTCCATCAGGCTCAGGGCATACTTGACGGGTATGGGATTTGACTCTACAAAGAACGCCTTCATGATCGGGAGAAGCTCTAGATGCAAGTCCCTCGCTCTTTCGAGATCACCCCCGAGAATAGACCGGATCATCGAAGAAGTCTTCAGAGGGGCGGCATTCGAAATGACCGAGATAACACCGTCGCCGCCGCTGCAGCATAGATGAAAGGCCTGATCGTCGTTTCCGGACCAAACCTTGAGATCAGAATGGTTTGCCTTTAGTCTTGAAAGAAGGTAGTCAACATTGAATTGGTCTCCACTTGCCTCTTTCACTCCCACTATATTATCGAAATCGAGACATCTGATTATCGTATCAGGGAGCATGTTGGTACCGGTTCTTCCCGGGACGTTGTAGATTATCACTGGCCCTTGCACGCGTGTTGCTATCTCTCCGAAATGCCTATAAAGACCTTCTTGGGTTGGTTTGTTGTAGTAGGGGACGACTACCAGTACGCCATCGGCGCCCTCATCAAAGGCTCTTGTTGACATCTCCACGGTCTTTTCCGTCGAATTCGTGCCCGTCCCCACAATCACCGGCACCGTGCCCTTTGACTCATTAACGGCAGTCTTTATCAGTTGAGTGCGTTCATAATCACTTATCGTTGGCGATTCTCCAGTTGTTCCAAGAACTATGAGGGCTTCAATTCTGTTCTCAAGCTGAAATCCAATGAACCTCTCGAATGCGTCGAAATCCACATCACCGTTCTTGAAAGGTGTTACTACCGCAGTTCCAGTTCCTCTGAACATTTCTCTACACCTCCTCCTAGAAAGGCAGCACCGTCTCTGAAGGTGACAGTAAGAACGCCTCCATTGGCCTGCAGGACAATCTTCTCACTGCCAGTCCTCCTGCTTTGAATCCATGCGACTGCTGTCGCACCGCTGCCACAGGCGCCCGTCTCTCCCTCGACGCCTCTTTCAAAGGTTCGTATTCTGAGCATGCCGTCTTCCATGACGCTGAAGACGTTTACATTGGTGTCGTACAAGTGCCTAAGTGGAAGAAGAGCGTTCCAGTCGATAGCTTGCGTATCCCCCTCTATCACAAGATGAGGCACACCGACTACGACAATCTCCCCGTGATATTCTTCCTCCTCGAAGCTTCCAAGAAATTTTGGCGATGGCATCCTGACGCTGACAACATCATCCACAAAGCCCAATAGACTTCCCGAGTAAGATGAAAACTCGACCGTATCCCGGGCTTCTTTTTCGTGAATGAAGTGCACGAAAGTCCTCGCTCCGTTTCCGCAAAAGGCGGCCCTATGACCATCACGATTGAAGTAATCCATGAAGCCTCTCTCGACGAAGATCGCGCCATCTCTGTCGTTAACGTACTTGAGAACAAGATCTCGCTTCCCTTCATCGCTCAGCTTCGTATCCCGTGAATCGACCACGAGAAACGTGTTTCCCGTTGCAGAGTAAAATGCGCCTTTCATCTCAAGTACCTCCCAAATGAGTCTTCATGATTCGAACTGCATTTGTTGCTGCCCCCACACGAATGTTGTCGGCTACGTTCCAGAATAGGAAGCGGTTTCTGTCAAAGCCTCTCAGACGCGACACGAAAACCAGATCGGAGCCTGCTACTTCGACAGGAGTCAGCCTTTCTTCACTGTAAACTACGTCTTCTGAAGACCCTATCTCTCTTCTAAGCTCCTCCAGTGAAAAGGGGCGGACCGTCTCACAGAAGATGGATTCAGAATGACCGTAAACAACAGGAACCCTAACAGTCGTTGGCCAGACAGATATCGAATCGTCTCTGAAGATCTTCCGAGTTTCATGAACCATCTTCATCTCTTCGGCAGAAAAATTTGAATGGAGCAAATCCCCGATGACGGGAACGACGTTTCTGTGTATCTGCCTCACAAAGACCGAAGGGTGAATGTCGCCGCTTTCCTGCTCTTCAAGCTCGGCTATTCCCTTGTTGCCTGCACCTGAGACAGCCTGATATGTAGAAACAACGATTGTTTTTATCCCGTAGCTCTTGTGTATTCCGCTGAGGGAAAGAACCATCTGTATGGTCGAGCAGTTTGGGTTTGCAACAATGCCGCAGTATCCCTTAAGAAGATCCCCGTTGATCTCGGGCACAACAAGAGGAATCTCTGCGTCGCTTCTGAAAGCAGATGAGTTGTCTATTACGACAGCTCCCTTTCCCGCGGCTATTGGAGCATATTGCTTCGAAACGGAAGCTCCGGCAGAAAACAGAACGTAATCGTAGCCTTTGTCGAAGGACTCATCACGAAGCTCCTTGACTTCCAGGTCTTTGGCCCCAAATCTGAGAAGCTTTCCTTCACTGCGCTTAGAGGCGAGCAGATCGATCACTTTCGGCGAGATCTTTTCCTCCTCCAGTTTTCTTAACATCATTCGGCCTACTTCCCCGGTAGCGCCCACTATTGCGAGTCGCACTTAACCACCTCCCGAAAAAAGAAAAAGTGTTCCCGAAGAAAACGGGAACACTTCAATGGTTTGAAATAATGTCTTATTCCAAACCCACCGGCTCTCCACGCATTCTTCGTGACAGTCATACAAGTCTTTCCTGTATGCCCAGAAGTCGGTCGCTGGGGCTTCCGCCTTCTTCGGCACCCTCGCCTTTCGATCCGTTCCAATCCCCTGATGAACGTCTACTGATCTCGGGTGCTCCTCCGTTGGGTAACTTTCGTTTGATTATATCACGCTGCTATTCTGATCAACTCCCAATATGAAAACAAAACGTAAATTGATCATCTCATTTACAGTCATCGATCTACTGTCTTTTCTCACCTGTAGAAGAAATGACGGCGAGCAAATCCATGAGGCTCTAGAAGCCTCCCGTCCCTCCTCCGCCTCCGCCACCGCCGGAGCCTCCACCGCTAAATCCGCCCCCGCCTCCAGATCCACTGCTGGATGCAGAAGAGGCCGCCCTTGTAAGACCGGTGAAGGAACTGACGGCGTATGCCGTAACCGGATAGTACATGTACGGATGCCTGCTCTGCTCTCTCCAGACGTCTTCCGGGACTATCTTGTTGAGATTCTTTCTCACGGTATCGGCAATTCCGAGGGCCGTTGCGAATACGAGATACTCTTCCCACAGGATAATCGATTCAGGGGGTTTCTCGTTTAGCAAGGAGTAATCCTCCAGATACTTCTTCAAGCCAAGCCACCGCAGATAGAAAAGCCTCCCGTCTTTCGTCCACCTTCCAAATACATCCTTCGGCATCAAAATCACAATCCAGCTGACTGTCCAGATCCCTCCAAAGAATGCGTACGAGAAGATCCGCATCGGTGAAAGATCAGATCTTGAATAGAAAAAGAGTAGGATAATACAGACGACGAACATCAGGAAAGAGTAGCCCTTGGCAATCGCATTGCCCTTGAGGTCTATCAAATGCATTCTTCTAACGGTATCGTTGACTTTGTTCTTGTATTTCGAGAATTCGCTGGTGAAGAGCCTCGCTTTTGATTGCTTCTTCGTAACCTGTTTCTTCACGGCAGTAAAGTCAAACACATCACCTTCGTCGTACTTGTCTAGAAAAGAGAGGAAGGCCGCCTCGGTAGGACGTAGCTTTGAGTTGTCTCGATTCTTGATAATTATTCCTTCGACCTTGTCGCCCTTTCCTTTCTGAAAATCGATATGTTCCTTTCTATACAGCTCCATAATCGTTGAGCCTATTCCGTCGTTGTCGACCATTCCAGCCATGTTCCTTACTGCCGCGTTAATAACATCGGGAGCATCGCCTGTTGGTAAGTCTCTCTCATATTCGGCATAATAGCCGATATCTATCTCTCGTCCGAACTTCCTGTGAGCAACTATCAAGACAAATGGTGTCAAGAAACCTACTGCAATTGGAATTATCCACTTTCCGAAGAGAACCGTTGTCTCTGCCTTTCTTTCGGCTCCTTCTATGAAGCTCTTATCAAAGGCTCCACCTAAAGCGATATTTCTCATGTTCATTGCGTTGGCCTGTTCCTTTGGGACGACTGCCCTGAACTCTACGTATGTCCACGGAGGAATGTTCGTCGCTCTCAAGTCAAACACATTTCCACTACGATCTACCTCAACAGGGGGATGTGTGTAGAACTCGAGTATGTCTAAATCTTGAGGGAAAACAACTCTGGCGGTAATCTCGCCGACCCAGCTGCTAGTGTCCTCGCCCCAGATCTTTCTGAAAATCTGTGCGATGTCTGTACCCACTTCGACAGCTCTACGAACTGTATACTTGTAAGTAACGCTTACTCTTTCCTCTCCCTTTACCGGGGTAACACTAGAGGAGTTATACGGAACGAACCAGATCCTAACCGATCTGGCACTCTCGTCACCCATAGATTCTATGTATTTGATCTCCTTGCCTACTGCAGCGACCTCAATCGAGCTGTACTGGCTTCCCGCCCTATCGGCAGGCAGCTCTCTGTAAATTCCTCTGTAAGCTTTGTTGAATTTGTAGTCGATAGTCTCGGTAACTGTAAGGAGACCGTTCTGGTCTATCTCCATCAAGACATTCGCCTTCTCGATTGATGTAATTGCCGAAAAAGAATCAGCAATACCGTCACTGAAGATCAGTATCGCCACTGCCCAGGTAATTACACCAACTATGATACCCGCGATGACCCTAAAGACGATCTTCTTCATTCAGCGCCACCTCCCTTTATTGCATTTTACACTATCGAACCTAGAAAAAATGGAATGAGCCAGTCTGCTTACGCAGGCCAGTCACCTTCGGTGGCCAGTCTTTGCTTCGCAAAGGCCAGTTCCGCTTCGAGGGGAAACACAGGATCGGTTGAAGAGAACGGGTTAGCAAGTTCGGGTTAATAAGACCGGGTAAAAGGAAACAGTGTATGGATCTGGGAGTATCAATTTTTGTTGCCTAACTGAGAAGAGTAGGCTCG
>Ga0209164_1000720_pt1 | contig 60893 bp, 56 predicted proteins | sample MTBNYHSulfiMetaG_FD_187458 | JGI IMG/M metagenome (GOLD analysis project Ga0209164, IMG submission 187458) | Enrichment culture microbial communities from rom New York Harbor, USA that are MTBE-degrading - MTBE-NYH (New York Harbor Sulfidogenic)... | ecosystem: Environmental > Aquatic > Marine >... | reverse complement strand
GAGAGGTTCATGCCGATTGTTAAAACAGCAGACCGACACGGGAGTGAGACGGTAGGTTGGGGTGAGCCCTGCGAACCCCAACAATCCCAGGCGGTTACGTTGGGGTTCGCAGGGCTCACCCCAACCTACGCGACTTCGATTTCGCTGAGAAATTCCTGCGCGATTGTTGGATCAATTGCGCGGGGAAATGTGAATTAACTTTCACTCAACAGGAGGACAAAAGACATGAAAAAGCCGGTTGTGGATGAGGAACTGTGCATCGGGTGCGGCGTCTGTGCCGAAATCTGTCCCGACGTGTTCGAAATCATAGATGAAAAATCCCATGTCATCGGGCCGCAGGGATGCGCCAACTGTGACTGCGAAGAAGCCGAGGCGTCCTGTCCCGTTGACGCCATTGAACTGGTCGAACAATAAACAGGAGGAAAAAAAATGAATGGACGAAATCTGCGCGCGGTCATGCTTGGTACGCTGTTTGTGTTGGCAACGGCGATGCTGCCTTCCGGCGAGGCGGGCGCCCATTGCGACACCCTGGAGGGCCCGGTGGTCCAGTCGGCCAGGACCGCCCTGGAAAAAGGCGATGTGACGCCGGTTCTGAAATGGGTCCGTCCGGATGACGAAGCCCAGTTGCGAAGCGCCTTCAATCGGACCCTGGCGGTTCGGGGCAAGGGCGAGGATGTGCGGGAACTTGCCGACATGTATTTCTTTGAAACCCTGGTGCGTGTTCACCGCGAGGGGGAAGGGGCTCCCTATACCGGCCTGAAGTCAGCGGACACCGTTGATCCGGCCGTGGTCCTGGCCGACCGGGCCCTGGAAAGCGGGAGTGTTGACCATCTGGCCGCTGTTCTGACCGGCGCCCTGGACAAGGGCATCCGGGAGCGGTTCCAGCAGGCGCTGCAAAGCAGCAAGCATGCCGATGACAGCGTCGACGCCGGCCGCGAGTTCGTGCACCGCTACGTGCTTTTCACCCACTATGTCGAAGGGCTGCACAGCCTGATCCAGGGAGGGGCCGCCCACCATGGCTCCGGCGAGGAAAAGGCGGAAGGGCATGGCCATTGAAATATTACCGCCCCGGGTTAACAACGCAAGAGCATAGCGGAGGTCGCAGCATGAAGACAACGGAGGGACGGAGCGGGCAGAAACCGCCGGACGCGGTACCCCCCCGGTTTGAAATTTCCGATGAGGATATCCATGAAGCCATGAAGGAAATTTCCGGCTATCTGGATATCACCGCGGCGGATTTCAGGGAGTTGTACAGGTATTCATTCCGCCACGCCCTGGACCGGCTGATCAACTCGGTCCGGGTCGGGGATATCATGACCAGGGCGGTTGTCACCGTCGAGCTCGCAACCCCGCTGCACGAGGTCGCCGACCGGATGGCCTCGGCCGGCGTTTCCGGCCTCCCCGTACTGGATGGCGCGGGGCGGGTGGCGGGAATCATCTCCGAACGTGATTTTCTCAGGCACATGGGCACGGCCGGGGCATCCTTCATGTCCATCGTCGCCGCCTGCCTCAGGGGTCAGGGATGCGCGGCCGTGGGCATCCGCAAGGGCACGGCCGCCGACATCATGAACAGCCCGGTGATTTCGGTCGGGGAAGCAGCCACCCTGGGCGAGGCGGCGGCTCTCCTGACGCAGCGCGGCATCAACCGGGTGCCGGTCCTCGGTCGGGAGGGCGAACTGCTCGGCATCCTGACCCGGAGCGACCTGGTAAAGGCCCATGTCTTCGGCTGAAGGGGAGGGTCATGGAATATTTTCGGAAAATGAGAGGGGGGGCCAAGAGCCCTCCGGCCCCGGGGCTGCAGGAAATAGCCTGGTCATGGCTGGGCGCTTTCCTGGGGATCGCCGCGGTTGCCGGCATCCATTACCACCTCCTGGCCGCCAGTGATCTGATTCTGATCATAGGCAGTTTCGGCGCCTCGGCGGTGCTGATCTACGGGGCGACCAAAAGCCCCCTGGCCCAGCCCCGGAATCTGCTGGGCGGCCATATCCTGTCGGCCCTGATCGGCGTCTTCTGCTTCCAGGTTTTTCACGGGGAAACCTGGCTGGCCGCCTCTCTTGCCGTGGCCACGGCCATCGCGGTCATGCACGCCACCAGGACTCTGCATCCGCCCGGCGGGGCCACCGCCCTGATAGCCGTCATCGGCGGGGAGCAGGTCCACTCCCTCGGTTATCTGTATGTCCTGCTGCCGGTGGCCTCGGGCGCGGCGTTGATGCTGATCGTCGCCCTGCTGGTCAACAATATCCCCAGGACCAGAAAATATCCCGAATTCTGGCTCTGACAGCGTTTTCAGCCGAACAGATTGACCAGCAACAGGCTCAGGGCCGGAAAATAGGTGATGATGATCAGGGTGGCGCCGAGCAGGGCAAGGAAGGGCAGGGTTGCGCCGTAAAGCCGGATGATCGGGCGCTCGAAGCGGTAGCTGGCCAGAAAGAGATTGAGTCCCACCGGCGGGGTGCAGTAGCCGATCTGGAGATTGGTGAGGAAAATGATGCCCAGGTGAACCAGGTTGACCTCGTAGGCCGCGGCGATGGGGACGATCAGGGGGACGATGAGCACCAGGGCCGAGAAGATGTCCAGCATGGTGCCGACCAGCAGCAGAAAGACATTGAGCAGCAGGAGAAAAGTGTACTTGCTGGAGATGTATTGCCGGATGAACTCGAAAAGCCGCATGGGGACTTCCTGGTCCACCAGGTAGTTGGTCGAGGCCATGGACGCGGCCAGGATCACCATTATCCCCCCGAACAGCATCATTGATTTGACCATGATGCCCGGCAGCTGCCGGAGTTTGATATCCCGATAGACCAAAACCTCCACGATCAGAACATAGAGGGCCGTGACCGCCGCGGCTTCTCCGGCCACCAGAAATCCGCCGTAAATGCCGCCGAGAACGATAAAGGGCAGGGGGAGCTCCCAGGCGGCCTCCCGCAGTCCGGCCGCGATCCGCCGGCCAGTTACCGCCTGCCGGCGGAACGTTCCCGGGCTGTGCAGCATGGAGTACCCCATGAGCAGCAGCAGCATCAGCAGACCGGGGAGGATGCCGGCCAGAAACAACTGGTCGATGCGCGTTTCCGAGATGACCCCGTAGAGAATGAGGGGAAGGCTGGGGGGAAACAGCAGGCCGAGGCTGCCCGAGGTGGTGATGAGCCCCAGGGAGAATTTTTCCGGGTAGTTGTCCTTGAGCAGCGCCGGAAACAGCAGGCCGCCGAGGGCGAAAATCGTCACCCCGGAAGCACCGGTAAAGGCGGTGAAGACCGCGCAGACCAGCAGGGCGACAACGGCCAGACCGCCGGGCATCCAGCCGAGCAGAAGATGCGACAGGTTGAGCATCCGCCCCGGTGTCCCGCTTTCCGACAGCATGGTGCCGGCGAAAATGAACAGGGGCAGGGACAGCAGGAGGGGCGTATCGGCAAGTCTCGACATTTCAATGATGACCGCGGAAATGTCGATTCCGGCACTGTAAAAGGAGAGCAGGGCCAGGGCGGAAATGACGATGAACAGAGGGCTGCCCGCCAGGGCCAGGGCCAGCGATAGAAGTTTCAGACTATTCACGGGCGGCCGCGGCGTCGCCCGCCCGCCGGTCCCGGCGGCGGAAAAGAGCCGGGAGGTCGGCCAGCAGGGCGGCAAGGAAATGGAAAGTGATCATGGCGAACGCCAGGGGAAAAATGAGGTTCCAAATCCATGACGGGACCCCCAGCAGGGACGGGGAGCCGAATAGTGCTTCATTGCGGATGAAAATGGATGCCGCCAGGGTCAGCACCGCGGCGACCGCCGCGGAAAACAGGTTGACAACCGGCCGGATCCATTTCCCCAGGGCCTCCGGGGCCAGATAGGTGATGACATCGATGGCGATGTGTTTCCCTTCGCGGGTTGCCACGACCGCCCCGATCATGCCGCTCCAGAGGACCAGGTAGCGCAGCAGGGGATCGGCCCACAGTAAACCCCCGGAAAGGAACGTGCGCAGAAAGATCTGGGTGCAGGCCAGACCGATCATGACCAGCAGCAGCAGACAGAGCAGCCCGTTTGTCAGCCCCGTCCAGGCCCTCCATAGCTTTCTGCCGGCATCCGCGACGTTCATGGAGGCTCCGATCTTCCTGCTATTTCCGCCCCGCGGTTTCAACACCGGTTCGGAATTCGTTCAGCCGCTGCATGACGGTGTCATAGACTCCGGCGGTGAAGGCCTTGTCCCGCATGAGGCTGACGGTCTCGTCCCGTCCTGTGCACAGCTTTTGTATTTCCCCGGAGGCGGGGACGGTGAAGACGACATTGTTGTCCTGCAGGACCTGCCGCGCTTCCTCATTGCTGCGTCGAGTGTCCTCGATGAGGAGGCTGAAATGCTTTTCGGCCGACTCCCTGACCAGCGCGGCGTACTCCGGCGGCAGGCGGGAAAATCGTTTCCTGTCGAGCAGCAGTGCCCCATAGGCGTAGCCGAAGGGGGTGTCGGAGATGTATTTGGCCTTGGTGAACCACTGCAGCACAATGGTGCCGTAGAGGGAGTTGTAGACCGTGTCGATCATTCCGGTCTGCAGGGAGGTAAGCACATCGGGGATCGACAGGGGAATGGGGGTTATGCCGAGGGTCCGCAGAAATGTCGCGCTGATGGGATCTCCCTCAGGAGACCAGCTTTTGCTTTTTTTCAGGTCGTCCAGGGTGGTGATCGGGAAGGTTGACATGGAATAGATGAATCCAACCTCGGTCATGGCGATCAGCTCCAGCCCTTTTTCGGCGAACGCCCTGTCGAAATGGGGGCGCAGGCCTTGCATCACCCAGTCGACTTCCTCATAGGAGCGGAAGAGAAACGGTATGCCCAGGACCCGGAAGTCGGGGACCACATGGCCGATGCCGGCCATGGTAAAGCCGCCGCCGTGGAGCTGGCCGATCTGCATTTTGCGGTACATGGCCTGATCGTCACCCATGATGCCGCCGGCATAGGATTTGAAAACGACCTCGCCGTTGCTTTTTTGTTCGACCTCCCGGGCAAAGTCCTGGAATCGCCTGGCCCAGACTGACCCGTCCGGGGCGATGGAGGCGATTTTAAAGAGATGTTCGGGCGCGGCACCGGCGGGAACGGAAAGGGCGAAGACAGCCAGCAGCCCTGACAGGAGGAGGAGAAAATTACGGCGATGCATAACAGACCTCCGGCGGTTGAAAACTGGAAGCGCGGGGGCCGCGCTTAAAATACATGGTCTATTTCTTCCAGCAGCCGCGCCGCCCGGCGCTTGGCCGCCTCGTTGGCCAGGGCGATGTCCGGCCGCTGTTCGACCGGAAAATCGATGACCTGGTTCAGAAGCCGTTCATACAGGTCCCGGTCATACATCATGCGGGCGTACGTCTGGGCATAGACCACCTGGACGGGGAGGAATTCCCCGCGGCTGACGGCAAGAGCCTTGTCAAAATGGAAACGGCTCAGATCGGGCTTTCCCCCCAGCAGAGGAGGTTTCGCCCCGTACAGTGCCCCGAGGAAGAGATGGGCTCCGCCATGATAAAATACTTCATCCAGCTCGACGACCCGGCGCATGATCTGTTCCACCCGAACGAGGTCAGCCAGGGAAGCCGGTGATCCGTCCTGGTAGTGTATCCAGGTTGCCCAGCCGTTGCCTGCCCAGAAGAGCAGGGCCACGTCGTCCTCATTCAATTCGGCCAGGGCGGACTGAACAGCCTCCGGGTCCATCGCGGCGATGGAACGGAGGGCCGGTTTGGTCGCCAGGAGGGCCAGGGCGTACTCCCTGGCCTTGGAACTGACCGTGGCCGCCCGCTCCGGCTTGCCGCAGACATCGAGGGCTGAGGCGTACGCCGAGAATCCCTGGACGGCCGCCAGCAGGAGGCGTTTGTCCATCGGCTCCCCGGCGATCATGCCGTCCAGCATCAGCAGGAAGGAGGAGGCGCCCTCGCAGACCAACTCGAGGTCGGTCTGTCGCTGCAGATTGGCCACCGTCGGCTCCATGAGGGAGTTCACCGCCATCCTGGCGCAGCCGCCCAGCAGCACCGCCGCCATCAGCAGATGCGCAAGAACCAGTTGCCCAGCTTTTCCCATGCTTTTTCCTCTCTTTTCCGGATACCGGCCGGACAAAGGGACACCGGAGGTATTCGGCCGAATGTGCCGGGGGGATCAACTCTCATCAGTATACCCGTTTTGCCGGTCGATTTCCATTGCTCGTCGGGAAAACGGCGGCCGGTTTTCACGATTTGATTCCAAGCCAGAAGGAATTACAGGTATAATAGAGTCAGATCGGATTGCCGGCCGGCTGCCTGTCGTCCTGGCGTCCCGGAAGCCGGCCGGTTGGATTCACATGTTTTTGCCCCGAAAGAATGTCGACGAAAGGGAGATGCTCCCGAAATCTGCCGGGGTGCCCAACAAGGAGATAACGATGATCGGTGCAAACCTCTTCCGGTACAAGGCATGCCCCGGGGGATCATGTGTTCCCTCCGGGCCGGCCGTGACCCTTGCCATGCTGGTTCTCCTCCTGTCCCTCGCTTTCCCCTTTGCCCGGCCGCTGTCCGCGCTGAGCGGCTCCGCGGCCCATGCCGCCGATCAGGCCGATCAGTATGAAGGGAAAAAGGCTGAAATGGTTGCCTCCCAGCTGGCCGGCAGGGGCATTGAGAACAGGGAGGTCCTGGAGGCCATGGCGGAGGTGCAGCGGCACCTTTTCGTCCCCGAGAATCTGCGCCGGCTGGCGTACGGCGATTTTCCTCTGCCCATCGGCCATGGCCAGACAATTTCCCAACCCTACATCGTGGCCTTTATGACAGAGGTCATTCGGCCGGCTCCCGGTCAGCGGGTGCTGGAAATCGGGACCGGGTCGGGTTACCAGGCGGCGGTCCTGGCCGAACTGGTTGCCGAGGTCTATACAATCGAGATTGTCCCGGAACTGGCGCAATCGGCAAATAACCGGCTGCGGCAGCTCGGCTACGCCAACGTGAAAACCAGGGAGGGAGACGGATATTACGGCTGGCCGGAGGCCGGCCCGTTCGACGCCATCGTGGTGACCGCGGCGGCGGAATTCATCCCGCCGCCCCTCCTGCAGCAGCTCAAGGAAGGGGGCTTGATGATCATTCCGGTGGGATCGCCTTTTCATGTGCAGCACCTGATGCTGGTGAACAAGGAGAAAGGGGACCGGGTCACCACCCGCAAACTCATGCCGGTCCGTTTTGTGCCGTTTCGGAGAGCTGAGTGAACCCTTCCCCGGTCCCGACCCTGCGGCTTCATTTCTCCCTTGCCCTGCTCTCCGCCGCCCTGATCGCTTTTCAGTTGGAGCAGATGCAGGCCCTGGCCATTGTGCAGTGGCACCATTTCGCCTATCTCATCATCTCTGTGGCCCTGCTCGGCTTTGGGGCGGCCGGCACCTGCATATCGCTCTTCCAGGAGACCCTGCTGCGCAACCTGCGTTTTCTTCTGCCTCTGAGCATGTTCTGCTGCGCCGTCATGATGGCCATGGCGCTGCCGGCTTCACAAGGGCTTGTTGCCGGTTTTGACATCGGCCTCCTTTTTCTCGATCCCCGGCAGTCGCTTCTGCTGTTTGCCGGGCAATTGATCTACCTGATGGTTTTTTTTCTGGGCGCCCTGCCCCTGGGGCTGGTCTTCATCCACTACAGTTCGAGGATTGGCAGTCTGTATTGCGCCAACCTGATCGGATCGGGCCTGGGCGCCGTCGCGGTCGTCGCCCTCATGTACGTTCTCCTGCCGCAGCAGCTGCCCGGGCTGACCGCCCTGCTCCCCTGGATCGCTGGACTGCTGGTCATCCAGCGGCGAAACCTTCAGCTCCTGATTGCAGGCGTCATGTCGCTGCAGTTCATCATCGTCGTTATATATTCGCCCCTGCAGCTCAGTCCATCCCAGTACAAAACCGTCAATCGGACCCTGGACCTGCCCGGGGCGAGGATCAGCGCAAGTGTCCCCAGCCCGTACGGCCTGGTGCAGGTTGTCACGGCGCCGGCCCTGCGCCATGCCCCCGGACTCAGCCTGACCTATGGGGACGAGGTCGGGGAGGCCGCCGCGGCGGTGCTGAATAACGGCGACTGGTTCGGGGCGTTGCGGACCGGAGAGAGGAAACTGCTTGACTCCACCATTGGCGCGCTCCCTTACGCCCTGGGAGGGCGGGACCGGGTCCTGGTGCTCGAGCCCGGGACCGGGGCAGATATCGCCCACGCCCTGTACAACGGGGCCGGGCGGATTACGGCCGTCGAGCCGCATCGCAGAGCAGTGGAGGCGGTGGTGGAGTGGTCCGACCGGGAGGGGTTCCAGCCTTTCACCGACCCGGCCGTGGATCTGCACTTCATGTCCCCCCGCACCTGGCTCGCCGTGGACAGGCAGCACTACGACCTGGTTACCCTGCCGGCGGTCGGCAGCTTTGGCGGCTCATCGGGACTTTTCGCCCTGCAGGAGCAGTATCTGCTGACCAGGGAGGCCTTTACGGAGATATGGCAGCGTCTCGGCCCGGACGGCGTTCTGCGGGTATCGGCCTGGCTCGATTCACCGGCCCGCAATCCCCTGCGGCTGGCGGCGACCATCGCGGAGACGCTGGATGGGGTCGGAGCCGACTTTTCCGGTCATGTGGCGGCGGTCCGGGGATGGGACATGATTACCTTTGTCGTCAAGCGCACCCCTTTCTCGCCGGAAGAGGTGGGGCTGATCCGCGGCTTCTGCGAACGGCTGCAGTTTGACCCGCTCTTTCTGCCCGGACTTGATCGGCAGGAGCGGCAGCGGCATCATTTTTCCGCTGACAGGGATTTTCTCGACCAGCTCGACCGGGTTGTGTCTCCCCGGCGCCCTGAATTCTACAGGAACTACGAATTTACCGTCCAGCCGGTAACGGACAACCGTCCCTTTTTTTCCCAATTCCTGCGCTGGAAGAGCATGCCCCATCTTCTCCGCCTGTTCGGCGAGCGGACCACGCCCTTTCTGGAACTGGGCTATGTCCTGGTCCTGATCAGTTTCGTCCAGATGGTCCTCTCGGCCCTGCTGCTTATCCTTCTTCCCCTTTTCCGTCTGGGCCTGCCCGGGAGCAAGGGAGTGCGGGCATGGATAATTCCGTTTTTCAGCGGCCTGGGGTTGGGCTATATGTTCTTTGAAATTGTCATGATGCATGAACTGGTCCTTTTTTTCGGCCACCCCATCTTTGCGGCCGCCGCCGTGATCAGCGCACTGCTGATTTTCTCCGGGCTGGGCAGCCTCTGTTCGCAACGCTTCACCGCCGGACCAACGAACCATGCCCGGGCGGCGCTGCTGGTCTCCTTGTTTCTCCTCCTCTATTTCTTTTTTCTCCAGCCGGTCCTGAATGCGGCCATTGGTTTGGGAATGGGGTGGAAAATTTCTGTTTTTCTGGCCGTGGTCGCTCCGCCGGCATTCGCCATGGGCATGCCGTTTCCCCTGGGGCTGGCAAAACTGGGCGGATACAGCCGGAGCCAGGCCGCCTGGGCCTGGGGAATCAACGGCTGCGTTTCCGTGGTCAGCACCGGACTTGCGGCCATAATTGCCGTTGAATTCGGTTTTGCGGCGGTCATGCTGTTGGCCTGCCTTGCCTATGGCATGGCTGCCCTGGCGGGGAGACGAACGGAAAAGGGAGTGATGATCTCCTGACCGGAGGAGCATGGCGGTAATCCGGGGCCATGAAGGGAGCCGATTTGCGGTTTACGCCCCGGGCGCAACCTGTTACAATGCGGTCACTGGAGCTGTGATGTCCCGAATCAGACGCGTACTTTTCATCTATACCGATCCGTATTACCTCGTCAAGCAGGTATATCCCTACGGGCTCGACATGCTTGCGGCACGGCTCAGAGAGGACGGGGTTGCAACAAGGATCGAGTACGCCTTTCTGCCGGCCGCCGACCCGGCGGCCAACCTGGCGGCGGCTGTCGCCGATTTCACCCCCGACCTGATCGGACTGGGCATCCGCAATATCGACACCTGCATGGCCTGTGAAGACTACGGCGACCTCGAGGGCGAGGGCTTCCGGTCGTTTTTCTTCCTCCCCCGAATCCGTCAAGTGGCGGACGCGGTCCGCAAACTGCTGCCCGGCGTGCCGATGATCTGCGGCGGCGGCGGTTTCACCATGGCGCCGCGGGAGATGCTCGCCTACCTCGATGTCGGTTTCGGCATCCAGGGCGAGGGCGAGGAGCCCTTGAGCGCCTTTGTTCGCGCCTGGCCGGACCGGGAGCGGCTGGCGACAATCCCCGGGCTGGTCAGCCTGAACGGCGACGATTTCGCCGCAACCCCCAGGGAGGAGTTCATTTTTCCCCGGCTGCATGGTCCTGAGCGCGATCCGGGCTTCCGCCACGCCCTGCAATCGGCCGGTCTGCCGGTGCGGGTCAAGCGCGGCTGCAACCAGGGCTGCAGCTTCTGCGTCGAGCCGATCATTGAAGGCCGACGGTTTGTCCACCGCGATGTTCAGGAGGTGGTCGACGAACTGTGGGCCGCGGCGGACATGGACCAGGTCAACAAGGTCTTTTTCGTGGACACGGAATTCAATGTTCCGGACCTGGAATATGCCACGGCGCTTGTCACGCGCATTCTGGATGAAAATTTGCCGACGCGCTTCCGCTTCGTCTCCCAGTTCCTGCCGCGGCCGTTCACCGGCGATTTTGCGGAAATGCTGGCCAGGGCCGGCTTTTCGATAATTCTGACCTGCACCAGCTTTGCCGACGAGGTCCTCGAAGCCGCGGGAGTGTCCTACCGCGCGGCGGACATCGCCGGCACCCTCGAACTGTGCGCCGTACACGCCATCGATACCACGGTCGATCTCATTTTCGGCCTGCCCGGGGAAACCTGGGAGACGGTCGCCCGGACCATCAAGAGTATGAACGATTTGCCGCCGACCCCCCTGCGCCGCTACGAATACACCGTGGGCGGGCGCATTTATCCCGGCACGGCCCTGGCCCGGCGGGCTGCCGTTGAAGGCCCTGCGAACGTTTACGGCAGCATGACCACTGAACTGCTGGAGCCGTGCTTTTACTGCACGCCGGCCCCGCCCCTTGAACTGAAACACCATGTGGACGAACGGGTGCCCGACCCCATGCGCTTCGACAACGAGCTTTCCGAGTCCTCCAGGGCCCGCCTGGCCGTTGTCTACCTGGCTGACCGAAGGCGTTTTGACGATGCCTGCGCCGCCTTTCTTGCCCTTCCCCTGCCTGACAAATCCGCCGCCTTCGACTATTTTTTCCGCACGGCGGCCAACGCCGGCTATGTCGAGGCTGCGCGCAGCGCCGCCGAGGATTTGCGGGCGGCCATGGTCGCCTCGAACAATCCGGCCTATCTGAGCCAGGCCGGCGTCATCAATTACTACCTTGCCGTTCTGAACAACTCGGGGATGTAAAATCCGGCAGACAAGCGGAGGTAAGCAATGCCTGCGACAAACATCAAACGCCATATTCCGCTGCCCCTGGAGACCCCGGCCTGGTTCTGCGGGAACTGCGGCGCGGTTTCCCTTGATGCGAAAAACATCTGCAATCCGGCCGGGCGGCTGAAGAAGGGGGACTGGTGCGGCTCCCGGGATCTGCCGCCGCCCAGATTCTGCCGCAACCGGGTCAACAACGACAGGTACAGCTGCCGCAAATGCGGCAAGGCCGCCATCAACAAGGCGCTGCTCTGCGAACCGGAAAAAATGGCGCTGCCTGAAGAGCACGGCGGCTGAAATAATTTCCCGCCTGAAATCATACTGCCGGGACGGCTCCGCTCCCTTGCCCTGCCGGGCGTTCGGAGAAGGGAGACCGCCTTGCGTTTCCCGCGTCTCTTTTTTTCTGTAACCGGTTACCCGATTGTCCGTTTCCTTCATTAATACCACAAGGTAGTTCCGGCCGGACCTTCATGCCTGTGGGAGTAATTTTTTCCAAAAAGGACAAGTTATGGTTGCATGGTTGCCCATGCGGGCGCAAAGGAGGAGCGGAAAGTATGCGAAAAGGAATATTTTTATCGGGGGCCATGCTCCTGGTGCTGCTGGCAGAAGGCGTCTGCTGGTCGGGCCAGATAAGCGGCGAATCTGCAACGGGCGGTGATCCGCAATGGACCTTTATCTATTATCTGGCGGCTGACAATGACCAGGAAGCCTATGCCGATACCACCATCGCCAAACTGATGGCCGGGACGGCTCGGGTGACGAACCATCCGCAGATCCTGGTCCTGGTTGACAGACAGTCCGTTGCCGGCACGGAAGTATTTGAAGTTGCCGGGGGCGAAAAAATCCGCCAGGATTTTTATGCGGAGCAGAACACCGCTGATGGAGCGACTCTCGAGGCGTTTGCAACGCATGCCCTCGACCTGGCCGAACAGGACAATGTCGCCTTTATCATGAAGAGCGAAGGGTTTTCCTGGCGCGGTATCGGCCGGGACAACACCCACGACGACACGGTCCCGGATCAGCTCATGGCCAACGGCGACCTGGCCGGGGCGCTGCTGAACGCCCGGGAATCGACCGGCAGGCAGGTCGATCTGCTGGTGCTCGAGGGGTCGATCATGGGCTTCATGGAAGTCGTTTATGAACTCCGTGACGCGGCCTCGATTCTCCTCGCCTCGCAGTCCAAAATCCAGCCGGACGGTCTGCCCTGGGAGATGGTCATCGCCGATCTCGGCGCCCGGCCGGATATGTCGCCGGCTGAACTGGGCGCCGCCATCACCGACAATCATCTCGAATACTATTCGGACAAGGGAAACAGGGGCGTTCCGGGATTTGATACCTCGATCAATTTTGCCGCCCTGACGGTTTTCGATCTCGAGCACGTTCCGGATGTGCTCGATGCGCACATGGTCTGGGCCGAAACGGCCTGGTCGCTGCTTGACGAAACATACAATGTCCTGCCCCATGCCCGCGACCTCTCTGAAGTCGGCGGTTTCGGGGAAATTACCGATTTTGATTACAACTTCGACATCAGGACGTTCATGGAGGAGAGCCTGCGCCTGCTCGAGGAGGAAGGAAAGTATTATCCGGAACTCAACAGCGCGGTTGCCGCGTACCTGGCCGCCCAGGACGAACTGGTCGTGTATGAACGCAGTCCGGCCGACGGCTTCAAGCTCAAAGCGGCCAAGGGATTGAGTATCTGGTACCCGCCGACCTGGAACAAATACGACACTCGGGACGAAAACAGCGATCTGTTCGGATCCACCATGTATTATGAAGATCCGGACATCGGCCTCGACTGGGTTGTAGACTCCAACTGGCTCACCTATCTGTTCGCCTATTTCGACCGCGCCGATGCAAGGCTTGCGGGCAACGGCGTCGATGGCGAGGAGCCGCCGAAACCGGGTGTATTCCGCAGGATGGAATAAACGTCCCGCCATGCAGTGAGCAGGGTGCCGTCCCTTCCGCCCCGCCTTCCTTCCTGGCCCGGAAGGACAACAGTTTGTTCCAATGTACATGCAGGGAGTTGATCACTGCAAGACGGCGGGGAGGCTGCCCCGGGAGGAGGGCCGTTGCCGTTATTGCCCTGGAAGAGTTGACCGGGAGGGAGTATTGTGTTTTCATCATACAGCCGCTTTTGCATGATGATTGCGGGGGGTTTTCATGGCCGACGGGAGAACACAGCTTCACGGAATGTTTCCAGACCACGACGGGCAGGACATGGACGCAAATGCTTCGAGGCGCGCGGCGGCGCTGATCATGGAAGAGTTTGCCGAGGGGACCGGCCTGGCGCCGGATGGCGGACAGCCCCGGCGCTATCTGTGGACCGACGCCTTTGCGGTCTGCAATTATCTGTCCCTCCATCAAGGCACCGGTGCCCGGCAGTATCTGGACCTGGCCCGGCACCTGATCGACCAGGTCCATTTCGTTCTCGGGCGGCATCGGGATGATGATGCCCGAAGTGGCTGGATCAGCGGCCTCAGCGATGCGGAAGGCCTTCTGCACCCCACTGTCGGCGGTCTGCGCATCGGCAAAAAAATGGGGGAGCGGGGAGAGGACGACCCGTATGACGAGCGCCTGGAATGGGAGCGCGACGGCCAGTACTATCATTATCTGACCAAGTGGATGCATGCCCTCTGCCGCACCGCCACGGTCACCGGCGAAGTCAGATACCTGGTCTGGGCGGCGGAACTGGCCCGCGGAGCGTACAGGGGCTTCTGCCATACCGCGGCGGACGGCGGAAGGCGTCTGCGCTGGAAGATGAGCATAGACCTTTCCCGGCCCCTGGTGCCATCCATGGGGCACCACGATCCCCTGGACGGTTTGCTGACCTGCTGCGTAATCAGGGCGCTGGCCCACCGGCATCCCGGAACGGAAAACATTTTTCTGGACGCCGAGATCGCCGAACTGGCGGAAATGTGTGCGGGGAGCAACTGGGCCACAACTGATCCCCTGGGCCTGGGCGGACTTCTTGCCGATGCCTGGCGGCTGGCGCAGATACTCAGCTTTCCTGCCTCGGTCCCGCTCCCGGATCTGCTCGGGACATTACTTGAGGCATCGTTTTTCGGCCTCTCTCTCTTCGCCAGGGAGAACCTGCTGCGGATGCCCGCAACCCACCGGCTTGCCTTCCGGGAATTGGGACTTGCCATCGGCCTGCGGGCAGTCCCCCGTCTCGAACGGTTGTTGTCCGCGCAGCGGGGATTGATCAGGGAGTCGGCCCGTCTGGCCGTTCTGCTGGAGGAATTAAAGTCGTATTACCCCCTGGCCGGGCAGATTACGCGTTGCTGGCTTCGGGAGGAAAATCGGGCAGCGGGCAGTTGGGCGGATCACCGTGATATCAATATGGTGATGCTGGCGACAAGCCTGGCGCCCGAGGGCTTTCTGGATCTGGCAACGGAAGCGGCGACCCCGGGTGCGGGAGAATAATGCGGGGCACGTCCTTTCCCGTACCGGTCGCCGCATCAGACCCCGGTCATCAGGGCAGCTCGAAGCGGAAGCCGGCCGGCCGCACCGTCAGCAGGTCGCACGGGAGCTGCCACAAGGCATGTTCGGCCACGCTGCCCAGCAGGACATGGGAAAGCCCGGACCGCCCGGTGGTGCCCATGGCCACCAGGTCTACACCAAGTTCCTTCGCAACCTTGGGAATCAGGGCTGCCGCCCGTCCCTGGCGAATATGCTCCTTGAGCCGGCGATTGCCGGTTTCGATGCCCCGCAGCCAGTCCGTCATTGCCGAGGAGACTTTGCTCCGCATTTCCCTTTGGTAGCGTTCCTGCGCCGCATCCCTGATCGTGGGGGAGGTCAGGTATTCCCCGCCCCAGAGCGTGTAGACATGCAGCGGGTCGATCAGGGCATCGGGAGCAAGGGTCATCGCAGCCGCCAGGGCATTCCCCGCTGCGGCGGAAAAATCAGTGGGAACCAGTACGCGGCGATAGGACGCCCGCGGGGCATTCTTCACCACCAGCACGGGCAGGTCGGCCTTGCGGACTACTTTTTCCGTCGTGGTGCCGATGAACAGATCACGGAGGGAATGCCGGCCATGGGCGGCCACCACGATCAGGCCGGCCTGCACCAGGCGGGCCGTGTGGATGATGGCGAGAAAAGCCCTGCCGGTTTCGACCCGGCAGCGGTATTCCACGCCAGCGGGCATTTCTCTTTCCGCCTCCTCCCGCAATCGGTGCATGGCGGCCTCGGCAAGCCTGCTTTTTTCCCGGGCTTTCTGCTCCGGCTGGAAAAAGTGATCAAGCAGTGAATCCTCCACCACATGCAGCAGTTCCAGGCGAATGTTGAGATCGAGTGCCAGGCTTGCGGCCCTTTTCAGGGCAAGGGTGGAACTTTTGGAAAAATCGCTGGCGGTCAGTATGGTCGGGAGGACAGTCATCGCGTGATTCTTTCCTGGTTGAATATTTCCTGTAACGGACCATCAGTCCTGCCCGGCGGCCGGGGCATCAGATTCCCGCTGCGGCTGAAATCCGCCGATCGCCTCCGGTGATCCCATGACCAGCAGGAGATCCCCCGGCCGGACCACTTCCTCGGGTGACGGGGCAATGATCCTCTGCTCTCCACGCTGGATGCCGATTACCGAAACTCCCTGGAGCCGGCGCAGGTCCAGTTCGGACAGTTTCCTGTCCACCCACGGGGAATCATCCGGGACAAGGAATTCGTTCATGCGGAATGTTTTTTCCTCATTTCCCTCCGTGCTGATCCGTTCCTGGAGTGTTTTGCTGGCCAGTTTAAGGCTTTCGGCGTTGCCAAGGAGGATCAGCCGGTCTCCGGGAAAAAGGCGGAAGCCGGCGTCCGGGTCGTAATAGCTGAGTCCGCCCCGGTCAACCGCCACAATTGAGGCCCCGGTGCGGCTCCGCAGGGCGATTTCACCGATTCTTCTGCCGCTGACGGCTGAGTTGGGCCGGAGCTTGACTTCTTCCAGGAGAAGATCCCAGGGTGATTGGGATGTCAGCGCTTCACGGGTGCCGGAGAGATAATCGACCGCCAGTTCGGCGGCGTCGACATAGGGCCAGAGGACCTTGTCGGCGCCGGCGCGGCGGTAGGCTTCGGCGTCGCCTGGGTTGTGGGCGGTCAGGACAACTTTGCCCGGATAACCCCGGGCCCGCAAGGCCTTGATGATCGCCAGGTTGGTCTCCCTGCCGGGAATGGTGTTCACCACCCAGCGGGCCTGCTCCAGGGGAAGATTTTCCAGCAGTTCGGGATCTTCGACGTCCCCGTAGCGCACGGGAAACGTCAAGTCAGCGGATTCGGCGACGACCTGGGGGTCAAAGTCCACGGCCAGGACCTTTTTGCCGCGGCGGACAAGGTGTTCGCTGATATTGTGGCCGTAACGGCCAAGGCCGAAAAGAATGACATCCGCCGGAATAATCCCCCGGTTGTCATTTTCGCCGATTTCCCGGTACGGGTGCCGGCGTTCGAAGATCCCCAGCCAGGGGGAGATGCGCTGATAAATCGGGTGGGAATAGAGAATAAGATAGGTGGACAGTCCGATGGTGATCAATCCGACCAGGGTGATCAGGCCGAGGGTTTCCCTGTCGATGTGTCCGAGGCTGAGACCGAGGGCGCCCAGGATCAATGAGAATTCGCTGATCTGGGCAACGGTCAGCCCGGCGAGAAAACCGGTGCGCTTGCTGTAGCCCATGAAGCCCATGATGGCCATGACGATCAGGGGGTTGCCGATGAGGACGAAAGCGGAAAAAATCAGCGCCGGCACGATCTGGGCCCCGAGGGTGGTCAGGTCGAGCTGAGCGCCGAGGCCGATGAAAAAAAAGAGCAGCATGAAGTCGCGCAGGCTGACCAGCCGGCCGGCAATGGACTCACGGAAGGGGGTCGAAGCAAGGGAGACTCCGGCAAGAAAGGCGCCGACTTCCTTGCTGAAGCCGAGAAAATCCCCGATTGAGGCGAGCAGGACCGCCCAGGCAATGGCGAACAGGAGCAGCAGTTCCTGGGTACGGGCCAGGTGGGGGAGTATCACGGGCAGGACAAAGCGCATGGTTGCCGCCACTGCGGCCAGCAGACCTGTCCCCTTGAGCAGAACCAGCAGGACGTCCATCAGCAGATGCTCCGAGGCCCCCTCGGCCCCCATGGCGGTGAGGCCGATCATGGCCAGGATGACCGCTATGTCCTGGACGATCAGAAAACCCACGGCAATACGGCCGTGCAGGGCGTCTATTTCCCGTTTGTCCGAGAGCAGCTTGACAATGATGATGGTGCTGGAGAAGGTGAGGGCAACGGCGACGTAGAGGGCGCCGATGACGGAGAATCCGAGGGCCAGGCCGATGAGGAATCCGAATATCGAGGTAAAGGCAACCTGCCCCAGTCCGGTGGCCAGGGCAACGGGCCCCATGGTCCGGATCAGGTGGAGGTCGAGCTTGAGCCCGACAACAAAGAGCAGGACGGTGATGCCGATCTCCGCCAGGAGCTGCAGCCGCTCGTCCACTCCCACCAGATCCAGACCAGAGGGTCCGACCAGGATGCCCACCAGGATAAAGGCTACGATCAGGGGCTGGCGCAGCCACAGGGCCAGCCCTCCCAGGGCCGCGCTGGCGGCGAGGATCAGGGCGGTTTCATAAAAGAGGTGGTCCAGTATCATCTTTACCGCTCTGGAAAAAGGAAAGGATGCTTCATTTCTTCTTGCAAGGGGCGCTCCGGATGTTCGCTCTCCTTGTGGGAACGGGCGCCGGTGATTCAGGGTCAGAGGAAAGAGGCAGTCCGGTCCTGTCCCGACATTCTGTCATATGGTTGATATTCTACCAGCAAAAATAGCGGTTGCCAATGAAACCGGACAGGAAGAGGAGGGAGGTTTTTTCGATTTCGATCCCGATTTCGATTTCGAGGAGATATGTCCTGCGCTGGATTGAGGAAAATTTGTACCTAGCGGGATCGGGATCGAATCCTGAGTGCAGTAGTGCCAAAGGGTCTTTTGGCGGGCCGCGGTTTCTCCATCCTCTCTACCTGATCTGCCGTTATGTTATTCATAAGCAGTACAGAAAAAAAGGGGCTGCCCGCCTGGACAGCCCCAGAAAGTTTTTTTGATACAAGGGGCGTAACGGAGAAAGAGGCGGCCGCCGGATTCGCAGGCCTTGAACCTCCCGTCACACCATTTTTTTCAGGCCGATGGGATTGGGCGCCGCCCGCGTGTACCCTTTTTCCTGGGCCACGATATCGAGGGGCAGACTCGCCATATCCCCCAGATCAAGGCCCATTTCCTTGACCACCGGGTTTTCCATGACCTTGATATAGGTCCGGCACTTTTCGCAGGTGATGATCCGGAAACCGGGTTCGTCTTCGGAGACGATGGTGTTGAACTTCGTCGAATCGGTGGTTTCGCAGTTCGGGCAGCCGATGAACCGGTACGGCCCGGATGTCCCGCAGATTGAGCAGTGCAGGCGCCTTTTCGGTCCCTCGGTGATCGTTGCCAGGGCCGGCTGCGCCGAACAGAGGGGACAGCGCCCGTTTGTCCAGTGGGCGCCGTCCGCCGCCGAGGTCTCCCGCAGGGCAAGAAAGTAGGGGCGGCTGAGCAGGAAGAGGAGCGTGGCCGCTTCGTCTTCCCTGAAGGGGAGGGACAGATCGGGAAGCTCCCCGAGGGGAAGGCGCATGAAGTCAATGTCTCCGTTGGTCACGGCCCGGCGCAGCGGTTCAATCTCGTCGTCGGCCAACCCGAAGACGGAGACAAACAGACGGAAGATGGAGTCGGCGATTTCACGCGGGTATGCCCTCGATTCCTCCGCCGGTACGTCTGATCTCGTTTTCGGCAGCTGTTCGGCGGTTTCGCGGTGAAAGCGCTCCCACTTGGCGTACAGTTCAAGCGGATCCTTGAGGTGAGGACGTTTTTCGATCAGGGCTTGAATGGCAATGGTCATAATTCTCCTTATTATGGAATTTTGGGATAGGTAAAGTCACGCGGAGCGCCGGCCAGCCCTTCCACGAGGAAGACCTTGAGCTGTTCCTTTTCCTCCGCCGTGAGCTGCAGGGGCTTGAGCACGGTGTTGCCCTCTCCGCAGCCGGTGTTGAAAAAATCGATCACCTCGTCCAGGGTCGCGAAGATGCCGTTGTGCATGTAAGGGGCTGTTTTGGCGATTTCCCTGAGAGTCGGTGTTTTGAAAGCTTTCCAGTCTTTCGGGTCCTTGGTGATGAGATACCGGCCCGGGTCCTCGTCCAGGGTACGGTATTCCTCGAAATGATACACCTTGGCAACGAACCGGCGCGTTGCCGCGATCCGCGGATCAGTCAGATGCTCGGGATTTTCCGGGACCTGGAGGGCATGGAACTTGTCGTCGGCCAGGTTGGGGCCGAAGTGACAGTCGGTGCACTTCCCTTTGCCGGTGAAGATCTCGTATCCTTTCAAGGCATCCGGGGAGAGGGCGTCCGCCTCTCCCTGCAAAAACCGGTCGAGGGGGGCATCACAGGAAATGAGGGTCCGCTCAAAGGCGGCGATGGCCATGGCGATGCGCTCCTTGGTCGTGTCCCCGTCGCCGAACACCTTGGTAAATTCCTCTACGTATTCCGGCACGGAGCGGATTTCCTCCTCCAGGTACTCCAGGTTCTGGTTCAACTCGAAGGCTGACATCATCGGAAACAGCGCCTGGTCTTCCAGGGTTGCCGCCCGTCCGTCATGGAACTGGTATTTGTGGAAGGCGACGTTGACCAGGGTGGGCGAATTGCGCCAGTTCCTGGTTGTGGGATAATGGAGCGAGATCTCGAGCCCGTCGCTGTAGGCCAGTTCCGGATCATGGCAGGTCCCGCAGTTGGTTGTCCCGTCTCCGGACAGCCGCCGGTCAAAGAAGAGCTTCTTGCCCAGTTCAACCTTTTCCGGCGTCTGGGGATTGTACTCCGGGATCGGAACATCCCGGAAGGGCTCCAGATGCCCTGCCAGGCTGTAGGCCGGCAGACAGAACGCAATGAAGATTATCCAGATTGTCTTTTTCATAGCTTACTTTCCTGCCTGAGCCAGTTCCTCGTCAATGATTTTTTTGAAATACTCAAAGGGGCGCTCACCGATGATCTGCCGGCCGTTGATGTAGTAGGTCGGGGTATTGTAGAGGTCCATGGACTCGGCAAACTTCACATCCGCTTCGATTTCCTTGGCATGCTTGGCGTTGTCGATGGATTCGGTGAATTTCTGCACATCCAGTCCCAGTTCCACCGCATAGGAGATCAAACTGGCCCGGTCCAGCTTCGGGGAGCGGGTGAGCAGGATATCGTACATTTCCCAGTACTTGCCCTGATCCCTGGCCGCGAGGGAGGCCTCAGCCGACAACTTGGCGAAATCGCGGTATTTGTAGGGATAATTCTTCACCACATGCCGGATCTTGCCAGGGTAGGTTTCCTTTATCTTTTTGACGGTCGGACCGGCCGCCACACAATGGGGTCACTGGAAGTCGAGAAACTCGATGATTGTCACCGGCGCGTCATCCGGTCCCATTGACGGTGCATCCCCGATGGGGATATCAACCCGTTTTACCTCCGCCTGGGCCATTCCGAAGAAAAGCAGGGCGAAAACACAGATCATTATTTTTTTCATCATCTTTGACCAAAGAGGGGAGACGGTTTCCCGACTCCCCTCTCTCCTCCATATATTGTTTTTTGAAAGGACTGATTACATCTTGCCCATTGCCTTGACCCATTTGGGATATCTCTTCCTGGCGAGATCAAGGGGCACCTTGCCGGTCAGCATGATCTGCAGCGTGCCGGGGTTGGCCAGGGTTGAGAGATAGATGTGCACGGGCACCATGATGCAGAAGAAAATGAACGCCAGGTTGTGCACAAAGTGCGAAAGAAGCATGATGGTCGAGTTGTCCTTCATCAGCCAGATGCCGAAGCCGGAGAGGGCGATGAGGATCCCGAACAGGGCAATGCCCAGATAATAGAGCTTCTGGCCGGGATTATGCTTCCCCATGGGCGGCACCTTGACCTTGTGGGACAGGTATCCGCCGGCCACCTTGAACCATTGTGCGTCATCCGCGTCGTATTTAAGCGAATCCCCTAAATACTGAAACAAGGTGAGAACCAGGGATACGGAAAAGACGACCCCGGTCCAGTTATGCACCGTCTTCATGGTCTCGAATCCGCCGAAGACGGAGCCGACACTCTCGAGATGGAACAGGAAGGCGAAACCCGTGATGATCAGCAGAATGCAGCTTATTGCCAGTATCCAGTGATTCAGGATTGCGCCACCACTTTCTTTTTGTACCATTTCCGCCATGTTACACCTCCTCCTCGTCCTTGTGGGGGCCTATCGCCAGATAGTGGATCGCTGCCGCGGCAACCACACCACCCAGGCCGATCCAGGAGAGCGGCTTGAGGTATGTGTGCCAGAAGACCACGCTGCTCGGGATTGTCGGATTTTCCTTCATTCCGTACAGCTTGGGCTCGTCCTTGAACGCGTAGACCGCGCCCAGACCGCCCAGGTCCTGTTCACCGTAGATGGTACTGAAGCCATCCGCCTTTGCGTTGCTGATCAGTTCATTGCGGTCGCCGTATTTCAACGCGCCAGTGGGGCAGGTCTTCACACAGGCCGGTTCCATGCCGTTGCCGATTCGGTCAAAGCAGAAATGACATTTCGTCACCTTGCCCTCTTCATCGTAACGAGGCACATCAAACGGACAGGCGTTAACGCACAGCTTGCAGGCGATGCATTTGTCGCGGTCAAACGCCACGGCGCCTTCGTCCGTTTTGTACAGCGCGCCGGCGGCCGGGCAGATCTTCATGCATCCGGCGTCTTCGCAGTGCATGCACCGCCTGCTGACAAAGAGCCAGCGTACCGGGTTTTCCTGCCCCGGAACCTCGCTGTAGCGGATAATGTTGTAGGCGGCGCTTGCCAGATCCGGCGGATTCTGGTAGGTGCCGTTGTTTTGGGTTTTGATGCCCGGCAGCAGGTTCCAGGACTTGCAGGCAACCTGACAAGCCCGGCACCCGATGCAGAGCTCCGGAGAGACAAGGATCGCTTTGCGGTTTTTCGTATTATCAGCCATGGTTCACCCCCTATGCCTTCCGAACGTTGACCATGAAGGCCTTCGACTCGGGTATCATTGTGTTCGCGTCTCCCACGTTCGGAGTCAGCAGGTTCGCGCTGTCGAATCCGCTGCCGTCCTCGGGGAACTGCCATCCGAAGTGCCAGGTCAGTCCGACCTGGTGGACGGTTTGGTCCGCTATCTTGAAGGGCTTGAACCGTTCAGTGACCATCGCGATCGCCTGCACCTCACCGCGGCCGGAGGTGACGAAGACCTTGTCACCGTTGCTGATGCCCAGCTCCTTGGCCAGTTCCGAGCTGATCTCGCAGAAGTTCTGGGGCTGCATTTCCAGCAGCCAGGAGCAGTGCCGCGTCTTGACGCCGGTCTGCCAGTGCTCCGAGCACCGGTAGGTGCTGGCGACGTACGGATACCGCAGGTCGCAGGAGAAAAAGGCGTCCGAGTCGCCGGTAAAGATCTTGATGGTCGGGTTGATCCGCTGGCTGGACATCGGGTTGACCTCGAGGGGACACTCAAGGGCTTCATAATGCTCGGGGAACGGACCTTCAGCCAACCCGGGCCCGAAAATCGAGGCGACACCGTCCGGCTTCATGATATAGGGCAGCTTGCCTGATTCCGCCACGGGAGGAGGTCCGCCGTCGACAATGTCTCCTTCCCACTTTTTGTCCGCGGCGTTCCATTTGAGAAGCGGCCGTTTCGGATCCCAGGGATTGCCGTTGAGGTCCACCGAAGCCCGGTTGTAAATGATCCGTCGGTTCACCGGCCACGACCAGGTCCAGTTCGGGTACAGCCCGAGGCCGGTCGGATCTTCCTTGCCCCGCCGCGCCATCCTGTTGACCGGCTTTCCGTCTTCCAGGACGTAGGAATTGCAGTACAGCCAGTTGCCGCTTGAGGTGGATCCATCGTCCTTCAGCAGGGCGAAGCTTCCAACCAGGTCGCCTTTCTTGCCGACGACCTTGGAGGGGTCATTGGGGTCGTACACGTTCCTGGTGTAGTAGCCGTTGATTTCCTTGGCCACGGCATGGATGTCGACGTGCTTGACCTTGCCGGCCGCGTCTTTGTCGCCGTAGTCCCAGGTCAGGTTGACGATGGGAGCCGGATTGGCTCCGCCCTCCTTCTCGTAGAGTTCCTTGACCTTGAAATAGAGTTCGTTCAGGATGTCGGCATCGGAGAGCGCAACTCCCGGCGGCTCTATGGCCTTGTAGCGCCACTGCGCCCAGCGGCCGGAGTTGGAGATGCTCCCCTCCTTCTCCACCGAGGCGGCACAGGGCAGCATGAATACCTCGGTTTGGACTTCACTGGGGTTCATGCCCGGTCCGCGCCAGAAGGAGCCGGTTTCATTGTCGTAGATGTTGACGTTGACCATCCACTTGAGCTGGGCCAAGGCCGCACGGGTCTTGTTGGAGTTGGCGCCCGAACAGGCCGGGTTCTGTCCCCAGGCGAAGAAGCCCTCGAACTGGCCCTTGTGCATGGCATCGAAGAGGTTGAGCCATGAGGCATTCTGGCCCGCCTCCAGCTTGGGCAGCCAGTCGTAGCCGAAATCGTTCTCCGGCGTCGCCGCCTCCCCGTAGATGGCCTTGAGGTAGCTGACAACGTACTTCGGCCGGTTGGACCACCAGTTGACGCCGCCCGGTTCGTTGGTTTTCGGGGTCGTCTTCTCGAGGTACGTCGCCAGGTCGTACAGGCCAACGTTGGGGGTCGGGTTGTAGCCGGGCAGGATGTGGAACAGGATGCCGTGGTCGGTGGAGCCCTGGACGTTGGACTCGCCGCGCAGGGCGTTGACGCCGCCGCCGGCCATGCCGATATTGCCCAGCAGCAGCTGGACGATGGCCATGGCCCTGATGTTCTGGGTGCCGACCGTATGCTGGGTCCAGCCCATGGCGTAGCACTCGGTCCCGACCCGGTCAGGTTTGCCGGTGGAGCCGTACAGTTCGTACACGGCCACCAGCTTGTCCTTGGGCGTGCCGGTGATGTTGGCCACATTGTCCAGGGTATAGCGGGAATAGTGTTTTTTCAGCTGCTGGAATACGCAGTTGGGGTCCTGCAGCGTCGGATCCTTCAGAGCCACGCCGTTTTCGTCCTTCTGGTAGGTCCAGGTGGACTTATCGTAGCTGCGCTTCTCTTCATTGTACCCGGAGAACAGACCGTCCAGATCCGTCGGTCCCTTGAAGTCGGGATTGAGCAGGAACGCCGCATTGGTGTAGTTGACAATGTAGTCCTTGAAATACAAATCCTTTTCCAGGATGTAATTGATCATGCCGCCGAGGAAGGCGATATCCGTCCCGGAACGAAGGGGGGCGTAAACATCCGCCTTCGCCGCGGTCTGTGAAAAGCGCGGATCAACGCAGATCAGCTTGCCGCCTTTTTCCCTGGCCTTCATGATCCATTTCATGGAGACCGGATGGTTGGATGCCGGGTTGCCGCCCATGGCCAGGATGACATCGGCGTTTCTCAGGTCGATCCAGTGGTTCGTCATTGCACCGCGTCCGAACGACTCTCCCAGAGCCGCTACAGTTGCGGAGTGTCAGATACGCGCCTGGTGTTCCACGTACACCAGGCCCCAGGACCTCACAAGTTTCTGGATCAGGTAGCACTCTTCATTGTCACAGGCGGCGCTGCCGATATGGGCGATGCCCTGCGTCTGGTTGAGGGGTATTTCCTTCTCGACATCGACCACGGTGCCGTCGGGCAGGGTCTCCTTGACCTTGATGGTGGTAAACTCTTTGAAGCTCTTGTCCCGGGAGTCCTTGACCAGACGGGCGATTCTGTCAATAGCCCAGCCCCATTCCACCTCCTTCCACGCCGTGCCGCCGGGTTCGCGGTACATCGGCTTGCGGAGGCGGGTGTCGTTGTTTGCCATCTGGTAAATGGATGCACCCTTGGAGCAGAGTGTTCCTTCACTGATCGGATGCTCGGGATCCCCCTCGCATTGGATGACCTTGCCGTTCTCGGTATAAACGATTATGCCGCACCCGACTGAACAATACGGACAGACCGTCGTTGTCTGCCTGGCGTTCTTGATCCGCAGGCCCTGGGCATAGGCCTTGGCTGGATCAAGATTGATGCCGAGCGTCCCGACCAGTACGGTGCCGCCTGACAGTTTGAGAAAATCCCGTCTTGATACTCCCATTGAAGCCTCCTTCTTGTTATCGAATTTGATTTACGGGTTGTGCTGAAAAACAGGGCTTCTACAGATTATAGGTGATAACGATTTGTTCTTTTCAGGTTTCGTCGTGTCAATCCCATGCAGTTCTCCCTCCTGTTGCGTTGATGTTTGGGTGATGGTGAGGTAAACGGTTCTTAATTTACCCGATCCGGTGTAAACGGACGGGATGACGTTGTCCGCTGATGCGCTCCATGCTGTCAAGGACCCGGATGTCCCGGCTGAAAACAGTGCCGGGTCTGCGGATGCAGGGTGTGGTTCGCAGTAATATTGAGGAAAGAGGTCAGCACCGTCTTCCATCTTTGCAACCGGAAAGATAACCGGCCCAAAAAATAACTCTTTTTCTAATAAAGGAATAACTATCCTTTCGATCAACCTCGTTCTATTTTATGCCTTCATTTCAATTGAATGCAAGGAAAAAACGAAAAATTTATTGATGTATAGTCGAGAATGGCCGAGAAGAATAGGGGGATAATTGTAAAATTAGTGTAAATTAAGCAGGTAACAATATGTCAATTCTGGCATAAATTGCGCTGTAAGGGCCACAGTGAAGGACTGGGCGGAAATTTGAGCAGCTCTATTCATATGTCAGTATTGACATATGAATAGAGCACATGCGGCATTGTATTATTATATGTCAATGCTGACATGTGAATAGACTCTACGGGGTTTTGTAGCAGAGATCCTGAAAATCGAAATCGGTATCGAGTGCGCCAAGCAAGCTTGGCGTTTCTTGTGAGGTGAGAGTCCTCCCCGGGTAAGGTTTAGCCAACCGCCCGTACTGAGTGCTGGCGTTGTGAAGGCAATTTGAATGGAGGTGACAAGGGGGAGACGAACGGCACAGTGTAAGCGTACACAGGGAATCATGCAGGCCGGAGGGAGCATCTGCGCTGCTTCCGCAGCTATTGAGCCTCGTTACGATAGAACACGGAGGGCCACACTGTTCGATTAGTGGAAGCCAGGACAAAAGCGTCGCGAAAGGCGAGACGCTGGAGGCTCCGTCGGGGTCTTAGGGGGCGGCAAGTATGGAGAGAGACGTTCGAGAACTTGGGATACCCATCGCGTTCCCGATCCAGTCGGGTAGGCGAGCGTATAGCACCAAAAGGCAGAAGAGGATGGGAGAGTTCTGCATCCGGTGACGGGAACGCCGCAAGGCGGGATCGTGGAGAGCTTGCTTGAGGTCTATCGTGAGTTCAAGAAGCTGTTGTACAAGTGGCGAAATCGTCGTAGTCAGAAACGCAGCTGCAACTGGCAGGGCTTCCTGGACATGCTCAAGCACTATGCGATTCGTTCCCCGCATATCGCAGAGACCGGCCCATCGCCTCAGCTGCAACTGTTCTGAGGAGGTCAGCGCAAAGCGAGTGGCTCCGAAGAGCCCTGTGCGGGAAAACCGCACGCAGGGATCTGTCGGGGGGTGCCTGGGTAACTGGACACCTGCCAAACAATCGAACTCCCTGCCGCCATAAGCAGGTCGGATGCGCAAACATGTTCTTCTCCTCATTCGTCCCCGCAGCGCGGGGTAGGGCGCTGCCAACTGCCGACTTTCCTGGTGTGCCCCGTCATCTGTCCTTTGATTTCTGTCTCTTGAAACCGGGCCGGTCCATTCCTGGTCCAGAGCCGGCCGGGGCGGCGAATTCGGCAACCCACAGCCCCTCGTAGCGAACGACCCGTCCGAAAATATCGGTATCCAGGTAGGCGATGAACGGGTCGCCGTCGACAATCGCCTGATAGCGGAACCTGCGTTCGGTCTCGCGGATGTACAACTGTTCCAACGGCTCAAGTCGAAACTCCGGAAAGCGAAGCCAGGCACTTCTGACAGGCGCCCGCCCTCCGACAACAAGGTCCAGGCGGCGGATCGGCAAGGTGTTGGTGGCAGGCGTGAATCCCAGGTCAATGTCCAGGGCACCGTCGAGGGCGGACACAGGAAAACCGTCTTGCGTCCAGCGTCCCTCGCCGTCCGCCGCGAGGGAGAACAGGATGGCAGCGCCGCCCGCCTCGCCCTCGATCACTGCAGAGTGCGTGCGCCACTCCTGGTCGCAGTCGATTGCGTAGCAGAGCCGGGCCGCCGGGCCTCCTGGTTCGGCATCCACTTCGCCGGTCAGGCTCCACCCGGCGGGGGTGCGCACCACACGTGCCTCTTCGTGTCCGGGTACGTCCAGGCGGCGCCACCGCATGCGCGATTCTGCCGGAAACGGGTGAAGGTTCATGGAGGACATCTCCTTGGGAACGTGTACTGATCCATGCCTGGGACGCTCCCACCTGTCCCGGGCCGGCAGGAGGGCAATCCGGCTGGCCGGCTTATCTCCTGCTTTTCGGTGCTGCCTGGCCGGGAGTGATAAAATGGGGGCGCGGCCGGACGCAAAAGTTTCCCGGTCAGAGGGTTCGTCCCGGACTTCCGCCGCAGGGCGTTTCATTTTTTTCATCCAGGGCGTGTCTGATTTTGGCCGCCAGCCCGTTGGCCGTGAATGGTTTCTGAATAAAATGACAGCCCTTTTCAAGTACGCCCCGGTGGGCGATGACGTCAGCAGTGTAGCCGGACATAAACATCACCTTGATGCCCGGGTGGAATTGCTTCACTCTTTCCGCCAGTTCCCTCCCGTTCATCTCTGGCATTACGACATCGGTGAGCAGCAGGTCGATTCCGCCGGAACTTGATTGGGCCAGCTTGAGCGCTTTCTCCGGGGATTGGGCCAGCAATACCTTGTAATTGAACCCGGTGAGGATGCGCTCAACCAGTTTCAGGATCGACAGTTCGTCCTCGACCACCAGCACCGTCTCGCCGCTGCCTTTGACCGGCTGCCCGTCAGCCTGGTGCGGCTGTTTGATTTTGTCGTCCCGATGCCGCGGCAGGTAGATCCTGAAGGTCGTTCCTTGTCCGGGTTCACTGTACACATTGATGAAGCCGTTGTTCTGTCTGACGATGCCGTAAACCGTGGGCAGCCCAAGCCCCGTCCCTTTCCCCACGCTCTTGGTGGTGAAAAAGGGTTCAAAGATTTTATCCAGTATGTCCTGATCCATGCCGCAGCCGTCATCGCTCACGGCCAGCAGAACAAAATCACCGGGCGCGGCGCCCTCGTGGGCCGCGCAATATTCCTCGTCAATGGTCACCGAGGATGTTTCGATGGTGATCTTTCCCACGTCGGCTATGGCGTCCCGGGCGTTGACGCACAGGTTGGCAAGGATCTGGTCGAGCTGGGACGGGTCCATCAGGACCGGCCAGAGCCCTTTTCCCGGCCGCCAGATCAGGTTGATGTCTTCACCGATAAGCTTCTTCAATATCTTGAGCATGCCCGCAACGGCCCTGTTCAAATCCAGGACCTCCGGGGTGATGGCTTCCTTTCTGGCAAAGGCGAGCAGCTGCCGGATAATATCCCTTGATCTCCCGGCGGCGGTGAAGATCTCGTTCAGGTCATCTCGCAGCGGATCCCCGGGCCGCACTTTGTCCAGCGCCAGTTGGGTGAAGCCGATGATGACGCTGAGAATGTTGTTGAAATCGTGGGCCACGCCGCCGGCCAGCCGGCCCACCGCTTCCATCTTCTGGGCCTGGGTCAACTGGGCTTGCAGTTTCTCATGCTCTTCCTCGGCCCGCCTGCGTTCCGCGATGTCCCGGAAAAAGCCCACCATGCATGCCCGGCCATCGATGGTGATTGTGGCGGCGTTCACGTCGGCGAAAACAACCGAGCCGTCCTTTCGCAGGCAGGGCAGGTCCCGGACCAGTGTTTTTTTCCCAAGCACCTGGTCCATGAAATTTTTCATAATCGATGGCAGATCATCCTTTGGATGAATATCCTCCACCCCGATTTTCGTCAACTCCGGTTCGGAGTAGCCAAGGAAACGGCAGATGGCGGGATTGGCATACCTTAATTTGTTCGTTTCGAGGTCGGCAATCAGAATGCCGTCGGCACTCCCTTCAAACAGAGTGCGGTACCTTGCTTCGGAGTCCCGCAGGGCGTCTGCCGCCCGTTCCCGCTCTTCCTCGTTTTCGATGTGGTGGAGGGCAAAGCCGATATCCTCCAGGAGTTCCGCAAACAGAGATTGCTCTTCCGCATCGTCGGCCATGGCGGTCGGCAGGGCCACGATCAGACAGCCGTAGTGACGGTCGGCGTGCCGCAGCGTCCCGGCCAGGGTTGCCGTCTCCCGGTGGACGGGCGAAAGGGGGCAATCGCGGCAGTCGTTCTCTATGTCCCGCATGATCACGATCCCAGGTTCATCAGCTGCCTTGAGGCAGCATGCCGGCCACCTGCCCCGAACAAGATCGGCGCGCAGGACATCGAATTTCCGGCCGATGCCCGATTCGGCCAGGGCAAGCAGGCCGTCGGCGGGATCGCGCATTCCGATCCAGGCCGATCTGTAGCCCCTTGTTTCGGTGAGGATCTCGCAGACCCTGTGTAGCAGTCTGTTCCTGTCCTTTTCCTGGGTGATGAGATGATTGACATCGCGGAGCGCGCGGAGAACGGCATTCAGGTGCCGGATTTTTTCTTCCGACCGCTTGCGTTCGCTGATGTCCGTGATAAAGGCATAATAATATCGTATCGCACCGGACGCATCCCTGATGGTGTGTACCAGCAATTCGACCGGCACCTGTGATCCGTCCTTGCGCCGGTATTCTTTTTCGAAGCGCACCGGTTTGTCCCGGTGGGCGATTTCCGCCAGGATGCCGGCTTCGATGGTCCGCCATTCCGGCGGGGTGAGGGTCTCGATCCAGTTTATTTTATCCAGTTCCTCCCGGCTGTACCCCGTCAACTCGCAGAAGGCGCGGTTGAAGAATTCGAGGCGGCCATCCGAATATGAAACCGCCAGGGGTTGCTGAGCATTATCGACAAGGTCGGCAAGGAAGCGCTGACGTTGCCTGCTTTGCCGCAATTTCTGTTCGGCGAGCCGTTGCTCGGTAATGTCAATGGAGAGAATGAAGAGCCCTTCGGGCACCGGTTCGATGCTGAGGTCGAAAAAGCCCCGTTCGCCGCCCGGATACGTGAATTCATTTTCCAGCCGTTCATACACGCGGTCCTTCATGCACCGCTGGAGCACGGTGAACAGCTCGGTGGCTTCGATACCCGGGTAGGCCTCCATCAGTGTCCGGCCCAGGAGTTCCTCCCGGCTTTTCCGCCCCTGGCGCGCCACGGCCTCGTTGGCATACAGGAACCGCCAGTCCGGATCAATGATCTGGCATCCTTCGAGCATGCCGTCGAGGGCCTGGCGGTATCTTGCCTCGCTTTTTTCCAATGCCTCCCTGGCCGCCCGTTCCTCGGTCTGGTCCCGGAAGACAAGGACAACGCCGGTGATGTTGCCGGATGCATCACGGATGGGTGCTCCGCTGTCGGCAATGGGCCGTTCGGAGCCGTCCCTGGAGATCAGGAGGGTATGGTTGGCGAGACCGATAACCACGCCTTTCCGCAGGATTTTCTCGGCGAGGTCTTCCCCTTTCAGGCGGGTCTCCTCGTTGATGATCTGAAAGACGTCGTTCAACGGCCTGCCGCGCGCTTCTTCCATGGTCCAGCCGGTCAACTCCTCCGCCGGGGGGTTGAGCAGTTCCACCAGGCCCCGGGCGTCGGCGGAGATGACGGCATCGCCGATGGCCTTCAGGGTAACGCTGTGCCGCTCAACGCTGGCCCGCAAGGCCGCCTCGGCATGATAGAGCGCCCGGTACCGGGCCTTCTTGTCCCGCTGCCACAGGGCCAGCACGGCCGCTCCAATGCAGAAGGTCAAGCCGAACAGGAGCGCCAGAATCAGGAGGGAGTGGAAGCGCCAGGCGGCAAAAGCCTCTTTCTCATCGACCTTGGCAATGATGAACCAGGGGGAATCCGGGATGGGCAGGATGTACGAAACCACTTCCTCCCCCCGGTAGTCCTTTCCCCGGACCGGGCCTTTCCTGTCGAGAACGGCCATAACCGCGGGCACATCCGTCCGGCTCAGGGGCATGCGCAGTTGGAGCGCGGTATCCGGCAGGTGACGGAGGTCGTTCAGAAACAGCACCTCGCCGCCCTCCCGGCGAACCAGGAGGGTCTCACCGGTCTGGCTGGCAACCGGCCAGGACTGAATGAGGGGATAGAGGAATTGCGAGGCGTCGGAGATCAGGACAAGCGCAGCGTCCTGACGGGGCTCGCCGACCGTTTCAGTAAGGAGGGGGGCTACCACCGAGATATGGGGAGGAGATTCCGGGTCTCCTCGGTGCAGGTCTATGAAGATCGGTTGGCGGCTGCGGAACGCATCAGCGAGGGCTTCCCTGTAGAGGAGTTCATGCCAGTCCGGGGAATCAGTCAGGCTCAGGAGGAGCGTTCCGTCAGGAGCAGCCAGCAGGACGTCGGCAAAGTCGTGCTGGACCGCAAGGCTGCGGAAATGGGAGCGAAGGTCTGCCGTATTTTCCTCTGCCCGTTCCGTCAGAAAGCGCGCAATGCTCGCCGACAGGAATGGATGTATCCGCAGGAAGCCGGCATCCTCCAACTGGTCCTTTCGCCACGCGGTAATATGTTCCGCCTTGAGCCTGGCGATGGCGCCCAGATCGTTTTCGACCTTGTCGCGGATGCTCTTTTCCTGCTCACGGTAGAACCAGGCGCCGCCGGCCAGCAGGGCGACAACGGCGCAGACCAGGAAAACCTTGATCCAGGGGGTAGTCATTTGGGGCTTTTGATCCATGCCGGGCATCTCCCGCCGTTCCGGAAAAGGGTGGGTTATGATTGGTTGTCAAGCGCGGTCATCACGTTCCGGGCAACACGACTATGGGAGGATCAAGGAGTGATTGGATGAAAATAGCGGGAGATACTGGGCGAAAGAAAAGGGTCGATGGCGGAGCATGGGGCAAAGCCTTGTCTGTCGTTGAACCGGTCCTGTTTATGTACACGGTAGTTACGGGTATTATATAAAAATTCGCAGATTAATACAGGAATTCTTACAAGGAGTTGAGGTTTTTCAACCGGTTCCGAAGCGCGGCTGGCGCAGGGGGAAGTCGGCAGTCGACAGCATTCCAGGAGTCAGAAGACAGAAAGAGTTTGCAGCTTCACTGTTGGTTTGGACATTACCCCACCCGTACCAGAAGTCAGATGAAGACAGAAGGAGTTGCATCCTGTCGGCTTGGCGTATCATTGCTGTTTTTCAGATAATTAAATTATAAACTGTTAAAACTGTTAAGGCGCCTCCCCGCTCTTTTCGAGTTCATAAGATCTTTTTGTGCGTTTTCAGGGAAATAGCCTGCGTTGGCAGCAATTCCCCAAAAAAAGAGTAAAAAAAAGAAAAAAAATCCGTTCCAAAGTTTGCATTTTATTCCCATTTGTATTAAGCAGTGAGGCAATTCAATCAAATTTATTCTCAATATTCCCTAGCGGAAACACTATTGAGAATGCCTGAAGTGCACAGAAACTGACAATAAATCGTTTGTAAACAACTGCCAGGCTGCTTTCAAGCATCTGCTTTTTTTCAATAAGCTTTCTGCATTCTTCGAAAAAACGGTCCATATTCCCGTTTTTTCGCGGTTCAAAAATAATCCGCGGCAACGCGGATTTGACCTGGTGCTCCAAAAAATTTCGCTTCCGCCATGGACAAAATCAAAATTCAGCACGTGACGAAGATTTTCGGCGATCACCCGCATAAGGCAGTCAAGCTTCTTGAGCAAGGGGCGGGCAAGGATGAAATATTCCAACAAACCGGGCAGGCAGTCGGCCTGGTGGATATCAATTTCAATGTCAGGGAAGGGGAAATCCTCGTCGTCATGGGCTTGAGCGGCAGCGGCAAATCCACCCTCATTCGCTGCGTCAATCGGCTGATTGAGCCAACCACGGGCAGCATCATCATCGATGACATCGATGTCAACACGCTGACCTCTGATGGGCTGCTTGACCTGCGCCGAAAAAAATTCGGCATGGTTTTCCAGAATTTCGGCCTCTTTCCCCACAAAACCGTTCTGGAAAATACGGAATTCGGCCTGGAAGTGCAGAATGTCGACAGAGACGTGCGCGAACAGAAAGCCAGGGAGGCGCTGAAGCTGGTGGGCCTGGAGGGATGGGAAGACGCCGACACCAGCCAGCTCAGCGGCGGCATGCAGCAGCGGGTCGGGCTGGCGCGGGCACTGGCCGTCGATCCCGACATTCTGTTGATGGATGAGGCGTTCAGCGCCCTGGACCCCATGATCCGCCGAGACATGCAGCATGAACTCATATCCCTGCAGGAGCGGGTCAAGAAAACCATTCTTTTTGTCAGCCACGACCTGGACGAGGCCCTGAAAATCGGCGACCGCATCGTCCTGATGAAGGACGGGCGGGTCATCCAGATCGGCACCGCGGAAGAGATCCTGACCAATCCCGCATCCGGGTACGTGGAAAAATTTGTTGAAAATGTCGACAGGGCCCAGGTACTGACCGCCGACTCCATCATGAACAAGGCCGGAGTGGTCGCGTATCCCACCGACGGTCCCAGGACAGTGCTGCGTAAAATGCGGGAGGAAGGCATTTCGGCAATTTACGCGGTGAAAAAGGATTACACCCTGCTCGGCCTTGTCAGGGCCGAGGCGGCCAAAAAGGCCATTGACGACGGTTTGACCAACATCAGCAACATCATCGAACCCGACATCCCCCATGTCACGCGGGACGCCCTGCTCAATGAAGTCATATCGATTCTTGCTGACTGGCCGATCGCCCTGCCGGTGGTGGACGAACATGACAAACTGCTCGGCGTTATCGTCAAAGGCGCTGTTCTGTCCGCCCTGGCGGAATAGGAGGATGCATGGATTTTACCATACAGAAATTTCCCCTTGATAAAATCATTGAATCCTTTCTTGACCTGCTGACCGACAACTTCGCCTTTCTGACCAGGGCGACCAGTAGTATCACCGAAATCGTCATTGACGCCATTGTCGCCGGCCTGATGTTTTTTCCTCCATGGCTGCTGATACTGATCCTGACCGTTTTAAGCTGGCGGTTTGCCGACCGGAAAATAGCGCTTATGACCTTTTTCGGCCTGGCCCTGCTCTGGAATCTGCGCCTGTGGGTCCCGACCGTCGAGACGGTTACCCTGGTGCTGATTGCCACCCTTGTCGCTGTCGCCCTGGGCCTGCCCCTCGGCATTCTGGCGGCGCTCTTTCCCCGCTTTAAACGAATCATCCTGCCGATTCTTGATTTCATGCAGACCATGCCCGCATTCGTCTACTTGATTCCGGCCATCCCGTTTTTCGGGCTGGGACCGGTTTCCGCCATATTCGCCACGGTCATTTTCTCCATGCCGCCGGCCATCCGGCTGACCATTCTGGGCATTATCCAGGTGCCGGCGGAATTGGTCGAAGCGGCAGATGCCTTCGGGGCGACCAAAAAACAGAAACTGCTGAAAATCCAGATGCCCCTGGCCATCCCGACCATCATGGCCGGCATCAACCAGACCATCATGCTGGCGCTGTCCATGGTCGTTATTGCCGCCATGATCGGCGCCGGGGGACTGGGCGGCGAAGTATGGAAAGCTATTCAGCGGCTGAAACCCGGTATGGGTTTCGAGGCGGGAATCGCCATTGTCATTCTGGCCATGCTCCTTGACAGGATCACCCAGAAGATAGGGCAGAAATATAAATAACAAGAAAGGAGGTATCATGAGCAGATTTTCTGTTGTACTGCAGCTTGTTGCTGCAACGTTTTTTGCAGCCGTCCTCACCGCGCAGGCCGGGGACAAGGGAAAAATTGAGCTGGCCTATGTCGAGTGGTCAAGCGAAGTGGCCAGCACCAACGTGGTGCGGGCCGTTCTGGAGGACCAGGGCTACGATGTCACCATAACCCCGGTCAGCGCGGCGGCCATGTGGCAGGCCGTCGCCTCGGGCGATGCGGACGGCATGGTTGCCGCCTGGCTTCCCACCACCCATGGTCATTACCTGGAGCAGCTCAAGGAAAAGATCGTCGACCTGGGGCCGAACCTTGAGGGAACGAGGATCGGCCTTGTGGTGCCGGACTATGTGGCCATCAATTCCATAGAGGAGTTGAAAGACGCCGGGGACAAATTCAACGGCAGAATCATCGGCATTGATCCGGGCGCCGGGCTGATGAGCCAGACTGAAAAGGTCATCGAGGAATACGGGCTGGACCGGTTCAAGCTGATTGCCGGCAGCGGGGCCACCATGACCGCCGCTCTCCAGGATGCCATCAAAAGAGAGGAATGGATCGCGGTCACCGGCTGGACGCCGCACTGGAAGTTTGCCCGCTGGAGCCTCAAGTATCTTGATGATCCGCAGGGCGTGTACGGCGGCGAGGAATACATCAGCACCATGGTCAGGAAGGGCCTGCAGGAGGACCATCCGGATGCCTATACGATCCTCGACAACTTCTACTGGACACCGGCCGACATGGAACAGGTCATGGTCTGGAACCAGGAGGATGGGGCCGATCCCTATGAAAACGCCAAACGATGGGTCAGCGAAAACCAGGCAACGGTCCATCAGTGGCTCCCGTAAAGGGCCCCTGGAAGCGGAAGACAATGGCGGCCTGTTCCGGGCCGCCGGGAAATGGAGCCGGGGGCCCTCCCCGGTTTCTGAAAAAGGAGAAATCGGACCAGGAACACAACACAAGGAGATGGCATGTTGTTCATTCGTAAGAAAAAGGTACAGGTTTTCGCCCTCTTGCTTTGCTGGGGCATAACGACACCCGCATACGCCGGAGTTGATATCGGTCCCCTGACGATCGGGGGCGCACTCCGGGCCAACTATATCCTCGGCGATTATGAAGAAAGCGGCGGGGACGGGCCGGAACGCGGCGGTAACGGCGGCGATGTGGAGCTTGACACCTTCAGGATAAATCTTGATTTCGAAAAGGATTCATGGATCGGCAAGGCGGAATACCGCTGGTACTCGGGGTATAACTTTCTCCATACCGGCTGGGCCGGCTATCAGTTCTCCGAATCAGCGAGGGTGGAGGCCGGCCTCACTCGGGTACCGTTCGGGGTCGGCGACTACGGCCCGGCAAACAGCTGGTTTTTTGATCAGCACTACTACGTTGGACTGTCGGATGACATGGACATGGGGGTGAAATATACCACCAGGTTCGGCAGCCTGGCGGTTGATCTTGCCTATTTTGCGGCAGCCGAGCCCTCGTTCAACGGCGACAGTCCGGAAAGTGCCCGCTACTCCTACGACATTGTCGATAACGGCGGCGAATATTCCCATTACAAGGAGCGTAACCAGGTCAATGCCCGGGCCCGGTACGGCAGTTCTTTTTCCTCCTGGGACAATGAACTCGGCGTTTCCCTGCAATGGGGCCAGTTGAAGGCGGACGAGGCGTTTGCCGAAGACAGCGATGCCTGGGCCGTTTCGGTTCACGACAAAATCACCGTGGGCAACTGGGCGTTCATGCTGCAGCTGACCAGCTACCGGTATGATGCCGATTATCATGCGGAAACAGGACTGACAAATGATCTCATCACCATGGGCGCCTACGACTTTGCCTGGCCGGTTGCCAGCGAAGGAGTCATCCCGGCGGCCGCGGCAAGCTATACCTGGACGCCGGACCTGGAATGGATCGATTCCATAACCTTCTACAATGACTTCAGCGTCATCATCAAGGACGGCGAGCTGCCGGACGGAAGGGATTTCAACAACAGCGCCATGAATGTCACAGGAATGGCCATTGCCAGTGGAGGCTGGTACATTTACGTGGATTATGCCTATTCGAACGGCAACTATTTTGTCGGCGATGAAGGGGATATATACGGAGGGGATTACGCCGCTTCACAAGTGGGTGATTTCGGTGCCAGCCTGAATGATGACTGGAACGGCCGCTTCAACATCAACCTGGGATATTATTTCTAGGGCCGGCAAGCTTTGTCGTTTCAGGCGACGAACGGATTCATTACATTTTTCAGGAAAAAACACAGCCCGCTCTCGCAGGAGGAGAGCGGGCTGTGTCCGGGGAGGCTGTTCAAAAGCATCAGCCTCCGAGTCCGGGGCACGGTGTCGGTCAGGCGAAGATATCCGCCGGAACGTAGGGGTGTGTTCCTTCAATCACCCGGATGCCGGATTTGGCCGTTATTTTTTTGATGATCTCTTCCTTGTAGGGGCATTGTTCGGCAATGCAGGGGGCGATGTGGATCACGGTCGGTTTTTCCTCCATGGGCGCATTCCAGAGCTTCACCTGCATCAGGCGGGTAACGATGGCCGGCGCCGGGCAGCCGCCGCAGCCGACCATGCCCACAATCTCCGCCTCGCTGTCTTCATAGATTTCGAAAACGCCCTTGCGCCGGTTGAAGGCGACCAGGCAGCGCGAACAGCCGATGCAGACATCGTCCATTGTGTTTTTACAGCCAACGATCAGAATTTTTTCCACTGCAGACCTCCTTGCATGGTGATGAGTCGTAAGTGCTCTCGCGAGTCTTGAAAACTGTCTTACCGCCCTTCAACTTCCTTCAATGTTCGTGCAGGACTTTGAGATCCCGACCCGGACCTATCCGGAACTGACGACCCTCCGGCAGAAGGGGCTCCCGATGGCGCCGGTCCATTCATGGACCGTTGCCCCGGCTCGGAAACGGAGATTATTCCTGCGAAGCGCTGCGCCAGGCCTCGTCAAGGCGTTTTTCAAGGTACCGGACAAGTTCTTCATCCCTTTGTTCCATAGCAAAGCAGACACCGTCCTCACCGAGCAGTCCTCCGGGAACGAGGTCGCCCTTCTGGTCGGGGTCCGTGATCATCTCGCCGTAGAAGCAGACCGAAAGCCATCGCGGATCATCCTCGATGACATCGACCATGGCAAACAGTCCCTTTTTTTTCTGGGCCGCATGCACGGCCCGGAGGGAATAGGTGACCGGCGGCCGGGATATGAATTCGAGGGAGACGCCTTCTTTTCTGGCCAGGTATTCCTTGAAATGCAGAAACGCCTCCCTGTTCCTGTCGGGCGTTTCCTGCCATTCCTTCATAAAGGCAGCGAGGTGCGAGCCTGTTGTTCCTTTTTCCATTTTTCAGCCTTGTCCGTTTGGGGATGCGTTTTCCCCGCCGACCCCGAACAGCGCCGCGAGGAAAACCGGTTTGCGCCTGCGGTCAGGCTGATTCGGGGGACTGCTTTTCCAGCTCGGCGATCCGGCGGGTTACGGCGTCCAGTGCGTTTTGCATCTGGTCGGCCTGGGCCCGGAGCATGTCGATTTCGCTGCCGGCGGCCGCCGGATATGCCGGCGGCGGATACCATCCATAGCCGCGGCCGTATCCCCTGGCCATGCCCGGACCGTATCCGCGCCTGAAACCGCGTCTCATTCCGAGACCACGGCCATAGCCATAGCCGCCGTATGCCGGGGCATCTTCGTCTGCCGCCGGGCTGCATGAGCCTCTGCGTCCACCTGTCATGGGACCGGCCCCCATGGGGCCTGTTCTGTCGAATCCGGGCATGATGATTCCTCCTGTCTGGGTTGAAGTATTTCTTCTATCGTCCGCGGCCTCTTCCTCGGCCCCGGCCGGTTCCGTTGCCGGATCCCCGGCCGCGTCCGCTTCCGCGGTCCACGTCCATGTTTTCCTGTTCAGGCGATAATGGCGTTTTGTCCGTCGGCGCGCATCGTCCGCGGCCCCTGCCTGTTTTTGATCCCCGGCCTTCCGGTCCGGTTCCGTCTCTGTTCGGCATATCTGCCTCCTCTCGGTTGTTGTGGTTTACTGATCGGACACTGCAAATCCTTCCCGTCCGCTTTCGTCTCACAAATGTTTACTCTCTTCCTCTTCTTCGGCGGCGCCTTCCCATGCCGCGCAGTTCATAGGCCCCGCCTTCAATTTTCACGGCCTTGCCGGTGACCAGGGCTTCGGCGATGATGCTGCGCGCGTTGCCCAGGATCCGGCCGAAGGTGTGGCGCGATACTTCCATCAGGCCGGCGGCGGTTTCCTGGTCCAGATGCTCGAAATCGCTGAGCCGAATGGCTTCGAACTCTTCGATGGACATGGATATCTCGCCGGTGACGGGCATGCCGTGGGGCACAAAGGCCGCAATAATCGGATAGGCGGAGACAAAGCGGGTTTTTTTCGGTCTGGGCATACGATAAGGTTCCGTTTACGTTTATGATCATTTGAGCATAATATAAGTCCATTTATTTCTTTAATCAAGATTAAAAATGATCATTTGATCAAAACTGGCAGCCCGAACCGGTGGAATTGTTCCGCACTGGAAAGTCAGTCAAGGGTTGTTGAAGGATTGTCCATATCTCTGGAATGCGCCATGTTGCGCTGCAGTGTGTACATCCTGACCCGCTCCGGATAATCGACGGGACGGGTCAGGAATGTGCCGAAAACCGCTTTCGTTGGGTAAAGCAGTTTTGTGCACATTACCAGTGGGCATCCTTGTTGGCGCCGGCGGCATAGGTTACCTTGCCGCCTTTGAAGGCGGTTACCGCATCCATGACCGTGCCGCTGATATCGTTGACCACCTTGATGCCTGCCGCCTCAAGGGTGAGGAATGCTTTCGGGCCGCAATAGCCTGTCAGCAGCACCTCGGCCCCCTTTTTGCTGACCGTGGTTGCCGCCCCGATTCCCGCCCCTTTGAAGGCATTGACATTGCCGCTGTTGTCGACGGCTTCGAAATCCATGGTGTCGGGATCGATGATCAGGATATAGCGCGCCCGCCCGAACCGCGGGTCAACCTCGCTTTCCAGTTGTGTTCCAGTTGCCGTGACCGCAATTTTCATTTTTTGTACCTCCCGGTGCGGCAGGAATTAACGGCCGCCGCCGCCGCAGACCTGGCTGTCGTTGATTTTCGGCAGAACCCCGGCAATGAAGTCCTCGATGACCGGCCTGATTTCCGCCCTTTCGGCATCATGATACACCTCGATGCCGACCTGTCTGAATCCCATCAACGGCCGCATGCCGATGCCGCCGACCACCAGGGCGTTGACCCTGTGCGCGGCCAGCAGATTCACCGGCACCATGCAGCCGCCCTGAACGTGATCCCTGTTGGGCAGGATCGATACACCCTTGATTTCACCGTCTTCGACATCTATACAGGTAAACACGTCGCAGTGTCCAAAATGTCCTGCCCTTCTGCCATTCAGGCCGCCGTTTCCTTCGGAGGGAAACGCCACTCGTATCATTGCCATCAGTTCCGTTCTCCGTCTTATCGAATTGTTGCTTTGAAATCCACGATCCCAAGAGGGTTCATGGATGGTGACTGAATAATTTTGTCCCAGATTTTTTCAACCTGGACATGGAGCGCTGTCCGTTCGCCGTACTCGAAAATGTTCTTTCCCTCCACCATGGAATGGGTAAAAACCGGATCGAAGGGGATCCGCCCCAGGACGGCGATATTGCGTTGCGCCGCCAATTGTTCAATGGCCTCGGTCATTTCCGGGTTGAGGTCGTACTTGTTGATGCACGCCATGCCGGGGACCTTGAAGTGGGCCGCGAGGTCCACCAGACGCTCCATGTCGTGCAGACCGGAGACGGTTGGTTCGGTGACGATGACCAGCGCCGTTGCGCCGCCAAGGGAAGCAATGACCGGACAGCCGATCCCGGGCGGACCATCGGTGATAATCAGGTCATGGCCATGCTCCTCAGCCAGTTCCCGGCTCCGGCGACGGATCAGGCTGACCAGTTTTCCGGAATTTTCTTCGGCAATGCCCAGCCGGGCATGGACCATGGGGCCGAAGCGGGTGTCCGAGATATACCATTCGCCGCAGCGCTGCACCGGGAAATCGATGGCCTGCTCCGGGCAGAAATCCACACAAACCCCACAGCCTTCGCACCGGATTGCGTCAACCTGAAACCGGTCACTGATGCCATCGAACCGGCAGAGGTCAATACAGGTGCCGCAACCGGTGCAAAGGGAGGGATTGATGACTGCCTTGCTGCCGCCCATGAAGTCGGACCGCTGCCTGATCTGCGGCTGCAGCAGGAGGTGCAGGTCGGCGGCATCGACGTCCGCGTCGCAGAGAACGCTGTTTTCCGCCAACGTGGCGAAGGCCGCGGTCAGGCTGGTCTTGCCTGTACCGCCCTTGCCGCTGAGAATAATCAGTTCGCGCATTGCTTCTTCCTGCGCCACGATTCCGTGAACGCTTCAATCCTGCCGTACAGGTTGAGAAACTGTTGCCGCCATTCCGGGATCTCCTCAATCAGCGCCTGACCCCGGGAATATATTTCGGCGATTTGCCGATCAAAGGGAATGGTCATCAGGATCGGCACCTCCTCGGACTCGGCATAGGCAAAGACCTTCAGGTCGCCGATGTCGGCCCGGTTGATCACCAGTCCGCAGGGAATATTCAGGACCCGCACCGCCTCGACCGCCAGGCGCAGGTCATGGAGGCCGAAAGGGGTCGGCTCGGTCACCATGAGGATGAAATCCGTCCCGTTCATGGCGGCGATGACCGGACAGGAGGTCCCGGGCGGCGCATCGATGATCGTCACCAGATTCGGATCCGCCTCGGCTTTGACCTTTCTGATCAACGGCGGCGACATGGCTTCCCCGACCCGCAGCCGGCCGTTGATGAACCCGATGCCATTGCGGCGGCCGAAGGAAATCGTGCCCAGTTCCCGTCCTGTTTCGCTGATCGCCCCCTCCGGGCAGACCAGCATGCATCCTCCGCAGCTGTGACAGAGTTCCGGAAAGACCAGGACCTTGCCCCCAATCACCGTAATGGCGTTGAAGCGGCAGATCTCCGCGCATTTCCCGCAGCCGCTGCATTTCTCCCCGTCGATCAGAGGGATCGGCGTCTCCACCTTTTCCGTACGGCTGATCAACGGTTTGAGGAACAGATCGGCGTTGGGCTCCTCCACGTCGCAGTCAAGCAGTTCAACCTGTTCTCTCAGGGCAAGGGCCAGATTTGTGGCGACTGTGGTCTTGCCTGTTCCGCCCTTGCCGCTGGCCACGCTGATAATCACTTTTTTTCCGCCCCCACGGCTGTCGGTTCCATCAGGCCGGTAATCTTTCCGAGCAACTCCAGCAGTTTTTCCCCATCTTTTTCTGTGGGGCGGGGAGGCAGCTGCATTAGGACGCCAAGGCCCTCGGTGGCGTCATGGAATTCGTCATCCGGCAGGGAACCGACCAGCGCGGTGTTGACCAATGGATTGATGCGTACTATCTGGTGGATAAACCGGATGCCGGCTTTGTCCGAGAGATGACCCCCGACAATCACCAGGTCCACGGCCTTTTTGCCCTTTTCTCTCAACTGCTCGAGCCCGGCGGAGGCGCTGCCGGCATAGACGAGATGGGTATTGCCCGCCTTGCTCAATCCTTGAGCCAGGTCGTCGAAGAGCCACCATTCATTGCCAATGAGCAGGATGTTCATTTTTCCTCTGTACAAAGAATTCCTTTTCCCCCGGTCGGGGGGGAGCTGGCCAGCAGTAGTTACCTCGGCGCCCCAGGCTGCCCGGATTGCCGCCCCCGGGCTTTCTCCGGGGGCGCCTGGTAACGGCTGATCGATCCCGGACCCTGGTCCTGCCGGCCGTCAACTTGGCTATACCCTTTGCCGCCGCTGTCCTCCCCGGCCGTTTTCGCCTGCTATCGATTCGGATCCCCGTTGGAGGAATCGTCCGGCAGGTGGCTGAGCAGTTCGCTGCCCCGGCGGATTTTGCCGCGGCAGCAGATTCTTCTGTCGCACCCGGGCATGATGAATTCGGTCCACTCGGGGTTGTCCTGACTCAGGGTTTCCAGGACCTCCTGCACGTTTCCGGCAATGAAGGGAATCACTTCGAATTCCGCGTTCTCGAGCATGATGGCCGAATCCTGGGAGACAGCGCCGCAGATAAGGACCGCGATGTTCTGGGCTCGTAACAGTTGCATAAGCTGGAAGGGATTCTCCGGGTCGAGTTCCAGGGTCGACATTCTGCCGAGGCGTCCATCAACAAGCTCTGCTATCAGCAGGGTCCTGGCGGAATCAAAAACCGGCGACACCCGATGGCCCCATACCGTCACAGCGATCTTTTGCACCGCGCCTTTCTGCTCCATATACGTAATTAAGCAAAAGCGATGCCTGTTCCGGTTAACAGGACGATGATTTCATAACATAAAGGAATGATAGAGTTTTTGTTGCACTGTGGAAGGGCGGGAGGATACAGGGGAGCGTCGCACGGTTGCGCTAATGGGCGGAGTTGCGACTCTGTACAGTCGCGCTATTGCAACTGTCAGGGCGACTTGGAGCTGGTCGAACGGCCGTCAACGGCCGGCAGGGCGATGTTGAATTTCTTGATCTTGCGGAAGAGGGTGCTTTTGTGTATTCCCAGTTCCCTGGCCGCGGCCAGGCGGTTATAGTCGTTGCGCCGCAGGGCCTCGAGGAGGACCTCCTTTTCGGTGAGAACATGTGCCTCCCGCAACGGCGAGGGAGAGGGAATGGCGGTGAGCAGGTAGGCGGGCAGGTGACTGACGCCGACTTGCCCCCTGGAGCAGAGAATGAACGCGTGTTCGATAATATTTTCCAGCTCCCTGATATTGCCGGGATAATGGTGCCGCATCAACAGCCACATGGCTTCCTCGTCGATCCCGGTCACCGCCTTGCCCCGCAGCCGGTTCATCTTATCGATGAACCGCTCGGTCAGCAGGGGGATGTCCTCTTTGCGCTCCCGCAGGGGAGGGAGCTGAAGCCGGACGATATTGATCCGGTAGAATAAGTCCTGGCGGAATTCCCCCCGGTCCAGCAATTCGGCAAGGTCGCGGTTGGTGGCGGCGACAATCCGCACATCGGTCCGCTGCCTGTCAACTCCGCCCAGGGGTTGAAACTCCCGTTCCTCGAGCACCCTGAGCAATTTGACCTGAAAGGCGGGACTGATCTCGCCCACCTCGTCAAGCAGGATGGTGCCGCCGTCGGCTATGGCAAAATAACCGGGCTTGTCCTTGACCGCGCTGGTAAAGGCCCCGGCCTTGTAGCCGAACAGTTCCGACTCCAGCAGGGTGTCGGGCAGGGCGCCGCAGTTGATGGCGACAAAGGGCTTGTCCCGGCGGGACGAAAGATCGTGCAGGGCCCTGGCCAGGATTTCCTTGCCGGTGCCGGTTTCGCCCTCGATCAGTACCGTACTGTCGCTTTCGGCTATTCGGGGCAGAACGGTGAAGATTTTTTTCATCAGGGGGCTGCGGGAAACCATGTCGCCCTGCTGGAAACTGGAGCGCAATTCCCGCCGCAGTTCCTCGATCACGGTATTGTCGCGGAATGTTTCCACCCCGCCGAGGATGTCCCCCTGCTCATTTTTCAGCGGCGCGGTGGAGACCGAGATGGGGACCCGTCTTTTCTCGCTGTTGATGATGTAGGTCGACGTGCTGACGTGGGTCGTGCCTTCCTTCATGGTCCGGCGCAGGACGCAGCCCCCCTCGCACATGTTGGAACGGAACACTTCCCAGCAGTAACGGCCGATCGCCTCGCGGCGGGGGGTGCCGGTGATTTCCTCGGCGGCCCTGTTGAAGGAGGTGATCCGCCATTCATGGTCGACGGTGAAAACGCCGTCGGAGATACTCTCCAGGATGATCTCCGTGGCGTTGGCGGGCAGGGCGGCCTTTTTTTTCTTCACGACCTACTGTTGATCCGCTTGGTTGTGCAGCACCGCTGCTTTGTTGTCCCGGGTTGTCCAGGCTCCGGCCGGGGGCTGGCGGAAAAACAGCTTAGCCGGCCGGTCTTTGTATATGACACGTAATTTCGGCCTGATTGCAATAAAAATCGGGCCGGGAGGGGACTTTCCTCTCTTTCCGCTCCAAGGGCCCTGGTCCGCCCGCCCTGCGCCGCGCGGGCAACGGCGGGATGCGGACTGTCAATAGACGGGGACCAGCGAATAGCCCTGGGCCTGATAGCCGATCATGGAAATCCAGCCGTTGCGAACATGCTTGATGGCGGGGAGGATCGTCGCCGGATCCACTCCCATGACTTCGGCGGCGAAAATGCAAATTTCCAGTTTGATGCCTTGCCGGGCCATTTCTCTGACAATGGCTCCAATCTTTTCAATATATTCCTGCTCCTCGGGCTGGAATCCCTTGACATCGGTTGTGACGAGCTTGACCGCCGGACCGATGAACACGACGACGAACTCGGGCCGTTCGTCCACGAACCGGATATTGCCGTCGCTGAAGGTCTGGAGGATGAGGTCGAGCTGAATGGCCGCGCTTTTGGGCGCGCCGGCCCGGACATCAAAGACGGTCCTGATCGAGCTTGCTCCCTGCAGGCCTTCATATTCCTCCGGCTGCGATTGTTCCCCCTTCGCGGGCAGAACGGCAAGGAGCAGAATGAGGCCGGCCAGCAGAACGTTTCTGACGGCATCGATGTTGGTGCGCATTGTTCTTCCTCCTGTGTCCAAGTGTTTGCAGGTTTCATGTTGCTCCCCCGTCCATGTGCTCCCCGGTTCCTCGGGGGGGGGGCGTCATGGGGGCCAAGTTTTGTCACTCCGGGGGCGGGTTTCCCATTATATCAAGCCGAGCCAGTCATGGAAAATAAATACCAGGATTTCAAAGGCGATGAGCAGGATGATGATCCATTCAAGTGCCGATGAATGCTGATGGCGCAGCTCTTCGGCGACCAGGCCGAGCACATCGTTGACCGTGTTCAGCTTGTGCTGGATCAGGTGCAGACGTTGTTCGAGCTCCAGGTAGCCGATGGTTTTCTGGTAGTAATGCTGGTATTCGGGGTAATCCCAGAAAAATTCCGGGGTATCCAGCAGGTCGAAGCGCAGGAGAATGTCGCTTTTGCTCAGGTGTGCCTTCCCCTGCCAGCGGGAAAGGGTTCTGCGTTTCATGGCGATGCGGCCGTTGCGGGCGAGGTCGGCGGCAATGGCCTGGGTGTCGCCGATCAGATTTTTTGCCCGCCGTTCAAAAACCGACAGCTTGCTGCTCTGGGCCAGGGCGTGGCTGACCGCCAGCCGGCACAGCGGTTCCTCGCTGTCCATGGTGATGCGGTCGAAATGGATGCGGAAGGCGTCGCCGCCCGCGTATTCAAAATAATCCTTCTCAATCTCGGGCTCGGGCCTGCTGAAGGCCGGTTCGAGCCAGGACAGGTCAGGTTCGGCCGTATCGGTCTGCCAGACGACGACAACGCCGTAGGAAAAAACAAAGTACTCTCCCTTTTCCCAGGGGATGATAAAGGCCCCTTTGATTTTCCTGCTGGCGGGGAAACGACTGGCCAGCATGGTTATCTTGCCGATGTCGAAATCCTCGGCAAGACAGTACGAGACAATTCGCTGTGCAGGCAAGTCAACACCCTCCTTGCGGCCGAAAAAAACACTCTTTGCGGATATCCAGTCCTTGTTGCCGGCCGCCGGGTTCTGTTATGCTGTCGGCCGGCCGGTATTATCGGCAACTATAATAGCACCATATCCATCAATCTGCTACCTGGAGGCCGCTATGCTCCGAAAAATCACCGTTCACGCCGTTCTGCTGCTGGCCGTCGTTCTGCTCCCCGGCTGCGGTGCCGGGTTGCGGCCGGAAGCTTCCGGCCACGGGTCCTCCGGGCCGGTTGAGTTCATCATTCTGCAGATGAACGACATCTATGAGCTCACCCCTGTCAGCGGGGGAAGGGAAGGAGGGCTTGCGCGGGTTGCCGCCGTCAGGAAGGAACTGCTGGTCGAGAATCCCAATACCGTAACCGTTCTGGGCGGCGACCTGTTCAGTCCATCGGCCCTCGGCACCGCCATGGTGGACGGCAAGTCCCTTGCCGGCCGGCAGATGGTTGCCGTCATGAATCTGCTCGGCCTTGATTACGCCACCTTCGGCAACCATGAGTTTGACCTCGGGGAGCGTGATTTCCTCGACAGACTGGCGGAATCCGGTTTCACCTGGATTTCCGCCAACGTCTTCGACCGGCACGGCCGACCGTTCCCCGGGGTGGTCGACAGAAAAATCATCGAGTTGGAAGACGGTGGGGGCCGGACCGTGCGGCTGGGTCTGTTCGGACTCACTGTTCCGGCCAACAGAAAGGAGTACGTCAGCTATGCTGATCCGCTTGAAACTGCCCGGGCCATGGTCAAGGCACTCCGGCCCGAGGTGGATGTCCTGGCGGCGTTGACCCATCTGCCGGTGGACGACGACATCGCCCTGGCGGCCGGTGTGCCGGGCATTGATCTCATTGTAGGCGGCCATGAACATGAAAACATCCAGCTTTGGCGGGGGGCAGGCTTTGTGCCGGTGTTCAAGGCCGACGCCAACGCCCGCACCCTGTATGTCCATCGCCTTGCCGTGGATCCCGATTCCGGGGGGATCACCATTCGTTCCGAGCTGCGGCGGGTGACCGACCGCGACCGGGCCGATCCGACCGTGGGGGCGGAAGTGGAGCGCTGGCAGGAAGCAGGCTTTGCCGCCTTCCGCCGCCAGGGCTTTGATCCGGAACAGGTGGCCGCCGTCATTCCGGAGCCGCTGGACGGTCTGGAGTCCAGCGTGCGCAACCGGCCCACCAACCTGGCCTCGCTGATCGCCCGGTCCCTGCGGGCCGCGGTGCCCGGCGCGGAGCTCGCCTTCTATAACAGCGGGGCGGTCCGGATTGATGACGTCCTGCCGGCGGGGCCGCTGACGCAGTATGATATTATCCGCATTCTGCCCTTCGGCGACAGGATATGCGAAGCCGTCATTGACGGCTCCCTGCTGCGCCGGGTCCTGGACCAGGGCCAAAAGAACCGGGGGAGCGGCGGCTTTCTGCAGGCGGCGGGCGCGGTGCGGGACGGCCAGGGGGCATGGCTGATCAATGGCGAGCCCCTGGATGACAACCGCACCTACCGGGCGGCGGTCAACGATTTTCTTCTTTCCGGCCGGGAGGGGAACCTCGCATTCTTTTCGCAGTCCAGCCCGCTTGTCCAGTCCCAATGCATCGAGCAGAGCGATATGCGCCGCGTCTTCGGCGACTACCTGGCCCGGCAGTACGGCCGTCACTGAGCGGCGGCCCGATCAGGGGCCCGGGGATGTCTCGGGGGGCCGTTCAGCAGCCCATCAGCGGCGCCCGTCTTTTGGACATGGACCTGATTTTCACCGTTTCGCCGGGCTCGAGGAGTGCGGCCTTGCGGCCGCAGTCAAGAACCAGGGTGTCCTTCCGGGCGGAGACGACCTTGCAGTCGATGATTTCAGCGGCCAGGGCCGCAGTTGCGAAGAGTCCCAGGACTGCCGCCAGGAAAACGATGCCGCTGATTTTCATGGTTTCCTCCTTCTCATGGTTTCAGCCTCTGTCCGGTCCGGCCCGCCGGCCAGCCCTTCAGGATATGGCGTAGAGACGCTCAACCTCTTCAGGCCCGGTGGTGCAGAGATCCAGATCCTTGAGGATGCCGTTGCCGATGCTGTATATCCATCCGTGCACGGCCAGTTCCATGCCGCTGCTCCAGGCATTCCGGACAATGGTCGTGTGGCAGATGTTGATGACCTGTTCGCGGACGTTCAGTTCGCAGAGCAGGTCGAACTTTTCCCGGTCGTCCGCCGTCGCCTCGAGCCGGGCGCGGTGCAGGCGGCAGATGTCCCTGATATGCCGGAGCCAGTTGTCGATCAGACCGTGCTCCCCGCCTTCCAGGGCCGCCTTGATCCCGCCGCAGCCGTAGTGGCCGCAGACGATGATATGGCGTATGCGCAGCACTTCGACGGCATACTGCAGCACCGACAGGCAGTTCAGATCGGTGTGGATGACCAGGTTGGCGATGTTGCGGTGGACAAAAATTTCGCCGGGCAGCAGATCGACGATCTGGTTGGCAGGCACCCGGCTGTCTGAGCAGCCGATCCACAGATACTCGGGCTTCTGCTGCTTGGACAGCTTGAGGAAAAAATCCGGATCGGCCTGCTTTATGCCCGCCGCCCAGTGGCTGTTCCGTTCAAAAAGATGGTTGAGCACCCGCATTATCGTAATCCCCCGGCTGCCGGTGTTGCCTCCCCGCCACAGTTATTCCTGCAGTAGAGCAGGAACGGTTCGCAGGCCTATCCTATTCGGATTTGCCGGGAGATGCAAGGGTGGGGAGGGAGATGAAACGGAGAGCGGGAAGGAATTTGAGTAGGCAGTCGGCAGCGTACTATAAAAGGCAGAAACGGGAGGACGGAACGCGGGTTCGCCGGGAGTTGGGGCAGTCGGTAGAAAATAAGGGTTGGATGCTTACGGAAGAAGGCAAGGGAGGAAGCAGAGAGAAGCGGTGCGGGGTCATGGTTTTTTTTTGGGCGGCATACGCAGGGCCAGGAAATAGACGGCCGCGTTGATGAGAATGACGGCGGCGCCGAGGAGAAACTGGATTTCCCGCGTCAGGGCCGCCGGATAGATGATCGGGACAAGGTAGTGTTCGATGAAGCCACCTGCATATCCGGCCTGGCCGGCTTTTGACCGCAGCAGGTTTTCCAGCGGGGTGAGGGGGCAGAGCCAGCCCCGGAACTCGATGGCCGCCGCCCAGGCCGCCGCCGGCAGGTGGACGAAGGCCCATTTCCTGTCCCAGCGCGCCAGCACACCGCCGGTGACGACGAAGACGATAAAGAGCAGGTGAATGAGGACAACCGTGTCAGCCAGTAATGAATAGAGCATCAATATCTCATAGAAATCGGGATCGAAATCGAAATCGAAATCGCAAAACCTTCCAGTCAATACAGGAAGATTGCGGAAACATGTTTATTCCCTCATTTACGCCCGCACAGTGCGGGGTAACGGCACCGGGAATGGAAGATTTTCGCCTTACCGGCCCAGGCCGAGGAGAAAGATTCCCGTCCAGGCCGCGGTCCTGATCCAGTTGGTCCGGATCAGCCGGTTGATGACGGCAGGGTTTTTGCCGTCCCTCCGCAGCGCCGTATGGCAGGGGATCGACAACAGAAGGCTGGAGGCCCAGACCATGGCGATGCCCGCCAAAATCAGGAGGGTGGATACGTCCGGCGCTGTCAGGAAAACCAGGACCGCCAGCGCCAACTGGGCCATCATCAGCGATCCGGCGATGGCGCTGATCAGTTGCATGTAGTGGCGGTGCCAGCCCCTGAACTCTTCCGTGTCGACATGGGCCAGGGAAGGGTAGATGATCAGCTGCACCAGCCAGATCAGTACAACCAGGCCGAAGTTGACCATGTCCAGCCACTGGTTGGGATTCACCGGCATCTTCCGCTGTCCCCGACAGGCTATCTGCTCCGGTCGCCGGCCTGCTTGATCCCCAGGCAGTACCGGTGGGGGCCCGGAGTGCCGTACGGGACAAAGGCCACCCGGTCCCCGGCCCTGATGACATGGTCAAGCGGCCGGGCGACATGGTTGCAGAACACGGCTTCAATTTTGTCCAGGGGCAGTTCCAGGTCCAGGGCGATCTCCCTGGCGGTCCTGCCCCCGGGCGGCACCCGGAGCTCCACGGTGACCGGCAGCCCCTGTCTGGTCCGCAGAGTGTGCAGGAGGCCGAACATGCGGATGACCGCCGGTTTATCCGCGGCCATGGCAAAGCTGCATCGGGTGATGGTTCATGCCTGATCCTCCTTCAGGGAGACTTCTTCCACTTCAAAATGATAGAGGTCAACGTCCAGGCACCGGTTGCGGAGCGGCTCGCCGACATGCAGAACCAGTTTGGCGACCTCGGCGACCTGCAGGGAGGCAATCACCGCCGGGGTGAACGCCGGGTTGCCCTGACGGGATTCGATGCCCGGCAGTTCATGGTTGCGGGGGTAGAGCCGCCGCATGGTTCCGTCGCCGGGAAACTGGGTTGCCACGCGGCCGTACCAGCCCGCGATGGTCCCATGCACCAGGGGAATGGAGCGGGCATCGCATCTGTCCGCCAGCAGCAGCCGGGCAGGGATGGAATCCAGCCCGTCGACGGCCACATCAACTCCACGCAGGAGTTCATCGCCGTTATGCCGGGCAAAGGCTTCGGCGACCGGCAGGCAGGTCACGGCGGGATTGATGGTTGCGACCCGGCGGGCGGCGGCTTCCGCCTTTTTCTGACCCACCAGGTCCGGGGTGGCGAACAGCTGCCGGTTCAGGTTGTGCTCCTCGAAGACATCCGGATCAACGGCGACGATCACGCCAATGCCCAGCCGGGCCAGTTCCTCGATGACGTACCCGCCGAGCCCGCCGCAGCCGACGACCGCCACCCGGCTCCGAAACAGGGCAAGCTGCTGGTCAATGGATATCGTCTCCCTGTTCCTCTGGTAGCGGACCGGCAGGATGGAGTTGCCGAGAGCGGTTTCCTCGACCTGGGCCAGGGTCAGCCCGAAAAGCCCGGCCGCCTCCGCCTGGTCGGCCAGGGGCAGCAGACCGTCCGGCGCCCGGTCGCGGAGAAATTGCACGAGGTTCCGCACTTCAGCCCCCGCCGACGAGCGGAAAAAGGGACAGGGCGTCGCCCTCGGCCAGGGCCTGGTCGATGGAGGCGTTGCGGCCGTTGATGAAGATGATGCCCACTTCCGCTTCGGGAATCCCCAGCTCGGTGACGATCTGCTTCACGGTGACAGGCGCGTCGTACTGCCTGGTTTCCTCCTTGAAGCGGCCGATCCGGAAGCCGGCGAAAAGCCTGACTGTAACCTGCATGGGTTCATTGTAGCAGGTTTCCGCGGCGCAGGAAAGGGGCGGCGGCCGATCCGCCCCTGTTTTCCGGCATCCCCGTCAAACCGTGCCGGGTCAGAAGTTCCAGAACTCGTCGATTTCCTCCCCGGTAAAGTCCCAGACCACGTTGTGCGGCGGCAGTTCTTCCCGGGAGAAGAATTCCGGCAGCCGGTCGTCCTTGTTGGTGAAGCCCGCCGCCAGGTTGAATTGATGCTCGGTGCGCAGGATGTTCTTGCCCAGCTCGGTGACGTCGTCGGCGGTCAGACTGATGCCGAAGCGGGCGTTGATCATGTCGACGATGGCGGTGAACGCCTCCGGGATGTCCAGGGCCGGGAAGGCGACAAAGATGCAGAGGCCGGCGCTGTCCAGAGCCGCGGTGGCGATCTGCAGGTTGCGCGACAACTCGACCTGGCCTTCCTTTTTCAGGGGGTCGACGTCGCCGCCGACCTTGAGGATGTTGGTGGCCACGGCATAGCCGGCGGTATGATCGGCGCCCATGGTGCTGGTGCAGTAGGTGATGCCGATGCCCTTTACCGCCCGTGGGTCATAGGCCGGGATCGCCTGGTTCTTGACCACCGGCACGCGGGTGACGCCGTACGCTTTGCCCACGGCGCCGGCGCCGCTGCCGATGAGCCGCCCCAGGGGCGTGCCCCGGCGGACATCCTGGTCCAGGATGCGGAGAATGCCGGCCCCGTCGCCGAAGGGCAGCAGGCCGCCCTCCATGGCCACGCCCATGGTCACCGAGGTCTCGATGGTGTCGACGCCGATGTCGTCCATCAGACTGTCGGCCTCGGCGATCTGGTCCAGGTCGTCCACGCAGCAGTCGGCGCCCATGGCCCAGATGGACTCGTACTCAAAGCCGGAGGTCTTGTATTTGCCATTGGCATCATTGAATATCTGCGAACACTGGATGACGCAGCCCATGTGGCAGCCGTGCCTGGTCTTGCCGCCCCGCTTCTCGATGAGGTCGTGCATGGTCTCGCCGGAGATGTTGTCGTGGTGCTCGAACTGGCCGTAGCGGAAATTGCGGGTGGGCAGGCCGCCGGCCTCGTTGATGACGTTGATCAGCACCGAGGTGCCGTAGGTGGGCAGCCCCTGGCCGCTGACCGGGTGCTCCTGCAGGGCCCTGGCAAAGACCCTGACCGCCGTTTTGAATTTCTCCGGTTCGGCGATGGGCACCGCCGCCTCCCTGGGCACGTTGACGGCGATGCATTTCACCCTCTTGGAGCCCATGACCGCCCCCAGTCCACCGCGGCCGGCGCTGCGGACCTTGCCCTCCGGGTCCTTGACCGAGATGTTGGCGACGGCCATTTTCATTTCTCCGGCCGGGCCGATGGAGATCACCCCGGTTCTGTCGCCGTGCCGCTCCACCATGGCGTTGACCACGGCGAAATTTCCCTTGCCGGTCAGGCCGGGCTCCTCGCTGATGGTCACGCCGTCGGCGGTGACATGGAGGCTGTACCAGGCATCTTTTTCCGGCTGCCCCTCGATGATCAGGGCCTTGATTCCGAGTTTGGCGAGCTGCTGGGAGGCGGTTCCGCCGGCGTTGCTTTCCTTGATGGTCCCGGTCAGGGGACTCTTGGCGCCGACGCTGAGCCGGCCCGAGTTCGCAGTCACGGTGCCGCTGAGCAGGCCGGGAGCGAAAACGAGCTTGTTGTCCGGCCCCAGGGGATGACAGGTGGGGGGCACCTCGGCGGCGACAATGGTCGAGGTCAGGCCGCGGCCGCCCAGTCCGGCCCACTGTTCCGGAACATCCTCGGTTTTTACCGTGAGATCCGTCATGTTTACCCGATACATTCTGTCAGCCATTTTCTGCCTCCCATGGGTCCTGTGATTGTCGTGGTATGCTGATCGGTGATCCCGCCTCCCGCCTGATGAGATCCGGCCGCGGGTGCTTTTCCGTCGCCGCCCTGGGCGCCGGGACGTTCAAGAAGATTCCGGCCCCGGACTCCGGGGACATCCGGACAGCCGCATTTCTGTCGCCTGTTCCCTTCGTTGCAGCCCCAAGGCCGGGACAACGGGGAAAAAACGGGAATGAATACTCTATTATCGGAAGCGCGCCGGAGGGTGTCAAGCAATTTAACAGATTGATTTTATGCTTTTTTTGGCATACTTTTGGGGTGCTGGACCCAGGCTGGAACCCATATCCCGGCCCGGGAAAAATCAGGGCGGAAAGTGGGTCGGCAGGAACCTGCTCGGAAAACACGGAAACATGCTGCCTGCGAGAAAGCAGATTGCGGTGCGGAAATTTTTTTACGGGGCGGAAGAACGGGAAAGGCCTCCGACAGCAGCAAGCATCAGGGCCGGCCGGTTGGTGCAGATCTTGTCCACGCCCAGGGCGTGCCAGAAGGGTAACAAATCCGGGTAATCCACCGTCCAGACGCTGACGCGGACTCCATGCCCATGTGCCTCGGCGACAAGTCCCTTGTCCACTGTCCGATGGCTGCAGTGGATCCATGGTAAACCATGCCGCCTGGCGGCCGCCAGAGCCTCAGGCCCGTTCCCGATCAACGCCAGGGCAATTTCAGGAGCCATGGCGCGAACCTGCAGCAGGGAGGGCAGATCAAAGGAGGACACGATGTATTTCCGCTCCTTGCCGAACCGGCGCAGAAGCCCCGCGACGCTTACCGGCACAGGAGCTCCCGCGGGGAATGTTTTGATCTCCACATTCAGGAGAACAGGGGTCGGGGCGACCATTTCCAGCACATCGCTCAGGCGGGGAATTCTTTCCCCGGCGAACGCCCTGCCGAACTTGGCCCCCGCATCGAGACGGAGAAGTTCGTCAACCGTCATGTCCCAGACATACCCGGAACCATCGGTGGTCCGGTCCACGGTGGCGTCGTGAATCACCATGGGCGTTCCGTCCCGGGCAGGACGGACATCGAGTTCGATGCTGGGCACACCCGACTTGAGCGCCCGTTTGAACGCTGCCAGGGTATTCTCGGGGGCATTCGAGCTGTCGCCCCGGTGTGCTTCAATAAATGGCACCATGCCGCCGCGTCTGTTTATTGAGGGACAGCATGGGAAGGAGGTTCTTCGGCAGGACCGGCAGGTGTGGTCCCTTCACCAGGGGACTTTCGGGAACCTGTCAGGCAGTCGGCAAGGTCGACCCAGCCGCCTCCCAGGGCCTTATAGGCATCGATGGTCGCACCGAAATGGACTGTCTGGGTCTGAACCCTGGTCAATTGGGCGGAAAACAACTGGCGCTCGGCATCAAGGACCTGTAGGTAGCCGATATTGCCGCTCTCGAACTTCTGGCGCGAAAGCCGGGCGTAATCATTGAGGGAAGCGACCTGACGGCTTTGGGCGAGGAGCTGTTCCCGGTTTTTCACGGATCCCGTCAGTGCGTCCTCTACTTCCCGGAAGGCGTTGCGGATGGTCAGCTGATAGCGAAGCAGGGATTGCCGCGCCAGGGCTTCGGCCTGCTTTACCTGGCCGGAGACGGCGCCAAAGGTGAACAGCGGCCCGGTGACGGAGCCGTCAAGCGACCAGATTCCGGCATCGGCATCGAACAGGTCCGAGAGTTCCCAACTCTGCCCTCCCAGCAGGCCCGCCAGGGAAATCGTCGGAAAGTAGAGGGCCCTGGTTTCGCCGATCCGGGCGTTGGAGGCGATCAGGTCATATTCTGCCTGGCGGATATCGGGGCGCCGTTCAAGCAGGATGAGGGGCAGTTCATTGGGCAGTGCCGGCACGGTCAGCTCGTCCAGGGATTTGCCCCGGGGAATGGCGCCCGGATTGGCGCCGAGCAGGATCGACAGGAGGTTTTCCTGCTGCGCAGCCTGGGCCTGCAGCCTGGGGATGGCCTGGGCCGCGACCTCGTACTGGGATTCAACCTGGCTCAATTCCACGCGGGAGATGGCCCCGTGCCGGTGCCGCAGCCGGAAAATGCGCAGGGTTTCGCCGTAGGACCGTTCGGTGGCCTCGGCGATCTCCAGCTGCCGGTCGATGCCGCGCAAGGTGATATAGCCGGCGGCCACGTTGGCGACGAGGGAGAGGAGCACAGCCCGCCGGCCTTCCTCGCCGGCTAGAACCTGGGCGCGGGCGGCCTCATCGGCCCGGCGGATGCGCCCCCAGAGATCAAGCTCCCAGCCCACGTTCACCGATGCATGGTAGGTGGTAAACGGCGGCGGGTCGGCCGGGGACAGGGGGGTGGGGGCGTTGTCCTGGCGGTTTGCGCCGAGACCGTAGCCGGCCTGCGGAAAGAACTGTGACCGGGTGACGTCGAACACCCCGAGAAACTGATCCACCCGGGCCGCGGCAATCTGCAGGTCCAGATTTGCTTCCAGGGCGGTATGGATAAGGCCGGTGAGGACAGGGTCGTCGAATTTTTTCCACCAGGCGCTGTCGACCAGGCTCTCAGCCTTCGGCAAGGCGATCCGCCATGTTCCCGGGACCTCGACGGGCGGCCGGACGTAATCCGGCCCCACGGTGCAGGCGGCCAGGCCCGCTGCCAGAAGGATGATCAACACTTTTTTCATACCGATCCTCCTTTCCGGTTGCCTGCTGCCAACGTCCTTTTTTCCCTCAGGCTGAACAGGTTCGTTTCTTCCAGCAGGACAAAAAACAACGGCACAAAGAAGGAAGCGATGAGGGTCGAGGCAAGCATGCCGCCGATCACGCCGGTGCCGATCGCCCGCAGGCTGTTGGCGCCGGCGCCGGTGGCGGTCGCCATGGGCAAGCAGCCGAGGATGAAGGCCATGGAGGTCATGACAATGGGGCGCAGTCTGAGCCGGGCCGCCTCAATGGCTGCTTCGGACGGACTCATGCCGGCACGGACATTGTCGGCGGCAAATTCAATGATGAGGATAGCGTTTTTCGCTGACAATCCGACCAGGGTCACCAGGCCTACCTGGAAATAGACGTCGTTCTGCAGCCCGAGAGCCCAGGTCAGCAGCAGGGCGCCGCCCACGGCGAACGGTACGGAAAGAATGACGCCGAGGGGCAGGGACCATTTCTCGTACTGGGCCGCCAGGATCAGAAAGACCATGATCAGTCCGAAGACAAAGGCCAGGGTCGAAGTACCGCCGGCTTTCTTCTCCTCAAAGGCCTGGCCGGCCCAGGCAAAGCCGTAGCCTTCGGGCAGGATCTCCCGGGCCACACTTTCCATGGCACCAATGGCCTGGCCCGAGCTGAACCCCGGGGCCTGGTTGCCCGTCAGTTTTGCCGCCGGGAAACCGTTGAAGCGGGGAAGAAGACCGGGGCCGGCGGCGTACCGGGCCGTGGCGACGGCCGAAAGCGGGACCATCCGGCCGCTGCCGGAGCGGATAAAAATCTGCGCCAGGTCGGCCGGATCGTCCCGGTAGCCTGCTTCGGCCTGGATGATCACCTGCCAGATCCGTCCAAACTCGACGAATTGCGCGACGTAGGATGAGCCGAAATAAGACTGCAGGGTTTCAAAGACCGACGCGACCGGGATGTCCAGCAGTTCGGTCCTGGCTCGGTCGACATCGAGAAAAAGCTGACGCTGGGAAGCGGAGAATGTTGACGAGACGCCGGTCAGTTCCCTGCGCTCCCGGGCCTTGGCCGCAAACTTCCGGACGACCTCTTCCAGGTCCCGGGTGCTTCCCCCTCCCCGGCTCAGGATATAGAACTCGAAGCCGCCGATCGCGCCGAGGCCGGGAATGGACGGCGGGTTCATGGGAAAGACGACCCCCTCGCGGATCCCTCCCAGGCGTTGCCCGGCGCCGGCAATCACCCCGAAGGCGCTGCCGACCCGGCCATGCCGCTCGTCCATGGGTTTCAAGGCGGCAAAGAGCATGCCGGCGTTCTCTTTCACCCCTCCGTCGATGATGCTGTACCCGTCGATCTGGGCCACATCCGCCACCGCCGGATTGGCCCGGAGAATATCCACCGCCCGGTCGGTGACCCGGCTGGTGCGCTCCAGGTTGGCCGCGTCCGGCATGATGTTGGCGGCGAGGATGTACCCCTGATCCTCCTGGGGCACAAAGCTCCCGGGGATAATCCTGAACAGGGCGGCGGCGCCGGCTATGACCCCGGCAAAGAGCAGGACTCCCAGGGTACTGTGCCGGATCAGCAGGCGGACTCCGCCGACGTAGGCGCTGGTCATCCGGCCGAAGCCGTTCTCGAACCAGTGGAAGAATCCTTTTTTTTCGCCGTGGGCGGGTTTGAGGATGCGCGCGGCCATGGCCGGCGAGAGCGTGAGGGCCACGATTCCGGAGATGACCATGGCGATGGCGATGGTCACGGCAAACTGTTTGTAGAGGGTGCCGGTCATCCCGCCCAGAAAGGCGACCGGGAGAAAAACAGAGCATAGCACCAGGACGATGGCGATCAGCGCGCCGGCCAGTTCATCCATCGTCCTGCGCGCTGCTTCCATCGGAGAAAGCTTGAAGTCGGCCATGTTGCGTTCCACGTTTTCGACCACAATGATGGCATCGTCCACCACTAGACCGATCGCCAGGATCATACCGAACAGGGTCAGCATGTTGGTGGAGAAGCCCAGGGCCAGGATGCCGATGTAGGTGCCGATGATGGCCACTGGCACGGCGATGATCGGGATGACGGTGGCCCGGAAGCTCTGCAGGAAGAGGAACACGACCATGATCACCAGGAGGACGGCCTCGAAAAAGGTGTGGACCACCTTTTCAATGGAGGCCTCGGTGAAAGTGCTGGTGTCAAGCACAATCCTGTCCTCGATTCCCCGGGGGAAGCCGGGCCGCAGCTCATCGAGCAGGCTGCGCACCGCCCTGGAGGTCTCGATGGCATTGGCGCCCGGCTGCTGATAGACCACTATGGCAACCGCCTTCTGCCCGTTGACCTTGGCGGTGACGGAGTAGTCCTTTGCCCCAAGTTCGGAGCGGGCCACGTCCTTGAGCCGGACAATGGCCGAGCCCTCGGAGGCCGCCCGGACAATGATGTTGTCGAATTCGGCCGGATCGGTGAGCAGTCCCCTGGTAGTCAGGACAAAGCTTTGCTGTGCCCCGGGAGTGGCGGGCGACTGCCCTATCTGCCCGATGCCGAAGGCCTTGTTCTGACGCTGGATCGCGGTGCCGATATCCTGGGGGGTGATGCCGAGCTGGGCCATCCGGTCCGGCATCAACCAGATCCGCATGGCGACGTCGGGCTGCGGGAACATGCCGGCGAGGTTGGCCCCCGGAATCCTCTTGATGCCGTCAAGAATATAGAGGTTGACGTAGTTGCCGAGGTAAACCGTATCGTAGAGGTCCTCCGGGGAGGAGAAGGTGATCACCATCATGAACGACTGGGAACGTTTCTCGACCAGCACCCCCTGCTTGACGACGATGTCGGGGAGGTTGGAGGCCGCCTGGCCGACCCGGTTCTGCACGTTCACCTGAGCGGTATCCGGGTCGGTGCCCGGTTCAAAGGTGACGGTGAGCGACATGCCGCCCGAGGACGAACTGGTGGACGACATGTACATCATCCCGTCCACCCCGTTGACCTGCTGTTCGATGGGGGCCGCCACGGTATTGGCGATCACTTCGGCGGAAGCGCCCGGATAAAAGGTGGAGACCGCAACCGTGGGAGGGGCTATCTCCGGAAACTGAGCGACGGGGGTTGCATTCATGGCCAGGAAGCCGGCCAGGGTGATGACAATGGCGATGACCGCGGCAAAAACCGGCCGATCGATGAAATATCCGGCCATGGGAGATCCTATTGAGCCGCCGGCTCGGCCGGCTGCCCCTGCGGCGGTGACTGTCCGGGGAAGACCACCCTGACCGGCATCCCGGGGGCAAGGCGCGGCAATCCGTCGACGATGACCCGGTCGCCGGGGTGCAGGCCCCTGTTGATCACCCAGTTCCCGCTCACCCACTCTCCGACCACCACCGGCCGGGCCTCGGCCGTCTCCTTGTCGCCCACCACGTAAACCATCTGCCCGTTGTGGGACTGGAGGACCGCCCGTTGCGGAACCACGATCGCGTTTGGAAGGAAGGCGCCGAGCAGGCGGGCCTTGACGTACATCCCGGGCCGCAAAACGCCGTCCGGATTGGGCAGCTCGGCCCTGACCAGGAATGTACCGGTCTGCTGGCTGAACGAAGGGTCGGCAAAGCTCAGCCGTCCCTTATGGGGATAACGGCTCCCGTCTGGAAGTTCCACCTCGACCTCGTAATCCCCATTTTCAGGGAGGGCGAGGTCTCCTTCGGCAACGGCCTGCCTGGTGCGGGTTATTTCATTCTGCGAGACGCTGAATTCGATCCAGATCGGGTCCAGCCTGGCCACGTATGTCAGTTTCGCCGACGGACCGGTGGCCGCGAGATAGGCCCCCTCGCGCATGAGAGCCTGGCTGGAGATCCCGTTTACCGGGGCTTTGATGGTGGTGTACCCGAGATCGAGCTCGGCCTTGTCCAGCCGGGCCCGTGCCTCGGCAAGGGCCGCCTCCGCGGTCTTCACGCTGCCGACCGCGTTGTCGAGATCGCTCCTGCTTGCCGCGTCCTGCTCGGCCAGGGGCTTGATCCGGTCGAGATTTGCCCGGGCTATCCACAACTGCGCATCGCGGATTTCCACCTCCGCCCGGGCGGCGTCGACCTGCACCTGAAAAGGTTTTCGGTCGAGCTGAAACATGATCTGTCCTTCCTGGACCACTTCTCCCTCCCGGTACAGGATGCCTTCCAGAAAACCGCTGACCCGGGCCATGACGTCCACCTGGTGTGAGCTTCTGGCCTGGGCGACGAAGGATGCGGTCACAGGGACAACCGTCGGCTGCACCTCTATAGCTGAGACCTCGGCAGGAGGCTGGGAAGGCGGGGCCGTTTCCTGCCGGCATGCGGCAAGGGAGGCGAGGATCAGTAGTATTGTCGCCAGGGTAGAGAGGGGAGACATTTTCATGGCAACGATCCTTTGACAATATCTTTTGGAGACTGTACACACCCAGGAAACGTTGGAAAACTCCCATTGCGTTCTTTCCGGAGGTGGCAGAAGAAGACATTTTCCAGTATCCTTCGGCTGTCCCCTTGTTTCCCGACCTGGATGGATGCCCTTGGCTGCACGGCAGCGCAAAATTGTCCGGCCCCTTTGATCCAATTATATGATTGGCGAATAAATAAAGTCAAATAGGAGAAGTGAAGGAATCGGCCATCGCAACAAGCAGGAAAAATCGGGAGACGGCAATCATCATATAGC
>Ga0209164_1000719_pt1 | contig 61007 bp, 51 predicted proteins | sample MTBNYHSulfiMetaG_FD_187458 | JGI IMG/M metagenome (GOLD analysis project Ga0209164, IMG submission 187458) | Enrichment culture microbial communities from rom New York Harbor, USA that are MTBE-degrading - MTBE-NYH (New York Harbor Sulfidogenic)... | ecosystem: Environmental > Aquatic > Marine >... | reverse complement strand
CGCTATTCTCAAGGCGGCTTCCAGAGTCTTCATGGGGGTTTCCTCGTGGTCGTTCAGCTTATACAGCGGGTAGAAACGGCTGAAGTGGGTCGGGACGTCGGGACCGAGCTTCTCGACCTCCCACCTGCAGAACTTCCTAATCTCCTCAAGGCCGTCGTTCTCTCCTGGTATTATCAAGTAGGTCGTCTCAAGATGGATTTTGTTTTTGATCATCCACTCGCAAGTCTCAAGTACTGGCTTTACACCTGGGGCCAGGCAGACCCTTTTGTAGAAATCATCGGTAAAGGCCTTGACGTCGACGTTGGCCGCGGCCAGGTAGGGTCCAATCTCTTCCCAAGCCTCGAGGTTCATGTAGCCATTGGTCACGTAAACATTGTAGATTCCTTCCTTATGGGCGAGCTTGGCGACGTCATAGATAAACTCGAACCATATCGAGGGCTCGCTGTAAGTGTAGGAGATGCTTGGGCACTTGTATTTCTTGGCGAGCTCGACTATGCGTTCCGGAGTCATGTCCTGGTGCTGAATCTCATCAACGCGGACCTGGGAGATGGTCCAGTTCTGACAGTGGCGGCAGGAGAGATTGCAGCCGGCTGTGCCGATGGAGAAGCTGTCACTGCCCGGGAGGAAGTGGTAGAGCGGTTTCTTCTCGATGGGGTCGATGGCCATCGAGGTCACCGAGCCGTAGATAAGAGTGAAGAGGTTGCCGTCCTCGTTAGCCCTAGAACGGCAGTGGCCGAGCCCTCCAAGCGGTATGACGCAGAAGTGCGGGCAGAGGCGACATCGCACCTTCTGGCCAGGCAGCTTTTCGCCGAATCGCGCCAGTTTCTTCATTAAATCCTATATCAATTTATTTTTTAAACCATTAACCCTACGCCTAACCTTTTCATATAGCGGCGGAGATATCAAGTGGGGTTCTGATGAGCGAACGGGCCAAAGAAATCGAGAAAAGCGCCGAGGAAATCGTGGAGTCTTTTGTAAAGGATGCCGAAAAGCTTCCGGAGCTGAAGGAGACCTACTACAGCCAAGAGACTTACAACATCACGCGCCCCGATGGTGAGCCGAGTCCTGAAGCGGAACGGCTGTCTTTCAGGAGGAAATTCATCTCGAACATGCCGGGCTCAGACGACAAGGGCAACCTCAAGGTGGAGGTGGCGAAGTGGTCCAAAGAACGCTAGAGAAGCTGGCCGCTATCAAGCGCGGGGAAATCTCGGCCGCCGACAGTGTGGCGGCCGCGCTGGAGCTCATCGAAAAGAAAGACAAGAAGATTAACTCCTTTATCGAACTCAACCAGAACGCCAGAGCCGATGCCGAGTCCCTGGACCGCAAGATAAAGGGCGGCAAAAAGGTCGGCAGGCTGGCCGGACTCGTCATCGGGATAAAGTCCAACATAAACGTCGCGGGCCTCAGAGCAACCTGCGCCTCGCGTACCCTCGAGAACTACACTTCCACTTATGACGCCGACGTGGTCAAGCGCGTCAGAGCCGAGGACGGCATAATCGTCGGCATGAACAACATGGACGAGTTCGCCTGCGGTTCGAGCGGCGAGACCAGCGCCTTCGGTCCGACCGACAACCCTGCGGCTTTCGGTCACATCACCGGCGGCTCGAGCAGTGGCGGGGCGGCGGCGGTCGCGGCCAATTTCTGCGACATCTGCCTCGGCACCGATACCGGCGGCTCAATCAGGAACCCGGCGAGTCATTGCGGCGTCGTGGGCTTCAAACCCACCTACGGCCTCGTGCCTAGGCAGGGGCTGATTGACCTGGGCATGAGCTTGGACCAGATTGGCCCGCTCTCAAGAGACGTCGCGGGAGCGGCGCTGATGCTCGAGACGATAGCCGGTAAGACGGGCAACGAATGCGTCATGCTCGACGTCGGTAAGGTGAATTACTCCGAAAAGCTCGAAAGCAAAGGACTGAACGGGATGAAGGTAGGCATCAGCCCAAAGTTCTCTGAACTCACTGACCCTGCGGTCATGGACGTGATTGACAGCCAAGTGGAAAAGCTGCAGGACCTCGGCGCCGAGGTCGTCGATGTGGAACTGCCGAACCTGGAGCACGGACTGTCCGCTTATTATCTCATCGTCTCGGTGGAGTTCTTCTCCGGGACCAGAAAATTCGACGGGCGCAAGTACGGGAAGCGTATTGAGGAGGCCTGCGGCGAGGAGGTGCTCAGGCGCATTCTGCGGGGGCGCTACATTAGCCAGAAGGAGTACCGCGGCAAGTTCTACCAGCGAGCCTTGCAAGTCAGGACACTCATCAGGAAAGAACTCATGTCGGCATTGAAGCAGGTCGACGTGATAGTCGGCCCAACCGTGCCCAAGCTACCGCACAAGCTGGGCGCTAAACTCTCGCTGATGGAGATGTACGCTTACGACTACCTCACCATACCGGCGAACTTGGCCGGCATCTGCGCCGGAGTTATCAGAGCGGGCGAAGTCAACGGCGTCCCGGTCGGGCTGCAGATCCAAGGCAAGGCGCTTGGCGAGCTGGACGCGCTCCAAGTGATGCGGTCATTGGAGGCCATAGAATGAACATCAAAATAGGGTTCGAGGTCCACCAGCAGATAGACACCAGGCGCAAGATGTACTGCGACTGTCCGACCAACTACCACGACGTCCCGCCGAACACCAACGTCTGCCCAATCTGCACCGGCATGCCCGGGTCGAAGCCGCTGCCGCCGAATCAGCGTGCCGTCGAGGCCGCAATAGAGATCGCCCTCATGCTCGGCTGCAAAACCATCACCGACCAAACTGTCTATATCCAGCGCAAGCACTACGACTACCCAGACCTTCCCTCCGGCTACCAACGCACCAGCTTGCCAATCGCGCGCGACGGCGAGCTTCACGGAGTAAGGATAAGGGAGGTGCACCTCGAGGAGGACCCGGGACAGTACGAGCCGGTGGCCGGAAACGTTGACTACAATCGGTCGGGCGTGCCACTCGTCGAGATAGTCACCGAGCCCGACATGAAGTCACCCGAGGAGGCGCGCAAGTTCCTGCGCATGCTCATCCGCGTCCTGGAGTACACAGGCAAAGTCAGGCCAGAGGCCGGCGGGGCGATGAGGACGGACGTCAACATCTCGCTCGAGGGCGGGGGGCGGGTCGAGGTCAAGAACGTCAATTCAGTCAAAGGAGCCTACCGGGCGCTGAAATATGAAATAATCAGGCAACGGGAGAAGCTCAAGCGCGGCCAGGACATCACGCGCGAGACCCGCGCCTTTCTGGAGAGCCAGATGGTCACGGTGCCGATGCGGACCAAGGAGACGGAGGAGGACTACCGCTACATACCCGACCCGGACATCTTCCCACTCATCCTTGACGAGACGAAGGTCAAAACAACGCGATCGAGGATGGCCGAGCCGCCGCATCTGCGCGAAAAGCGCCTGATGGAGAAATATGATATCCCTCACGCCGCGGCTGAGGTCATCGTCAGCGAGCGAGGGCTTGCCGACCTCTACGAGGCCGTGGCTGAAGAGGCCGACCCGAAACTGGCGGCCACATGGTTCCAGACCAGGCTCAAGAAGGTCCTCAATTTCATGAAGCTCGGGGCCGCCGAGGTAAAGTTCACCCCAGCACAGCTCGCCTCGCTGCTCAGGATAGTCAAGGACAAGCGGGTGACGCCGGAACAGGGGGAACTCGTACTCAGGGAGATGGCGAGGAAGCCCGCCGACCCAGAGGAGATACTGCTCGGGCTGGGCCTGGCGCCGCTGAAGAAGTCAGAGCTGACAGCCGCGGTGGAAAAGGCGGTCGAGGAGAACCCGAAGGCAATCGAGGACTATCTCGCCGGGAAGAAGGAAGCCATGAACTTCCTGACGGGCAAAGTAATCGGATTCACCAAAGGGCGGGCGAATCCGCGCGACGTGACAAAGCTGCTTCTGGCGAGGATAAAGCAAAAAGACAAAAGCTGATTTTCAAACTACCCGAACATCTTCTCGGGCTTGGACAGCAGCTCGGCGCCCTCATGCAGCCTGTTGGAGGGCAGCACTTTGGCCACGGCCATGTTGAAGTTGACTTGCGTCACCTGCTCGCGCTCAGCCCTGATAGCGAACATCCCCGCTTCGGTGCAGATGGACTTTATGTCCGCGCCGGTCGCTTTCTCGGTAGCCCGAGCAAGGGCCTTGAAGTCGACGTTCTTAGCCAGGTTCATCTTGGAGCTGTGGATCTTGAATATCGACTGCCTCGATGCCTCGTTCGGGAGCGGGAAGTAAATCAACCTGTCAAACCTGCCCGGTCGCAACAGGGCTTGGTCAAGGATGTCAGGGCGGTTAGTCGCCGCCAATATCCTGACGTCACCGCGTGGATCAAAGCCATCTATCTCGGCCAGAAGCTGCATCAGCGTCCTGTGCACCTCCCTGTCGCCGCTGGTCGACGTGTCCATGCGACGCGCACCCACTGCGTCGAGCTCGTCTATGAAGACTATCGACGGGGCCCTCTCGCTGGCGAGCTCGAACATCTCACGCACGATCCTGGCCCCCTCTCCTATGTATTTGTGGACAAGTTCGGAGCCGACCACCCTAATGAAGGTCGCCTTGGTCTCGTGAGCCACCGCCCGGGCCAGCAGAGTCTTGCCGGTCCCTGACGCCCCGTAGAGCAGTACGCCCTTCGGTGGGTCTATCCCAACTTTTGTGAACAAGCCCTTCTTGAGAAGTGGCAGCTCGACCGTCTCACGTATCTCTCGGACCTGGTCCTCGAGGCCGCCGATGTCGGAGTAGCTGGCAGTTGGAGCTTCGTCAATCTCCATCCCAAGAACCATCGGATCTTTCTTCGAAGGAAGTATCTCCATGATGCTGAGGTTGCGCTGGTTAAGGGCGACTCTGACTCCTGGCCTCAACTCCCCGGGCTTGATGAAATGTGAGGCTGTGACGACAAAGTGGGGACCGGCGCTGCTCCTAACTATGGCCCGCCCGTCCTCGAGAAGGTCGACGAGAGTCGCGGCGACGAGAGGGGGTGCCCTCATGCGGTCGAACTCGGCCCTCAAGCCCTGGAGCTCCCGATCCACCTTGGTGTACTGGCTCTCGATGACACGCTTTTCGTGCTCAAGGTCACGAATCCTTCGTTCAAGTCCTTGGATATAGTCAGTCACGTAAGTATCGTCGTAAGAGCCATCCTTGGGTTTTGTAGAATCTGACAAGTGAATCCCGTGAATAAATGTTAGAAGCCCTTAATAAACTTTCAGTAGAAACAAAGGTCAACTTAAAAAGAACCGCGAGCATTATTCAATGTTCGACCGGACGGCGGGAAAAATTTGAGACGTGCGATTATAATGACTGCGGCAGTTGGCGTCGTTATAGCCTGCTTGGTCACCTTTTACTTATTCATCGATTTCGACCGCGATGGTCTGAGCAATTTGAAGGAGCTGTTAACGGGCACCGGCGTCTTCAACCCGGACACCGACGGTGATGAGCTTTGGGATGGTCAAGAAGTCAACACTTACGGAACAAATCCTCTCGCCGCTGACAGCGACGGAGACGGCCTTGAGGACGGAATTGAGGTAAACGGAAGCTGGCACCTGCTTGAAATAAAGCAGAAAGACGGGGTAAGCGGAGATCCCAGCCTGTACTGGACGCTGGAACATGGCGTCTGGATTGATGGCGAACTTGAGAGGCAAGAATCCTGGCAGGGCAACAGCTGGCGCTGGCCGTACGACTACGAGAACATTCTCGTGGACAACGGCATTCTGTTTTTCACTTCCGATCCACTATCGGCCGACACCGACAAAGACGGATTGAGCGATAGCCTCGAATACGAAATTGGCACCAACCCGGTGAGCCAAGACACGGACAACGACGGCTTCCAAGACGCCGCCGAATTAGACATTTACAAAACGCTCCCGTTTTTCTTCGACACCGATGGAGACCTTTTGAGCGATAGAGAGGAAAAAGAACAATATTTGACCGACCCTTTGGACTGGGACTGTGACAAGGACCACCTGAGCGACGGCATCGAAGTCAAGGGATGCGATGCCAACGGCGACGGCATAATTGATGTCGACTTCCCTGAGCTTGGGGCCAATCCTTTTGTCAGGGATATCTTCGTGGAAATCGACTGGATGCCGGGCGCGAGAACTCTGGGCAGCTACGCGAAAGGAAAACTAATTGAGGTCTTCGCCTCACACGGCATGACGCTGCACTTCGACCAAGGCGAATTCGGGGGAGGGTCTGAAACTGAGGAGAGTGTCGACAGACTTTATGACAACAGAGTTGGGCCGATGAACGATTTCTTCGACTTCAAAGAAAAGTATTTCTCCCCCTTGAGGCGCGGCGTCTTTTTCTGGTGTCTGATAACAAGCGGGGCGACTTATGTAGAAAGAACCGAGGTCAGCGGGTTCAACTACGGAGATGGGTTCACCTTATCCGGTAAATTGGCCACCGACGCGATTCTTGGCTCGGCATTCATGCACGAAATCGGGCATGGCCTCGGCCTGGACAGCAGTCTTTTTGATGGAATCGACTCCAAAAAATATCCTTTTGACGTGTATACGAGCGTCATGAACTACAACGCTCCATTATTTACCGAAGGAGAGTTCTTTGACTATTCTGAGGGCGCTCCTTTCAATGACTGGGCCCACTTGAATTTCAAATACATAAACGGTCGACTCAAATAAACGTCGAATAGTCATTACATAGCGGCTTTTTTGTCCACATGCATAAACTTAATCTGTGAAAATCCGCGTTGTTCTTGTCGAACGTCTGTCGCCGGGCGAGCAGTCACGATTGGGTGAGCTTGAGGAATTAGCCCAGACGCTTGACTTCGAGGTCGTCTCGGCAATGCAACAAGTACGTCACCCAGACCCGACCTACCAGATAGGTAGGGGCAAGGCCAAGGAGTTGGCCAACCTCGTCAAGGATAAGAAAGCACAGCGGGTGGTCTTCAGCAACCAGTTAACACCTACCCAAGCCTACAAGCTCGCGCGCCTGGTCGGAGTCGAAGTGGTCGATAAATTCCAAATCGTCCTTGAAATATTCGCGATGAGAGCTGGGTCGCCGGAAGCCAAGCTGCAGATAGAATACGCCAAGCTGAAGTACGAAATGCCGAAAATTAGAGAGCAGATCAAGAACCTGCTCAATGTGGAGCAGCCAGGTTTCCGAGGCGGCGGCGAATACGAAGTCAATGTCAGATATGACATGGTAAAAAGAAAATTAGCCGACCTCCGCAGGAAGCTGAAGGCGGTAGAGAAAAACCGTGAAGAACGACGCAAGTTCAGGCGCAAGCGAGGATTCAAGCTCGTCGCGCTGGCTGGCTACACGAACTCCGGTAAGTCGACCCTACTAAACGTCCTGACCGGCGCCAAAGCCGAGGTCGACGATATGTATTTCACCACCCTCATGCCTAGAACCAGGGCACTGAAGGCGAGCCAGATGACACTAATGACCGACACTGTGGGATTCATCGACGACCTGCCGCCCTCGCTTGTCGAGGCATTCAAGGCAACGCTTGAGGAGATTTATCTGGCCGACCTGGTCATTATGCTCGTCGACGCTTCCGATCCCATCCCAGAGATAATAAGAAAACTCAGGGCATCACTGAAAGTTCTCTCAGAGTATCCAGTTAGAGTAGTTACCGCACTGAATAAGGTAGACCTGGTAGCTAAGGAAGATCTCAAGCGCAAGATGGAGGTGCTGCACAGCATGACTGGCACAGTGGTGCCGATATCGGCGACTAGGGGAATAAACCTCGGCGCACTTTTAGACGTGGTCAGGGGCAATGCATAGCCTGGTGGTCTTTAATGGGAGCAAATCAACCGCAATAATGCACTCGTGATTTCAATGCCAAAAATCTTAATCCTGCGCATGGGGCACCGACCCGAGCGAGACAAGCGCGTGACCACTCATGTCGGACTGGTGGCACGGGCCTTCGGCGCCGATGGGATGGTAATCTCCAACACGAAGGATACCACGACAGAGGATAGCATAAACAAAGTGGTAAGGTCTTGGGGCGGGGAATTTTTCGTGAAGAGTGGGGAATCTTGGAAAAAAACCATAGCGAATTGGCACAAGGCTGGGGGCTTGGTGGTTCACCTAACCATGTACGGCATGCCGTTGGATGAGGTCCTGAAAAAAACCGATGGGAGGGACCTGATGATTGTTGTGGGGGCGGAGAAAATGCCTGGCGAAATATTCAAGATTGCGGATTTGAACATTGCCGTCGGTAATCAGCCACACTCTGAGGTCGCTGCACTGGCGATTTTCTTGGACAGAATATTTGGAGGTTCTGAACTGAAAAAAGAGTTTAAAAACAGAAGATTAAAGATAATACCGACAGAAAAATGGAAAAAAATTGAAAAAGAAGGCTAAAAAGCCTTTAATTCTGTTTTGTCTCACGTTAATTATATTTACGTGAACGAACAGAAGAGTCTAAATGTTGTATAAAATTTATCGTGGATGATTCGATGCCGAGTAAAAAACCTGCTAAAAAAGCCAGCAAGAGCGCCGAAAAGAAATCCAAAACGACACGAATGAAAAAAACCAAAACAGCGCTCGCAAAAAAAACCGAAGCGAAAGTTGCAAAAAAAGCGCCGAAAGGAAAACCAAAAGCCGCCGCTAAGAAAGCCATCGAAAAGGTAAAAGCTGAACCCGTCTTGCTAGAAAACCCCACAATCTTTGAACTCTTGAATCAAGTAGCAGGGGAGCACGGCTATGTCGTCGCCAAGACAATTTTTTCCGAAGAGCTGACCGACGACGAGATTGCCAAGAGGACGAACATCAGGCTAAACCTGGTCAGAAGGATACTTTATGATCTCTACGACAACCGAGTCGTGAGCTACCGCAGAGTCAGGGACGAGAGCAGCGGTTGGTACATCTACTACTGGAAAGTCGAGCCGGAGCGCGCTCTGGCCTACGTAAACGCCAACCGCACGCTTCTGCTGCAAAAACTTGAGGAGCAGCTAGAGAAGGAGAAAAACGCGATCTACTTCACCTGTGGCAACAGCTGCCAGAAGATGACGCTCGACGAGGCCGCAGACAACGACTTCAAGTGCATAAAGTGCAAGGGGAAGCTCGAACCCTACGACAACTCGGCCATCATCACGTCACTCGAGCACAAGGTGCAGGCGCTCAGAGAGCAGATTACCAAGACCTGAAAAACTGAATTTCGCGGCCTGAATTTTCTCTTTTATAAAAGGCCCACACCCAAAGCGGAAAGTGGTTGAAATGGGCGTTGAGTTTGGGGCCGTGTGCGACGTCAGTGCATTAGTCGACCGAAACAATTTTGAGCTGGCGCAGGAGCTCGTGGACGGCGGCGCTCTTTACATTCCTTCCGCAACCTACGGTTGGCTGACTCGCGACAAACTTATCTCGGTCCGCGGCAGGGCCGTCGGGTACAGCCTCGTGAACCAGTTCGTGCGCGACCGCGAGCTTCTTGTCGTCTACCTGCCGGAGTTACTGGACGAGCTCTCGAGGAGGCTGCTTTTCGGTGTGGAACGGGAGATGCCGCTAACCGATCTAAGGGCCCTGATGTTGGCAGCACATCTGCAACTGCCGTTGCTGACTTTCGGAGAAGAATTCACGGAGCGCCTACAGGAACACGTCGGGGCCAGGAGTCTCTGGAAAATAGAGGTGCATGCTGACAGGGGTTCACTCCAAACCGCGCTCGACCTGTATGGGAATCTAGCGGCGGACTTGGGCAGCTATTTGGGCCGACATCTGAATAATGGTGCCGAATTTGAAGGACTGGTTGAGGAAATCAAGAGGCTCCGCATGGACAGCCTCAGGACAGCGGCGGCGGCCATCAGAAAGCTGAGCCATGCCAAAACCAACCCTGGAAGATTGAACTTGGCCTACATGGCATGGAATATCATGCCCATACTGCACGAATATCAAGAGCAGCACGTCGTACAGTCAGAAGTAGTTCACGGTCTGTGCAAGCGAGCTCTGCTTTTAATAGCCAGCCCTGGGGACTGAAGCTTGCGCCCGCAGTGCCTATATGCCTAGCTTTTTCCTGTTCTTCTCTATGTGCGCCAAAATGGCGTCCGCAGCTTCGACTGGGTCCTTATCAACGTTGAGCTCGCCTCCCGTGACTTGCTTGCAGTCGCGGGTAAGGAGATTCACAAGGTTAGGCGCTCCGGTTACTGTTAGTACTGGGTTGACGTAAGTGTACAAGCCAAACGCCAGCGCGAATATCGCGTCTATAGTCGCCTTCTGTTCCATGTATTCAGGTGCCGCGGCTGCGACCGGCAGGTCGGGGATATTCACGCCGCCCAGAGCGTTTGATATTATCCCTAATAGGTCGGCGACGCGGCCAGTGTCTGTGCAAGTGCCGTAGCTGAGCACCGGTGGCACTTTGAGTATCTCGCATATCTTCTTCAGGCCCGGGCCAGCGAGCTCCTTCGCCTCAGGGCTGCAGAGACCCGCAACCTGCATCGCTCCGTTGCCGCATCCCATCGAGAGGACAAGCAGGTCACGCTTGATGAGTTCCTTTGCGACCGCGACGCTGTGCACATCCTGGCCATGGTCTCTGAGCGTGGTGCAGGAGACTAGTCCGACCACCCCGCGTAGCGTCCCGCTTTTTATCGCGTCGAGAAGCGGGTCGAGGTTGCCACCAAGAGCGTCAACTATGCTCTCCGAGGAGAACCCGACGACGGCCTCGCTCATCCTGAGGTCCCTGATCGGTTCGACGGAGGCCCTACGCACCTTGAAATTGTCGATTGCCATCTGCAGAAGCTGGGAGGCCTGCTGCTCGGCCTTTTCGGGGGAATAATTGATCCTATCGGTAACTCCCTCAAATGCCACGACCTCGCTGACTGGGATCAGCTTGAACTTGTATTTCTGCGCATACTTGGGGTCGATCGGCATCGAGCAGTTCATGTCGCAGGCGAAAAGGTCCACGCAGCCGCTGGCCAACACTGCTTCCTGAGCGATCCAGTTTCCGGTGAAGCCGTAGAAGACGTCGTCCATGGGCCACCGCTGAATCATCTCCTGGCCCGTCTCGATGTTAGCTATTATCCTCAGGCCCTTGGATCCGACGGCCTTGGCCTTGGCCTGCCACTCTGGCTTCCTGGCCAGCTCGACCATAGCGAAGCCCAAGAAAGGCTCGTGGCCGTTCGGCAGCACGTTGACGTAGTCGGGATCGAGAACTCCCAAGTCCACGCGCATCTTGTGGGGCCTCGGTATCCCATAGAGTATGTCCTGGCAGAACTCGTTGACGATTTGGCTCTGGTATGCCATCGCTATGCTCAGGCGCATGGCTTTGAGGGAGAGACTCACATAGTAGCCGTCGACATTGGTGAGGCAGGAGCTAGTGGACAGTATTATCTCACCGTAAATCCCGCCGGGAAAAATTCCCAGCTTCCTCCAGGTCTCCTTCCTTTCCTTCGGTGCAAGAGCCTCGACGATCTTGCTCGGCTCGTAGTATTTTCGGTTGAAATCCTCCTCGACGAAGTCGCACAGCTGAAGGGCTATCTCGTTGACGGAGCCGGAGGTTTCTATCCCCAACCTTCCCGCGAAGCTCTTCAGCTTTTCTGGCTCCTTTATCTCGAACATCGTTTGACCGTTCGCCGTGGCGCGGAGGGTTTTTATGGTCTGGTCAGTGTGGTAGTGATAAGTCGACGCACCCAAGATGTTTCTCAACAAGGACATGCGTGCGGCCATCCCGTCGGCGGTTATGCCGCACACGCCCCTTTTGTCAGTGGCACTATCCGAGCGACAGGGGCCGTTGGAACATAAATCGCATCTTGTCCCCGCCTGACAGAACGGACATCTCTTATCAGGATCGCTGCCCAAACCCTGGGCCTCGTATCTGTCCCAGATGTTGGTCATGCCGTCTTTCTTAATCCTTTCATACACCTTACGAACTGACTCGTGGTAAGAGATTCTATCCTCTTTCATTTAATCACACAACTAATGCGTCTTACAAAATATAATGGTGTTATAGTCATTTATAGTTTTCCGGCGGCAGGAATCTAAGAAATCATCGATAAATTTTACGAAGAGTTTTATAGTTTAAGTGTCCACTATTGATGGAAATAGTGAGAAATATTTTGGGGGAGTTGAGAATATGGACATGAAAACTTTTTACAAAATTAGTTATGGACTGTACATAGTCGGCTCGAAGGACGACAGCAAAATAAACGGCCAAATAGCTAACACAGTGTTCCAAAACACTTCCGAACCGCCCACGTTATCAATTTGCCTGAATAAGAAGAACCTGACCCACGAGCTTGTAGAAAAAAGCAAAGTCTTTTCCGTATCGGTTTTGACCAAAGATACTCCGTTGCCGTTCATAGGGCAATTCGGCTTCAAGTCCGGGAGAGAAGTTGACAAATTCAAAGAAGTTAAACACAAGACCGGAGCCACGGGGGCTCCAGTGGTCCTGGAAAACTCGATTGGCTATTTCGAAGCGGAAGTCATAAACAGCTTGGACGTCGGGACGCACACGCTTTTCATAGGAAAGGTTGTCGATGCACAAACTATCAAAGAAGGAGAACCGATGACGTATGCTTACTACCACGAAGTGAAGCGCGGCACTTCCCCGCCTGCGGCACCGACTTACCAGAAGGAGCAGAAGCCTGCGACCGAAGCCAAAATGCAAAAGTATAGGTGCACTATCTGCAACTATATTTACGACCCGGAAAAAGGCGACCCCGACTCAGGCGTGAAAACCGGCACCCCTTTCGAGCAAATCCCCGACAGCTGGGTTTGCCCGATCTGCGGGGCCGACAAGTCGTCATTTGAAAAGATATAAGATAAAACCAACCTCCACTATTTGAGGTGGCCATTCCAATGTCTATGGGGTGGCAATGATATACAAAGGCGGAAGCAATTTTGACATTATACTCGTCACGGGCGAGTACTACGACGATCACCCTCTGTCGCCAGCCGGCATCATAGCTAGAGTTCTTGACGCTAAAGGATACAATATCGGGATAATCGAGAAGCCCGAGAGAGACGATGATTTTGTCAAGCTCGGAGCACCAAAGCTCTGCTTCGGTGTCACCTCCGGCTCCGTAGACAGCATGGTCAACAACTACACTCCGTTGAAAAAAAAGAGACAGGATGTCGAACACAACTCTGCGACGAGGATGCCAGATAGGGCAGTCATCGTTTATTGCAACTGCATAAAGAGGCTCTTCAAGTGCAGCAAGATCGTCATCGGAGGAATCGAAGCCTCGCTGAGGAGATTCGCCCACTATGACTATTGGGACAACGGCATCAGGAAAAGCATACTTCTGGATACTAGGGCCGACGCTCTCGTTTACGGCAACGGTGAGAAGCAAATAATCGAGATCGCTGAGAGACTAAGAGGAGGCAGGGGATTGCAGGGAATAAAGGGCACCTGTGTCAAAGCCAGGGAAGCCGACAGCAGCTTTGAGACTCTGCCGTCCTTCAAGGAAGTCAAGGAGGACAAAAGCAAGTTCTGCGAGATGCAAGCCGCCTTCTCCAACCGTAAGAATCTGGCCCAGGAGTACGACAACAACTACGTGCTGCAATATGCGTATCCAGAATACACTGCTGAGGACCTCGATTGGATATATTCTCTCGGCTACACGAGGAAGCTCCACCCGAACTCGCCTTTGAAGATGGCAAAGTTTTCTGTGGTGACCCATCGGGGCTGCATGGGCCGGTGCAACTTCTGCTCAATCTCGCTCCACCAAGGCGACAAGGTAATTTCGAGATCAGAGAACAACATAATCGCTGAAATCGGGGGGCTGACCAAGCGCCCAGATTTCAAGGGATACATAGACGACCTCGGTGGGCCGTCAGCGAACATGTACGGCATGGACTGCAAGGACAAGTGCGTTGACAACTGCCTGAGCTGCGCCAAGCTAGACAAGAGTCACGGCAGGCTGATCTCGTTGCTCAGAAAGGCCAGGGCAATCCCGGGAGTAAAGAAAGTCTTCATCAGGAGCGGCATCCGCTATGACATCGCCCTGGAAAGCAAAGAGTACATAAAGGAGTTATCGAAGAGCCACATCTCGGGCTCGTTAAAAATAGCCCCAGAGCACTTCTCCAAGAATGTCCTCAGACTCATGAACAAGGATAACTCGAGGTTCGACGAGTTCGTGGAACTTTTCAAGGCCATGAACAAGGGAAAAAATCAAGGTCTGAGATACTATATAATGATAGGTCACCCTGGCGACGACGAGCGCCAGGTGAAACTGCTGGTCGACAAACTGGCCAAGCTCGAGAACATAGAGCAGTTCCAGCTTTTCACGCCCACACCCATGACGGTCTCGACCTGCATGTACTGGACGGGGATGAGCCCTTTCACCAAGGAAAAAGTCAACGTAGTTTACGACTATCACACCAAGAAGAAGATGAAGCGGATGCTGCTCGAGACCGTCAAGGAATCGCATTCAGAGGACATGTTAGCTTGGGAGTAAGTGCTCTCGTCAGGAGATCAGGGCCATAACTTGGCCACGATAAAAACAATCGACATCAAGACTATCGCCTGCGAAACTAGGGTGATCCACTTGGGGTTTTTGGCGGACAGCTCGACTATTTCACGTTTCACCGATTCCTGACCGCTGGACGCGTAGGCCCTAGAAAGGGTCAAAAGTTTCCTGAATTCCCTCAGGACTTTGTAGTCGGCGGCGGCCATGACTACCAGAAAAATCGCCAGCGGCAGTTGATTCAAAGAGGATAACGCCAGGATAAAGGCCGCCCCTGAGATGATTCCTCCCGCGCTGATGAAGACAATTGCCATGAGTGAGGCCCGGATCAGCCCCAGCCGCACCGACAGTGTTTCGACTTTCATCGCCTTGTCGACGAAGAAGTCGCGGGTCTCGGTGGGTATTATTACACTGTAAACGGTCAAAGTCTGCCCAATTAGGAAGAGGAAGAAGACCGGGTTGAGAAAGGAAGTCAGGGAAAAATAGACGAACAGGATCGGCAAAACACTGAGGGCTGAAATCAGCGATAAGAACTCCAACCAGGACCTTGACTTCAGTCTGAGCGGCGGGACGGAATATGCATAGGCTAAAAAATTGCCGGCCAGCCACAGTAGCAGCAGCTCGGGCTTCCACTTGAGATAAAGTAGCAACGCGAGAAACGGGAGGCTAACTAGGAGTTCTGCGAGGACAATTCTCTTGACCCTCCCCCGGCCCAGCTGGTCCATGACTTGAATTATCTTTTTCTTGTAAGGGTCCGTCGAGTCTAGCTCATAATCGTAAACAGAGTTCAATTGCGCGCCAATCAGCGAAACGATGGTCAAAAGGACAAATGACAGACCAGCCAAAGCGATCATGTCGACAGAAACTCCGGCCGCAGGGTTGATGGCCCAGGAAAATGCAATGACTAAGGAAGCCAAGTTGGCTGGAAGGAATTCCAATCGGGAGACTCCGAACAGTAATCCGATGTTATTAGACATAAGAGTATCAGCCAAATGAAATAAACACGAAAACATAAAAATTTAATCTGTTCATGAGACGATGATTAAATCCAGTACGGAAATAGATTAAGATTTAATTAGAATCCAGCCTTCCCTGTTTATTCATCTCGGCGAATGACACTGGGCAAAAGGTCTTATGACTTTTTCTTTATCTCGCGGTGCAACCACCAAATGAACCCCAGAGCCAGAGGAATCCCGAATACGACTAGCATCCAGAGAACCACCGTAAGCACGGAATAGATGAAATAATCAAACGTCCAAGAGGCAACGGGGACATTCCAGTTCCCATCAACGAAAATCTTGATGCAGAATGCGATGAAGATTATCAGCGACATCGGGCCACCTCCGCTTGCCGCGCGCGAGCGGTTTCCGGAAAAACGATATTCTTTTTTCTCACGGCTGGGCAAATTTTTCCACCAGAGCCAACCTGCTGCCACAGCCAAGCCCACGGGAATTCCAATCAAGATAGCCTCCCAGAAAACCAAATTCAATAAAAAGGTCACCAGATGCCCCATCGACCACAGGCCTAAAGAAGCAGGCACCAAACCGGTTAGCTGAGCATCTCCAGAGAATCCCAGAAAGACGAGAACCGCACCAATCGAAGCCAAAATAACGCCAACTATAAATAAAGCAAACATATTCCAATGCTTTCTCAAGAACTTTTTCCACGTCTTGGAATCATTTTCTGGTTTATTTTGCGCCATTAAAAATTAATTCCATTTTAAGTTTTATAAATGTAACCCTCTTCTCCATTCTGTTAAACCACTAAATCGTGAAGCTTACACTATATAATTCAATGTTGGGCCTCGATTCTTATCTGACTGGCTGCGCAATTTGAAATTTCTTCGTGTAACCACAATCACGGAATATATTTATTCTATAAAAAAACAGGAAGCAAGGGAAATCGTGTGAAGAGAAATAAAATTGCTGGCATCTATTCCATTGTGGTTGGGGCGGCCATGATTGGAATGTGGTCAGTATTCTTGGCGACCGATTCAGTCCCGGAACTACACACCGAGCCGATCCGGACATCATTTCACATATTTATTGAATATCTTACCGCGGTTGTGCTGCTGGTTGGAGGATTTGGTCTGCTTGCAAGCCGCAGATGGGGCCCCACTGCACATCTTGTGTCCTTAGGTATGTTACTGTATACAGTGGTATTGAGCCCAGGTTATTACGCACAAAAAGGAGATTTGACGATGGTAGCCATGTTCGCGGTGTTCATTGCGCTGACGGTGTTTTTCATTGGTTTGAGACTTTTGAAAGAGAAATAATCAAATCGACCTTTTTTTACAGGTTTAAAATCCGGACCGCGGATAATTTCATGGAGGAAAAATGAGCGGTAAGTCTTGGCGGGAAAAATTGGCAGATAGCAAAGACTTGCCAAAGGTTGTGAAAATCTCCGGCAAGATGAGAAAGAACTGGGGTACAGGCACCGTTGTGATACCTGCGCCCAATGAAGTCGACGCTATAATGAAAAAAGTCCCTCGTGGGAAGCTGACTACTATAAACGACATCCGAGAAAAGCTGGCCAAGAAGCACGGCGCCACCGTCGGCTGCCCGATAACCACAGGGATCTTCGCCTGGGTGGCAGCCCACGCCGCGGAAGAGGCGGCGAAAGAAGGGACTAAGAACATCACACCTTACTGGCGAACGTTGAAGATGGGAGGTGTGATAAATGAAAAGTATCCGGGCGGAGTCGCGGCCCAAACGAAACTGCTTAGGAAAGAGAAGCACGAGGTCGTCAAAAAAGGTAAGAAGTGCATCGTGGTCGGCTTTGAAAAGTTTCTGACCACTACATGAAGGCCTTGGCATCCTCGCTCTTCTTCGAGTTTCTTCTCTCGAATTCCAGTGCAGCCTCCTCCAGGCCCGACCCTTGAAAAGGTTCCTGGGAGCGCCTCTGCCTGACTCTCAAGAAGATCGGGTGGTTCACGGCCTCCCCGACTATAAGGGCCTCGCCGACCGGCAGGGAAGAAATCATGTCGGCCACTTCGCTTGTTATCGCTTCCGAGGACTGCTTGATGTGCTCGAGGTCGTAGGGGTTGGTTATCCTAAGTATGATGTTGGTGTTGGCTTGCGAGAGCACCGTCGTCGAGAGCCGCACCGGACGCTGAGAGACCAGCATCAGGGAAGCGTAAAACTTGCGGCCCTCCCTGGCGACGGTCTCGAGAATCGACCTGGATATCGCCGACTCCTTTGACTCCCCGGAAGGGCAGAATTGGTGGGCTTCCTCAAGGCAGAGGACGAAAGGCGGCACGCGGTTGCGCTTCCTTGCGTTGAACAACCTACGGGCGGCATAGGCCACGAGCATCTGCTTCTTACGCAGGCTGGTCATGTCGCTTAGGTCAACCACCAGAACCCTTCCTGACCCAACTGCCCGCTCCCAGTTAGGATTGTCGGCGTGGTCGAATAACCCGAGAAACTGCAAGTCGTTCAGCCAGCCGACCAGGGCCTGCTGAAGGTTTTTATGAACGTCTTCGTCGGCCTCGACCTTGGAGATAATCTCATCCAAGCCAAAGGGCCCTTTTCCAGACCTCATCTCAACCTGTAGCTTCTCTAAAACCCTCTGGAGTTCCCGCGCCTGAACCCCTGACATGTCGGGCAGGAACTCCATGAAGTGGTAAAGACCCATGTGCGGCACGCCGATTCTGAGCTCACAGCCTTTAACCACCGTGACCTTTTTCGAATAGTTCGGGCAGTCGGCAAGGCCGGCATACTCTCCGTGCACGTCTATTATCACTACTGCAGGCCGGCCCAGCTCAGAAGGGCGATCAAGTAGCTCTTCAACTATCACCGAAGTTAAATACGATTTGCCCGCGCCGCTCATCGCCAGAACCGCCACGTGCTTGCGCAAAAGCTTGGTGAGGTCAAGCTCGACGGGGAACTCATGGTGCTTGAGCTTTCCCAGAGTTATCCCGCCGTCTTGCTTCAGCCCGAGAAACCTCAACAGCGACATCGGCTCGGTCTCAATAACCTTTTGCCCAGGCGAAGGGGGAAAAGTGGTCCTGTCTAGTCCGTGCTCGCTTTGAGAGCCGAGGATTTGAGCTTCAGCGACCAGATATTCCCAACGATTGGCCGGGAACACCGAGGTCAATGGTTTACCCCTCCGTTCGTACTCCCTGACCGACTCGGCCCGCATAAAGTACCTGTTTGTCTTGAGCAGATTCGTCACGAACGCCATCACCCGTCCTTCCTCGGTCGCGACTTCGACGAATTGTCCCTGTCTGACGGGCATGCTGCGCCCGCTGTCAGTGACGACGAAGCTGAAGCGGGTCGGCGAGGGCGAGTCCTCGGTGACTATGACCGTTCCAATCTCCATTCAATCACCTCAAAAAGGCTTCCGGCTTCTCCTCAAATCAAGAAGCGACGAGGGCTCCAGCCTGTCCGATATGCTATCTCGTACTATGTTCAAGTCCTCAACCGCCAGTCGGGCACATGCATCAGCCTCGATGATGACGGAAGGCAGCCCGAAAGCGTCGTGATGGTAAGAAAGGGCGTAAATGATGGAAGCAATCCTGCTGGCGGTCTCGGCGGGTTTTCCGGAAAAGTCCAAGAATTCAACTCTGAGCGGCCTATCGAAGGGAACCGTCTTGACATAAAAGGCGTAAACTTTCGTGGCCCACGCACCCAGGTCACGGAGCACATAACTCGCGGGCCTTTCAGCGTAAGTAAACGCCGGGGTACGTTCGCCAACCCGGAGAAAATGGTCGAGAAGGACTGTGTCCCGTGATTTGTCGAGTATGCTCAAATCGTTTTCCTCGAGCTCGAACTTGCCACAAGCAGGCAATATTGTTTTCTTCAGGATGTCTACAAATCTCCCGCCTCGACTATCCTTCACCGCCCCGACCAGAAAAGAACCCGATTTTGCGCATGCCCGATAAAGCCTGACATAGGTTTGCATCAACCTTTGATAGCTCTCAAGCAAGAATCTGCTCTGAGGGAAACGCTCCACGTACTGCGGGACGATGGAGCCGTCGAGGATGATCATCTCGGCGCCACCACTCTCTGCGACTTGTGCAGCAAGATCGATTTCGGTCGATTGACGCTCCATGCCGGCCAAGAGCTGGAACTCCCAAGAATCAAGCGGTTCCGAGACATCAATCAATTTCGGAAAAGGAGCCTCGTTCGGAAAGTACTCTGCTTTTTCGAGGACTGCGTTGCGATAATGGAAGATTGCCGCGAGAGCACGCACTAGTATGAGGTCCAAACCGTGTAGTTGCTGGTCAAGCAAGCCGCCGTCAACTCCTGCAACCGTTAAATCGTGGAGTGGGTCCGTCTCTATCTCTTTCACCAGAAAAGGCTCGAGGATACTTTCGCAATCGAGACGGGCCTTTCTGATTCCTGCCAGCATCTTTGCAACCTTTTTTCTCCGATCCTGCTGCTGATTTATCCGTTGGGCTATCGACTCGAGAGAACTTTCCAAGCTCATTTCGTCGTCAGAAATTCGAGAAGCTTGCGAAATCAAGTTCATGATTCAACCTCAACTAATTGGAAAACTCGAACGTGGACCTTATTTGCCAATCAACTCCCCAACTGTCTAGTCAAGTACAGCACTTTAGCGGCTTCTTGGGAGGGGTCGCCGAAAGTAATATTTAAACTATCGAATAGCTGCAATCAACCCAACCACTCATAAGGATTGAATTCTGAAGGAGGTATAAACAATATCTCCGCCAAGCCAGAACGCAACAACTCTTCATTGACGTTCGTCCAGACGTTATCGACTCGCGCGTATACCACGGCCAGCGTTCTGCCGTAGTGGTCAGTAGGCTCCAAATCGTCCACGTTCAGTCCAATCTCTGACTCCGGGGGACAAAGGCCTTCGACGAATTCTTTTGCCTGCTCCGCTCGTTCCTGTTCATCTGGGTCTTCTGAATCAAGCTCGGGGGTGTTGACACAGACCAGCCTGATCCTCTCGTCTCCCTGGAGGCGAATGGTATCGCCGTCAACAACATAGTCGACCAGCTCCGTCCGCTCGATTAACAGCTGGTCAATAAATTCATCCGCCGGGGAAGAATAGTTCAAGCTAATTACGGCCACGATTACTAAAACAATGGCAACCAGCGCCAGAATCGCCGCGTATTTTTTCAAGACATCCCATCTGGCTTTTAAGCGAAAGATGTTTAAAAATGAAGAGTTTTCACTTCGCTTTGCTTCGGGCGGCTTCCTCTATGTTCCTGATTACATCCCGGAGAGGCATGCCAAGCCTACTGGCGATGGCTTTTGCATCCTCGTACTCAGCAACCATGCCAACGACTTTCTTACCCTCCCTTGCGACCTTAACGTGAGGTCTGAATTTGAGGCCGCCGAGCCTCACGTCGACCTGAACAATCTCTCGCTCCAGGGCATGCCTATGAATCGATGGCAGCAATCTGACGCCGAGCGTTCCCGTCTCGAGCATCAGCAAGCGCGCCAGCTTTTCCGAATCCTTGGGTTTGGTCAAGACTTTTATCAGAAAACCGGGCCTCCCCTTCTTCATGATTATCGGAGTAACACTGGCGTCGAGAGCGCCCTCCTTCATCAGCCTCTCGATAGTGTAACCGATCACCTCGCCGGAGACATTGTCCACGTTCGTCTCCAGAACCGAAATCTCGTGGGCCGGTGACTCCGCGACTGTCTCGCCGACGCAGACCCTCATGAAGTTGGGCGAGGGGAAATCCCGCGCGCCAGCCCCGTAGCCCACTGAGTCCACCCTCATAGACGGGAAAAAGTTCACGAACCTGCTGGCTAATGTAGCCACCAGCGTTGCCCCGGTTGGCGTCGTCAGCTCGTTGCCGGTATCAGTGCCACGGATAGGCGCGCCTTTCAGTATCTCGAGGACGGCGGGCGGGGGGATTGGCAAGTTGCCGTGGTCAAACTTTGTAAACCCTTTGCCGACCGCCACCTCGCTAGCCAGAATCTCGCCGTCAAGCAGGCCCAGATCGTCGGCAGCTGTGCAGGCTCCGACTATATCGGCGATGGCGTCGGCAGCGCCGACTTCATGCAGGAAGATTTCGTGGCCAGGTTTGGCATGAACCCTCGACTCGGCGTCGGCCAGCTTCTTCAGTGCGGCGTAAGACGAATCCCGCACCCGCTCCGGCATCGAGACCTTGTTCAAGCGCCTTATGATCTCGCGGTAAGTGCGCCCGCCTTCGTCCTTTGTCTTCACTTCAATGCGTGTGGCCTTAATCTCGTTCACCCACTTGAGTCCTATTTTCACCTCGACCTTTCCGAAGCAGCGGGTCGCTGATATCATGGCGCGCTTGACTCTTTCTGGAGAAGCTCCGGCGCCCACAAGAGCGGCCGTGAGCATATCACCCGCGACCCCAGCGATGCTGCAGTCTACGAAAGCTGTTCTCATGATCTTCCCCGATAAGACTAAGTTTCAACCAATATTAGCTTCACCGGGGTTTCTGAAGACGCAGTTGTTATAGATATAACAAAAGCTTTATATACCAGATTAGTTGTTATAGATATAACAAGTGAACCACATGAAAAAGATTCTCCTCGTATGGGATGTCAAGACCCGCGGCTCGCCGGCTACCCTGTTCTACAGGGCACTTAACGGCTACGACTACGAGACGAAATCGGGGCGCAACCATTCGCCCGGAGTCCTAGATGAGCTACCAGAAGACGTCTGGGAGTTCATAAGCCAGAGCACCCTGCTCATCGAGGAGGAGTACGCCAGGATGGTGGAGCGAATCTTCAAAGAGTTTACCGCACACCTCGTTTGGCACAAGTTCTTAGTTGAAAAAGAGAGGTGAAATTATGTCTGAAACAGGATTGAAATTGGTAGTAGCGGAAAACAGGTACCAAAACTACGTCAACAGGGGTTTTGCCCTCATTGACGAGTCGATTATGAAAAAGATTGGGATAAAACAAGGAGAGTACGTCGAGATAGTCGGCACGCGCTCGACCGGTGCCATCGCCGTGAAGGGCGCCTCCGAGGACAGGGGGCTCGAGATTATCCGGATCGACGGCATGCTCAGGCACAACGCCGGTACCTCAATCGGAGAGAAAGTCGTACTGCGTAAGGCCTCAATAAAGGAGGCCAAGTCGATAACCATCGCCCCGACCGACCAGAACATCAGGTTCATGGCGTCGGGCGAGATCGTCAAGCGCAATCTGCTGGGGAGACCCGTTGCCAAGGGGGACCTGATTTCCCCGACGCCTCCCGAAGAGGAGATTATGGACGACTTCTTCGGCGGCATCTTTGGCAGCATGGCTCTGCCCTTCGGCCTCGGCGAGGTAAAGTTCCTAGTGACGAACACGAGCCCCTCCGGGATAGTTCTCGTCACCGACATGACGAACGTCGAAGCACTTCCGGAAGCCGTGGAGACCAAGGAACTGAAAATGCCCACCGTGACCTATGAAGACATCGGCGGCCTGAAGGTGGAGCTCGAGCGGGTCCGCGAGATGATTGAACTGCCACTAAAGCACCCCGAGCTTTTCGACAGGCTGGGCATCGACCCACCCAAGGGCATCTTGCTGCACGGTCCGCCAGGCACGGGCAAGACGCTCATAGCCAAGGCCGTGGCCAACGAGTCGGGCGCGAACTTCGTCCTCATCAACGGGCCGGAGATAATGTCGAAATTTTACGGAGAATCTGAGGCACACTTGCGCGAAATCTTCCAGAACGCGGAAAAGAACGCTCCTTCAATAGTCTTCATCGACGAACTCGACGCGATAGCGCCAAAGCGCGAGGAGGTCACCGGGGAAGTGGAAAGACGCGTCGTCGCCACCCTGAACACTGCGCTCGACGGCTTGAAGTCACGAGGTAGAGTAATAGTGATTGGCGCCACCAACCGCCCCAACGCCTTGGATCCGGCCATCAGGCGCCCGGGAAGATTCGACAGGGAAATCGAGGTGGGCGTCCCAGACAAGGACGGGCGAAAAGAAATCCTCCAGATACACACACGAGGTATGCCGTTGGCCAAGGGAGTGGAGCTGAACCACTACGCCAACATGACACACGGCTTTGTCGGCGCTGACCTAGAAGCTCTCTGCAAAGAGGCAGCGATGAGCGCCCTGCGCAGAATCCTGCCAGAAATCAAGCTCGACGAGAAGGCCATTCCGACCGAAGTCCTCGAGAAGCTGCAGGTAAACAAAAGCGACTTTGATAACGCCATCAGGATGGTGGAGCCATCGGCCATGCGCGAGGTGCTGATAGAGGTGCCCAACATCCACTGGGAAGATATCGGTGGACTCGACAAGGCCAAACAGGAGCTACGAGAGGCAGTCGAGTGGCCCATCAAATACCCAGACGCCTTCAAACGCATCGGCGTCGAGCCGCCACACGGGATACTGCTCTACGGTCCGCCAGGCACGGGCAAGACCATGCTAGCGCGAGCGGTGGCCACTGAAAGCGAAGCCAATTTCATCTCAATCAAGGGGCCAGAACTACTCTCCAAATGGGTAGGCGAGTCGGAGCGCGGAGTGAGGGAGACGTTCCACAAGGCGAAGATGGCCGCCCCGGCGATAGTATTTTTCGACGAAATCGACGCACTGGTGCCAAGGCGAGGCTCGGGCATGGGAGACTCTGGAGTCACCGAACGGGTGATAAGCCAACTGTTGACGGAGCTCGATGGTCTGGAAAAACTGGAGAACATTGTAGTGATTGGATCCACGAACCGGCCAGACCTCATAGACCCGGCGCTGATACGCCCGGGTCGCTTCGACAGGCTGGTGCTCGTCTCAGCCCCTGACAAAAAGTCCCGCCTGGAAATACTGAAGCTTCACACGAAGAAAATGTCGCTGGCAAAGGACGTCGACCTCGACCTAATCGCCAAGGAGACCGAGGGATACTCGGGCTCTGACCTCGCCTCGCTCTGCCGTGAGGCAGCGATGCTGGTACTAAGAAAAGACTTGAAGGCCAAAGAGGTCAAGATGCAAAACTTCAAAGACGCCATGGAGTTCGTCAAACCCTCGATAGGCGAGGAAGTTGAAAAAGCGTACAAGGCATTTGTCGATAGGATACCAAGGCGCACCGCCCAAGAGGCCTCCGACATGCACTATTAAGCTTTTAAGGATTCGAGCCGAACTTATGGCGGAGGTCATAGCTTGGCACAAGTTCTCGCGAGCAAGCTGCGGTCTGTCGGGGTAATCTCGGACAGAGGCCTTCAAATAGGGAAAATCAGCGATATACTTTTCGACGAAAAAGACGGCAAAATCGCCACTATAGTCGTCAAACCCGCCACGAGGGACGCGGTCGGGAACATGCAGCGCGACCCAAGCGGGAACGCCCTGATACCGTACAGCGCCGTGATGTCGATAAGGGACTATGTGGTCGTGAACGAGAGGGTGCTGGCCATCCAACAGCTGAAAGCCCAGCCCAAGGCCGCCACCCCTGAAACGCTGCCGCCTATCTTGCCGCCCTTACCACCCAAAGAATAATCGAGTAGCAAGCTCCTCCGGTAGCCCAGCCGCCTTTATCTTCTCAGCCGTAGCAGCGATGTCGTAATCAACGCGCCAGAAAGCGACGGAAGTCTCCTTGCCAAAGTTAATCACAGCGTAGCTCGCTCGCTTGTCCCGGTCGCGCGGCTGGCCAACGCTCCCAGAGTTCACAACGTTCTTTCCAAGAATCATGCGCTTCATCGGGACATGTGTGTGTCCGAGCACGATGATGTCGGACTCGACGCCCCTTATCACGTTTACCAAATCACGATTCGAAAAGTCTGGAAATACATACTCGTCGAGCGGGTTGCGCGGGCTTCCGTGAACCAAGTACACGCTTTGGCCGCCGAATTCCAGCTCAAGGTGTGTGGGCAATGAAAATAGGTAACTCTTGTTTTCTCGTGTCAGCTTTTTCGAGGTCCAAGCGATTGCGGCTGCCGCCCGGTCATTGAGGCCACGGGCGTCGTTGATGACCACTGCACGATCGTGATTACCCATCACCGACTTGATTTTTTTAGCCCGAGCCAGCTTCACGACTTCGTTGGGCTCGGCCCCGTAGCCGACCAAGTCCCCCGCACAGATGACCGTGTCTACCTTGGGCATGTCCTTCAAAACGGCTTTGAAAGCAGCAAGGTTTGAATGTATGTCCGAAACAATCCCAACCTTCATCGAACCATGCCGCCTAAATCCACAAAGTCCATGAAATCTCTTCTCGTGTTGCGAATTTTAAAATATCGTCTTCAACCGCCCCTGCTCGAAAACCAGAAGCGAAAAAGCTAATCGATTTAATTAAGCCAACCTAATTTCTACAGAAGCGCCTTCCTGAGGGCCCAAAAAGGTCGGTTTGATTCGTATGGTGAGAGCAATAGTCTTCGCATCGAGCAAGGGTGGGACGGGCAAAACCGTATTAGTCGCCAACATCGGAGCTGCTTTGGCAAGGCTGGGGAGGAAAGTCGCTATAATCGACGCCGACGTCACAATGGCAAACCTGAGCCTGATAACCGGGCTGGAAGGCCGCAAAACGACTCTCCACGAGGTCTTGGCCGACGAAGCTCCAATTTCCAAAGTCATCTGCAACGGACGGGACGGGCTGAAAATTTTGCCCATGGGGATATCCATCGACGGCATTAAGAAAGCCGACCCAAATCGCCTCAGCAAGGTCGTCAAAGAGCTCTCCCGCAGCTTTGAGATTTTGCTGGTCGACTCGCCGTCAGGGATGGACAAAGAAGCCATCGCGGCCTTGAAAGCCGCTCAAGAGCTAGTCTTGATCATAACCCCGGACATCGCTGCCATATCCAACGCCCTCAAGCTCAAAATGGTCGCCGAAAAACTTGGCGTCAAGCCCATCGGATTAATAATCTCCAGAGCCTCCGGAAAGGAGCTCGACCTTCCCCGCGAGGAAATTTCAGCCGCCCTCGAGCTACCTGTGCTCGGGTCGGTACCTGAGGACGCAACCGTAAGAAAAGCTTTGGCTCTGGGGGAATGCATCGTGACCCACAGCCCCAAATCCCGCGCCGCTGTGGAAATAAAGAAGCTCGCGGCAACTATTTCCGGCCAGAGGACCTGAGTATCTCCTCAACGGCCTCGGCAACGCCGCTCCCATGAGGGGAACTGGTGACGTGCTTGGAAGCCCTCTTGGCGTCATCAACTGAATTGGCCACAGCGAAGCTCATTCCAGCATAACGCAACATCTCGACATCGTTCGACCCGTCTCCGATGGCGGCTATTTCGCTCAGCGGCACATCGGTTATTTCCGAGACCTTTTTGAGGGCGTTGCCTTTGTTGATTTCCGGCATCCTGAGATGAATCGCCAGGCCGGAGTCCACGGCGACAATGGGAAGGCGTTCGCGCTTGATGACATCCCTCACCTGGTCCACGCTCACTCCGCTTTTTATGGTGACTCCTGTGAGACGGTCGGAGGAGCTCCTTGTGAGCTTGAGCTTCCCGTAAACCTTCTCGATGGCTTCCAAGCCCCTATCGGCTTCGATTCTGTCGCCGAGCACGTACATCTTTTCGCTGGAAAAGTCAAAAACGACCCCTCCATCCTCGGCTATAAGCGGTCCAGAAGTGCCGATGAGAACGGATGCCGCCTCAGCATATCGGAAGAGATTCCCGGTAGCGATAACAACCGGAATGCCTGCGTCCTCGACCCTGCGGATGGCCTCGACTGCGGCGACGTCAAGTCTCCGGTCCTTAAAAGTCAACGTGCCGTCTATATCGACTGCGAGGAACCTGACCAAGAAACCAGCCTTCAATCCTTTATCCCTTGTTCGGTGACTTTGAAGATCGCCTCGCGCTCGGGGAGGTTCGGGCTGTCAAATATCCGAGCTATCCGCCTCTGCTCTTTGGACTTGCGCAGATAGATTCTTGTGGTCGCGGAGTGGGCCATGATATTGCCTCCGATGGGCTTGGTCGGGTCCCCAAAGAAAACGTCTGGCCGCGCTTGTACCTGGTTGGTCACGAAAACTGCGAGATCGTGCAAATCCGCAATCCTATGTAAAGTCATGAGGTGACGATTCAGCTTCTGCTGCCTCGGGGCCAAAGTCTCCCTGCCGGTGAACTCGGCCCGGAACCCGGCAGTTATTGAGTCCACAATGATGAGACGTATATTGTCGCTCTCGACCATCTCCTCGGCCTTCTCCGCTATCAGAATCTGCTGGTCGGTGTTGTAGGACCTGACATAAAAAATGTTCTGCAAGGACTTTACAGGATCCAGCCCCACCCCAAGCGACATGTCCCTGATTCTCTCAGGCCGGAAGGTGTTCTCAGTGTCTATGAAGATCGCCTTGGCTTCGAGCCCCTTCTGTTCCTTGGGCAGCTGGACGTTGACGCAAAGTTGGTGAGCAAGTTGGGTTTTTCCGGAACCAAATTCCCCGAAAACCTCGGTCATCGCCTGCGTCTCAACTCCACCACCAAGCAGATCGTCTAAGGAAGCGCTGCCGGTGGTTATCAATCCGACCTTTTCCCTGCGCTCGAGGATTTTGTCGGCGGTCACGAAGGAACAGAAATCAGCGGCTTCCCTGGCCGCGGAGATTATCTTCTTGGCTTGAGACTCGCCCAGTTCCGCCGCCTCGCGTAGCTCAGCTACGGTCGCCGCGGCCAAGGACTCAACTGTACGGAAGCCCGACTCGCGAAGTTTTTCGGCCGTTGCCTCGCCAACCCCGGGGAGGTTCTCTATCGCCTTTTTGGTGGTTTCTGACAAGCTCTTCCCTTCTATACTCTCACGCCGTTTCTTTTAGCCTTTTGAGCAGGTCGCGGGCTTCCTTAAGCGGGTCAGGAGCTTGAAAGTCGGTCGCCCTGAGCTCGAGTTGGTCAAAATACTTGTCTCTCCTCGTGTTGCCAGAAATTATCAGCTCACGTCCGATGAGCCCGAGTCCGCCGTAAAATTCTGAGAGGTCTGGCTTAACCTTGAGAATATCGAAAACCTGCTGTGCTGTCAATCCGAGTAAGCGTTCAGCTATGTCACCAAACAATGCAACGCGAATGTTATCAGTGCCATCGTCCAGCATCAGGCTTATTACCAAGCGGTGCTCTGGAGTGACAACCTTACCGCACTCCTCGCAGGTCAAGCTGACCTCTGAGCTAGTGATGCTCCGTCCGCAGTTCGGACAGATGTCAAATATCGGGCGCCGGTGGAAAACTTGTATCGCCGTGCCGCGGACCTGAATCTGCATCCCTTCTTTATCTATCTCCGAGATGTTGACCCTTGTGATTCCAGAGGCCAAGGTTCCCATCGCCGGCAGTTGTGGCAGTTCCACTTCTGGATTCATTTCTAGTTGCCCCTGTTTGCCCAACTGCAGCTCCGGTTGACCGAAGAGACCCAACGTGGTATAGGCGTCGATCAGGCGCACTCCGTCCCCCGGCTTAATCTGGTCGACCTGATCGGCATGTTCCTGCCATAGAGAAACTCGAGCCGAGCCGGACTCGTCCCCAATGACTATTGAAGCTACTTTACCAGTTGTGCCGTCTGGGCGCGTGAACTCGCGCTTGCCAGCCACTTCAATGACCCTGCCGATGACCTCAACGTAGTCCATATTCGGTTCCAGCCCACCTATCTTGATAAGCTGCGGCTTCGGTCCGACGACGCTTAAGCCGTCGGGGTTTATTTCGACCTCGGTAGCACGGCCGGCGTGTATCTCCGGACTGCCGCCCAAGCCCGCACGCGCGTAAGCGTTTCGCAACATCACTACGTCCTCAAGATGCATCGATTGCGCCAGGTCCGCTGCAGTGTCCCAGAAAGACGCGCGCAACGACCCAGTGTCGTCTGCCAAGACGACGCTTGCAACTTTGCCTGTCGAGCCATCGCTGCGCTTGAATTCGCGCAGTGGAAACTTGCGCTTGATTAAGGCAACCAAGTCCAGTGAGCGCATGCCCGACTCAACCTCCTTTATCTTCAGGGGGCGTTCCAAAAGCTCGGGAAGTTCCGGAACCGACGGCGGATTGTTCACCACTCTGCCGCTTGAGCCTAGACTTAACTCGACACGACCGCCAAGCCCGGGCCTGACTACGGCGTTTTCCAACCGGATTGCTTCTCCTCGTTTCAGGCTCTTTGAGAAATCGGCCCAATCGTCCCAAAGTGAGACTCTGACCTGTCCGGTGCGATCCATCAGAATCAGAGTTGCGACTCTCCCCGTGGTGCCATCGGGGCGAGAAAATGTTCTAATATCGCTAACCGCGGCTACTCGTCCCACCAAGTCAACCTCAATCATCTCCGGGGCCAAATCAGAGACATTGATGATGGTGTCATGAACTGAAGGCAAATCTTTTGCGCGCGGATCATCAGGGTTGAGTACAATCGAACCCCGTCCACTTAGGCTGAGTTCCGGCCTCTTGTCAATTCCTTGGCGGACGTAGGCATTTTGAACTTTAATTACATCGCCTTTCTTTAACCCCATTTGGTTTATGAGCGAAGATTTCTCGTCCCACAAGGGTAGTCGCACCTCGCCCGTTGAATCATGAAGAGTTATGCTACCGACTTGGCCAGACTTGCCGCCAGATCTCTGAAACTCGCGAGGCTCACGGATTCTAACCACTCGGGCCAGTATATCGACCTTAGACATGCCAGGCATCAAATCCTCTATGCGAAGAGCTCGAACCTCGGGCTCCTTGCGTTCGAAGACTATGCCGAGTTCGCGCGCGATGATGTTCGCGGCGCCCTCTAAAGTCACGAAACCGCCGAGTTCCTCCTGCTTGGCCTTTATGCGAGCTATAATCTCGTCGCGGCCCATTTTCGACGTGTCCAGTATCCTCTGAATCATCTGTTCAAAAGCCATCTCCACGTCCAGTCCCCGAAATAATTGTCTGCCCAGTGCTTAAAGTTTTTTTTGGAAAATGGCCGCAGGCGCTCAAAATTACGGAATGGACCTCAAAAAATAACGTCGGCGAGCCTCTTGTCTTTTATTGCTAAGTTGATCTCCCGCGAAATTCTTCTGCCCGTCGACATGGGTTCCTCAAAAAGATAGCATGAGTATTGCGAGCCCAACGGGTAAAGATTGGTTCCCGCCACTATTCTCGCGGAGACCTCGAAAGTTATGAACTCCAAGTCGTCCCTGCACACCGATTCGACACAAAAGGGACCAATCATCCCTGGAGCGAAAAGGTCCAATGAGGCCTTGACGACCCGGCCGCCTATGTCAAAAAGCTTGGGGAGCAAAGATTCTCTGACGACCACCGGAAGGTTCCCCGTGACTACATAGCTTCCGAAGCTCTGTATCTCGTCTTTAGTGGCGCCAATCCTGTGGAGACCGTCTATATTAGACTCATCTCTCCTATCGATACTGAACAGCTCGATCCTGTTCAGGATGGGGGAGTAAAAGTAGTGGGGATAATACCTAACTCCCAAGATATACTCTTGGATGAAATGCTTGCTGAGTTCGGCTTCGGGGAACTTTTTTCTGGCCTCTTCCATCTTTTCCTCGAACTCCTCTCCAGACTCGGCCAGGAAAAATCCCTTGCCCCCTTTCGCGCCGTGGAACTTTATAACGCAGAGCCTGTCTATGTCTTCCGGGCTCTCGAAAGTCTTGGGAAGGGGGATTCCCGCCTTTTTGAGCCAAAACATCTCTTTGTCCCTATCCCCCTCCCAATCTAGGACTTTTCTGTTCCCGAACATCGGCACAAAAAATTTTTTCTCGAGGTTTTTGGCTCCAACGTACTCAACAAAAGAGCCGTGTGGGATAATGACGGCGTTGCGCTTTAGCAATTCCTCCTGAAAAGCATCCGATAGGATTTCATCGTAGCTTTTCACAATCAGATATTCTTCAGGTTTTCCGAGTGGAAAAGAGTCGTAGGCCTTTTTTGTTTCCGGCTTGCAGATACCAATGGTCCTAAAGCCTTCCTGTTTTGCTCCGAAAAAAATCTGAAGCGCCGAATGAGAGCAGAGCGTCGCGACAGTGATCTTTCTGCTGTCGTAGCGCCTCAGAGCTTCATCTATCTCGCTTTTTTCAATCACGTGATTATCTCCCTAAGCTTATTTTCCTCGATCGCCTTTTTTATCTCCATGGCTATCCTCTTTCCCGGGCCGACCTGGTCAAAATATTTGTATTCCGTGTAAGGAGACGTCGGTTCGACGCAGGGGCACCCTGGAATTCTCGGGCTCACGTCGAAAACGCAAAAATCTAACTCCTTGGTGAATGCTCCCTGAAGGGCAAAAAGGCCGATCATACCGGGAGGATATTCGCGCAGGCTCGTCTTGACGAATTTTTCACCAGCTTCGAAAATCTTTTCCAGCTGCGACTCCCTAACTGTCGCGCCCATGTGGCCAATCTCTACGTTTTGGGAGTCCACTTTCGCCTCAAGCTGTTCTTTCGCGGGAAGATGGAGCAAGCCGTCCAAATTCGTTTGAATCCTCCTGTCAAAACCAAGCAATTCCAGAGAGTCAGCGATTGGGCTCCAGAAGAAGTTCGCGTTGAAGTATGCACCGAGGACAAACTCCTCAATCTTCGCGCCTGCCAAACCCTCTTCGGAGATTATTCCTTTCCCAATCCGCGACTTTGATTCCCTTTCAAACTCTTGTGGGGAGGAAGCGTAGAAAAACGCCCGCTCTATTTTTCTTTTTTTCTCCGGGACCTTCACGATAACGAGCCGATCTATGTCCTCATGATTTTTGAAAATAATCGGTGTTCTTATCCTGGCTTTCTTCAACAGGTAGTATTGATTTCTCTCAGCGCTTCTTTCCTCAACTTTGAGTATAAACCGATTGCCAAAGATCGGAACCGTAAATTTCTCCTCAATGTCCTTGTAATCGAGGTAAACTGAAAATGACCGGTTGGGGATAAAAACCGTGTTAAGTTCCAAAAGCCTCTTCTGGTTTTCTTTCTTAATCAAATCAGAAAATTTGTCAAGCAGGAGGACGTGGTCGAAGAGGTTTTTGTAGTATCTGGTGTAAGTCTTTTCCCTTCCCTTTTGACAAACTACCACAGTCTCAAAATCCATCTGCTTTGCGCCGTGAGCCACCTCCAGGGCCGAGTGAGACCCCAAGACTCCAATTTTTATTTCGGCTGGGTCATATCTTCCCAAAATCCTGTCCGTTCTAAGTTTCATTTAACTCCCTAACCAGCTATTTTTTAGAAGTCAGCTCGTCCAAAATCTCTTTCGCTCGGTCAATCCTAATCTTCTTTTCAGCAATCAGTCGCGCGGCTACCTTGTCAATCAGCTCTTCGGTTGCTCCGGCCGTGGCCGCAATATTCTTCGCGTGCAACTTCAAGTGCCCAGATTGGATACCCTCAGTTGCCAGCGCCCTCATCGCGGCCAAGTTGTTCGCGAGGCCCACCGCCGCCATTATCTCGCCAAGCTCCCTAGCAGAAGGCATTCCGAGTATTTTGCGGCTAATCTTGGCGACTGGATGCACCGCAGTGGCGCCGCCGATCACGCCCACGGCCATAGGGATTTCTATGCTGCCGACCAAATCCCCGTCGCCAGTCCGCTCCCAGCTGCTGAGCGGTCGGTAAGAGCCGTCCATCGCAGCGTAAGCGTGGGCACCGGCTTCAAGCGCTCTGGTGTCATTTGCGGTCGCCAGCGCGACGGCGATGACCCCATTCATTATGCCCTTGTTGTGGGTGACGCCACGGAACGGGTCTGCGGCGGCGAACGCGTAAGCCTTTATGATGCCGGCTACCACCTCGTCCCCTCCGAGGACCTCCTTGGAGAAGACCGCTTTGGCTCGAACCAAGCGGTGGACGGCAAGGTTCGAAACTATCTTGAGGAAAGTCTTGCCGCCGGTGAGCTCCTCCACTATGGGCGCAACAGCCTCGCACATCGTGTTTATGACATTAGCTCCCATGGCGTCGCGCACGTCGATGAGAAGATGTATTATCACCATCGGGCCGACGGTTGAATCAACCACCCTGACGTCAAGACCGACCGCCCCGCCGCCGAGCTTGGTGAGGACTGGGTCCTGCTCGTTCGCCCTAACAAGTATATTTCTCATTTCCCCGATGATTTTTTCCTTAGCGGCAAGCGGGTCCTCGACGTCTGTCAGCTGTATCTGGCCGATCATTATCGGCAGGGTGCTCTCAACGTGGAAGCCTCCCTTGGGCCGGGCCATCTTTGCCGCGTTTGATGCGGCCGCTATCACCGAGGGCTCTTCGGTGGCCATCGGGACCAAATAGTCCTTGCCGTTGACCATGAAGTTCGTGGCCACTCCAAGAGGTAACTCCATAGTCCCGATAACGTTCTCGACCATGCGGTTAGCCTGGTCGATGTTGAGAGCACCTGTTTTTCGGAGGAGTTCGGCCTCTTCTTCAGTCAGGCCGGCAAAGTCCGTGACAAGTTTGAGCCGCTCTCCCGGAGCTCGCCTGTAGAAGCCCGATATCTCTGAGGATTTTTCCATACCTATTCCCTTTCAAACTTGGAAACAACTAACTTAAATCATTAAAATTTTTGAAGGTTATTCGGTCATTTTGTGAAAAAGTCTCAGCTAGGAAGTGCTCCTGAGGTGAAGCGGAAGATAAGTGCCACAGATAGGGAGATGCGCCACCTCGACGAGAAGCAGTGGTTCTATTCAAAACGGATGCTAAAGTTCGGCATGGCCTCCTGGATATTTGGCATCTCCTCCTTCTTCTCGGCGATGACCTTGCTGGACTTAAGCCTCGTGGGCCCCACGGTCCCCATGTGGGCACCCATGCTCATATCTGCCCTAGCCGCCCCGGTTGCCCTAACGGCCATGCTGGCCAGGAAATTCGCCGTCAGGATAAAACAGCTCAAGAAATTCAGGCAAAAACTTTTGGCCGATTATGAAAAAGCCAAACTCGCCAACGTCGGAGAAATGATCGTTGCAAGATAGTCGGAGAAATTCCGCGCTAGTTTTTAGCAACTCTTTTCACGAGCAGCCTAAAGTTGTCGCCGTCGATGTTCCAGTCTTTTACGTGTCCTTCGCCGACCACGTCCTCGAAACGGCAGATGCGGAGATTTCTGACGCGAACCTCCCTGGAGATGTAATCCTGTTGCATGCCCAACAGGGTGAGGTCGTCCTCCTTGGCCACGCCTATGTCAGCATCCACCCGTTCTTCCATGCCTAGATCCATATCCTTGCGCATCGTCTGAAGTCTCCTGACGAGCTCGCGCGCCATGGATTCCGCTTCCAGCTGCGGCGTCATCCTAGTGTCTATGGCCAGCTTGCCAAAATCAGTCTGCGCTACGACGATGCCATCCGAAGATTCCTCCTCGAACTGTATCAAGCCCTGATGTATGCTCAATTTGTAGCCGTCAAACTGCAAGCCCACAAAGCCGTGTCGGTCCAGCTCCTCTGCCAAGCGCTGCGCATCCATAATCCTCACCAGCTCAATGACTCTCTGCGCCAGTGAACCGAACTTTTCCACTAAAAGCGTTCCATCGATCTTGACCTTCAGGCCCATACCCTTCAGCCGCTCGTTGGGCCCGGAAACCACCAGCTCCTTGCAGTTGAGCTGATTGCGCAATAGCCCTTCCAGACCATGCAAGGACTCCAAGTTCTCATTCGTAGACGCCTTTATCGCCACCGTATTCACGGGCCACCTGAGCTTGAGCTTGGCCTGCTGCCTGACTGTCGCGCTGGCTTCGACGAAAGCACGGACCATCTTCATCCCTTCCTCGAGCCTCTTGTCTATCGCGCTCTCGTCCACGGAGGGCCAAGGGAGCATATGCACGCTCTCCGGACTCCGCGGATTCACCACCTTGACCAAGTCACGGTAAATCACCTCGCTGACGTGCGGAGCGAAAGGGGCCAGCAGTCTCACCAGGACGTGCATGGCCTGATAGAGAACGACGTAAGCCGCTATCTTCTTCGGGTCTTTCTTCTCAATCCACACTCTCTCCCTGACCGAGCGGACGTACCATCGGCTTATGTCCTCGAGAATCAGGCTGGAGATTGCCCTAACTGCGCTGTGCAGGTCGAGGCTCTTCAAAGCCGCGGTCACTTCCTGAGCGACGCTGTTGACCCGGGAAATCATCCAGAGGTCCTCGGGCAGCAAGTTAGCGCTCGCCTTTTCCATGTCCACCTTATTCGGGTCAAACTCATCGAGGGCCATATAAGTGGTCGTGAAAACATGAACGTTCCACAGGACTCCAACCATCCTCTGAACTATGTCGAGGTTCTTCCAGCTGAACCTCAAATCCTCCCAAGGTGGGTTGGCTCCGAGTATATACAGGCGAAGCACATCGACCCCGTTCTTGCTGACGACGTCTCCAGGGTTGACGACATTTCCGAGAGATTTTGACATTTTCCTGCCTTTCTCATCCAGGGCGAAGCCGTGCATCAAAACCCTCCTATAGGGCAGGTCATCAAAGGCAGCGGCGGAAACTACCTGCTGACTGTAGAACCATTTCGTCACTTGGTCTTCCCCCTCTGTGATGAAGTCGGCGGGCCAAAGCTGCTTGAATAGATCTTGGCTCTTTGGATATCCCAGACTGGCCCAAGAGGCCACGCCGGAGTCAAACCAAACGTCCAAAACGTCGGGCACGCGCTTCGAGCTGCCGCCGCATTTGGCACACTTGACTTCCACCCGGTCAACGTGCGGCCGGTGGAGGTCTATGTCCCCAATCGGCACCAACGACATGCTCGCGAGGTCGCCGAGTCCGCCAATTATTGTGATGTCCTTGCATTTTTCACAAATCCAAATGGGAAGCGGTATGCCCCAGTACCTCTGTCGCGAAATGCACCAGTCTCCGGAAGATTCTACCCCGTTGGCGTAGCGGATCGAAGCCCAGTCAGGGACCCATTCGACCTTCTCGGAGTTTTTCTTGATGATGCTCGACTTTATGTCTCCGACTTTCAGGAACCACTGTTCGGTGGCTCTGAAAAGCAACGGGGATTGGCAGCGCCAGCAATGCGGGTACTGGTGGGACAAATTGCCCTGCTTCATGAGCAGTCCTTTTTTCTGAAGGTCTTCCATAATCGAAATGTCGGCACTCTTCACGAAAGCGGCCACATACTTTCCTGCTTCTTCGGTGAACCTGCCGTCTGGGCCGACCGGGCTGAAGACGGGAAGGGAATATCTGATTCCGACAGCATAATCCTCTTCTCCATGCCCGGGTGCCGTGTGAACGCAACCTGTGCCCTCGTCCAAGGTTACATGGTTGCCGAGGATGACGCGGTGATGTTGAACGAATTCCTTCTGTTTCGGCACTTCTTCGAGCAAGGGGTGCTCATACTGCAGCCCCTCCAAGGAAGCTCCCTTAACGGAACCCACCTCTTTATAGTCGGTGATGCCCAGCTCCCCCATCACCTTCTCGACCAAAGCCGTCGCCATTATGTAGATATCCTGGCCCACCTCGACTTCAGAGTAGTCATAATCAGGGTTGACGCAGACGGCCAAGTCCGCCGGTAGTGTCCAAGGAGTCGTCGTCCACACCAAAAGATATTCGTTGGGGCGCTCACGGAGCCTGAAGCGCACGTACAGAGACGGGTCAACGTCGTCTTGATATTCGCCTCTCACTTCGTGCTCGGCCAAAGCAGTCTCGCAGCGCGGGCACCAATGAATCACCCTCATGTCCCTCTTGACGAGTCCGCGCTCGTAGGCCCGCTTGAGAGTCCACCATGCTGACTCGATATAGCCCCTCTTGAAAGTGATGTAGGGGTCGCTCCAGTCCATCCAGACGCCGAGCTGTTTGAACTGCTCCGTCATCAGTGCCACGTGGTCGTTGGCCCATTTTTTGCATTGCTGTATGAACTCATCAACGCCTATCTTCTGCTCGATGTCCTTCTTCGATTTTATCCCCAGCAGCTCCTCCACTTTTACCTCTATCGGCAGCCCATGGCAGTCCCAGCCGGGCTGACGGCGCACATTCAGGCCACACATTGTCTTGTAGCGCATGACTGTGTCCTTGATCAGCTTGTTCCATGCCGTCCCCAGGTGGATGCTCCCGCTGGCATATGGAGGCCCGTCCAAAAAGTACCAGGTCTTGGCTTCCGCGTGCAGGTTCCTGACTTTTTCAAAGATGCCTGCGGAAAGCCACCAGTCTTGAACCTCTCGCTCGGTCTTTTTTGCATCGTAAAACTTTACGGCTGGCTGGATCATGGGGACAACCTGAAACTAATTGTGGCTGACGCCTAAAAAATCTCGCTGGCTAAGATTTTTATTGCCATATGACGACAAACTATGGATTTTTGGTGGTGAATTGTTCAGCTGGACAAATTACAACCCGCATAAAGAGGGATTTCAAACCGTCCTCAATCCAATCGAGTCGGAGATAATTTTGATAATGTGGCGCGAAAAGCGCGCGACCGTCAGAACCGTGCAGACCCTTCTGAAAAACAAGACCAAATTGAAGCGCTCAAGCGTCAATGCCGCAATGAGATCACTCTGTGAAAGAGGTCTTCTGAGTTCGAGCGTGAGCAAGGGTAAAGGTGGGCTGAAATACATGTACAGAGTCAAGATCTCGCGCCGGAGTTTTGAAAATGAGATAGTGGAAAAGGTTTTAGACAGCTTATTGAATTTCTACGAGAAGAAAACGAAAAAAATGATGAGAGAGAAGCTTGGAAGGCGCTGACAATTATGGAAGCTGAAGAACTCTGGACGGAAAAATATCGACCGAAAAAGTTGGCCGATATGGTCGGGCAACAGGAGATAGTCGACAGACTCCAGAGCTTTGTGGAAAAGAAATCTCTGCCCCACCTTCTGTTCGCTGGCCCAGCGGGAACGGGAAAGACCACGGCCGCGCTCTGCATCGCGAGGGAGCTTTTCGGCGAGGCCTGGAAACAGAACTTTCTGGAGCTTAACGCTTCCGATGAAAGGGGCATCGACACCATCAGGAACAGGGTGAAGGACTATGCCAGAAACATGCCGATAGGGGAGACACCTTACAAGATAATATTGCTGGACGAGAGCGACGCCCTGACGAACGATGCCCAAAACGCACTACGCCGGACGATGGAGATGTTTACCCACAGCACCAGGTTCATACTCGACTGCAACTACTCGAGCCGCATAATCGAGCCAATACAGTCTAGATGCGCAATTTTCAGATTCCGTCGTTTGACAGACAAGGAAATCGACTACATGTTCAAGAGGGTCTCCAAAGAGGAGAAGCTCAACTTGGCGCCCGAAGCCATCCAAGCGATAACCTACCTCAGCGGAGGGGATATGAGGAAGGCCATCAACATCCTCCAGGCAGCGTCAACGCTAGGGAAAAAGATCACCGAAAAGACCGTTTACGAAGTCAGTACGGCGGCGAGGCCGGAAGAGGTGAAATTAATGCTGGAGATGGCGCTCTCGGGAAAATTCGAGGCCGCGAGGACAAAGCTCCAGGAACTCTTGATTGACAGAGGCCTTTCCGGTGAGGACGTGATAGAGCAGGTGCACCGAGAAATTTTCAATCTGAAGTTGCCAGAAAGCACAAAAGTAGAACTTTTGGACAAGGTGGGGGAATTCTCATTCAGGTTGGTCCAAGGGGCTAACGAAAGAATCCAGCTCGAGGCGATGCTGGCTCACTTTGGACTGGTTGGCGCCAAACAGAACTAAACTTAGTTTTATCCCATATCGCTCATTTCAAGACTTTTTGCCCATATAGTAAAAAATATTTCTTAAACTTCGCACAGTTACTGTTATATTTCAAAAGTTATAATTTCTTAGGCTACAAATGGTGTTTAAGTGACTATTGAAGAAATTTGGCAGATTTTAATCCCGGTCTTGATCTTCGCCGCGTTCGTGGTGGCTGGATATGGAATAAGATTCGCTTTAGGCTTCGTTTCCAGAATGACTAGAAAAACCAAAACTCAAGTGGATGATATAATTCTGGGTATAGTGAAGACCCCCCTAGTGCTGATATTTTTAATAATCGGCGCGAACTTTGCCTTGGCACGTGTTCCGTTTGGCCAAGACATCATTTCGCAATACCTTCCAACCGTCAGCTACATAATAATTGTTTTAATAGTGACGATTGTCGTTACAAAAATCGTCAGAGGAATATTGAAACATTATGGAGTCGCACATCCAAGTTTTAAGAGCCTAATACCGCTTTTGTCAAAATCTGCCAACGCCATCGCTTACTTCATCGCTTTGATACTTATCCTCTGGGTATTAGGAATTGACGTCACGGCTCTTGTTGCAGGATTGGGCATAGGCGGGATTGCGATAGCATTTGCTTTGCAAGAAACCCTTTCTCAGCTTTTTTCAGGGATGTATCTCATGACAGACAAACCGGTGAGGATTGGCGACTACGTCAAAATGGATACTGGTCAAGAAGGTTATGTGGTTGATATCGGCTGGCGTAGCACCAAGATAAGGGAGCTTGCAAACAACGTCATAACAGTGCCAAATTCGAAAATGGCTGGCACGATAATAACCAACTATTACACGCCGGAGCCAGAATTGGCGGTTCTGGTACAGGTGGGAGTGAGCTACGACAGCGACCTTGAAAATGTGGAGCGGGAGACAATAGAAGTTGCAAAACAAGTTTTGAAGAATGTAAAGGGAGGAGTGCCGGGTTTCGAACCTTTTATCAGGTACCACACCTTTAGCGACTTTAGCATAAACTTCACGGTGATCCTAAGGGGGAACGAATACGTGGACCGATACCTGATAACACACGAGTTCATCAAAGCACTGCATAAAAGGTACCGGGAGAAGGGCATTGTCATACCTTACCCGATAAGAACTGTCTACATGTCGAAAGATCAAACTTAATGCCCAGTTTAGGTGCTCAGGATAAAAATCCTATAAAGCTCCTCAAGCATAATTTACACCATGGTCGGCAAGTTTTACATCATCGGCATAGACCTCGGTGGCACTTACACGAGAGCGGCGCTGTACGATGGGAGACGCTTTATAGAAAAACTTGAGGAAAAAACTAAATGCAACAGCCCGGAATCACTGCACTCACAGTTGATTGATATCTGCGCTTTATTGTGCAAAAGAAGTGCTATCAAAACAAACGAAATCAAGGGAGTATCTATCGCTTCGAAGGGACCCATCGACATCAAAAAAGGTGAGCTAGCAAATCCGACGGACTTCCCATTTAAGCGAGCGCCACTCGTGAAACCTATTGAAAAAGAATTAAACGTGCCCGTTTACCTCACAAACGACTGCACGGCGGCCGTCATAGGCGAACATGAATTCGGGGCGGGGAGAGGCTTGGATAATATAGTCCACATAACCATCGGCACTGGAATCGGCGGCGGAGTTTACGTCGATGGTCACGTTCTTTTTGGGAAAGACGGCAACGCGGCTGAGATTGGGCATTTAACAATAGATTATGAAGGCAACTTGAAGTGCGGCTGTGGAAAAAGGGGCCACTGGGAAGCTTACTGCTCCGGCAAGAACATCCCGAAATTTGTGAAATGGAGGATTATGCAAAAACTTCCGGTCAAAAGCCTGCTTTTCAAAATCTCTGGAAAGAACTTGTCAAAACTTAAGTCAGAAGATCTTTTTGAAGCCGCCAAGGTGGGAGACAGATTATCAGTCGAGCTTGTCGATGAAATAGGAAGGCTCAACGCGATTGGATTCGCCAGCATAAACGATGCTTATGACCCCTCGCTCATCACCGTCGGCGGGTCTGTGGCCTTGCAAAATGGGGGGCTGATAATCAATCCCATAAAAAAATACCTCAAGGTCCATGCGCGTAACAAGCCGCCCAAGATAATGCTGACGCCTTTGGGGAAAGAAATCGGCCTTTATGGGGCAGTCGCGGCCATTTTTAGAAAGTTTTCTAGAAATTCAGTCGTGGAAATTATATAGGCAGGGTGAATGCGAAATCAGCATGAAATGAGCGTCTTGATAAACAATTGTTAAACAATCGTTACTAAATACTTTTAAAAAAAATAAATAATGATGAAGAAAACACGCCTTAAAGACTACAAAAAAATTGTCGGCTCGGAGGCTATCGAAGAAATTAGAACTCTAGCAGAAAAACTAAAAGGCACAAAAGTTGTTCACATTAACTCCACGCGTACGGGGGGTGGTGTGGCCGAAATTCTTCAGAGGCTCATTCCTTTACTTAATGAAGTCGGTTTAGAAGCACGATGGGAAGTTATTAAAGGAGATGAAGAATTTTTCAAAATAACAAAGACCTTTCACAACGCCCTTCACGGGGCAAACGTTCCGCTCAATAAGAAAATGTTTGATTACTATCTTGAAACTAACAAGAAAAACGCGGTTGATTTAGACCTCGATGCAGACATTGTGATAGTGCACGATCCCCAGCCAGCCGCTTTGATAAATTATCGCCGAGATAAGAAGACCAAATGGGTTTGGAGATGTCACATAGATGTTTCCACGCCCAACCCAGAATTATGGAATTTTTTAAAGACCCTAGTTTCAAAATACGACGCCGCAGTTTTCCACACAGAGAAATTCGCAAAAAATGATCTTTCAATAAGACAGTTCATAGTCCCGCCGGCCATAGATCCACTCAGCGAGAAAAACATGGAGCTTACCCCGGCAAAGGTCAACGCAATTTTGAGGAACTATTCAATCGACCACGACAAACCTATTGTGACACAAGTTGGCAGATTTGACCGTCTCAAAGATCCTCAAGGCGTCGTCAAAATGTATCGAATGATAAAAAAGCCGAAAAGCGTGTTGGATATAAAGCATTTATTTGGAAATCGTGGCATGATCGACATCGCTCGTATGGTTCGTGGTGAGGTCGATTTTCATTTGATACTTGCGGGGGGCTTTGCGACTGACGACCCCGAGGGCCGCGAGGTTTACGAGGAAGTCAAAAACAATGTCGAGGGAGACAAAGATATACATCTAATCCTAAACCCGCCAGACTTGGCCATCAACGCCATTCAGCGCATTTCTGACATAGTCGTGCAAAAATCTTTGAAGGAAGGCTTCGGCTTAACTGTGAGCGAAGGATTGTGGAAAAGCAAACCGGTAATCGGCGGAAACACTGGCGGAATTCCCTTGCAAATTATCGATGGCTTAGATGGTTACCTAGTTAGCGGCTCGAAAGAAGCAGCGGGTAAAGTCAGGTATCTCTTGAAAAACCCACAAAAGGCAAAGAAAATGGGCGAGCTGGGGAAAGAACATGTCCGAGGGAGATTTTTGACGACAAGATACTTGAAAGACGTCCTTTTGTCTTATATGACTCTCAAATATGTCCCTTGCAAACTTGTCCAGCTCTAGTTTCCCATTAAACTCAAGTGACTTTACGACGCATCCTATCTTCTATCTCAGAGATTTTTAGATTTATTTCCTTAATAATCTCATTTTTCTTATCTGGTTTCTTTACCATTAAAGTCAGCACCAATTCAACCGTCTGGCTGCTTCTGCTCTTAATAGTCAAAACTGGCGGAAAGCGCTCGTCCAGATATTTTCTCAAGTTGTTGCAAGCTTTCAGGATTTCACTCTCAAACTCAGGCAAATTGATATCGCTACTGATTGTTATCGGGAAGAGCATCTCTTTCCAAATATGGGGAGTTATATTTTCCATCTTCTCCTTAAGAAGTAGCGAATTGGGTATTGAAACCAAACTTTCGTTGTCCGTCAAAAGAACCGTGGCTATTGGATTAATTTCAATAACGGTGCCGGATTTATTGGCCACCTTAATTATGTCGCCGACTTTAAACGGCACATAGACGTCGGAGAAATACTTGGCACCTAGGTTATCCAAAGTGTCTCTAAGAGCCAGCAGTATGGCTATGCCCAAAAGGGCCACTATCAGAAGGAAGAAGTCTATTCTCAAGCCAAGTTGGTCTACTGCGAACAGCAGCCCTATTATCCACACTGTGATAGAAACAAGTCTTTGGAAGTTAGCTCTGACCACTGGCGCCCATGTCTTGAATTTGCCTTTTATAATGAAACTGAGAACCTTTGAGGTTATGGCGGTTGCAACCAATATCGCGCCAAAAAGCACCACTGGATAAAGGAAATCGTATGCAGCCAATTTCAACAGCCTCGACTCAAACGCCTGCCCCGACCAAATCAATCATCAATTCTACCTCGGACTTCGTCCCCTGCTCTAGAGAATATTGATGGGAGGTGTTATATCCATTATCGCCCAGCGACAAAAGCAGGTTTTCGTTTGAAAGCGCCGTCGCAATCTTATCAGCCAGGTCCTTGGGGTCGCCAGGGTTGAACAGCAATCCATTTTCTCCGTGGTTTATTATCTCAGCGACTCCGGCTGCAGAGCTGACAATTGTCGGCTTTTTATAGAGCCAGCTTTCGATGACGACCAAGCCAAACCCCTCAAGAACCGAAGGCAAAATAGTCAGTTCTGCCCGCTCGTAAGCTGCTTGTAGCTCGGCGTGGGTTAGATGTCCTGTGAAAACCACCCGATTCTCGACCTTCATTTCCACAACCAGCTCGCGCAGTCGAGAGAGCCACAATTCAGCCTTGGATAGGCCGATGCCCTGTTTAGAACTCGAAAAGCTACCGTTTCCAGCCAAAACCAGCTTTAAGTTGGGGAAGTTGCGTAAATTTGCCAAAGCCTTCACCGCCCGGTCTTGACCCTTCATCGGATCCAATCTGGCGACCACTAGCAAGACCCGGTCTTCGTCTTTTAATCCGAACTTTTCATTGAACTTGGAAATTTCGCTTTCAGGTGGTTTTTTGTAAGCTGTTTGGTCGATGTATGGGTAAATATAACGGGCGTCTCCCTTATAACCAAAGTTTTTGAGGGAGTCCAAATATCTCTTGCAGCTCACGACCACAATATCATAGGCATTGAAGTAGGACGACAAGGATGGCCGCCAAGTCTCCGGTATCAAAGACTCGTTGAAAGGTATGTGCCACCTGAAAATCTTTGGCTTAAAATTGTTGAGCATGTGGGCCATCGGCAACTGTTGGAAGTCGTGCATGTAAAAAAGATCAAAATTATTTTCTTGGTCCAGCTTTAAAACCAACTCGCTAAAAAGCCTATTGTAATAGGTGTAGTCAGCGTATTCGTCCTGCCAAAAAAGAGAGTCAACGGGCAAATTTTCCTCAGGAATGCCATGTACTGCCTTCCAGATGGCTTCCTTTGCCTGACCGTATCCTTTCATCCTCTCTTTATCCAAGCGAACGTGGTGCAGGGTTATGCCACCCACCATAATCTTCTCCGGGCCGAACGGGTTAAGGGAGATCCAGTTGGGATTGGCCAATGATCCCTCTTCGATCATGCGTTTAAGTAAGGGAAAAACCATTCTTGTTACGCCGCCCGCTGTGAACTGGTAAATTTCGCCCTCTACGAGCTGCTCAAGATTTATAAGTTGGCCCGAAGCCCCGTGCTTTGCCAAAGTATCTTGATGCTCAATGTTAAATCTCACTAGTGGTGTTTGAGAGCTCAAACAAAGGGACAATTTTTCCATCACTAATCCATATAATTGACATCAATGAAAAACTTATCTCCTATCGACATTCTTACAGATTTAACAATAACTTACTTGGCCTGAAATTTTGAAAATCCGAGAAAATGCAAGATTGTTTTCTTTTTTATGGCTTTTTCCGGCATTTCGGGTCTAAGCACGTCTCATACGGCCTTTTCCCAAAAAGTCTTATTTTAATAATCGGAGTATGACAGAAGGTGCAAATCTTGCCCCGCAGGGTTATGTCACCAGATTGTGGAAGGGGAAATGCAGTATTACAAGTCGGATAATTTGAGCAGCCCACGAATCTTTTTTGCGTGGCTCGGGAGCGGATTATTCTCAGGTCGCCGCCGCACTGGCACTTTCCCAATATGTTCCGCTTAATACGAGCGGCACGATAGGCTCTCGCCAACCTCTTTCCGATTTCAAGTTCGTGTTTTTTGAAATTGCCAAGAATCTTGTCCAGCTCACTTTGCGCCTCGGATATTATCGCTCCTTTTTCTCTTCCCCCAACTTGGACTATTTCCAAATCTTTTTCAAATCTGCCTGTGAGATTTTCGCTGGCTATTTCAGGGCAGAATGTCAGGAGAGAGCCTATTACCTCAAGACCCAAGTCTGTTACGTTTATTTGATTTCCAAAAATATATTCCCTTGAATAGAGGTTCTGTAGAATCTGGGCTCGAGTCCCCTTCGTGCCCAAGTGTCTCGACTCCATCTCCTTCAAAATCGAAGTCGGATTGTAACGAGCCGGAGGCTGGGTCTCCTTACTTTCCAACATCACCTTCTTAACAGGCAATTCCTGACCTTCAATAAGCGGCGGCAGCGGCGAATCCTTCAACGGAACGTAAGAGTCGTAAAACTTCATCCAACCCTCGTTGATTAACCTTTGTCCGTCAATGCGGAAAATTTGCTCGTTGACATCCAAAATTATTTTGGTGCTTTCAATCAGAGCTGCCCTTCCAAAGACAGAGAAGAAACGTCGTACTATTAAATCATAAATCTTCTTCTGCGGCCCCACAAGTCCTTCTGGCTTCTCACCTGTAGGATAAATGGAAGGATGAGCCGGGTCAACCTTGCTACCCTCGTTCGGTCTGAGTTCATTTGATGCTAGTAGCTCGTCCGAGCATCTTTTATACTGTATAGAAATCCTGCCGAGAAGCCCAATTATTCTAGCATAGCCGATGGCCGGTGGGAGCTTCTGGCTGTCTGTCCGGGGGTAGCTTATGATCGCGGCTTGGTAAAGCTCCTGAGCGATTTTCTGCGTCCTCATGGGAGAAAAGCCGAAACATCTGTAAGCTTCGGATTGCAAGGCACCGAGGTTGAAGGGCGCTGGCGGCGGCCTTTCAAAACGATGTTTGTGAATTGATGAAACGATTGCCGTGGCCCCGCTGCAGACTGCCAACGCCCTCTCGGCTTTGTCCTTTTCCCAAAAACGATCGACATCATGTTCGGCTGCTATTTCAGAACCATCGACTTCGAGGACAAGTTTCAGGACCCAGAAGGGCGCGGCCTTGAAAGCAGCTATTTCTCTTTCTCGGTCAGCCAAGATTTTAAGCGTCGGGGTCTGAACCCTGCCAGCCGAAATCTTGACAAATTTGTTCTCTGCTGCCTTGACGGCCAGACTCATCGCTAAGGAAAGGTTCATGCCCCAATACCAATCGAGAACGTGCCGGGCCATGCCAGCGTTGACGTTTCCAAAATCCAGACGGGGGGAGGCATGCTCATATGCCAGAGCCAGGTCTTCTGCGGTCAGCGTGGAGAACTTCATTCTCTTGGCCTTTTCAACCGAATCTTCGCCACATAAATATCTCAGAGCATTATAGCCAATCAGGCTCCCCTCGTTGTCGAAGTCTGTGGCTACGACGAAGTTGTCCACGTCTCTGGAAAGCGCTTGGATTGTCGCGCTGAAGTTTCTTGTGCGACTGGTTCTCCTGCTCGCCTCGTGTACGGGGATCCAGCCAATCTCATAGAAAGGGTAACTCTTCATCGGCTTCAGATTCTTAAGCGTGAAAAGATGGCCCAACGCCGACGCCACGATAATTTTGTGCTCATCGTGCTTGAGCTCGTAATAAGGCACGCCCTCGTGATATCTTTTTTTCAACCCATTTTCTGCGATGGCCTGGGCTATCTTAACCGCAGAGGCAGGCTTTTCGCAGATGACGAGCGTCTTCATTCGACTCCCAGTTTACCCTGTAGCACTTTTCTAATAATTACGTGACAAACCGAAAAGCTAAGCTAGTAAGAAGGCCACGGGAAAATCTTTTTCTGTTCGTTGCGTATGCGCCAGAGGTAGAACGACACCAGAACTGCTATTGCCAAGGCCGCTATACTGGCCAGAACCAAGAATAGATTTGTTGTTCTTTCTATGGTCCTGCCAATTTCCAAAACCCTGAAGAGGCTCGCGTGTATGTCCGTATCTCCATCGTGCTCGATGCACGCCACGTTATAAATCCCCTCTCCCGACACGTAGTCTCCAATATGCAGATAGTCCCCGACATAGGTGATGCTCTTGGCGTCTTCGGCACTGCACCAAATCCCAATGGCGTAGCCTTCATCGAGTATATTCACCCACGCGTTTTCCCCGCGAATCATCACACCGATGACTTCACCACTGAAAGAGACTTGTAATCCGTCGAATCTTTCAGGGTCCTCTATAAGCTCCCCCACTGGCTCCGACCTGGCTGTCCTGGGGGTCAAAAGCAAAATTAACAGTATAAGGATTACTGCGGCTTTTCTCATTTAATTCCCCTCCTGAGAGCCAAAATTATGAAGCCTATCAGCACGAAAACTGCAATAACTTCAAGTTTCCCAGCCCACATCAAGAACATATAAGTGACCTTCAACATTGACGGCATTGATGGCGAGGTGATACCCGAGCTTAATCCGACGTTGCCCAGGGCCGAAGAGGTCTCAAACATTGCTTCCTCCAACTCATAACCGTGTAGAACCGTGACCATTGTCCCAAAAGAAAAGAGGATCAGATAGCCCAAGGCTATGACCGCCGCGCCCCTAACAATTGTGTCCGAAAGAGGCGTGTCTTCTATGTGGTGGAAGGATCCGCTCACAACAGCGGTCCTTGGAAGCAGGGCTCTTTTTACCTCGTTCACCAGGGCTTTAAAAAGTACTCCAACTCGAAGCATCTTTACGCCTCCGCAAGTGGAGTTGGCCGAGCCACCCAGCAGCATCGTGATGGAAAGTAAGACTACCGAAAAAACGGGCCAGAGAACCATAATGTGCACAGACGAGATAGTCTGGAAACCGGTCGTGGTCTGAGCAGATATCACGTGGAACAGGCCTTTCCTGAAGAGGGCGTCCGTAGTCGTGTAAAGATTACTGGACAGCAAGTTAACCGAGATGAAAAATCCCGCCGCCAACAGCAGGAACAAAAGAACTTTGACCTCCATGTTTTTTAATATCTCCCTCTTCTTACCGCTGAGAATAGCGTAGTGCAAGTTGAAGTTAAGCGCCCCGAATATCATGACCACTATCGCAGCCACCTCGACCCAAACACTGTGATAGTAAAGCAAATTCTGGGAGCGGACGCTGAAGCCGCCAGTCGCATAGCCCGTCATCGAGTGATTGAGCCCGTCGTAAAGGGCCGTGCCAAAATCAAGGCCGTCTTGAACACCAGCCACCGTGAAGATAGCTGCGCCTATTATCAGGAAAACCACCCCGATGCCGATGATTATCCTGGAGGTGCGAACGATGCTCGGCCTTATACCAACGTCCTTGCCCTCCCCCTTGAAGGCCAGCACCGAACTCATCTCCGTTCTTCCCAAAATGGAAAGAGAAACCACGATTATACCTATCCCGTCGCCCATGAATTGCAGGAAATGTCTCCAGAAATTGACGCTGCGAGACATATGATCTATATCCAGGGCCAGAGTGAGGCCCGTACCGGTGAATCCGCTGACGCCCTCAAAGGCCGCATCCAAAAATGAGGCCGTGAAGTTGGACAGCCAAATCGGGATAGACACTAAAATCGGGGCGAGAAGCCAAGCTATGGCGGCCATGACGACGGCGTGTTTCAGCTCCATTTCCTCTTTTGTGTACAGGAAGTGGTGCAAAAGGCTGCCCAGAAGGAAAGAGACCGCAGAGCAGATGAGAAAATATGGAATCGTGTCAAACTCGCCGTAAAGGACTGCCATGACAATCGGCAATAACGAAAGAAATCCCACAATGTAGGCTACCTTACTTATGTTGAACCCGATGATTCTCAGGTCACCCCTCGTAAGCGGAGTTAGCACGGTCGCACCTTAAGGCTAGATTCTTATCAGAAGGGGCAGAAAGCTAACGATAAATGAGGCCATTATAATTAAAATTATCAAACCGAACTCGCTGAAAATACCTGTTATAAAATTAATGTTTTTTTTCAGAAATTCTCGAATGTCAAAATCTCTCAGCCCCAAAATCATCCCCTCATAGTTTCAACAACTTTTCTAATCGCCTCTTCTTTGCCTATCAGCGCGACGACGTCGCCGGGTTTCATGACAGTGTCCCCGTGAGGAAGGATCAGCTTGCCGCTGCGGTATATGGCCGCAATCACGCACTCGATCGGTAGCTGGAGGTCCCTTATCCGCTTGCCCAAGATCTTCGAGTCTCCGGGGACGGTGATCTCAACCGCCCTGGTCGTAGTCTCGGATATTAGTATCGAAGTGGTGTTCGGCAGCACTATTGCATTCTCGAAGACCATCGAGGCCACATGCGACGGGCTGACTATCAAATCAATACCCATACCACGCAACATCTTGGCCCGGTCCATGTCCTCGACGCGCGCAAGCACCAGGGGCACCTTGTAAGTGTATTTGGCGAGCTGGCTGGCGACTATGTTCTCGTTGTCATTACCGGTGACAGCGACGAAGACGTCGGCCAGCTGGATCTTTGCGTCCTCCAGGGTCTTTTTGTCGCTGGCGTCACCGCATATTACCAAGCCGTTGATCTCGGAGGAAAGCTTCTCGCAAATTTCGGAGCTTTTTTCAATGACCACTATGTCCCTGCCCGTGGGCTCGAGTATCTTCGCTAAGTGGGACCCCACCCTACCTCCGCCAGAGATGATGATGTAGTTAGCCTTTTTTTTCATCTTCCATCAACCTTTAAATGTACCCCAACCCGAATAAAAAGCCATCTTTATGGATTTTAAGCTAAATCCCCATGAAAAACCCCCAAAACGCCAAATTTTTAGCCGACAGGGGGCAATATTAAGCTGCGATGAAGGGACAAACCCGCGGTAATCGAGAACTGGCGTGAACCATGATCGTCGGTGCATCACTGCGGTAACACTCGAGCAAGTCCGCCGACAAACACGCCAAATTGGGTCCTTCGGGGAGCTACTGGCGGGATCGTCTAACGCGATGACCATGAAGCCAACCCTGGCGTGACACAGACGGACAGGCCCCCGAAAAAAACCCGCCATCGAGGGTTTGCGGGCGGAGGACGTCGAACGACAGTCTGTGAGGCCCGCGCGTTAGTTGTGTCGGGAACATCGGGGGCCACTTCTTGAAAAAGAATTAAGTTTATTATTCTGGCCGAGATATTTAGTTGGAATAATTTAACTGGTGTTTTTAATGCCAAAGATAAATCAAATCAAAAAGAGAGACGGAAGGATAGCCCCGTTCGAGCCTGGAAAAATTGAGAACGCGATCTTGAGGGCATTCATCGCCAACGACACGGGTAGCCCCGAGACGGCGAAGAACCTGACCAGACAAGTCACCGAAATTTTGGAGCGGAAATACGCCGAAACGACCCCGGGCGTCGAAACGATACAGGACATCGTCGAGGAAGTGCTGCTGAAGAACGGCTTCGCCAGCGTGGCCAGGTCCTACATCCTTTACAGGCAGCAGCGGGCCGAGCTGCGCGCCGCCAAGGCCATGCTCGGCGTCACCGACGACCTCAAGCTCAACATCAACGCCATCAGGGTCCTCCAGCGCAGGTACCTGCTGCGCGACGAGAAAGGCAACATCATCGAGACCCCATCGCAACTCTTCAGGAGGGTAGCCAAGGCGGTCGCGTTCGCCGACAAGCTCAATGGCGAAGGAGCGAACGTCGCCAAGACGGAAGAGGAGTTCTACGAGATGATGGTCAATTTGGAGTTCGTCCCCAACAGCCCGACGCTGATGAACGCCGGCGCCCCGCTGGGGCAGCTGGCGGCATGCTTCGTCATCCCAGTTCCGGACTCGATCGAGGAGATATTCGACTCACTAAAAATCATGGCCCTAATCCACCAATCCGGAGGCGGCACCGGCTTCTCCTTCTCCAGGCTCAGGCCGGCTGGCGACATCGTCAAGTCGACGAAGGGCATCGCCAGCGGCCCGGTCTCCTTCATAAAAGTATTCGACATCTCCACGGACGTGATAAAGCAAGGCGGGAGACGGCGCGGGGCGAACATGGGTGTGCTGCGGGTCGACCACCCCGACATCCTCGAATTCATCACTTCAAAAATCAACGAAAGTTCTCTGGCCAACTTTAACATATCCGTTGGCCTGACCGACAAGTTCATGGAAGCCGTCGAAAAGGGTACCGAGTACGACTTGATAAATCCACGGTCGGGCAAGACTGAGAGGAAGCTCAACGCCAAGGAAGTCTTCGACCTCATCGTCGACATGGCCTGGAGGACTGGCGACCCGGGGCTGCTTTTCCTCGACGAGATAAACAGGAACAACCCGACCCCTCACCTCGGGCAGATAGAGTCGACCAACCCCTGCGGCGAGGTGCCTCTGATGCCCTACGAATCATGCATCCTCGGGTCAATCAACTTGGCGAAGATGATAAAGGACGGCGGGATCGACTGGGAAAAATTCCGCAAGGTGGTCCGGAACTCGGTCCACTTCTTGGATAACGTCATCGAAGTGAACAAGTTCCCGGTCCCGGAAATCGAGAAAATGACCAAGATGACCAGAAAGATAGGCCTAGGTGTGATGGGCTTTGCCGAGATGCTGCTGGAGCTCGGCATCCCCTACGACACCGAGGAGGCGCTGGCCAAGGCCGACGAAGTCATGAGGTTCATCTCCGAAGAGGGGCGCAAGATGTCCGTCGAGCTGGGTGAGCGCAGGGGCTCGTTCCCGTCCTTCCACGGCAGCCTCTGGGAGAAAAAGGGCTACAAGACCATGCGCAACGCCACGGTGACGACCATAGCGCCGACCGGGACGATAAGCATCATCGCCGGCACCACCAGCGGCATCGAGCCACTGTTTGCCGTGGCCTACGTCAGGAACGTCCTGAGCGGCACCCAATTGATAGAGGTCAACGAGACCTTCGAGAAGCTCGCCATAAAGAGAGGATTCCACAGCCGCGAACTGATGTTGAAGCTCTCCAGGCTGGCTTCCATCAAGAAGGTCGAAGAGATACCCGAAGACGTGAGGCGGGTCTTCGTCACCGCCTTCGACGTGACTCCGGAATGGCACGTGCGCATGCAGGCGATGTTTCAGAAGTACACCGACAACGCCGTCTCGAAGACGATAAACCTACCTCACGAGGCGACCCCCGAGGACGTGAGGCGGGCCTACATGCTGGCCTACATGCTCAGGTGCAAGGGGATAACCATCTACAGGTACGGCAGCAAATCGAAGCAGGTCCTGTCAATATCGCCGCAGTCCGCTCCCTCGCCAGAAACGAAACCCGGCCAAAACAACAATGGGAGTGTTTGATTGGGTAAAAAAAAGAAAGGCCTGATTTATCTCTACACGGGAGACGGCGGGGGGAAGACGACTAACGCCTTCGGCTTCGCGCTCAGGGCCATAGGGCACGGCTACAAGGCCGTGATCATACAGTTCATGAAGGGCTGGGACGACATAGGCGAGGTCAAGGCCTGCAAGCGGCTGGCCCCGCAATGCGAGATACGCCAGTTTGGACGCAGGGAGTTCGTCGATCCGAAGAACCCGGCTCCCGAAGACATAAAGCTGGCCAAGGAAGCGATGGCGTTCGCTAGAAAGTCCCTCAAGAAAAAGCCGAAGCTTCTCGTGCTGGATGAGGTGAACCTGGCCGCGTCTTTCGGCCTGGTTAAGGTCAAAGACGTGCTGAAGCTACTGGACGCGGCACCGTCCTCGACCGTGGTCATGCTGACCGGGAGAAGGGCGCCGAGAGGGCTCATCGACAGGGCCGACTTCGTCTCGGTAATCGAGGACGTCAAACACCCAGCCAAGGAAGGAATCCCGGCGAGAAAGGGCATCGAGTACTAGATGATTTTCCTCTGTTTTGCCTGTGACTCTATGCGCTGGGCCGTCTCCCACGACCTCCTGGCGAAATCCGGCAACTTGCCGTGCTCCCTAACCCACCGCTCGAGGAATGAGATCGTGACCGGGTCGGCGGGATAGCCAGAGCCCAGGTCGCCGTAGCGCTTCCGCAGCTCGCCGATGCGCTGGTCGCGCCTGACCTTGGCGACGATTGACGCCGCTGAAACGGCGACGTATTTGCGGTCAGCGAAGTTCTCGGCCACCAGCTTGGGCTTGGATTTCAAGTACCTCCGGATGCGCGTCTCGAAGAGCTTCGGGTTCGGGTCGGGCGAGTCCAAATATGCCAGCTCCGGGTTGAGCCTGTCTATAATCTGGGCGAAGTGCATGGCCTCCAACTCGTTCAAGTTCACTTTCTTAACGAGACGGCAATTGTCAATCTCCGCGGCTGAAATCTCGATTATCTCGACGCCTGAAGCCTTTCCCAGGATGAACTTGGACAGCGTCTCACGTCTCTGGGGCGTGAGTAGTTTTGAATCTTTAATTCCGAATTTTTTCAATTCTTCCTGCAGATTCTCCTCAATACTGACGCCGCACATGACAATCGGTCCGAGCACCGGCCCGCGGCCCGCTTCATCACAACCTGCGATCATTTCTCTGCCCTCAATCAAAATTGTCCGCATTTCCTTAAGAGTATCATCGAAGCATCATCTAGAGTTTTGTCGTTCTGCTCGATTTTCAACATTGAGTTATCGTACACGAAAATTGTTCGCACATTTGAAACTCAGATTTTAAATATGGCCCCTCTCTCAACTAAGTTTGGTTGGTGGTCTTAATAGCAAGAAAGTTCGACGCCAGACCGGTAGTAGGAATCATCGTCGTGTTCCTGATAATCGGCCTTGTCGCCTTCGGCATTTACTATTTCTTCGTGGCCAAGCCCTCGGCCGACGCCCTCGAGGCCTCAAAGCTCACGGCGCTGGGTCAGGTCAACAGCTTGGTCTCGATAGGCACGCCGAGTGCGATCTCAAAGGCCTCGGGATTCTCTGCGGAGATCGAGAGAGCGGAATCGCCTGTGGAAGTTGAGGCCGTCCTAGTCAAGGTCAATGCAGCGATCCAGGTAGAGCAGACGCGCAAGGACCTCCTAAACCTGACGAACGTCGCGACCGACGGCACCTATTTCTCCGCGACGGGTGAGACTGGAAAGACTGCCACGCCGGGCCTCGCCGACCTCCTCGAAACCCTGATTGGCGGCATCAACTCAAAAGACTCGAAAGCCGACCTCGAATCTTACCGGTCCGAGATAGATGGCGCTGCGAACCTGGCCTGGAGAAACCTGCTTAACGGTGAGCTCAACAAGCTCGGAGACAACGTAGCGATGTTCAAGGGCTCGCCAGTCTCGGGTGCCTACATGACCAAGGTCGAGGCCAAGAGCTGCATCGCGACGCTCGGCTGGGCCAACCTGCGCGAGATGAAGTTCGAAGAACACGGTACGGTGGAGGTTCCCGTCCTGGACAGCTTCCAGCGGACCCCGACCCTAACGGCAGACTCCAGCGTCAACATCTACATCTACGACACCACCACCGGGACCATGGACAATCTTTGGCTCAACGCAACCGTGCGCAAGGTGGTGTACTCCCAAACGGACATCGCCCGCATCTCCTGGATTCTGACGGAGGGAGTGGCGACGAATTCATTCTCTACCGACATGTGGGAGACAATAAAGGCGGCAGCCGCGGGCAGCGAAAACGCTGAGAACCTGGGCTGGTCGGGCTACGGAGCCGACGTCGTGGAGCGGGCCCTCGAGGCCAACATCGGGCAGTACACCCTTCAGGTGATCTACATGATTGAGGTGCCCGATGAGATAGGAAAACTGATAGCGCAGTGTGAGTTTCAGGAAACCTTCAAGGACGTCATTATGGTAGCCAGGATTTAGTGAGATTTTCCCAAACGCTTTCCAACCTTATTACGTTGGCTTCTTCAACGCCCTAGCGACCTCGCCGAGCGCTCGGGTGGGTGCGGGAGACAACTCCTTTTCAAGCTCGTCGACGAACCTGCTGGCCGGCGTGCCGAGCTGCCACAGATCCACGTACAGCTGAACCACTGGGACGACGCCGCCCTTGCTGAGCTTGGCAAGATGCTCGTCGGATCGCAGCACGAACAGGTTGCGTCTCTCTCGCTGCGTCGGCTTGAAAGACCGCTGCACCTCGTCGGAGTCCGAGTAGACGAAGACCTGGCCGTACTCGCCCGGTGTCTTGCCCATCTTAGCTCGGAAGCCAGAGAAAGCGGTGAGGATAGTACCGCGCGGCAGGCTACCCTCGATCTCTTCAAGCGAAGCGGGAACGAAGGTCGTGTAGGCGACGTCCTTCTCCAGGTCCCGCGTCACAGCCCAGTAGATGAGAGCCCGCTTCGGATCAATAAGGCGGAACCCCAGCGGCTTGCGCTCGAGGGCCCCTATGCTCTCGAGCTTGTGGATGATGGGGTTGACCGTGCCCAGTGAAATCTTGCATATTTCCGACAGCTCCTTCTGCTTGAAGAAGCGCTCGCCTCGGCTGTAGAAGCTGTTGAGTATTTCCCTGAGAACGCGGTCGATTTTCCTAATAGTAATCCCCTTGGAAAATTTAAATTTACGAGTAAATAACGTTTCGTTTCTTTACGAAACTTGAGCCAAACCAGTTACAGAACTCTCGGGTTTGTTTCAGAAGCTGAAACTCGACCTTTAAATAACGGCTTCAAACCGCCAAGAGGAGCCGTTAAATGTCGTTTAATACCTTTTCGAAATATCTCGAAATGACTTCCTCACCCGAAGTCCACGTGGGTTACCTCGAAGAGAGGTTTGTCCGGAGCAAGCGGATATTGGGTGGCCACCCGTGTATACGCCGTTTGACACAAATGGAGAGCCCCCGGCTTGGGGCAGTCATTTTGAGATAGACCTATGCCCAGAGTGGGGACTCTCCACTCCAAATATTTCCCCAATTTTGGGGTTCATCAAGCGCCTCGTTGGCAAGTCAAAGCGGAGGCAAATAGGGGAGCGCACCTCGCTTGACGATGTGATCGCACCCAACGGCGTCAACTTGACCGACATCAAGGCCCTAGAAAAGCTCAGAAAAATCGGCCTCGCGGGAATCAAAGCCAGCAAAGTGGCAAAACAAGCGGATAATCCCTCTCCGAACGAGAATAATCGCGCAAGAAACACGAGGTCAAAGGAAATCAGAAACAAGAAGGGCACCAGCCGCGTCAACCAAGAAAAGAAAGTAACTTTCCTGAAACCCAGAAGCGGCCGCGGAAGCAAGCTTTTCGCCAATCAGCGAACCTTCGCGACAATCGCCATCCTGATCATACTGCCGATGCTAGCGGGGCAAGTTGTCAGCGCCGAATCATTCCAAATTAACATAGAAGGAGTGGATGTCACCTTCGGCAGGTGGCTGTCAGGAGAAAAGGTCGGTCAGCACAAGGTGCCGCCATTGCTCCCGGTCAGCTTGGAAGTCACGGCAACCATCGCTACGCAGGTGACAGACGCCGTGCTCATCGACTATTTCCCGAAGGATTGGACGATTCTGAATCCGAACGGCGGCAGCGTCAGCGACCACGACTCACAGTACAACAGAATAGAATGGGAGGTCGGCGATTTTAGTGGCACAATCTCGAGGTCGTACGTCGTGCTGACGCCCCAGCGAACCATACCGCCGACCACATATTACTTGCACTCGGAGCTGTCTTACTCAGGAGGAAACTCGATCAGCGATGTCTGGCAGGTTGTGATTGCTGACCCGACTGTTAGCGACGTGACCACGCTCGACTTCTCCAGCGGGACCCACGAGAACACCGAAAACGTGAACAACGTCGTGAGATTAATCTCTGGCTTCACCCAAGGTCGCTTCACCTCGAGGGTCTTCGACGTCGAAAACTATGTGATTTGGGACAATCTGGTCTGGACAGAAAACGAAACAACATTTTTCTTCCAAGAATACGACAACGTAGGTATCGAGAATACAACTCTTGTAAGCGGCACCACCCGAGTGGGTACGATTGCTGGTGGGTCGCTCACAAACACTCGCGTCGCGGACAGCATCTACGAGAATATAACTGAGGCAAAAATCGGGGACGCGACTACGCTTTCCTACTATCCCGACAACTACAATCTCCTAGAGAACACGACCTACGTCAGTGGTGGTACCGAGAACCTCGTTAGCGACGACAACAAATATCTGACCTTCCGCAGCTATGTCAGTGCCACGGCAACAGTCAAGGAGAACCGCAAAGCACAATCGGAAAACGTCACCATCGCCGACGGCACTTACCGAAGGTTGGACAACAAACTAGCCGACGGACCGGTGACGGGATTCACGGCCGATAGTTCCATTGTTGCAAGGCATTTGTTCGCAAGATTTGTTTATAGTCTGGAGAACGTGGTCGCCCTCCCAGCTGCTACCTGGAACTTCATCTACCGCACCTGGATCGACACGAGCCAGCCCGGAGCGGGGACGCCAGTCGCGACCATCAATGTCGACTTGGTAATCCGTAAAAGCGATAACACCATTAGGACCACCATAGCCACTAGCGCGGCCAACTCACCCACCATAAGCGTTGCGCGTCAGACGTACTTTGGGGATTACAACTGGGCTAACTATACCGTCGTCGACCCGACCGACTATCTAGAAGTGGACTTTTACACCAACGTCACCACTAGAGGAAACAAATCTATCACTTATCTAGTAGTAGACAATAATCTACTACTCGCAAAAGATCAAACTGGCGTCGACAATATCCTTTTCACATACCCAATTAGATACACGGAGAACGTCGAGCTTCAGGGGAGCGCCAACGCCACCAGCTGGGACAACATCACCCTGACCATCGACAGCGCCTGGACTAAGGACAACGTCAACGTGATAATCCAGCTCTACAACTACACGCTCGGCAGGTACGCTGCCAGCGGCGAGAACGGCTACCTGAGCTACACATCCGGAGCCGCCAACGTCGACCAGACCAAAAACATCCTGGTGACGGCAAGCCCGACCAACTTCAGAAACACGGACAACCGGTGGAAAGTAAAAATATCTGGAGAAAAAACAACGAATAGTGAATTTAACCTCAAGGCCGATTATGTCGAGTTCAAACCGAGCTGGAGGCCAAACGATTACACGCTCAACTGGCAACACACCATTGAAAATATCCAGCCGCTCTACGACAACCAGAATGACAACTACGCTCTTAAAATCAAGGGCAAGACGAGCGGCGACAACGAGAACATTTATGTTTGTGTATGGAGAAGCTCGGACAACACTTGGCTGAACATAGACAACTTGTCCACGGCTGAAAAGACCATTGTAAAAGTCTTGGAAAATATCGGCAACTATCTCGTCGGCAACAAATTGTATGTGAGATATTCCGACTGCGACAATCTTGACAACATCATGACGACCCTGCACTTAGACCTTGTCACCCTCGAGGAGAACGTGCTTTTCACCTCAAACATAAAACTGAAGGTCAGGGTCAGCGCCGACAACATAACTTGGAGCGATAACCTGGGCCCAGACGGGACAACAAACACCTATTTCACCACCTCACCCACGAAACTGGAAAATATCCCTAAAAATCGCTACATCCAATATGTAGTTTACTTCTCAAGCGAAAACAGCGTGCTGAGTGGCGCAAGTGGTCCGAGCATTCAAAACGTAAGAATCGACTATATCAATCCCACCTGGAGATTGATAGAGAACTGGTCGGCGACTGTGAGGGCGCCGGCGGCTTGGAATTTAATTGACACCTGGACGGCTACTTTGAGAGCGCCGGCGGCTTGGAATTTAATTGACACCTGGACGGCTACGCTAAGGACGCCAGCTACTTGGAAATTAATCGAAACTTGGACGGCAACGCTGAGGGCGGCTGCACAGTGGAAGTTGATCGATAACTGGACCGCTACGCTGAGGGCGGCTGCACAGTGGAAGTTGATCGATAACTGGACCGCTACGCTGAGGGCTCCGGCCACTTCAAGGTTGATAGAAACATGGACTGGGACGGTGAGGGCGCCAGCCGCTTGGAAATTAATAGAGACATGGACGGCTACTTTGAGAGCTACAACTTCTTGGAAGTCTATTGAGACCTGGACGGCTACTTTGAGAGCGACCGCTCAATGGAAGTTGATTGACACCTGGACGGCTACTTTGAGAGCGCCGGCGGCTTGGAAGTATACCGAAACTTGGACGGCTACATTGAGGGCGGCTGCGGCTTGGAAAGCTATCGAGACTTGGACGGCAACGCTGAGGACTCCAGCTACTTGGAAGGAGATTGACACTTGGATGGGGACGCTGAGAACCACGACCTCGTGGAAGTCTATTGAGACCTGGACGGCAACGCTGAGGGCACCGGCGGCTTGGAAGTATACCGAAACTTGGACGGCTACATTGAGGGCGGCTGCGGCTTGGAAAGCTATCGAGACTTGGACGGCAACGCTGAGGGCACCGGCGGCTTGGAAACTGGTCGATAACTGGACTGCTACGCTGAGAGCGCCTACGGCTTGGAAAACTGTGGAGACCTGGACGGGGACGGTGAGAGCGCCGGCGGCTTGGAAGGAGATTGACACTTGGACGGGGACGATAAGGGCACCGGCCGCTTGGAAATTAATCGACACGTGGACGGCTACTCTAAGGGCGACCGCTCAATGGAAGTTGATTGAGACTTGGACAGGTAAGCTAGAGGCTCCACAATCTATGAATTTAATTGAGACCTGGACGGGGACGGTAAGAGCTGCCGCTCAGTGGAGGCGCGTTGAAAATTGGACGGGTATTTTGAGGGCGCCGGCGGCTTGGAAACTGGTCGATAACTGGACTGCTACGCTGAGAGCGCCGGCGGCTTGGAAACTGGTCGATAACTGGACGGGGACGTTGAGGGCTCCAACAACATGGCAGCATATTGAAAATTGGACGGGAACTTTGAGAGCGGCTGCTCAGTGGAAGTTAATCGATAACTGGACGGGGACGTTGAGGGCGACTGCGGCTTGGAAGGAGATTGACACCTGGACGGGGACGATAAGGGCTCCGGCCACGTCGAGGTTGATTGAGACATGGACTGCTACGCTGAAGGCTCCGGCTGCTTGGAAACTGATTGATACCTGGACGGGGACGTTGAGGGCGGCTGCGGCTTGGAAGGAGATTGACACCTGGACGGGGGCGCTGAAAGCGACTGCAGCTTGGAATCACATTGAGACCTGGACGGCGACTGTGAGAGCTCCAGAAGCTGGAACTCTTATCGAAACTTGGACGGCAACGCTACGAGCTACAGCTTCATGGAAATACACTGAAACATGGGCCGCCACTTTGAGGGCTCCAGCAGCGTGGAAGCTGGTCGACACCTGGACGGGGACGTTGAGGGCGACTGCGGCTTGGAAGGAGATTGACACCTGGACGGCGACACTAAAAGCACCAGCCACTTCGAGATTGGTTGAAACTTGGACGGGGGCGCTGAGGGCTCCTGCTACTTGGAAGCACGTCGAGACCTGGACGGCGACTGTGAGAGCACCTGCCGCTTGGAAACTGGTCGACAGCTGGACAGGGACGTTGAGGGCGACTGCGGCTTGGAAGGAGATTGACACCTGGACTGCCACTTTGAGGGCGACTGCGGCTTGGAAAGCTATCGAGACTTGGTCGGCTATGATTTACGCTCCACTAACTGGAGATCTCTTTGAAACTTGGACGGGAACGATAAGAGCGCCAGCTGCCTGGAAAGAAGTTGACACCTGGACAGGTACCTTAAAAGCGACTGCCGCGTGGAAAGCAATCGACACATGGACAGGTATCATAAGAGCCCCAGCGGTGTGGAAGCCAATCGAAACCTGGACGGGGGCGCTTAGAGCTCCAGCCACGTCGAGGTTGATTGAGACTTGGACTGCAACATTAAGGGCTCCTGCTGCTTGGAAGTTGGTCGACGCCTGGACAGCTACTCTAAAGGCGACTGCCCAGTGGAAGTTAATCGACGTCTGGACTGGAACATTGAAGGCTCCAGCCACGTCGAGGTTGATTGAGACTTGGACCGGAACTCTGAGAGCGCCGGCGGCTTGGAAACTGATTGATACCTGGACAGGAACGTTGAGAGCTCCTGCTACTTGGAAGGAGATTGATGTTTGGACTGGAACGATAAGGGCCACCGCTTCTTGGAAGATGATAGAGACCTGGACTGGAACTATAAGAGCACCTGCCGCTTGGAAGGAGATTGACACCTGGACTGCCACTTTGAGGGCGACTGCGGCTTGGAAGGAGATTGACACCTGGTCAGCAACGTTGAGGGCGGCTGCGGCTTGGAAGGAGATTGACACCTGGACTGCCACTTTGAGGGCGACTGCGGCTTGGAAGGAGATTGACACCTGGACGGGGACGATAAGGGCTCCGGCCACGTCGAGGTTGATTGAGACATGGACTGCTACGCTGAAGGCTCCGGCTGCTTGGAAACT